>ENA-ORXM01000672-ORXM01000672.1-marine-metagenome-genome-assembly--contig:-NODE-672-length-55985-cov-4.379212_pt1 | contig 55985 bp, 46 predicted proteins | sample MGYA00237867_ERZ511480 | MGnify/ENA primary metagenome ERZ511480 (study PRJEB26309, sample SAMN06266103) | marine metagenome | isolation source: Algal blade | place: United Kingdom:Sidmouth, United...
GTAAGGGTTATCAACCATAATTCCTGCAACTTGGTCTAGGACCGCATATGATTCTTGCAGTAATTTTGAATTGCCTGTTTCAAACAAAACAGCTTGCATAGCATACTTCAGTACTGATCGTATTTCTGAACTCACTGCAGGGCAACCATTATTTGAAGGCGATCCTGCTATAGTAGGACAAGCATCTTTATTATCTACAACTCCATCCCCATCTGTATCCGGACAACCTCCAATAGTTCCGCTTAACTTTGGACAAGGATCTGTTGAATCAGCATAACCATCTCCATCTGAATCTGGACAACCATTTATTGTTCCTGATTCAGTTGGACATTCGTCTTTTTCATCTGCGAAACCATCTCCATCTGAATCCATACTGTCTGGGCAACCATTCTTTTCAAAAAGACCGGCCACTTCCGGACACTTGTCATCCTTATCTGCAACACTATCTCCATCTGAATCTGGACAACCTGCTGCTGTCCCAGCTTTATCTGGGCACGCATCATCAATGTCTGCAAAGCCGTCCCCATCTGAATCTGGACAACCCATAAGATCCTTTGAACCAAACTCCTCTGGGCACTTATCTAAGTCGTCGCCTATTCCATCTGAATCTGTATCTGGGCAGCCTCTAAAAGCCGCAACACCTGGTAGATCCTTACATTTATCATTTACATCAGGAATTCCATCACCATCTGTATCTGTCAACAAATCATCTAAAGCTTCTTCTTCAGGATCTGGTTGCCCGATCAAAAAGGCTAAACCAATGCCATATTGAAGATTGTTTCTTTCCAAGACATCATTTAAGTGCATTCTATATTCGGCTTTAGCCGAAAGATAAGCCCATGATCCAATTTTAATATTAAATCCAATGCCCAATGGCAACTGAGTATAAAAATCTTCATCTCGCTCTGCCACGCCTCCAATTCCGGCAAAAGCATAAGGAACTATCTGAGCACCCTCCTTAAATAATCTTGCTTCAAGAGTGGCATCCAAAGAAACAAAGGTTCTTTTATTGTCAAAGGATTCCTCTGGTACACGCATCAATCCAGCCTTAAATGGGATTCTCGCACCCAAATATTTATTGAAATATCTATGGTAAGCAAATTCCAAACCGGTGGTAATCTCGTCAAATCCAAATTTTTCCTCCTCCATCGGTGATTTGTGATCAATGAATAGGACATGACCAGAAAATCCATTTGCTCTAATAGGTGCTTGTGCAAATAACGTATTGACCATGCATAACAAGAATAGCGCTAATGCAAATTGTAATAAGGGCCTCATATTAAGACTAATTTTAAAGTTCATTTTTAGGTCGAGTAGACCTAATTATTTGCTTGCTGCAAATATTTTTCCAAAAAAATCGGTATGGCTTACTTTATTTTGCTTTGATAGCATTTCCTAGATAAATCGTCAAAATCCCCGTCACAAGCGGGTAAGATCTTGCTATAGAGCCATAAGTTAAGACTTTTATATCTAAGATGTACCGTTTATCTTACTTCGTGAGGTTTTTTCCCCGAATTCTTTGGTGAGATGCTTACTACTTTTTCTGCTTCCGCTACGATATAATAGTGTGATATTTCAGATTTTTTCATTTTCAAACTATACTCGCCATCTGAGGCAGTACGGTCTCCCGCTTCTCCATTATCATTCATTTTCACCTTATTAGTGATTCCTAATTTTCCATTTTTGTAAAACAAAAATACTCGTTCTGCTCCAGTTATTCTCGAAGTTATGATGACATCCTCCCCTTCCGTTTGATTAGAAGGTTTATTTATCGAAGGACCGCTCTTTGATAATAATGGATGTGAATTTAATTTGCTGGCCCTAGCATCCATCAATTCATAGATACCTATCATATTTGCTTTCGCAGCTAAACTTGAACTTCGTAAATTGGCTTTGAAACTTTCATAATCATATAGTTTATTTTCATCATTCTTAACGTAGAAGTCTATTTGACGCTGTAGTGCCTCTGCCCTTGTTTTATACTTGCCAGATGAAAAGTGATCCGAGATGATCGTCTTTATATGATGTGTATACATCTTTCTGTAGAGATCATCTGACAACAACGAACTTATCAATGGTCGGTCTTCATTTTTATAATGCAGAAACATACTCATGTTTTGCATATCTTCATTACTCAAAGGTCTCGACCCAGCCCCTTCATAGCGGAAGCCTCCAAATGCCATATTCAAATCCCACAATATCGGATGAAAAATACCTAAGCTATCTTGATATATGTAGTAGTTGTGGCTCAACTTTCCAGTGTAACTATCCAGGTTTACCATCACATTATTGAAGGCCAACATCCATAGAGTTTCATCGACATCTAGCACCTTATGTATATTTTCTTTATCACTTTTCAAATAAGAAGTCAGGGTCATTAATTCCTTCCACCCATGATCTGATTTCAATTCATAATTTGATTCATAGCAAACCGAATCTTTGCCTTGATTAACTAAAGAGGCATACTCCCCTGTATCACAATTCTTTCCTTTTGTTATTTCTTTGGCAGCCGCCAGATCCACTGGATCACACTTAATAAAAATACCATCCTTTTCTCCAAAATGCTTCGTCAAAAATTTCTTGTCTACTGATTCTACGCTATTATATAAACCAATGGAAGTATCATTCACATAAAGTCTAGCATAATTACAGGATGAAGCTGACATATAATCTCTTGCCACTTCGTATGCCATAGCCTCTCGAATAAACGAAGGATCTCTAAATACATTTGATAATTTTATGGAAGTGTAACCACCTGGTAATTTCTGATCCTTCTTTATATAATTGACCTTGATATTGAATGGCAATTTTTGAGAACCTGATTTCCTGACTGAATAGTAAGAACTATTTCCTTTGTACCTCACACCGACACTATCGTAAGTGACGCCGTTAAATTTTAACTTTGCAACGACTCTTTTCTTTTCGCCATTAAATTTTAAAGAATCTAAGAGGTCGGACCAATTTGACTCAACAAATTCTAGCTTTATGTCTTTGACCGAATTTATATCATAAAAATCCTGCCCTTCACAAAGCGTTGTCGTAAAAAGAAATAAAAATAAAATTGAAGCACTTTTGTATATCGCTCTTAATGGGTTGATCCGCATTTTGTTTAGTGTATTAACTCAATAATAAAACACTTAAAACCGATAAATTATTACTTATTTAAAGTATCTAAATCTGCTTCTATTGTTTTGAACATGTAGTTACTTGGTTCAAATGATATAGATTTTGGATTTTCTGCCATTATGTAAAATTCAATTTCTTTTATGTTTGCTGGAGGAGACACTTTTACACCATACATCTTGTCACCAGCTACACCGTCATCTGAGTTACCATCATCTGTCATGACTGCAGATTTGTAGGAATTATTTTTATCAAACCTGTACATTACTTTTACTTGCTTAGGGTAGTTAGCTACCATACAAGATATGTTAAAATCTTTAACGAGGTCTTTAGACAACTTTTGTCTTCCTTTGACCTTAATGTTAGAGATCTCAACCGGCACCACGCTTAATTTTGGATGCTTCTTTAGGAAAGAAGCTCTAGCACTCATTAATTCTACGATGCCAGGAATTTTCGAGCGCTTACCAATGGTAGTGGTCAAACTCTTTTCATATTCTGATGGATCGTAAAATCTATTCTTATCTTCATAGAAAGGAACATTGATCAATCGCTGCAATTCTTTGGCCCTGTCTTCATAAATTCCACTTACGAAATTTTCGTAAAGAATTGTTCGCACGTGAGACAAGTATAATTTTTGTCTTTCAGGATCAGAAAGCAATTTTGAGATCAAAGGCTTAGCAACATTATCAACATTATTTAGTGGATCCAAAGTTTGTAATCCCTTTAGATCCAAATCAGAACCCATACCAGTATTTTTAAAACTACCAAAAGCTAAGTTCAAATCCCAAATAATAGGGTTGAAGTGCCCATTATCATCTTTATACAAATAATAGTTTTGACTATTCTGGCCAGAGTAACTACTTAAATTGACTAATACGTTGTTAAAAGCCAACATCCATAACGTTCTGTCAACATTTAAGATCCTATCTATTTTTTCTGGATTTTTTTCTAGTACTTTAGTTAGTTCAATCAGATCATCCCAACCATGTTCAGATTTCATTTCATAATTTGCAAAGTAACACTCTGCACCTTCTTCATATTCTAAGGATGCAAAGGTTTTGTTCTTACAACCTTCTTCTGACTTTTTGGTGATGTCTGGACTACACTTAAAAAAGGCATTTTCATCAGAACCAAAGTGCTTCATCAAAAATTCCTCACTGATATCTTCAACATTTACAAACAAGCCATAGTAGCTGTCATTGACATATACTTTTGCATAGTTTGCTTTTGGAGCCGGCATGTACTTTCTTGCTATTTCATATCCTAGTACCTCCCTAACCATAGAAGGATCTCTCAAAGCATTGGAGATCTTGATCTTTTTATAACCTTGATGATTTTGATTCTTATTGATATAATTCAACTTGATATGAAGCGCATTTCTTTTGGATCCTACCGCAAATGACCTTGAACCCCTATATCTTACTCCTATATTTTTATATTCTTTACCATCGATAGTTGCTGTCCCTAGAAGAAGATCATCACCATAGATTCTTAATGAATCCATCTGCTCAGCCCAGTCTTTTTTCTTAAATTTTATTCTGATCTCCGCAATCTTTCCTGAATCATAAAAATCCGTCTCAACTTGTGCACATACAAATTGCGGGATTATAAATGTACATAGGAATACAAATACTAAATTCTTCATTTTCGTAGAAGTTTGATATTTAAACTTTTCAATCACTAGCTTATGTCTTAAAACACTTGCAATAATACTAAATTAACCGCAATGCATATTCATAATCTTAATTTAATTTTGGGGGCTAAAGCTCTTTTTTTAGCTTACTAGTTGACTGAGATGCAAAATCACATTGATAGACATGATTGCAATCAAAGCAATTGATAAGACCCTCAGAATATTCCTATTTTGTTTGACAAATTCAGTCTGAATCCCACCTTTAATTGCCCCTCTTGCTAGGAGATAAATGTATATTCCTGCTAACAAAAACAAAAGTTCAAAAATTAAGCCCAAATAGTCTGCCATATTACTTTAGCTATTATGTTTTCTATTCCAGCTCTTCAAAAAAGCCGGTCTTTCTATTTTTTCTGACATTATCCCAGTAGAATATTCTTCCATTCATGGAAATATATACTCCTTTTGGTAAGGTCTGCGCAAAAGCAAGGGTTGAGCCTAGATTAAAAAAGCCGTCTGAAGATGTTCCAAAGGCATAAGGAACCATCGCTCCTGTCAACACAATAGTCTTGGTATCCAGCTTAGCTTTTGCCAAAAGCCCTGCTGTTTTTACCATTGTATCCGTTCCATGAGTTATTATTATAGTATCATGAGCAGATTTTCTGCAATTATGCTCTATGATCTGTCTATCTTCATCAGTCATCGCCAAACTATCAATCATCATCAAAGTTTTCACATCAATGTCCAAAGTACACCTTCCCAATTGAAACATATCCTTTAGGTGGGTGTCCTTAAAGTATAACTCTCCTGTAATAAAGTTGTATTCTTTGTCGAATGTCCCGCCTGTAACAAATACCTGAATCATAAAATTTAAAATCTAAATTTTCCTTGCAATACGCCACTATAACGAAGATACCATATCCCGAACAATATTAGCATCACTAACAAAATTAGTAGTCCAATTTTTATATACGAAATGGGCTTTTGACCATTTAATCGTCCAGTTTGACCATTAATCACAAACCGATACAGTTTATTTTGATAAGTGTAAGAACAAATCCACAGAGGCAGCACGATATGCTTGTATGTTTGACTACTTTTTTGACTACTGACATGCAGATTACGTTGGGTATCTCCTCCTAGTTGTGCAGAGCACATATTTCGCAATCTATGATCCATGATCCGTTCAGCGATGTCATATCCTTCATTGACTTCAACTTGATAGATTTCAGTTTCCCAACCCATCGTCAGCCTAGCATCGTAGTTTACTACCTCCTCCAACCTGTAAGGGAGAACTTTGTCAAAACTTCCTTGATCCAATTTTTTAGATGCGACAACCAAAACATCATCAAAGAAGTGTTTTAAATGACCTGATCGATTTCGCCATCGAACTTGCCGCACGCTTTGATTTCTAAAGCCCGTTTTAGTTGCTACACGAGTATTTTGATAGTAATATTGACCCGATTGACCACTCCAACTTGATTCTGTCTGTGCATCATAGGTCCAGAAAGGGACGTATAAGCCATGCAGGTCATCTACCGTAGCTAGTTTTTTCAATTTATTGGGATGAAAAGCCCCTTGCTTGATCCACTTTTTAAATTTCTTGGTGGCCTCTTCTCGAGAAACATAAAACGGAATGATTCCGATGGGTTGTATATACTGATGATCAAAGGCATCCAGGTTCACATTTCGAGAACCACAAAACCCACAAGTGAATTGTGTTTTGTCTGATTCCACCATGAATTTCGCACTGCAATTTCCACAATGAAAAACTTTTTTGCCTATTTCTTTTGGTACGAAATCTTGAACATGCTGAAGCGCTTCTGAAAGTGATTTTTCTACAACAAGATTGTTTGAATCATTTACATCTTCGTCATAACCACAATGATCACAAGAGATTTTCTTTTTCTCTGCCGAATAATTTAATTGATTACCACAAGATGGACAGGGTAAGTGTAACGCATTCTCAATATTTCCGGTCTCCGTGTATTCTTGCATTTTATGCCCCCAAAATTTTCTTAGTCTAGCTTAATTTGAAACTGACACAACCTTTTAATTTTCTTACAATCTAGCTAACAATTCTTTCTTTTTTGCATCAAATTCTTTTGCCGTCAAAACACCTGCTTTTTTAAGTTCTCCCAACTCTTTCAATGTCTTCATGATCTCATCCTTGGTCTGTGGCTTTGTCGACGATTCATCATTAGATTTTTGCTGTTGATTCATCATCATATTAGCCATTCCCATTCCCATGCCCATACCAATGCCTTCTCCTGCACCACCTCCCGGATTGTCTGCCGCCTTTTCTATCGCATTCGCTTGTTGAAATTGCTGAAATTTATTCATGTTTTCAACCATATTCATATTGGTCATCTTGTCATAAAACTCCAATACTTCTTTAGGCAAAGTCGTACTAGCAATCTGAAAATTAACCAGTTCTATACCAAAAGGCTCAAATGCTTGCTGCAAAATAGGCTTCATTTTCTCTCCCAATTCAGAGTAATTAGCCGCAAGGTCCAAAACAGATACTTTTGCTTCAGCCAAAGCTTCAGAAAAATACTGTACGATGATCTCTCTCAATGAATTTTCTAGCGCTTGTACCTTTACTATTCTGTTGGTACCGGCATATTGACTTACAAAGGTCTTAATGTCTTTTACTTTGACAAAGTAAGTTCCATGAGCTTTCACCCTCACTTGCTTAAACTCAGGATCCCGTAGTATGATCGGGTTTGGAGTCCCCCACTTCAAGTTTGTGAAGGTCTTCATACTAACAAAGTAGACATCAGCCAAGAAGGGTGATTTAAATCCTTTGTCCCAATTTCTGAGACTTGTCATCAAGGGCATATTTTGCGTGATCAAGGTATGCCTTCCGGCATCGAATATATCCGCAAGCTTACCTTCGTCCAGAAAAACGGCCTTCTGCGATTCTCTTACTGTCAGCTGAGCTTCATACTTAATATTCTTATCTGCGTCTGGAAATTTCCATAGTATTGTATCCTGATCATTTTCCACCCAATCTATGACTTCTACAAATTCGCCTCTTATAAAATCAAATAATCCCATTTCATATTTTTTATTAATTAATAATTACCTTCTATTCCCTATGTTCTAGACGGTCAATTTACCCTAAAATAACAGCTTTCTAAATAATATAGGATAAAAAGTACTGTTCTTTATACGAAAACCTTCTCTTTATGGTCATACATTATACTTTTTTTTAATATTTTTACAATCTAAAATCGGGTATACAGAAGATGAGCACTATAAAAGCATTTATTAGCATACTGTTCTTTTGCCTTTTTGCAAGTATCACATGCTCAGCAACTTACTTTCATAAGGTTCCTGCAAAAAAAGGGGATTCTATTTACAAATTGCTGAAAAGATATTACCTCACCGATTATGAGTGCAATTATGACAAGTTCTTTCAGCTCAACAAACTCAAACCTGATGACCTTCTTATTTATGGCAAAGAGTACTTTCTACCTGTATACATTTATGCCTACGATAGCAAATCTATTAAATCTACCCTCAATATAACTGAATGGGAAAAATCTCACCGCATTAAAGAATACAATGAATTTCTGTTGAGAGATGGCTTGCGCAAAAAAACGATCGTCGACAGCAAGATACTGTGGGTCCCATACAACGAATTTAATTGTGAAGATCAGAAAATAACCATCACCTACACCGACAATAAAGGTACTGGTCAAAATAAAGATGAAAACATCGCCATTGTATCTGCCCCGATCTTTGTTGAAAAAGGCACGACCAAAGACAGGCATTTCACCATCTTCGGAGAAAAATTTGCCTACACACCACTTACCGACAACAAACTGAAAGGAAAAATTTTTTATATCGTCAGTGGCCATGGTGGACCCGATCCTGGCGCTATTACAAAAAGAGGCGGACATGATCTTTGTGAAGATGAATATGCCTATGATGTAGCGCTTCGCCTAACAAGAAACCTAATATCTCACGGTGCAATCGCATACATGATCACCCGTGATGACGACGATGGCATTCGTTCTGATACATACCTGAAATGTGATACCGACGAAAGGTATTGGGGAACAAAAAAACAAATGTCTTTAGCGCAAAAGATAAGACTGCGTGGCAGGTCAGGCACTGTCAATCGTCTATACGAAAAGCATTCAAAACAAGGTTTTAAACAACAATACCTCCTAGCTATACACATCGACTCTAGAAATTCTTCCAGTCAAACAGATATGTTTTTCTACTACTACCCTGGCTCAAAAAGTGGAAAAAAACTTGCTAAGAACTTACAGTCCACCATCAAAAATAAATACAAAGAACACGCTCCTGGCAGAGACTATTTCGGTACTGTCACACCCCGAAACCTCCACATGCTCCGCGAGACAAAATCCACCAACATCTACTTAGAATTAGGAAATATCATGAACCCTAAAGATCAAAAGAGATTCATCCTTGCTTCTAACAGACAAGCCCTTGCAGATTGGCTCGCCGACGGATTTATGAGTGCGAAGTAGGGGGTTCGTTTAGAGTTCATCGTGATTCGTTCATCGTTGAGTTCTTAAAACCATTTTGAATGAGTTATGAACAATAAATCATTAAACAATAATGGCCGTAAACTTAAAAAAACGACCTGTGTTCGCTACTGCTTCTAGCCGTAAGCGTTTCTACAATCGCTGCCTTCGGCAGCCTGCAGATCATATGAAAAAAAAGCAAAACCCAAACAGGCCGCAGGCCTAAAAAAACGATGACCGATGAACCAATCACCAATAATGAATTTACGGCCTCCTAACAACCAACCCTTTCACCTCATCTTCATTATCAGACAAAGGCCATTCCTTCATTTCCTTTACAAATAAATCCATCTTGTCTGCTTGTGCAATCAAATCATCCATTATCTTCCAATACCCATTATAATCGAGTATATCTGTTTTGCCGATCCGCAATGCTTTTTTGGCTGTATAGTTTCTTATACCAGTGTCAAAGTCCATGTCTAGCGCATAACACTCATTGTGGCTAGCAGTTACATTTCGTTTTCCATTTTCACTCGCATGTTGGCGTAAATAAACACGATTTGGTGTATTGACAGCAGTTCTGAAGATGCAGGTTCCGAGTTTATCCCCCACAGTTGTGTCGTGCTCTGAAGTCATGATGACAAGATTTATATCATCGGGAAGCATGTGGTAATTTTCTAATACACAGCCTTTGAATGGCCCAGATCCAGGAGAACACAACAACATATTCCTTGCTTTTGGCAACCCATGTTGCATTTGATTGCCAACCATGTTTGCAGCAATCACTCCTCCATAGGAATGCACCGTGTAGTCAAACGTCTTCCATAGGTCCTTGGAATAGCCTAATTCATCCAATTTTACCAAGGCAGCCTTTATTCCAGTTACCGAATTATCCACAAAATCTTTTGTTTTTGGAGGATACAAATTCTTTTGATACCGTGGATAAATAATTGGGTGTCCTTGTTTGACCAGATGCTTGATCCATGCTCCATATATGAATGGATTATAACCGCCATAGCCATGAATGAACACTATGACGTTTTTTCTTTGCTTTTCTTTTATACCTTTCGGCAAAAATAACCAATAACCTTCCTTATCGTCTGCAAAATCAAGCATTTCTACCTGTTGAGTGATGTAAGCACTTTCTCTTACCTCCTTTACGGCCATTGATGAATTAAGAGAAGTTTGACTATTTGTTGTTGTGTAAATTAGTAAGCATAAAACGCTTATTATGATTATTTTGTATTTTACAATTTGTCTGATCAACATGGATAAGTTTGATTATAGTTTTATAACGCTTATAAAAGTGGATCGTTGATAAATATTTACAAGTTTTTTTGAATCATAACACACAAGTTCATTCGATGTCAAGACCTGTTGGAATTATTGGTGCTGGAAGTTTTGGGACAGCTATTGCTAAAATACTTGCGAATAATTCAGACGTTCTTTTGTTTTCAAGACACACAGAACAAATAAATGAACTCAATTCCAAGCATAGAATAAAATCAATCGAAGTACCCGAAAATATCAAAGGGGTCAGTTCTTTACAGACAATTGCTTCTGAATGCCAGGTAATTTTCCCAATCGTTCCATCAGAGCAATTCAGAAAAATGATCAAAAAATTAGCTCCCTTTATCAATCCAGCACATTTTATAATTCATGGAACCAAAGGTTTAGATACAACTGACTTTGATGCTTCTGCTGATACAGCCACCAACTTGACACGATCTCAAGTGCATACCATGTCCGAGGTGATCAAACAAGAAACTTCTGCCTTACGTATAGGCTGTTTGTCTGGTCCTAATTTGGCCAAAGAGATCCTAGAAAACAAACCAACAGCCACTGTGATCGCCAGCCGTTTTCAAGAGGTCGTAGCTGCAGGTGAGAAACTACTAAATTCCAAGAATTTTCATGTATTTGGTACAAATGATATTCTTGGTGCGGAGTTTTCAGGCGCATTCAAAAATGCCATCGCCATTGGATCAGGTATATTGGGCGGTCTAGAACTAGGAAAAAACATCCAATCTATCCTCATCACTCGTGGACTCAGAGAAATGATCTTCTTGTCAAAAGCAATGGGCGCTGATGTAAAAACCTTTTTTGGTACAGCTGGTATTGGTGACTTGGTAGCTACTACAACAAGTACAGATTCTAGAAATTATTCTTTTGGGCTTCGTATAGGGAGAGGTGAAAAAAGGGAGGAAATCAAGCAAGACACCAATGAACTTGCAGAAGGCGTTCGTACTGTGAGAATCATGAAACTCCTAGCTGACAACTACAAACTGCGTCTTCCGATCATCCAGATGATATACACCATCATTTTTGAAAATTTTAAACCAGAACGAGCTGTTAAATATCTGATGAAGTATCCTTATGGGGTGGATGTTGATTTTATGTAAGCATAAAAAATAGTTCTACTTTAAATTCGTATTCTTAAAAATGCTTTCTATGTGATTTACATTTTGTATATTTTTGCCGCCATCAATTAAGGTTGTTTTAAGTAGTGGTGCACTCGAAATTTCGTACTCGTATTCAGAGTCAGTTTTTGAGATCAATTTTATCATGATCTTTTCTCCCCAGGATTTCAAGGTAATTCCGGTATTCCATGAAACTTCATTCTCAATATCATTCATTTTCATATTGCTTGTTCCAAGAGCAGTCATAAGTTTATTGATCACTTCTTCACGGTTTAATTTCGTTCTAAATTTTCCCTTTCTTGTAGTTTCCAGATCCTCTTGCATTATTCTCTGAATCCCGATTTTCTTCAGACCATAAACTTGCATTGAAACCATAAAGATTGACATAATGAATCCGAACGATATGGACTGAAAAATTAAACTTTGAAAAACAAAAGGTTTAGCAATTAGGAAGTCAAAAAACAGCGTAAGCATAAGCATCAAAATGCTCATTAACAGGAAAATTCTTATAAAAAAATTTAAGATTGGTGACATTGTTATTATTATTTACACAAATTTAGAATTTAATCATCAAAAAAGTTGATCTCAATTAATTCTTGAGAAATACTTTCATTCCTTTTTTCTGAATTCATGTGCAGTCGACCTTCCAATATAGTAACGGGCATCCAACCTCTGGTAAAGAAAGATCATTGAATTAGTTATTCATATTTCATCCTGTCTTAAAATATTCCAATAGAGCTGATAGGCTTAAATATATTCGGAAAGAATATTTAGCCATTCGGACATTAATACTTGCCATCCGTCCTAATCGCTTAGGAAGACCAAAAGTTAATCTGCAGTTTTGACCTAATTAATAAAGATTATAAACATACAATAAATCAAAAAAAATGAAAATAGGAATTCTAGGAGGTGATGGTTTTGTTGGTTGGCCTACAGCGCTTCGTCTATCTAACAAAGGTCATGAAGTACACATTATTGATAACTTGAGCAGAAGATCAATAGATCAAGATTTGGACGTAAGATCCCTAACGCCCATTGCCTCTATTTATGAACGTATAGATGCATGGAAAGAGGTTACAGGTCATAAAATTAAATTTCACCAAATTGATATTCAAAAAGAATATGACCTATTATCTAGTTGGTTAAAAAACGAAAGGCCTGATGTTATAGTACATTTTGCAGAACAAAGGGCAGCACCTTATTCAATGAAAAGTGCAAAGCACAAATGCTATACCGTGAATAACAATGTCAGCGGTACTCACAATTTGATGGCTGCTATAGTAGAACAAGAACTAGATACCCATATCGTGCATTTAGGTACAATGGGTGTATATGGGTACAGCTCTGTTGGCGCTCCAATACCAGAAGGTTACTTGAATGTAAATATTGATTTAGATGGTAAGCAAGTTTCCAAAGAAATTCTATATCCCGCGAACCCTGGTAGCGTTTATCACATGACAAAATGCATGGATCAATTGGTATTTCAATATTATGCTAAAAATGATAACATAAAAATTACAGACCTTCATCAAGGCATCGTTTGGGGTACAAATACTGAAGAAACAAATTTGGATGAACGTCTGATCAACCGGTTTGATTATGATGGAGATTATGGCACAGTACTCAACCGCTTTTTGATTCAAGCGGCAACAGGACATGAGCTGACTGTACATGGGACAGGTGGCCAAACAAGAGCTTTCATACACATCCAGGATTCTATAAAATGCATTGAGATCGCCATTCAAAACCCTCCGAAAGAATCATCCAAGGTAAAAATTTTTAATCAGGCTACCGAAACGCATCGAGTCATAGACTTAGCTAAAATGATCAATGGTATGACTGGAGCTGAAATTGCTTATGTTCAAAATCCAAGAAACGAAGCAGTAGAGAATGATTTGATCGTTAAGAATGACCAATTTTTAAACTTAGGATTAAATCCAGTAAAACTGAAAGAAGGTTTGCTAGAGGAAATTTTAAATGTCGCAGCAAAATATGGCAATAGAATTGACACTGAAAAAATACCTTGTGTCTCTCTTTGGAACAATGATATAAAAAAAGCGCTAACAAATTCTGCTCTTCTAGAAGCAATCTAAAACCAATATCCAATGCACAATCATCAAACCTACCCCCTTTCTATTATAGAAAAGCGAATGCTTGATTTAAACATGAGACGCCCTGATGCCGACATCCTCAATCGCCCTTTAAGAATATTTGGCCCCCTTTGCATAAACACATTCTTAGGCGCCTATCAGTGGTTGACTGAAAAATATACTGTGATGAAAACTAGATACAAAAAAGACGAACTATCCGACTCTTTTGTAAAAGTTCTAGATCATCCTGCTGTAATTACTTTTGAAGACTATAGTGCTAAAAGTAAAGAGGCACTTGAGCAAAAACTCGAGGAAATATCAAGAAGCGTTTTTGATGTTCAAAAAGATCCATTGTTTAAAATGTTCTTGATAAAAAGTAATGAAAACGAAAACATCTTTTTCATAAAATGTCACCACATCAGTGCTGATGGAATTAGCTGCTTGAAACTGGTTCATGGTGTCTTTGAAGCCTACAATTTCAACAGAACTACCGGAAATTATCCAACAATTGATTCAGAATATGGTATGCCAGATTTTGTAAAATTTGAAGAAGAATTTTTACAAACAAAAAAAGGGATGGAATCTAATAAATACTGGACAGATATTTTAGACAAACAAAAAAGGGATTCCACCATTAAAAATATTCCTAAATCAATCGAATCTCACAGTGTGGATCTGCTTATCAATGAAGAAGAATACACTACGCTTGAAAGATCTGTGCAATCTATGGATGTGAGCACTTTCGCCTATACAACAGCGGCGTTTCAAAAGGTTTTAGCTCCTGATATGCTTGTGAGTACAACTATTTCTACTAGGATTCAAAAGGCACACAGAAAGGCAATTGGCCCTATGTTCAAATATGCCCTCTTAGGTCAAGGTCCTGAAAATGAGCCTTTTAAAGATAAAGCTTTAAGGCTGCGAAAAGAAATTTTTAGAGCACAGCGAACACCCTATTGTTGCGATACAATTGCCTTACATGGCAATCCCAATTATGCTTTTGATTATGAAAAGACCGCCTTGGCAACTTACTTTAAAATAGCTCCTGAGAATAAAGGCTTCAGTGCCCTTGCTTTTGGTGGAGGTTCCTCTGAACCCACTCCTATGACTCCTGAACTTGGTGTTAAACCTGTAGACCTCCCATTGCGTTTTGTGCCTTACAGTCTTTTTCTTTCTATTGGAGATTTTCAAACAAACCTTCATTTGAAGTTGATTTATAACATTGAGTTATACACAAAACAAGAAGCCCATGAAATTCTTCAAGTTTTGAAAAACAAATTATTAGATCCGAACTTATGAAAGGGGCATTTGTAACATTGGTCACTTCTCCGGATTTTGCAATAGGAGCCCTGGCTTTAGCTAAATCAATGAAAAGTAGTTTATCTTCTTTTCCGCTCGTTGTATTGACAACAGATTCCGGGGATCATATTGAGGCATTAGAAAAAGAAGGATGTATCATAAAATTAGTTGCGCTGCCTGATCTTTCTGATGATTTTAAAACAAGGCATTCTAAAAATGAAATTCACTCTAAAAACCCTTTCACAAAGGGCACTAAGCCCGTCTTTCATGATCCATTGATGAATTTTTGCAAACTAAGGGCATGGGAACTTGAAGCCTACGAGACCATTGTATTTTTGGATGCAGATACATTAGTAATACAAAATATTGATAAACTATTTTATTATCCTGAGTTTTCAGCAGCACCAAACTTATACGAAACATTGGATGATTTTAATCGCCTCAATTCAGGAGTCTTTGTAGCAAAACCAAATAAAGAGACGTTTGAAAATATGTTACGAAACTTGGATAAACCAGATAAATACTGGAAACGGACCGATCAAACATTTTTACAACATTTTTGGAAAGACTGGCACGGATTACCGATCTACTACAACATGTTGCAGTACGTTTATTCTAATTTGCCACAGCTCTGGAATTGGGAGCAAATCAAAGTCATTCACTATCAATATGAAAAGCCATGGCAAAAGGATCATCCAAAAAAAGAACTATTAAAACCTTTGATTAAAATTTGGGAACAAGTCTATGAAACAGGAAATTTTCAACTCGAAATATAAAGCATGGTTGTTTGATTGTGATGGAGTCCTTGTACATTCTGAGCCTCTTAACTTTGAATCTTGGAAGTATGCATATTCACATTATTCAGACTATCAAATTAGCGGCGACTTTGTTGACCTTGTAGGTTTAAAACTTAAGGGTATTTACGATTTTTTTAATGCAAAAACAGGCATAGAAAGCTTATCGCTTCGAGAAGAAAAAAACTTACTCATACTAAAAAACAAGTATTTTTTTGAACATGGTGCTGCCAAACTCCAATGTAGGAAAGGTGCTAAAGAAATGTTTCTTTTCGCTTTAAAAAATAATATTCGATTGGCCGTGGTCTCTGCCGCTGTAGGTTATCGATTAGATTTCACATTAAAATCAATAGGCTTGAAAAAAATAATTCCAATGATCATTCCTGGTGAAGAATGTGCCAACGACCAAAAAAACTACAAACAATATGATATGGCCGCCTCTAGATTGTATTGTCAACCTAATGAATGTGTCGTTTTTGAAGATAGTATATATGGTGTAAAATCAGCAATAGAAAGCAATGTCGGTTTTGTCTGCGGGGTACAGACAACTTACTCCTCAAACCAGTTAAAACAAGCTGGAGCAAATATCGCTGTAGAGGAACTCACTGAATTTTCAATTTCATATTAAATTACTTAATAAAAAAATTGCGCGCTTCAAGTCATCAAATAACCAGACTTCTACCCAATCAATTTATACGATTTTTTGGGGTCAGTATCATCAACTTATTGATAGATTTATTTTTCATTACCCTTATGGTTAAGCTTATAAAAATCCCTAAGCTGTTGCCACAAAAAATGATCTTCTTTACTAATGTATCTAATGGAGAATTTATATCCCGTTTGATTGCATATTTATTTACTTTTTTTATCGCTTATTTTCTACAATCAAGACTTACTTTTAACGAAAAGCAATTTAAAGGGGATCAAATAGCTAAGTACTTTGTAGTTACAAGCGGTCTGACTTTAATACAATTGGTTGCTTTTCCTTTATTTCTAAATTTCGTGAAAGCAGCTTTTGCTAATTACAATCCAACTTCCATCTTCTTTTTCTATATCAGCGTTGCCTTAGCATCATTGATTTCCGTAATATTTTCCTTTTTGTTAAATAAATTTTGGACTTTCAGACGATAGGTTATTATTACTTTGAAGCAAAATGAATCGTAATTTTTAAAATATCAACAAAGAAAAATAGCCGGTTTCCGTCCTACAAAGAAGCTCCAATCGCAATTGCAAAGCCTATCAAGATTACAACAAACTTCGACCAGCTAAACTTATGATGGTGTTCGTCTTCATTTTCAAATAAAATAACTGTAGCAATATGAAGAAAAGAGCCAACCACTATTGCTAATAGTATTTTCAAACCTTCTTCATTCAATTCGATCATAGAACCGACAAATGAACCTAGTGGAGATGCCATCGCAAAGACAAATAAAATAAGAAATGTCATGCCTTTGGACAATTTAGATTGAATCATAAATAAGGTCAAGGCAAAAGCTGCAGGTATTTTGTGAAGGAGTATGCCATACAAAAGCACCCCTTCTCCATGATCGTGACCAGCATGTAGCTCCTGATAATTATCCAAAGGCAAGCCTTCTATAAAAGAGTGTATAATCAATCCAACCATCACTTGTATCAAAAAACTATTGACTTGATGATTGTGTGCATGAACATGGCCGTGCTCTAGTCCACCTGATAGGAATTCTAAAAATAGCTGAATTAGAAATCCAGCCAAGATCCAAATACCAATCATATGGTTGTCACCAGTATAAATACCAGGCAGAAGATGTAGGACCGTAATGCCCAATATGAAAGCACCACTGAATGCCAAGCCTAGCTTTAGATATTTTTCCGTCATATCCTTCAGCCAAAACGCTAATGCAGCGCCTGCAAACACAGATAAAACTAATAAAAAATAACTCAGTAATGTCATTAATAATCAATATAGTTATGCCAATGAAACGGGCTTCGATTCTGAAAAACCCCAATAGTGGTTAAAAAAAGCGGACATGATAATTCCTATCGTTGAGCCTATACATGCGCCCACAAATACGTCTACTGGATAATGTACCCCTACATAAACCTGCCCATAAGAAATGCTGAAAGCCCAAAACAAAAGTAAAAATCTGGATCTTCTAAAAAATATTCCCACAGTATAAAAAAAGAACACTCCAATAGCAAAATGATTTGTTGCATGGGATGAAGTAAATGAATACCCAGAACCACATTTTACCAATAATTTTACATCTTCTTTTATTTTTAAATCATTGCAAGGACGATCTCTCTTTATTGACTTTTTTATCAACTTACTACTTATCGTATCTGACAATCCCACGGTGATCAGTGCCGCCAACAAAAAGGGCAACACTTTTTTGGTATGGTTTATCAAAACAAAGCTGATAAAAAATATATACAATGGAATCCAGAAGTATTTGTTTCTCCAAATTGGCATGACAGCATCCAACAAGCCATTGGTCCACGAACCATTGATCAACCTAAATAGTGCTTCATCAAATTGAAGTAATTCTTGCATCTTCTACAAAACAGATTTAGCTTCAAAGATAGCAGAATGTTGTTGGATGTTTATTTGTTGATTCGTTTATTTGTTGATAGCCTTGTTCAATGGGAATTTTTTGAAAAGTCATTGTAGGCTGTTTATCAAAGCACAGCAAATATTACAAAGCTAGAGCCTACAGCGCAAAATCATTATATGACCAACAAAATCACCCCATTTCCTAGCTAAACAAATCTATCATAACCCTCCAATCAACTAATAATTTGTGTAAATTTGTCAAAAACAAACACCTTGGCATTAATAAAATCCATTTCGGGAATCAGAGGAGAAATAGGCGGTAAATCAGGTCAAAACCTCACACCTATAGACATTGTTGAATGTACAGCAGCGTATGGGCATTGGATCATGATAAATCAGGGATCTGACAAAGTCGTAATCGGCATGGACGCCCGTATATCAGGTGAAATGGTAAAGCACCTCGTCGTTAACACCTTGACAATGATGGGAATAAGAGTCGTAGACCTCGGCATTTCTACCACCCCGACCGTAGAAATCGCGGTTCCAGAAGAAAATGCAGGTGGAGGGATCATATTGACTGCCTCCCACAACCCAAGACAGTGGAACGCACTCAAATTCCTTAATCATCTTGGAGAATTCATTTCTGCTGAGGATGGCCAAAACATTCTAAAATATATAAAAGATAAAGCCTTCCAATTCGCTACCGTTGATAAACTAGGGTCTTATGTCAAAAATGAGAGTTACATCGAAAAGCACGTGAAAAAGATAATCAGGCTTCCTCTTGTGAAAGAAGATGATGTCCGGGCTAGAAAATTTTCTGTGGTTGTGGATTGCATTAACTCTTCTGGCGCCAAAGCCATTCCAGTCTTATTGAAAAAATTGGCCTGTGATTTTGAACTGATCAACGAGGATATGACAGGTGAATTTGCACATAACCCAGAGCCCTTGCCGCAACATCTAACTCAGCTAATGGATACTGTCAAAAATTCAAATGCTGACTTGGGAATAGTTGTAGATCCTGATGTAGATAGACTGGCTTTCGTCTGTGAGGATGGTACTCTTTTTGGTGAAGAATTCACCTTGGTTGCTATCGCAGATTACATTTTACACCACAAAAAAGGAAATACAGTATCAAATCTTTCTTCGACTAGAGCCTTGGCGGATGTGAGCAGATCTCATGGAGTTAATTATTTTCCCGCGGCTGTTGGTGAAGTGAATGTCGTAAAATTGATGAAGGAAAAAGATGCGGTCATTGGTGGAGAAGGAAATGGTGGAATTATATACCCTGAATTGCATTATGGAAGAGATGCTTTGGTAGGAATAGCTTTATTTTTATCTTATTTAGCAGAAAAAAATATTTCGGCGTCAGCCTTGAAAAATACATATCCAAAATACATCATCGATAAACAAAAAATTCTGCTTACCCCAGAATTAGATGTTGATGCACTTTTAGCATCAGTCCAGGAAGCTTTCAAAGAGGAGAAAGTGAATACCATTGATGGCGTAAAAATAGATTTTAAAGATGGTTGGATACATCTAAGAAAATCTAATACCGAACCGATCATCAGACTATATGCAGAAGCAAAAGACCAAAAAACGATTGATAAATTAATTACCAAAGTAAAATCAGCAATTGCACCTTTAGTGCAAACAGCTTAATTTATTGGTTTAAAATATAAAACAATGGCAAACAGAATCTATTTAGACAATGCAGCTACCACTCCAATTTGCGATGATGTTATTGAGGTAATGAGTCAAGCACTCAAAAATGTCTATGGCAATCCTTCATCAATTCATGCAGATGGTAGAAGTGCCAGAACACAGATTGAAAATGCTAGAAAAACAGTTGCCAATTATTTAAATTGCTCCATCGGTGAAATTTTCTTTACCTCTGGCGGCACAGAATCAAATAACACCATCATCAAATGTTCCGTTCGTGATCTTGGAGTAGAACGAATCATCTCTTCTCCAATTGAACATCACTGCGTTTTACATACACTAGAATCTTTAGCGAAAGGCAAAAGGATTATTTTTCAACAAGTCAAACTCCAAGACAATGGGGAGATAGATTATGATCATCTGAAAGAGTTACTTGGACAATCAGACATCAAAACTTTGGTCTCTTTGATGCATGCCAACAACGAGATTGGAGTCATCAACGACTTAAAGAGAATTGGTGAAATTTGTAAAGAAGATTCCGCTTTGTTCCATTCTGACACTGTACAATCAATAGGCTATCGAAAATTTGATCTCACTGAATTAAACATTGATTTTCTGTCTGGTTCTGCTCATAAATTTCATGGCCCCAAAGGCGTTGGGTTTATGTACAAAAGAGGAGAACAACATATAAAGCCATACATGGAAGGTGGCGCTCAAGAAAGAAACATGAGAGCAGGTACTGAAAATATTTATGGTATCATTGGTTTAGCAAAAGCGCTCGAATCTGCCGCTGAAAACATGGAAGAAAGAATCGCAAAGATCGGTGCCATCAAAAAATATTTTATTGAGCAACTTGGTTGTATAGCAAAGGTATCTTTTAACGGCCTTGAGGCTAAGGAACAAATGGAAAAAGTACTTAGCGTTAATTTTCCAGAATCTGACAAATCAGCAATGCTTTTGTTACACTTGGACATTGCTGGGATCTCAGCTTCTGGTGGATCTGCTTGCAGCTCTGGTTCTGATGTGGGATCACACGTGATCAGTAGCTTAAATAATAATCCTGGTGGCAAAACCATTAGGTTTAGCTTCTCCCATAAAAATAGCTTGGAAGAAATAGATGTTGTCATGGAAAAACTCAAAGCCCTTTATCCAAATGCAATCTCTCAAACCTTAGAGCATACTAAATAAACTTCAAATCCCTTTCAATAAAAACCATGGAATTAATTGCTAAAACATTACTCGGTCTAGAAAATATTTTAGCTGAAGAGATCAAGGCTATTGGAGGACAAAATATTCAGGTACTCAACCGAGCCGTTTCCTTTGAAGGAGAAATGGAAATGGTTTACAAAGCAAACCTATATTTGCGAACCGCCATCAGCATCCTAAGCCCGATCTATACTTTTCACGCCAAACACGAAAATCATTTTTACAAAAAAATAAAAGACTTTAACTGGGAAGATATCATGGGGTTGAAAGATACCTTCGTCATTAAGTCTACTGTCAACTCAGAATACTTTACGCATTCACATTATATTAGCCTTAAGGCTAAAGATGCAATTGTTGATCAGTTTTATGAAAAATACGATAAGCGTCCTGACGTAAATAAATATGCTCCAACTTATGTTTTTCAATTGCACATCACAGGTTCCAAGTGTACGGTCTTATTAGACAGCTCGGGAGATTCTTTATACAAAAGAGGATACCGAATGCAGGCCGTTGATGCTCCAATCAATGAGGCCTTGGCGGCAGGTATGATCTTGCTCTCAGGATGGGATAAAAAATCTACCTTCATAGACCCCATGTGCGGTTCTGGTACTTTGCCGATCGAAGCTGCTATGATCGCCAAAAACATTCCACCTCAGATCAATAGAGAAACATTTGCTTTCAAAAACTGGAAACAGTACAAAGAAAAAGATTGGCTAGCAATCAAAAATGAAGCAACCAATAACATAAAAGACATAGAATTTAACATCTATGGTTTTGATAAAGAAATGGGTGCTGTAAGAAAAGCCGATATCAACGCCAATGGCATTCCACAAATTGAAGGCCTCATCCAGTTTCAAAGAAAAGCTTTTGAAAAGCTTCAAAAACCAAGCGATGAAGGAATCCTAATATTCAATCCTCCTTATGATGAAAGAATGAAGCTTTCAGAGGTAGATGATTTTTATGCCCACATGGGAGATCACCTCAAAAATAACTTTACGGGTTATCAAGCATGGATCATCTCCTCAAATGCCGATGCCATCAAGTCAATTGGTCTCAGAACAAGCAAAAGGATTGTTTTATACAACGGAAAACTTGAATGTCGTTTTTTAAATTACGACCTTTATAAAGGTTCTAAAAAGACTAAATATGAAAATGCTTCTGAAGCTTAAATGTTTTTTGGTTCTTTTGCTCCTCTCAGGAGCCATTCATGCACAGGTTGCAGCTGAAATTTTTGAAGGAAGATCAAATATCCAAAAACAGCAAGAACTCAGAGACATCATGCTTGAAAATAAACAACCCGCAACCATTAATGACCAAGTTTCTAATTCAAACCAGTTGGTGCTACCCTATAACCCAGCATTCTTCTGCCTCATAGAAGATAAGATAGAAGCTAAATCAAAATTACCATTACGTATCAGATTAGGGAGTCTTCCTGCAGTGGACGCCAAAGAAGGAAAAGGATGTGGTTTCAACTCACGGGCAGACAAAGCAGATTATTAATCCATAAAAAACAACCGTAAACCTTCATCTGACATTTAAATTAGATCAAATAAATCTTCCACCCCAATTATTCTCCCCACATTGAATCCCTCAGCATAGTCCACCCCAATAGATCTTCCAAACACCCTACCCTTTGCCTTCATGAAATCCATAAAGTCTTTTCCAGAAATAGGTGTCTTTGGTTGGTCAGCATAATCCTTAGAATCTGCTTCAAAAAACTGAGATCTATAGGTCAAGATGAGTTCCATTTTCTTGTTAAGAAACGGAGTAATGTCTACCACAAAATCTGGAGTTAGTTGTTCGTCTTGGATATAGTGATATAACGCCTTAGGACGCCATTTATCTTGAGTAGCATTGGTCTCAAGATCTTTCGTTTCAACCTTGATCAAACCGGATAAAAAACAGGCTCTCCTCGTCAGTTCGGCTGCCCGAGCATGATCTGGATGGCGATCCTTTACTGCATTTGCAAGCACTATATCGGGCTGGATAGTCCTTATTATCTGTATTATTTTTAATAAACTCTCTTTTTCTTTAGTAAAGAAACCATCCCCCAGATTCAAATTGAAACGACATTCAGCAGACATTTTTAATCTTGCATCTTCGGCTTCTTCTTTACGTAGAGATCCAGAGCCTCTTGATCCCAATTCTCCCTCTGTCAAATCTAACAATCCAATTTTATAGCCTTTAGATATGTGCTTGAGTAAAGTGCCCGAGCAACTTAGTTCTACATCATCTGGATGAGCCCCTATCGCTAATATATCTAGTTTCATTGAATCCTCTTTTTAAACAGATCCCACAATTTTCTCCGTCTTTCTTCTTCTCTGACATTCTCTATGATTTCCCCAAATTTTCTTTTCGTTTCAAACTCATAGGTCAGCCTTGTTATGGATTTCCCATTTTTGGTGTAAGTCTTTCTTCCCTTTTTATCTACCACGATCTCGTAATAATCTTGTTTGAAAGTCAAACGCTTATTTCGCCCCAGTTCAGTGGTTGTACTTTCTATCTTCACATTAGAAAGCAGCTCTGCATCTGACACAGTTTCTTCTACTACTTCTTCTTCAATTTGTTCCTCCTCTGGCCTATTAATAGGTACGATCGCCAATAGACCATTTTGTCTTGTGAATAGATCATCAAGCACATCTTTAACTTGTGGTCGGTCTCTCAAATACCACATGTGCTCCAAATAAGCCATTTCTGCCTGAAAAGCATACGCTCTTTGTTTCAGATATTCCGTTTCCGCCATCTTCAATTGCTTATTGAAGGAAGCGTTACTCTGAACACGGATCTTCCATTTTGAAACTTCGTTATCTGCCTGATATAATTTAATTTGCGCCTGCTCGGAGATATATTTCTGAGCGTTTGCCAATTGCACCACTCGATCCCTTCCCGTATAATCATTTGCCAAACTATTATGTTGCTTATACAATTGTTTAGCGTTTTCATATCGCTTGCGCATCCTTACATTATCTATCTCTATTCTTCTGATACTTACTTTTTCAGAATCTCCATCATCGCCTTGAGTTATCTCGAAATCTATCTCATTTTGCAACTTGTATTCCCAACAATCAGCCTGCTTATTTTTCATGTTCAGACTTGCTATCTCATACAATTTCTTACTTCTGTTCATTTTTTTTTCTGCTTCTTCTACCACTCTATTTGTGGTATTGGAACCAGCAGTTTCTCTTCTTCTAATGATCAACTTTTCTTTTTGATATTCTCTCTCAGCAAGCTCATAGACGACTTTTGCATAAGTCGCTTCTTTTTTCAATAAAGTAAATTCAAAATTACAGCTCTTTAAGTCTGATTGGAAATTCAAAGTGGCATACTGATCATTGAGCTCTTTTAGATGCTCCGCCAAGGATCTTTTTTTTGTGAGAAGTATGTAAATTTCTTCTCCAAGTTTATGCTCAGACTTTCTTATTTGTGAATCTGTTGTACTTTCTGAATAACCACTTTTCTCTGGTGGAAGTATGCTCTTTTTGTAAAAATTGTCAAGAGATTTTGATACTGAAGCCATCAAACTAGCAAATTTAGTCTTATCAGAAACTTCATCTAAATTAAATTTACTAGCCTGATATGCAACACCATCTGTAACGATTCTTTTTACAGGTCCTGAGCTCAAGTGCTCGTTTGCTGCTGGCTTTTCTCCCTCAACTAAAACACTTAGCACTATCGTTTTGGAGCAAGATTCATCTGTGTTAATGCTATAGATCTTTGCTTGACTATTTATAGAGTAAAAAACGAGAATACATTCTTCAAATCTTGGAAGGCGGGTATAAAATGATCCATCGTCACTGATAGGTACCAAATGATGACTATTTGAGCTAAATGCAGAAATTAAAATGTTAGATCCCCGATTGGATCGAACTTTTCCCTCAACATTGATCTGTCCTACTAAATTTGCTACCCCGAGTATAATCAACAGCAGCACAATACAAAGCTTATTTAAATTCATTATACCTTTCAAAGTAAAAATCGATTTATTATTAATCAACACCGAGCTATTTAATTACTTTTGCAAAAGTATGATTCTTTTACTCGGGAATATTCGCAATATTAGTTAAAATTTACTGTATGCTAAACGCAATTTCACCTATTGATGGCAGATACGCAGAGAAAACCAAAGAACTTTCAGAATATTTTTCTGAATATGCTCTGATCAAGTATCGTGTGTTTGTTGAGATCCAATACTTTATAGCTTTGGTTCAATGCCCTTTGCCCCAACTTCAAAACTTTGATGACGGCAAAGTCGAAGAACTCAATGACTTATTTGAAAATTTCAACCTCCAAGATGCTATTAAAATCAAAGAAATTGAGAAGGTCACCAACCATGACGTCAAAGCTGTCGAATATTATCTAAAGACTAAGTTTGACGAAATTGGGATTTCAGAATACAAAGAATTTATACACTTTGGCCTTACCTCTCAGGATATTAACAATACAGCTACTCCTTTATTGCTTAAAAATGCACTCGAAGAAGTCTATTTTCCCAAAGTAAAAGAACTTGTAAGCGAATTAGATGCCATGGCTAGCAATTGGTCAGGAATTCCAATGTTGGCTAGAACACATGGCCAACCAGCTTCTCCAACTACGCTAGGCAAAGAATTCAGAGTATTCGTCGAAAGACTAAATATCCAGCTTAAACAATTAAAATCCTTGACAATGTATGCCAAGTTCGGTGGCGCAACAGGCAACTTCAATGCTCATGTTGTTTCTTATCCAACCATAGATTGGATAAAATTTGGCGACCACTTTGTCAACGAATACCTTGGTCTAGAAAGGTCAAAATTCACAACTCAAATTGCTCACTACGACAACATGGCTGCAATATTTCAGAATTTGGCAAGAATAAATACCATCCTCATAGATTTTGCCAGAGATGTATGGACCTACGTTAGTATGGAATACTTTAAGCAAAAAGTCATAGCTGGCGAAGTTGGCTCTTCGGCAATGCCTCACAAAGTAAACCCAATCGATTTTGAAAATGCGGAAGGTAATCTTGGCATCGCAAATGCTCTTTTCATCCACTTAGCTGGAAAGCTTCCAATCTCAAGGCTCCAAAGAGATCTAACGGACAGTACTGTTTTGAGAAACGTTGGTGTTCCTATGGCTCATACGATGATCGCCTTCAAATCTATTTTGAAAGGCATGAAAAAACTATTGGTCAATCTTGAAAAGATTCACGAAGACCTTGATTCCAATTGGATGGTCATCGCAGAGGCGATTCAAAACATATTGAGAAGAGAAGCTTACCCAAATCCTTATGAAGCCCTCAAACTACTCACTAGAGGCAAGTCTTCAATCAATCAAAAAGATCTGCACTTCTTCATCGATGGCTTAGAAGTAAGCGACCTCATCAAAGATGAACTCAAGCAAATAACACCGCATAATTATATTGGGGTAAGTTAATTTCGTTGGTTGTTCATGGTTCTTAATCCATCGTAGGATTAGTTTTCAAGTTGAAAACTAGTAGTGGATCTTAGCGCTGTGTCTAGACTGTCCCGAGACCTCGTGGCTGCGAACAGCTATGAAGTTAAATTATGATCTATATCCGTTTTAAAACTTCGGATTCGCTAACAAGGCATTGATCTGGCTAAAGATTCTATTACTACTCGGAGAAGCAGATGGATTATATGCAACCCTTCCCTCTTGATCGATCAACATTGTAAAAGGTAGCTTTCTGACTTTATACAATTTCGCAATATCGGAAAGATAACCCTCTCCATTATTAACATTGAGATGGATGCCTGTGAGGTGGTTATTTTCAACATAATTTTGCCAATCGTTTTTGTCTTCATCCATCGATATAAATAGAAATACAACATTCTTTTTGTCGTAGATGGATTGTAACTCCTGGCCATAGTGCATCATCTTAATGCAAGGTCTGCACCAAGTTGCCCAAAAGTCAATGAAGACAACTTTGCCTTGATAATCAGATAAATTGACCATGTTACCATTAATATCTGCAAGACTAAAATCAGGGGCTAGCGCGCCTTCATTAAGTTCTTTTGATTCATTATAGACGACCCTCAATACTTGATTGAATTGCTCGTCCCCAGAGGTATCTAAATAATTTTTTATAGGCAGACCTGCTTCGTACGATTTTCCTAATTTACATTGCTTTGCGAGTTCTTTTGCTCGTATATAATTTAACGGCTCTCCTGTAAAATAGATCTCAGCTATATCTGAAATACTAGAATTTTTATTTTCTGGTAGTTCCTTTAAATACTCAAAATAAAAATGTAAAAATTCTACATAATTTTGATTCGCGATGACATTTTGCCTAGAGACTTGGAGCTGATTCAAAAACTTATAATTTGATCTTTCAAAGTTATCACTTGCAGGATCTAATTTTTTACTTTTTAAAGCATACAGCATATTGAGCGCGTAACTAAAATCAATTTCCGCTTGTATAAAATCCTTATCACTTATCTGAAGTTCTGACTTTTTAGCAAGCTTACTAAAATAATTCCGCTGCTTCTTCCAAAGATCAGCATACCTGTTTATATATTCATCGAGGGAATAAACATCTTGCCTGCTGTTCAATAGTAATATCTCTTCTCCATAAGTTTGACGCAAGTGCATCAACATATTATTCAAAACATCGTCTTTACCACCAAAAAATAAACTTGTACCTAATTTATTTGCATCGAAGTTCACGACTAATTCATCTCCCGGTTTTATATAGAAAGTCTCATGATTATCATCAACAAGAAGCGTTGCAACAGCGGGTTTTTCCAGATCAATAATCAAGCTGAATTTACCAGAAGCATCCGGATTTATTTCTACAATTTCTTCTTTATAAATGATAGTCTCATGAAGCACTCTAAGTGACAAAATTTTGTTGGAAGCATTCAAGACTTTGCCGCTTAGATTCATCTTAGCTTTTGACCCGTGCGGACCAGTGAAAGGAATATCTACATATTTTTTTGGAGCAACCTTCTTTGCTCTCAGACTTCTACTTGCATAGACTTTTTTATCTTCAAAAGGTAATTGCTTTACAACACCGACTATTTCTTCATTAGATACATTACAAAAAGCATAATTTTCAACATAAGCTCCATTACCTTTGTTTTTCAATTGAGCAACATCAAATTCTCCTTTTAAAATTTTATTGTATTCAGGGTATGGATTGATGGCTTTAAACGCAGCTAGCTCTCTTCCTATTTTTGAAATGTCTTCCAATTGCATTTTCCAAAACAAAGCTTTTGCCAAAGTATAAAACAAAACTTCCCCTTCTAAGTATTTTCTTGAGTCTGAAGTATCCGTCAAACTGTAAACATAACCATCATCCTTTTGATTGCCGTGCACTACCCGCTCTCTGAACTCTAAAGTAGATTCAGATACCCAGCCTTCAAGACCACTCTTTGTTTTAACCTTGCACAAACGATCCCAATATGGTGTCCCATTAAAAGTGTACAAGTGATTCTCAGAAGTCTTGAGATGAAAGTATGTCAACTCTTCTCCAAATCCCAGATGTCCTACCACCTCCTCCTCTGTTGGGTCCTTTAATAAAAATAGATTATGGTATCTGGCAACCGCATACCGCTCCACCTTTTTATCTTTAGCGATGCCCGGATTTGACTTTTCCAATCCTGCTGATGTTATCCAGCCTTTTGAACCATCAGGAAGCCCTATATAAACCCAATCCGATAGTCTAGTATTCTTATCAACCGTATTCTTAAAATCAGTACTTATTTGCCTTTTTTCCTTTAAAATATTTATAATGCTACCAAGTGCCAAGCGTATACTCGAGCCATCATCTTCAATTATAAAAGTCTTTCCAATTTCTAATTCTATTTGCTGGAATTGAACCTGACCCAAATCTTTCTGCTCCGATTTGTATTTCAAATATTCTTCTAAAAACTCTGTGTAAGATTTGCTGTGCAAAGCTTCTGAGTTGCATATTTGTATGTCTTCCAAAAAATTATAGTAAGTCTTTGGCAAATCCATTGGTACAGGTCCACCTGCCAATAATGGTTTTTCAATCCTATAATTTAAAAGTTGTAAAGCTGTCCAATATATATTCTCATGGGCTATATATTGTTTGAAATCTACTGTAAATTTTCTTAGCAGAGATTGATCATATGTATTGTAAAAGTTATTCTTTTCATTTTGAAAATTTTTCATGAAAGTTTTAAACCCTGAAGGCCCAAGAATTGAAATCTCATACAAAATTAAGTTGTGATCCATTTGATCAAACTTATTGTGGTCCGCAATTAAATAATTATTGTGCGCCGAACCTCTACCAGTAATTTTTATGGTATTCAAAATATCTGATGCATTAAAAACCATGACCATATCATCTCCAGGCTCAATGTAAAGTTCGAAGCTCTGGGAGGCATAGCTTATGGTAACTACCGTAGGTTTGATAAGGTGAAAGTCAATCCCAAAACTTCCATCTTTTAGTACAGGCATTTCAAAAGATTCCTCCTTATTGGAAATCTCATTTTTTACGTACTTTAAAAATATGGAATAATGAGATGCATCCTGAACAGTACCTAAAATGGAAATATTCTTCTGATTGGATTTGAGCTGAAATTCAGGTGTTGCCGATACAGATTGGCTAAATATGTTATTTAATCCAAACACTGAAAGGAAGCAAATGATGATTGCTATTTTAGATTTATTGATCACCTTGAAAATCACTCTTTATTGAAGTTTTGAAGATAAGTTTTTATAACGGCATTATATATTTTTTATTCTAAATTTTTATATCAAATAAATCTGAGTTCCATACTTGTTACTCAGGTAAATATTCAAAGCTCTTTTCACCACTGCTTATAGTTAACTTTGTTTGTTCACTGGATGCTACCCTACCTATAATTTGGGCTTCAATTTCAAACTTTGCTATCTCTTCCAAGATCTGAGGAGCTGCTTTTTCGTCTACATAGAATTCCATACGATGCCCCATATTGAAGACCTGATACATTTCTTTAAGATCTGTACCTGATTCTAATTGAATTAGCTTGAAAACCGGAGGAATCGGTAATAGATTGTTCTTGATGATGTGCACTCCTTTTACAAACTTTAAGACCTTGGTTTGAGCACCTCCCGTACAATGAATGATCCCATGTATGTGTTTCTTGAACATGGGAATGATCTTTTTAAATACTGGCAAATATGTTCTTGTAGGAGACAACAGAAGGTCTCCTACCTTATATGACTCACCATCTATACTCACCAAATCAGTTAATTTTTTTGTCCCAGTATACAGGACTTCTTCTGGTGTATTTGGATCATAGCTATCTTTAAATCGAGTTAAATGGCTCTTATCCAATACATCATGCCTTGCAGAAGTCAATCCATTGCTACCGATACCACTATTATAGACATCTTCATAAGTTGACTTACCATAAGAGGCCAATCCTATTATGACTTGACCTTCTTTTATATTATTAACAACAAGATCTTCCTTTTTTAATCGCGCAAATGTTGTAAAACCTACATCCAAACTTCTCACGATATCTCCAACATCTGCTGTTTCTCCTCCTGCGAGATGTAAGTTGATTCCAAATTCATTCATTTTCTCTTTAAAAGTCACCGCAGCATTTATGATCGTTTTGATCACCTCGCCATTTATTAAATTCTTATTTCTTCCAACTGTAGAAGACAACACTATATTGTCAAAACATCCTACACACGCCATATCATCCACATTCATAACAATCGCATCCTGTACAATTCCTTCCCATATATTCAAATCACCCGTTTCTTTCCAATACATAAACGCTAAACTGGTTTTTGTGCCTGCTGTATCCGCATGCATAATATTAACATAGGAAGGATCCTTCGCCGAAATATCTGGTAAGATCTTACAAAATGCACTAGGATATAATCCTTTATCTAGGTTCTTAATAGCTGCATGCACTTCTGATTTTGATGCAGAAACACCCCGCAGTTCATATTTTAATTTGTCTGACATGTGATTTGTATAATGTGATTTTTAAGCCTTCAGCTGCAAATTTAAGTATATCTATTCACAAAATACATTTAAGGTTTTGTTCTAAATAATTTGTATTGTGATATATATGATTTATTTTTACCATATTACAAGATTGATGTTCCTTCCATATTATAACTTCTAAGACAGATGTTATAAGCTATACATGTATTTTATTATATAATCCAAATTTCATTTCAAATATGAAAAACACCATCCTATTTGCCTTTTTACTATTTTTTAGCTTTTCGCTAAAAGCCGAACAAATTCACATCAGTTTTGACGACAATTGTCTTGAAAGGCTAGTCTATGATGTTAAAACTTTCAATGGAAAGAATTTTGACTTGAGCGGAAAATATGTGAGCTATAGAGTTAAAACTTCCCCTTCAGAATTTATCTACCTGAATGTAGGTGAAGATAATGAAGAATTAATGAGGGTTAAACCTAAAGGCACGGTCTCTTGTTCTGAGATTTCATTCAACGAAGATTTTGTTCAAAAAATAAATTCTTACCAAAATGAAGTATTTATAGTAAAGAAAGTAGGCTCCAAGTTTTGTATAACTCCAGTCCAATACGGAGAGTACTTTTTTAGCTTTGAAGATGAAATCACTTATGCAGATAGAGATTATGGCTTTAATTACAATTATCAACTTGCTGATACCAAATCAAACTTATTGACATTTGGCGTCAAATCTAAAGTTACCTTCTCTTTTAGAAATGATACTACTTGTCCTTCTGAATACCATTTTAAAAAAGAATCTCGCCAAAAGAATCGAGATAATTATAGCTTAGTATTAGTTCCAGACTTAGGTGTGGTAAAAAAGAATGTGATAAATAGAAAAAGTAAGAAACTTATAAAACAATATGAATTATCTAAGGTCAATGGTGTAGATGCTATGACTTATATGGAGATCATGTGCAATGGAGGGGAAGAAGAAATTCAAGTAGTAGAAGCAAAACCAAAAAAGAAAAATACAAAAGCTGCTTCTGCAAAGAAAAAGAATCCAATCGAAGTGACTGGTTTAACCAATAAAGCCAAAGTTGCCAAAACGAAAACTGCCCCTAAAGCGAAGATGGAGGTACTCGAAACAGAAATTGTCGAAGAATCAATCTGTAGCCATATTTATAAAGATCTTGATAAAGGTGGATTCTATTATGATAGAGATACAGGTTTGCCTGCTGAAGGGGTCTGTGGGGGCATCACTTACACAAAAGGAATTATGGAAGGAAGAGATGATGAAGGATCTGAGATCCTGTATACAGAAGCTCAAGTTAGAGATACCATCGAAACTGTTTTAGCAAATATCAACAATGATAATAATATCATTTATAAAAATGCTGAACCTAAGGTTGTTTACAAGGATCCTAAAATTATTTATAAAGAAGCAAATCCTATTGTAATTACCAGAACAGCAACCAATATTAATCAAACCATTCCTGCTGCCAATCAGCATGTGGTGAGAAAAGGAGAAACATTATATGCTTTATCCAAAATGTACGGAGTTAGTATTAATGATCTAAAAGTATGGAACAATATCACCGATAATACTATAAATATTGGTAGTTTAGTTCAAGTAAGACCACTATCTTTTGAAGCTATAGTCCCTGCAAATGATCTAGTTAGCAAAGGAAATACAGCGGCTCCAGCTTTTCACATAGTGAATCATGGGGAAACGCTCTATGCTATTTCAAAAAGATACAACACAACTGTTCAAAACATCAAACATATCAATGGTATGATCTCTGATGTCATTAGTCCTGGAATGAAATTGAATTTGGTTGCACCAAAAATTCAACCTATTCAAAAAGCTATTACCAAGCCAGCTACTCCAACAACTATCATTACCACTGAAGCAACCGCTCCGACTACTATCATCACTACTGAATCTACTACTCCTACTACTATTATTACAACCGAATCAGCTGCTCCAACTACCATTATTACTACCGAAACTACAGTTCCGGTTGCTAAAAAAGCAGCACCAATTGTAGAAAAACAAGCAACGACTATCATAACTGTCGAAAAAGCCGGTGAAGTTACAGTAGAACAACCAAAGGAAGTTTTACCTCCACCAGCCGAAAAAATTATCTCAACAAACACTACTTCTCATACTATACACACTGTTACTGAATCAGAAACCATTGAAATTATTGCCAAAAAGTATAATACTTCTGTAGACGCTATAAGAAAGGCTAATAACATGGAAAATGGTGAGGTTCTTATTCCTTTCCAAAAGATTAAGATCAAGTAGGAATAAGTTTTATTTAAAGATAAAGAAGGGCTGTTCAAAATATGAACAGCTCTTTTTTTATTTCATTTAAGTTATAACGCTTTCTTATATTTGCTGAATAAATACAAATCATGCTTTTACTGATCATATTTTTTGTCATATCTATTCTCTTTTCTTTCTTGTGTTCTATCTGGGAGGCCGTGCTGCTTTCTGTTACACCATCTTTTGTGGAAATTGAATTGCAAAAAGGTACCAAAGTTGGACACAAACTAAAAGAGTACAAGGAGGAGATCGATAGACCACTTTCTGCTATATTAACATTAAACACTATCGCCCATACGGTCGGAGCCATCGGTGTTGGTGCACAAGCTGGAAAAGTCTTTGGCAGCGGCAATCTAATGATGGGGACCACTGAGCTACCTATAAATTGGGAAGCCATCATTGCCGTACTGATGACTTTGGCAATTTTAATTTTATCCGAAATCATCCCAAAAACACTAGGAGCAAACTATTGGAGGTCTTTGACCCCTTTCACAGTAAAATCAATTTCATTCATTTCATTGATTTTAACTCCATTTATTTGGGTCTCTCAATTAATCACTAAGGCTTTAAAAAATGAAGAAGGAAAATCAGTTTTGAGTAGAACTGATTTCGCCACAATGACAGATATAGGTGAAAAACAAGGTGTTTTTAAAGAAGGAGAATCGAAAATTATTAGAAACTTATTGAGCTTTGATAAAATTAAAACAAAAGACATCACTACTCCAAGGACTGTCATGAAATCTGCAAAAGAAAACACTACGCTACAAGAATATTATGATAAAAATTCACCGTTAAGGTTTTCTAGAATCCCTATTTATAAAGATAAAATTGACGATGTTCAAGGCTATTTCTTAAAAGATGAATTCCTAGGTGCTTTATTAGACAACAAAGGAAATGATCCAATCTCAAGTCTAAAAAGAGACCTCGCAATTGTAAAACAAGATCTTCCAGTGCCAGATCTATTTAATAAACTCATGGTTGATAGAGAACAAATAGCATTGGTTGTTGATCAATATGGAGGTGTACAAGGTGTCGTTTCTATGGAAGATGTTATTGAAACTTTGTTGGGCTTAGAAATTGTGGATGAAATGGACAATCAACAGGATATGCAAGTATTGGCAAGAGAAAATTGGAAAAAAAGAGCCAAAGCGCTTGGCTTAGAAGTAGATAATCGAATTTAGTTCTTGAAGGATTGACTTATTTGATTCTATCAGCAATCACAAATATTGCCATCTTTAAGACGACTAAAACTGCTATTCCAAAGATTATAAATGTAATCATCTAAATTATTTAATTGATGAACAATGATATTTGGGGTTATTGTTTTTAAGCCTCTAATGTATAGTAATAATATATATTAGTTAATGTACTATAAATATATAGATTTATTCGCTTATCCGAAATACCACGGATGTGGTAAAATGGGCATTACAATAAAATAGATATGTGGTCATTAGAAATGGCATTTGAGACAGAGTGGTTGTCACAAATATTTGTCGAAAGATTACAGATCTTATAGTAAAGCTGTGATAAGTCCGTAAAAATTCTCTTTTCTGTATGCAATGATCAGAAAGATAAGATTAGAATTGGCTCAAAAAGAACCACATCATCCGCCTGTTTCTTGTCTTAACATTTTGATTTGACTTTCCCAGAGTAACTTTTGTTCAGCGACCTCATTATCATCACAAAAGTCTGTAATTTCTAATATTGTTTCAGCTGTAACTGGAGATTTTGTCATCCTGATTTCAAGATATTCTTCTTCACTTGGAGCATCTTCCCATTTAAATCTTATTCTTTCTTCTTCTACATCTTCAACTAGAGAAGCTAATTCTGGAAAGCCATCCCATACAAAAGAATAAACTCCATCATTTATATCTACTTCATCACAAAACCATCTAATAAGGCAAGAAGGTGTCGTCCAAAATTGATATAATATCTTTGGAGATGCTCTAAAAATGAATTCTAATTCTAACTTAGTTCGTGTCATAGGTGCATTGATCAAATAACGCTATGTGTTTATATTTGCTAATTCGGGCAGAACTTACTAATTATTAAGTTAAAAACAAAATTTATTTGAACAATCTCCGTTTCTAAGTGCTATACATATGAATTATATTTATTTAATAACCAGATAAAAATTATTACTCCGCTTAAGAGAAAAGAAAAAGGAAATGAATTAAAAAGTGGTATTGATTCTAACTTAAATTTAACTTAAATTTGTTAATGCTAAACGAGTGGTACTAAACTTCTAATGACACTCATAAATCGAAAAACTATCATCTTTAGCACTTTTTATTTTCCCGATTCATATCTCTTGCGACCCTAACTATTTGTTAGAGTTTACATTTTTTTATTTTTTTTAAAATTTGTTGAATGAGACAGTTAAAGATCACAAAATCTATTACTAATCGTGAAAGTCAATCCCTTGAAAAGTATCTTCAGGAAATAGGTAAGGTAGACTTACTTACACCCGAAGAAGAAGTGGATCTGGCCAAACGGATCAAACAAGGTGATCAGGAAGCTCTCGAAAAATTGACTAAAGCAAATCTTAGATTTGTCGTTTCCGTAGCAAAACAATACCAGAATCAAGGCTTATCATTAAGCGATTTGATCAACGAAGGTAACCTAGGCCTGATCAAGGCAGCACAGAGATTCGACGAAACAAGAGGCTTTAAGTTCATTTCTTATGCAGTATGGTGGATTAGACAATCTATCTTACAAGCATTGGCTGAACAATCAAGAATCGTCAGACTTCCACTAAACAAGGTTGGATCTTTGAATAAGATCAACAAAGCGTTTTCCGAATTAGAGCAAGCTTACGAAAGAGAACCTTCACCAGAAGAATTAGCAGAAATGCTAGAAATCACAACTGAAGAAGTTGAGACGACATTAGGTGTAGCAGCAAGACATGTGTCTATGGATGCTCCTTTTGTAGATGGCGAAGACAATTCTTTACTAGATGTTCTAGAAAATGGTGGTACTCCAGGTACGGATTCTTTTTTAGCTTATGGGGAATCCCTAAGCAAAGAAATAAACCGTTCGCTTGGTACACTCACTGACAGACAATGTGATGTCATCAAACTTTATTTTGGGATTGGGGTTGAACACCCAATGTCACTTGAAGACATCGGCGAAAAATTTGGACTTACTCGTGAAAGAGTAAGACAGATAAAAGACAAAGCGATTAATAAATTGCGTACAAAGTCTAGAAGTAAACTTCTCAAACATTATTTGGGAGCGTGATCTTAACCAAAGAGTTAAAAAATACTAGCCCTGGCTTAACGGTCAGGGCTTTTTTTTGAGCAAAATACAGACTTTCCGACCCTTCGACTCCTGCGTTCCTTCGATTTGTGCCTCACTTAGGCTGCTCAGGGCAGGCTTCTCATCTTTCCAACCTCCTACATCTCCAACAACCCTTCCGGCAAATCAATCATCATGATCATTTCTTCTTCATCAATCCCTACGATCAATTTTTCATTCAAAGGAATTAATATCTCATTTCCCTTGTACCCAACAACCGCTAACTCCTGCTGTGGATAAGCAACCACCTCGATAATATCTCCAACTGGTTCTTGATCTGTATCGATAATGAGGTATCCTTTTGCCCATCCGAAAAGGAGATCTGAATTTTCTTCTTCTTCAGAGATATTTACTTTTTCTGCTTGTATAAATATCGATTTTCCACTCAATTTTACAGCAACTTCTTTAGAATCTACTTCTTCTAACTTTATCAATAGCTGAGTACCATTTTCTATATTTTGTACAAAATAAGGTACATAGTTAGAGCCTTCTAATAGAAAGATCACTTCCTGCTCAAGTAAAATAGCGAGGTAAGTATCTACAACATTCAATTTCAACTGTCCTTTTATGCCAAAAGTCTTAGAGACACTTCCTATTTCTTGATACTTCTTCATACTAAGACAAAGTTAATAAGTCAATCTTGAATATGCTTAAGTTTTAAATTTATGTTTATATTTCAAACAAAAAGTAAGCGTATGAGATTATTATCAGTAATATATTTTTGCTTGTTGTGCTTTACGCAAATGCATGGACAATCAAATAAGGATTTGAGAACGGTTGAATCCATCCTTCATCGACAAGCACAGGATTGGAATACTGGCATAATCGACAATTTCATGAACGGGTATTGGGTATCCGATGAGTTGATGTTCATAGGCTCAAAAGGAGTAACTCGCGGTTGGAAACAAACATTAGACAACTATAAAAAGTCCTACCCAGATAAAGCAACCATGGGCGAACTTTCCTTTGAAGTCCTAGAAAACGAAAAATTGAGCAAAAAATCCATAATGATGGTTGGGAAGTTCCATTTAGCAAGAGAGGAAAAAGAAGATTTAAGTGGGCATTTTATCTTAATTTGGAAGAAAATTAAAGGAAAATGGGTCATAATTGCAGATCATACGTCCTAAAATCGAAATTTTTAAATATCAAATGCTTAAATTTAGTATTTGTATAACAGTATATTCTGAATAATTTCGTCAAATTAGAGTGTTGTAATTTGTAATTTTAAATATGCGTGTTGCCCTAGTTTGTTTTGTTTTATTTGGCTATAATGTCTTGATTCACGGCCAAAATCTTGTTCCAAATCCAAGTTTTGAAGAGGTACATAATAAACCAACTTCAATGCTTGATTCCGGGCATGAATTTTCACGCGATTGTAAATTCTGGAAAACAGCTAACCTCGCTTCAACTGATCTCATTACTCCTAGATTTAGGACCAATAAATTTGAGGCTATTACACCCTATGCTGGAAAGAATATGTGCGGCATTGTCATACATGGGGATTTTTGGTCTGAATATCTGAAAATAAAACTCCTCGAGCCTACACAATCAGGTGTTGAATATTACGTAGAATTTTGGATCGCCTATTGTCAGGAATACAATAAAGATGATACGCCAAAGTACTCCAATCCTCACTTGGGAGCATATTTTGGGGATGATATTTTTCATAAAGATGAAAAGATCATGCAACTTCCAAATCAGATAGCATCAAAAAATAACATTCAACTAAAGGATAAAATATGGACCAAAATTTCTGGTTCTTTCATCGCTGATGGCACCTATGAATATCTATATTTGGGTCAATTTCAAGGACCCAATATGGGCAGTAACTTTTTGCTTGGATATTATTTTCTTGATGAAGTTTCAGTAGTTAAATTTAGTGATAAGTCTACCGTGTTCTCTCCAAAGGAATATGTCCCTGATGGCCTAAACAATATCTATTTTGAAACTGATAAATACGACTTACTTCCACAGTCATTTTCAACGCTGGATAAGGTGGTGAGCTACTTGAGAAAGAATCAGTCCTTAAAATTAGATATCAATGGACATACAGACAGTAGAGGGGAAAATTATCACAATGAAGAGCTTTCTCAAAATAGAGCTCGATCTGTAAATGATTATTTAGTGTCAAATGGGATCTCTCAGTCACGACTTAAATGGGCCGGGATGGGATCTTCAAAACCAATTGCTACAAATGACACTGAAGATGGAAGACAAGAAAATCGTAGGGTTGAGTTTATTGCGTCTGGAGCTAAAATTGCAAAACAGGCTTTGGCTGAAGTGAGTGTTGCTGAAGCTGATAATGTTTATGAATTTTCATCTGAACTTACAGGGTACCAATACAATTTGATCGGGAAATATAAATCGATCTGGAACTGTCAGATGGAAGCGCAACCTGGAAAAGGTTCTTCTCCTTTTAAGGACTGTACAAAGAAAAGTGCAAAATCCTATGTAGTTGAAAAAGCCAAAGATTATCCATGTGTTTTTTTAAATGACTCTAAATTACATCCTCAAACTAGGATCTTTGGCAAATCTTTGTTGAAAGATCTTTACGATCAAGGCTACCGTCATCTTGGTGTAGAAGCTTTCACAAATTTTAGAGAAGTCAACGCAGGGCTTTCTTGCCCTTCCATAAATTCCGGAAGTTTGAGTGATGAACCACTTTTTGGAGATATGATCAGAGAAGCATTGTCGATCGGTTTCAAATTGTTCTCTTTTCAACCCTCAGAAACCGAGATCGCAAAAGCAACCAACATTATCAAGAAAAAATACGCTGATGGATCACAAAAGGACTTGAAAGTTTCTGCTTTAAATTGGTCTAAAGCAATGAACATAAACAGATACACCAAAGCACATCCCAATGAAAAATTCTTGATCTATACTTCTAAGAATCAAATTGCAGAAAAGGATGTTTTCGATTTCAATACACTTACCCAATGGTTTAAAAATATCACTTCGATAGATCCCCTGACAATAGAGCAAGCTATCATGAATGAAGCCTGCCCAGAAAACGAGCATCCTCATTATAAATATGCTCAAGTAGCTGGACCAACAATTTTTTTAAAATATAAAACTCCTGTCGTAGCAAAGCAAAATGATATAGAAACACCTTACGATCTTCAAGTTTTTCACCCGAGAACCCAATACGTTCAAAATCGACCAGATTGGCTCCGCATGAAAGGCAATCGAAAACCTTTCAAGGTGAATCCTGATCAATATGAAATGGATTATCCTTTGCTTGCCTATGCTATTAAAAAAGGAGAAGATCCTCAAATTGCGGTGCCTGTGGATATTGTAGAGTTTGAAACCAATAGAATAGAGATGCCCCTACTTCTTCCTCCTGGAGAATATCAACTCGTCTTAAGAGACAAAAAAATCCGTAAGAAATTTGATATCCTAGTGGACTAAAAGCTTCCCATGAAACTTAGTAAAATTCTATACCTCTTAGCTGGAGTTATATTCCCGATTTTTATAGGATCCCTTCACACTTACGTTCATTTTAAAGAATTAGTCACGCCTGAAATAAAATCATATCTTCAAAAACAAATTTCCTTACAAGGCGACCAACAATCTTTATGGAATGTGCTGGGAGTAGTAAGCGTCATGATGGGTGCTTCATTTATAGTGATCGGAATTTTGAATTTCGCAATGCTAAGAAATTTATCCAAGACCAGTACCATTCCTATTTTAGCGATCGTCGGTATGATGGTGTATCAATTTTCAGTTATTTACGTGGGTTATGAATTCGATGCTCCCTTTCAGTTTTACGGAGGAATTTTCGGGATCAGTGTATTCCTTATCTGCTTGATTTTAACCTTAAGAGAAAATAGTAGAACATAGGTATGTGGACGTGACGTATCTTCAGTTTCGTGTTTTTGTGGTATGTGGGTATTCCTAGATCTAGAGGATATTAGACTAACCGAATTATTTCACGTGGTTTCACAGCGGTACGCAACGGTTCACGGCGCTTGTGTCATCCACCATTAGAAAGATGGATTTTAAATCTGGTCTGACATGTACCAACGAATAACGAAACTTTGTATAGATAAGATGGACGCGATGAATCGCAGCTCTAAGGTTTCTTTCCGACATCCGACATCTATCAACTTTCTCTATACCCTTTCGGCAACAGCCACCATCCGATCCTCGACTTCATGAACCAATTCTATGAATCTAGGCTCACGCTTCGTATGTTTATTTCTTTCTAAGGCTAGATCGATATCGATGTGTTCAACTATTTGTCCTGGTTGTGCTCTCAGAATGTATATGTCATCCGCAAGGTATACAGCTTCTGAAATATCATGCGTTACAAAAACTATGGTAGGATCATATTTTCGCCAAATACTTGATAGAAGATCCTGCATTTGAAATCTAGTCTTAATGTCTAAAGCACCAAATGGTTCGTCCATCAAAAGCACCTTCGAGTTTGCCAGCAAAGACCTTCCAATAGCGACACGTTGTAACTGTCCTCCTGATAATGTTGGATATTGTGCAAATTTATTTTCTTGTCCTTCCAATCCCATATCGACCAGCATTTCCATCGCTTTTTGATCCCGTTCTTTCTTGGAAACACCTTGATACTTCAAAGCCAATCCTACATTGTCCAAAACAGTCATCCAAGGTAAACTAGAGTACTGTTGAAAAACCATACTCACCCTATTGTTTCTATCAACTGGTTTGTTATTGACAAGAACGGTGCCTTCGGAAGGCGTTTGTAGTCCAGCAATATATCTCAGCAAGGTTGATTTTCCTGAACCGGACATGCCCAGGATTGAAACAAACTGCCCTTGATCGGGTTTATCCTCAATTACAAAATCTAAATCTTTTATGATCCAATTTTGGCCCCCATCATAAGTTTGACCAATGCCTCTGAGCTCTATAATATTAGCCTGATCAGGATTGTCATTGAATTTTATCATGAAAATTAATTTTGTACTTTTTATCTTCCTGGTAGGTTGTCTTCAAGCCCATCCCAAAACAGCACCTCAAGATCAATGGCTTTTTTAGCACCTGATCGGATCAAATATTTATTTTCTAAATTATTTGCCCAGGGCCTGATCGCTTCTATCATTTCAGAGTAGTGGTCTTCGTCCAAAGAAATATGCACCGTCCAAAAGGTGACCGCTTCATCGGTTAAAAAATCGTACTTCTTTAAACCTTGTTCGATGATGCTATACTCTTCATTCGTAAAAAATTCTGTTCCTGGTCCCAAGGCACCAAGGCTTTCTAAAAAGTGTCCATCATGACAAAGGTTGATCAAGTTCTCACAACAGATCCTTGTTGTCGCCAAAGGTTCTACCTTGTTTAAGTGCTCCACAGTTAGACCCAAGGAGGCTGCAAATTTATTGTAAAGTATTCTATGCGATTGTTCTATCTTCCCCTCCCCATGTTCTTCCCATAAATTTTCCACAATGGGCATTCTGGTCTTATCATCTGGAATATTCGCCGCAGCTGCTGCCAAAAACCTTGGAAAATACCTACAGTACACTGAATACTGTTCTACAAAATAGATCAACTGCTCTTTACTTAACCAAGCATCATTAATTCTTCCTAAGAAAGGATGCTTGAGTATCTTATTGATCCCTTCTCTTAATTCAGATTCTAATTCATTAAAAAAATCCATATTCCCTTTTATTTTTTTACTAATTTATAGATGGTAAAAGCAATGACACTTAGAGCAACAAAATGAATCGTCCATGTTGTCTCTCCAAAATAGTATGACATGAAAGGTTGGCCATCTACAGAAAACCATGAGGTAAATTGGTTGATTGCAAATAGCACATAGATTACTATGAAGGCCCAAATAAATATTCTTGCTGCAAAAGCTAATATTGCTTTGAATACTTCATGCTCCTTTTCTACACCATACTTGTTTTCATTTCCTTGGTATTTAAAGGGAAAAAATTTCTTATCCAAATAAATGAATATTCTATCTTGTAATAAGCCGATCAAAATAATTATGATCAGCAAGGCAAACATTTTATCTACCTTTCCTAGTCTTTGTCCTATCCTCCAGATCATTGATCCCAACCCGCCTTTTGCGCCCAAGCTTTCTGCAACAATGATATAGGTCCAAGAAATCGCTGTTAACACCCTAATATCATCAGAGAGTCTCGACATCACAGAGGGAAAATAAACTGTTTTGAAAGTTTGCCAATCTGTCGCTCCCAAGGTATGCACCGTTTTTAGATAGACTTCTTTTACCTCGTCTATCCTTTGGACAACTACTGGCAATAAATAGATCAAAATACCAAATGCCAAAAAATGGGCTTGCATTGAGGTGTTGATACCAAACCAAAGCACAAACAGTCCTGTCACTGCAGTAAGCGGTACATATCGGAATGCATCAACTTGCCTTTGAAAAGCGCCTCGAAACAGCGGAATCAATCCAATAAGAAATCCAAGCGGAATGGCTATCAAGATCGCCTCTAGATATCCTGCCAGATTTAAACCAATCGATCTGCAGGTATTTCTGACGAGGTCGTTTTCTGCATACAATACTGGAAAAGCCTTCAGCACTTGCATTGGCTTTGGGACAATGCCCGGGCTTATGATGGGATCAGCTCTTCTGTAGCCAATCAGATCAATTTCTTCTTGATTTAGTACTGCAGGTTTTATACTGTAAGAAGAACGGATATTAAAAAGATATCTGATCTCGTCTGAATTTAAAAATCCTTCTGTTCTATCAACGTCGCCCCTTTGCTCTAATAGCCAGTCAAAAGCTTTTTCGCTTATAGTATCTGATTTCAACCATCCTGCTTGTGACTTTAGGTATGCCATCTCTTCAGCTTTTAAAAGTTGCTGTTCGACGGGCATTTTCTTCGAGTAGGTTAAAAGAAACCATATTAACAAGACCAGTAGAAATCCTGAGATTTCTAAAATGATCCTTGTTTTACGATCTAACTTTCCTCTTAATTTGAAGAGTGAGTTCATCAATTGACATGCATTAAAAAGAGTTCGTCAAAGGTTGACCATTTCTTGATTAACCTTTAATTTGAAAGGAGGTAGCATGTTTACAAAACTTTTGAAGTTTGGTAAACATGCTTTTGAAAAAATTATCCTGCTACTAATTGAAATTCTGTTCGTCTATTCTTTGCCTTGCATGCCTCATTTTGATTCTGCTCACAACCTTTGACCGGTTTTGATGGACCATTGCCAACGATGATAAATCTGTTTGGGCTCATGTTGTATTGCTTTTGCAAATAATCAGCAACTGAACGTGCTCTTTTCTCAGAAAGCTTTTTGTTCATATCTAAATTACCAACTGAATCTGTATTTCCTTCTACTCTGATCCTAGTATTTTTATAGGACTTTGCGACATCCGCAAATTGTAGATCTATGATGGTTTTTGCATTTTCTCCAAGTTCAAACTTTCCTGTCGCAAAAGAAATACTAATTGGTTTTGAAGAGATAGCAGGTGCTGTCTTATCTGCTGCAGTGGGGGCTTTAAAATTTTTCTGCCCTTCGGATTTATGCGCTGGTCCCGAAAGGTTTGCTTTTTGTACAGCTCCTGCATAAGAGATCGCTCTCCATTGAGGTCTACTCTTTGGTGCTTGGTTTATCTTGACGAAATTTTCACCCATCTTGGTGTATAAAGATTCTCCTGTCACTCCCTTGAAGTTCACGTTTTGACCGAAGAAATCAAGGTTGTCACCATGGGTGGTCAAACGAACCGTACTCATCATCCCTTCTGCATCAGCTTGTGGAAGACCAGTCAATTCAGACATGATCTTTGCAGCCTTTTTATAATTATTTTTGTTGCTGTTTATTTCTGCAGCACCTTTCATCCACCCTTCATAAAAGGCAGCTAATTTATCACTGTTATTTTTGACATATTCATTTTTGACCATGAAAACATCAGCGATAATATTCGATGCATCAACAGTGGATTGCAAAACCTTTGAACCTGGTACTGCTCTGACACAAGCAAGATCATCAGGCGACCAAACTATTGCAGCATCAACTTTACCCGATTTAAATGCATTGGCAGCATCAGGGGCTGAAGCAACTTCTATTCTTTCTACATCATTAAAATCCATACCCGCTGATTCAAGCATGTGCGCTAGAAATGAAACTGATGGCGAATAACCTCCATAAGCTATCTTTTTACCTTTTAGATCGTTTACTGTTTTGATCCCTCTTCCAACAACAACAGCATCTCCCCCTCTTGACCAATCCACTTGAATGAAAACCCTAGGATCATATTTCGCAAGCCTTTCCATCTCCGTATTCATCGCTCCAGTTTCTTGGCCCAAAAGATTTACTTCATCAACTTCAAAGGCTTTTCTACTTGCCTCAAAATCATCAATCAATACAAATTCCACTTTCAAACCGTAATCCTTGTAAAATCTGGAACGCTCTGACCATTGCGCTCCTTCATTGAAGTATAATCCTGGAGCATACCCACCCCATGTAAAAACTTGAACTTTTAAAACATCATCATCATTGCCTGAGTTCTTCACCTTATTAGCTCCAGTATTTGATGTTGACGAATTATTATTTCCACTGGTGACGCCGCTACTTCCAGTAGTTTCGTTTTTCCCAGTAATATTTTCAGCCTTTTCTTTTACCTGATCACCGATAGCCGTTCCATTTAAAAGAAAATATAGACCTACGCCTATTAATCCCATGATGAAAAGTGTTATCAGGAATTTTGAAAAAGTTGTTAATCTTGATGCCATTTTAATTAGTTTTTGAAATTATTTAAAACGTGTGTTAAAAATAACTTCTTTATTCAAATAAATTATCGTACTGATTAGTTCGAGAATCTGAAACCGTCGCTTTGATCGGTTCATCTATATCCAAGACTTGACTCTCATCGTTTGCCGAAATAATTAATGCTTCTTTATCCGATCCCAAAAGTAAAGAATCTCCTTCTCTCTCCCACTTCTCCAACATCTTCATTCCTTCTTCTTCAAATATCCCATTCTGAAGATCTATGGATTCCATAAAACCAGAAGACACTTCCATAAACCGCTCCATTTCTCCAACTTTGTTGGCAACGTCATCTGCAATGGTTTCCATAGCAGCATCAAACATCGCTCTTTTATCCGGGTCACCAGAAATAACAGACATGGCAGATTTCATCGCAGAGTTTGAAGCTTTAATCGCTTTGTACTCTTGTTCTTTGACCATAACCTGGTCCTTTACATCCTCTTTTAAAATGAAAGAATTATCGTACATCTTTGTAAGCACTCTATATAATACTTCCATTTTCTTATACAGGTCTTCCAATTTTACATTGGACTCCTTTAATCTTCCTGCCTTTCTAGATTTTAAGATGACTTTTGATCGTTCGTTGCTATTTTTTGCTTTAGAAGCCATCTCCAAATTACTTGCGATGTTCTTCTTGTTGATCATTATGGTTTCTTTGAGCTTGTGCATTTGGCCTTTAAGCATGTTTAATTGCTTATTCATCTTTCTTAGATTCCCTTCAAGCTCAGAGATATATGATTTTAGAATGGCTATTGGATCTAGTTGAATAAATAGACCTGTTATCCACCTCATAGCAGATTTGTACATGTACCAAACTAAATTTCTTGCCTTTTTGTCTATTGCCATAAACAATACTGACCCGATGACGAGGGTCGAAAAAACGATCATTAAGATCGATCCAATATTAGATAATGCCAAAAAGCCCAGGGCACCTAATGCTCCTAGAATTGCTATTAAGAATATTGTCCCAGTTACTCCTTCAGGTCGTTTCCAAAACGATTTTGATTTTTTATTACTCATTCGAAAATATACACTATTTAATTAAAGATATTGATTGATCAGATTAACATCTTTTTCAATCTGACTTCTTAAAACTTCATAAGTTTTAATGAAATCATTGTTTGTTTTTTGAACTTTCTCTTTTGATGCAGCTATTGCTTGTTTTGACTTTTGATATTTTTGTTTCAATGTCTCTATTTCTTCTTGCAATTTTTGAATTTGCAACTCTTTTTGCTCGATGTTCTTCAACACATCTTTTTGAGCATCCTGTTTTGAAACAACTTGCTTAGAATTTTGACTAGCTACCGCAATATTGAACTTTTCCTTTTCCTGGGTCAATATGTCTAAATAATATTTGGCAGAATCTGCAATATTTTGTTTCGATGCACCCATTGTTTGAGCCATTGCAAAGGCAGATTTGAACCTCGTGGCCTCATCCATCTCCATTTTCTTCAAAGATTGAAGAGATTGCTTATATTCCATATAGTCAAAACCTTCCCTATTGCTTTTTTTCATCGCTCCAAGAAGAATATCCATGAATTTTTCTGAAATAGATCCTGTTGTATCTATTGATGGAGGCACAACATCTTGATCTTTTGTTTCAGAAATTCCGCCATTCGAAAGGTTATCTTGAACTGGTCCATTTGTTTCAGAAGTTTCTTCCTGGACTGTCTCTGGAGTTGAATTTACACCTTCTTTAAGGTCTCCATCCTTTATAAACAATGATTTAAGATTTTTAAGCATGACTGACTTTTAATACTTTATTTGACTTTCGTTGAACAAACTTGTATAAATTTGGTTGATTTTTTGAATTTTTACCCAATAAAAGCGTTATTTAAAAGTGTACAAAATAAAGAAAAATAAGGTAATCATACAAAACTTAATGCTTTCTTATTCATTGGATTAAATATATTTGTTTATCCAACTGTGATTTGAAGGTTTAAACAACAAAATTTTAATAAAATCTGCTTATGGTATTTAAGTTAAACGGTTTAATTAACTCGTTCTTCATTGTTTTAGTTGTCTTTTTAGCATTCTCTTGCAATGATGATGATTCAGGGACTCCCAACGATCAAGAAGCTCCAAGTATTGAAATATTTAGCCCAACTGCAAATTCAATCTTTGAATCTGGTGAAGATATTAACGTAGAGATAAATTTTACGGATATGTCAGAGATAGTTTCTTACACTGTAAAAGTAATAAACACTGTCACTCAAGAAGAGGTTTACAACAAAAATGCATTCCCTTCCAATAAAAGTGCAACAGAAGCTTTTCAGCTAACCATCGAAGTTGATGAGCCTACCCTTTTCAACATTCAAGTAAAAGCAATTGACGATTTTGACAACATCTATGATTCTGTAGCTGGTTCTTTTACTGTAAATAGAAAAGTAGGTGGTGATCTATCTCTTGATTTCAATGTAAACTATGATGGACAAAACTTCAAGCTTTTCGAAAATTATACTTATCCATCAGGTGGTACGATATATTTTACTCGATTGAGTTTTTATATGAGTGATATTAAACTTAGCAGCGCTGATGGGACGATCTTGACAAAGGATGTTGATTTTGTAAATATGACATCATTCTATGAAAACCCTCCTTCAGATGGCTCGGGTTATTCTTATTTGATAAAAAACATTGAATCTGGTTCGTATAACAATCTCAATTTCAATGTAGGATTAAGTAATGAGCTTAATGAAAATTCTCCTTCTGCTTATCCTACTACACATCCATTAGGCCTAACTTCGGAGCACTGGCCAGGCTGGAATAGTTATGTATATTTCAAACTTGAAGGAAAAATTGACTTTGAAAGCGATGGGACATTTGATGACGATGTTGCCCTTCATATTGGTGGTGTCGATAACTCTCGAAATATCTCAAAAGATGCTAACATCATTATTGAAGATCAAGAACAAACCTCTATTAACTTAAATTTTGATATTAATAAGGTTTTTGTTTCCCCAACTGGCGAGATTTATGACATTGCTGCAAATCCAGAGATACATAACTTAAATCAAAATGATCAAGTTATAGAGTTGGCTGATAACGTATTAGCTGCTATGCAATAGCCCAATACACAAAATGAAATGAAATCAAAGTATAGCAAATATTTGGTTTGTTATACTTTGATTTTTTTGGGGGATTTATGCTCCTGCTACCAACCTATACTTTTCTAGTAATTCGTGGGTAAGCGTTAATTCTCTATCTTTTTCAAAAAGCTTCTTTTCCGTAAGTGCTAATTTCATTTGCACTTCATTAAGCTCTCTTTCAGAAAACATCTTTGTTGAAGCAACGCCTTGATTTCTTACTAAAGCTAATGATGGGGAGATAAAATCTTTTTCTAAAAGAATTGAGATTTTGATTAGATCATGAATGTTGCCATAGTGAGGAGAACTAAGTCTGCTGCTAAAACAAGTTCTAGTTAAGCCAAGCTTCATGGCAACTAACGTTTTAGTGAAATTAGTTTCTTTTTCGATAAATTGCTTTATCATTTTTCCCATGTGCAAGCCAAAAGGCGCATCCATTGAATCGATTTTGGAATTGTTATCCATATTTCTGGTCTTTAGGATTTTGATTAATACTATATTTACTCTCTAGACAATACAAAACCTATGCCTTAATTTATATTTTTCTATATATGTTCAATCATTCCGTAAAAATTCGTGTTAGATATGGCGAAACCGACCAAATGGGTTACGTTTACTACGGTAATTATGCCGAGTACTTTGAGGTAGGCAGGGTTGAAATGCTGAGGTCTTTAGGATTGACTTACAAGGAGTTAGAAGAAGTTCACGGTATTATTATGCCAGTAACGAGCCTCAATATTCGATATGTTAGACCAGCATTATATGACGATGAATTAAAAATTATTACTTCAGTTAGGACATTTCCAAGTAAAAATATTGTTTTTCACGTAGAAGTATTCAATGGATCAGAGCGGCTCGTAGCCGGAGGTACCGTCAGATTGTGTTTTGTTGACAAAAATAGTGGCACTCGAATAGATACGCCTTCTCAGATCAGTGATAGACTTAAACCCTATTTTACTTAAATGAAAGACTTGAGTGATAGAAAACAAAAGAAACGGCCTAAGTCATTACTGAAAAGATTTAAAACTAGCTTTTTAGATTCCGCAGTCGTTAAAGCTGCAATATTATGGACTAAAACTAATTCGCTACCTGGATTTTTCGACGTATCTATTTATCATGTTTTTACCTTTTTAATCAAGGAAATTCGAGAAGATAGCATTGCCACTAGAGCCAAGTCAATAGCATTTAGTTTCTTTTTGTCTCTTTTTCCGACTATGTTGGCATTCTTCACCCTTATTCCGATGGTGCTTCCTTATTTTGAAAGGACTATTTTGAAGATCATACCGACTGCAAAAGTTATTAGAAATGGTGAGGATATCGATTTTAATGCCACCATTTTATTACAGATTCAAAGTCTTCTTTCCGGTTTACCAATATTTCCAGAATCTGGAGTAGAAACAATAATGGAATTAGCATCTGATTTTCTAAATAACTCAAGGTTTGGGCTTTTATCTTTTGGATTCATCTTAGCCATCTTTTTTGCATCCAATGGTATGGTTACTTTGATGAATGGCTTCGAGAAGTCTTCTCATAATGGGACTTTCTTAAAAAGGAATGGTTTACAAAAAAGAATGATATCCTTACAAATGATTTTTGTAATTGGAGTTTTATTTATATCCTCCTTAGTGTTTATTATATTCGGTAAACCGATATTAAACCTGATCTCAAACAAATTGCACATGGAAGGATTTATTGCATACATAGTATTTGCGTTGAGGTGTATAATCGTTTTCTTCCTTGTATATTCTGGTATAGCAATCCTTTACAGACTTGGAATAGCCACTACCAAAAAGATAAAGTATTTCTCAGTTGGGACTACCCTTGCCACAACTCTTTCCCTCTTCACCTCCATCGGTTTTGCAGCTTATGTCGATGCCTTTGATAGTTATAATGAGTTATACGGCTCCATAGGAACCATAATCGTTATTATGGTCTGGATCCAGCTTAATGCTTTTATTATAATCATTGGTTTTGAATTAAATGCAAGCATTGCAGTTAATAAAACCATGAATAAAGTTTTGTCTAAGGAGAAAAGAGTAGGATGAAACCAATAACTAAAAATAAAATAAAATAAATACTTATAAAATCGATGAACAAGAAAGAAGAACTATAGACGAATATTTACTGTTTCATTAGTTCGTGAAAATCTATCATGGATTGATTAAGATCCGTACTTGATAAATAGGACTGTCTACCATACTTATCTACTAAGAGGTAAAAAGGTAGAGTATCAAATTCCATCTTCTTTTGTAGATCAGAGAGGTCTAGACCATATACATTTGTACCAGGTAGATTCAACTTCTCTTGGGTTTTTCTCCATATATGTTCCGTTTTATCAAGGTTAACATTTAACATGACCACCCCTTGATTGGCAAGAGATCTTCTAGTGGCGTCCGTATTTCGAAATCCTTCCAAACAAGGTTGGCACCAACTTGCCCATAAAGAGATGTATACTACTTTTCCTCGAAAGTCCGTAACAAATTGTTCTAATCCATTGGCATTAAGAAATTTAAAATCAGGGATGGTTTCCTTGGCAACATACTGTAAATTCTTTCCGAACCAATCCTCTAGAGTTTTGGTATATTCTGGAATTCTATTGTATCTCTTATACTCTTTAAATTTTTGTTGAGCCAACTGAGGCTCACCCATTCTAAATGCATTTAGCATTAACTTAGCTTGCATAAAAGACTGAACCTTACCTGTTAAGTTTCTTTTAATGAATCTATAATAGTGTAGATCCTTTCCAGAATTTACTTCTACAGGATTTTCTAAATTTAAATAATGAATAAATGCTGATAGTAAATTTTGAAAAACAGGATACTTTAAAGAATATTTATCATTTATATCAACTCCTTGAAGTAATCTATAATTTACCCAGTAATCGCTGAGGCTATTAGGCTTGATTCGATCACTGTTATATATGAAATAGGAAAATTTTGCCGATTCATGCTCCCATTCCATTTCTTTGCGTAAATAGGATCGCAATTCTGGGCTAATACCTGAAGTCCGATTTAGATAATCTTCCTTATAGCCTTTCTCTCTTTTGATTACATCAAAGAAATCTTCAATCCCATATGCTTTTGCTCTCGAGACGGTATTTTCATCAAAGTAGGTGGTCAAAAAACCTTTTGTAAAAGGAACTAATTTATCTTTTGAGCCATAAGATTTATGGTATGCCTTTAAAAAATTATTGTTGGCTTGACATTCTCCCATAAAAACTAAACTTGAAAGTACATCATCAGTATCGAAAGACAATTCTACCTTAGAATCAAAAGGTCTTACAAAAATATTGAAGCTAACGCTATTATATTCAAATCGGATAATTTGAGAATATTCGATTTCAATCGCCATATTAAAGGTTTCATCCTCCTTTATAGTCCCGGTAAATTTGGCTTCTTCTTGAGTAAGTGCGTTGATTGTTTTGTATAGAAAAAACTTGTCATTCTCAGCATTCTTAACTTTTCCAGCAAACTGAACAAATTTAGCTTGCACACCAAAAGCAAGAAAGAGTAGAATGATCCCTAAATAAAATCTCATAATATGCGCTATTATATTGGGCGAATTTACAAAGTTGCTGGAGACTTTTTCCTAAGTCTGTGTTAAACTTTTTTGTAACCGCAACTGAGCTGAGAAATCTGAATCTACTTGAAATTGTAAGGCAATGCTATTTTTCAATAGATCAATAGCATTTAATTGGATTTTACTAATATCAGCTGTTAAATATAATCCTGGATACAATTCTTCATTTTTCAACTTCTTATTAATTGACAATTTTATCTTATTAAGAATTTTCGCCATATCTACTTCGGAATACTTATTCATTTGTTTTTCAATTTCTTTTTTGAACAACCAACTTGCTGTTTTTAAAAAGAACTGATTACTTTCCAATTTGAATTTAAGATCAGTTAGTTCTAATTGGTTTATGCTTTTGTGTAAAACAGGTTCAAAATCAACACAAAACTTTCCTGTCAAACTGCCATTCAGATCTAACTCAAAGTTTAATCTATTGGTGTCAGATTGAATGGCTATATTTTCAACCCTCACTTTTCTTCCTTTTAAATCAATTTCAGGAACTTCCTTTAAAATTATCTTGCTAAGTTCATTATGAGAAATTTCAGAGTATATCAATAGTTTTGATTGTTCAATTTGAAAATCTTCAATATTGATTCTAGGAAGATCAGAAATTATTTTACTACTTTCCATTTCTTTTATTTTCCCAGTCAAACCTGCGATTGATGTTACTTTGACTTTAATGTATTTATCGCAATCATCTTGCATGTAGAACTTTAGAGATTCAGGATCGATATTAAAATTAAAATTAGATATCCTTTCTATCTGTAACGGATTTTTTAGTTTGTCTAATATTGGTTTTAAAAACTTGGTGAGGTCAGAACCTTTATTTATTATATTATCTAATTCTGAGCCCATCTTATCATCAAAAGCCCCTATCAATAGCTCTAACAATCCAGTGGATGGAATTGATAGAATCTTCAGCTTCATTACTGGCTTCTCAATCCATTCATGATCTCTAAGGTAGGTTTTGGTCTTTAATTGCCACTCTTCATTGATACTATATTGCGTGTTTAATTCTATTTTAACTTTGGCTTTTCCACCGATTCCTGAAACTTTAGAAGAATTAATATTTAGTTTCGATATAAAACCGTATGAAATAGAAGAATCGTTAAATCTTATCATGAGGTCTTCAAACTCCTCCAATGCAACTTCAAACCCATTAATTTTTAAAAGCTTTTGTTCAACAAATCGATTTTGAATGATGTTTTGAATGGTCGTTTTTAATTCAACCTTATCGATGTATACTTGTAGCGATAATCTACTCAATTCCTCCATTGGTACAAATTTACACTAAAAATAACCGAAGTGGAATAGTTTCGGCGAAACTATGTAATCAGAGCATCCCACAAAAAAAGCCCCCCTCCAACAAAGTGAAGAGAGGCCATCCCATAAACCGATTACGATTTTAATATCTTAAGTGACTATCTTTTGATAGATGTCGAGTTCCTTCTCAATAAATAAATGTAGATGTTAATCTACTAGGTAAATTTAGTTACGGTAATACGGGATGAGTTACTATTTCAAGTACCATACAAATATACGGGAGTTATGGCAGACAATTAATACCCTTATTTGGGTATTTTTGATGATATAGATAGATTGAATATTTAATAGTCTGTCTATTATAGGACTCCTTCCATTTTTGCTAACATAATGTTACGATCTATACTTTTTTAATAAGCTTTCATACAGTTATTTTGAATTAATTGAAAATACATTCAATTTCTAATTAGTTTCTTAAAAAAAAGGGTTGGAATTTCTTCCAACCCTAAATTGTGTTTATTATTTAGTAATCCAATAAATAATATTCTATTGTAGCATATGATGATTAAATAAAATAGTTTTATTCTACCAATATCATTTTCTTAGTAGCGGTATATCCCTCAGTATCTAGCTGATAATAGAGGATACCTGTTGCCTGCAGATCTTTACTATCGAAAATAACCTCGTTGTAACCTCTCTCGTAATCCCCCTCCAAGTACTTCAACAGCTTTCCTGATAGATCAAATACTTTTAAGGTCGCTGAGGCAGCTTGTGGTAAGCTGAACCCGATCACTGTTGATTCAGCAAATGGGTTTGGCTTGTTTTGCAATAATTCAAATCCTGCCAGTGTAGCTCTACTATTGAAGTCAAGATCTACATCTATCAAGACACCATCGATTGCATAAGCTTCTGCATTTGTATAAGCACTACTTATCTGAAGTAGGTCTTTCAAATTAGCCGATGCTTTTGCCTCAAAAGTGATATAGAATAAATCGGTACCATTTTCTACTACCATTGGAATAGATTCATTGTAAGAGGTAGTCAATATGCCTTCTTCTATAAAGCTATAACCAAAGTTATTTTCTCCTATATTCAAGCTTGCAGCTTTTGTAGAAACAAATTCTAACTTACTCTTATCAAACTCAAGAGTGAATTGATAACCCGAGATGTCTGTAAAGTTATTTGCCTTAAAGCCAACTTTATAAGTCTCCCCTGCTACAACTTTTTGGTCTTCAACTCCTAAAACTAATGTTGATGGATAATCTCTGTTCTGATCTTCTACATAATTGTTTGGATTAGCTGAGCCGTTTAGATCTCCTATCTTGATTCCTATAAAATCCGTATCTAATTCGTCCACCATCAACGGCGTCACACAGATCTGTTCCGGGAAGGTTGCTGACCATGGGTTCGTTGGTACTGGGAAAGCATGATCTGAATCCACAAACCTCCATGATTTATTAGATGGAAAATCTGTGATCACAAATAAGATCAATTGTCTCAATTGTACCAGATCAAAAGTTGATATGGTTCCTGAATTGTTCACATCTGCTGCGATCAACTTATATGGTGAAGTCAATGGACTAGTACCAATAATGTGCTGACTTATCAATACAAGGTCATAGGTAGATACACCATTCAGTGGCTCGATGTCCTTCTCAGGACGTACTGTGTAGTTCTGGCCTTCGTCCAGGTTGATGAATGAATACGCACCGTTGTCGGTGGTCATCGTCTCGCCAGTCGAGTGACCTTCCAGGTAAACCATTACTTCGCTCACGTCTTCAGCGTCTTCGTTGCTGATAGAACCAGCTACGGCAAACGACTGACCAGAAGAGCTCAGCAGGATCGATACTTCGCATGTCGCAAAGTTACCCGCCTCGTCCCATACGTAGACTACCAACGGCTCGGGCAAGCCCGTGATGTCAGCCGTAGTGAAGCGGCGTGAACGGTCGTTGATGTCGTCAGAGAAGGAGTATACCAGGTCTTCCTGAGCAGTACAGTTGTCCAGACTTCCGATATCGTAGTCGCTCGCCCAGATGTCTACAAATCCTCCCGCCACATCTGGCATCGGAATGGTAGATACACCCGTACGGCAGTACGGTGTCGGTGGCTTACAATCTTCGATCGTTACCAGGAAGCTACAGATGTTCACGTTTCCACATCCGTCTTCTGCTGCGTAGCGTACCAGGTGGGTACCTACTGGCAGGAAGCCACGGAAAGCGTAGTCAGCCGGGTCAAAGCGGCGTACCGGCAATCCATCAGGATTCGGGAATGGGTAGAGGTTTCCGTAAGTCGAAGAGTAACCCAACAGGTCAAAGTCTCCGTCGTTAAATGCGTCGATCTTGTAGTCGATGCGCAATTCTTCCAACTTCGTACAATCATCCGTGATGCCCGGATCGATCACTACCTCGCCTACACACTGGTCGGCGTTCGGGTTGTTCGGGTTTCCAAAGCCACATACGGTCTGGTCCTCACAACTCTCAAAGTCAGGTCCGTCGGTGTTCAACAACTTGATCACCTGCTCCCACTGCCACTGGTTGGGCTCCATGCCCATGTCGTAGCGGCACCAGTCGATCACAGTCCAGGTA
>ENA-ORXM01000673-ORXM01000673.1-marine-metagenome-genome-assembly--contig:-NODE-673-length-55852-cov-10.494827_pt1 | contig 55852 bp, 36 predicted proteins | sample MGYA00237867_ERZ511480 | MGnify/ENA primary metagenome ERZ511480 (study PRJEB26309, sample SAMN06266103) | marine metagenome | isolation source: Algal blade | place: United Kingdom:Sidmouth, United...
TGTTTGATATAGATGATGTCAGACGCAGGATTAGGATAGATTGTAACCCCTGATTCTGAATCTATGATCTCTTCTGTCGCAGTTGTGCCTACATCGACGACCTGTCCATTTTCATCAAACTTGATCAACCATAATTGCACGAAGCTACTTAGAGAATCATCTTCAGTATAAACAGCTCTATTCCCGCTTGCAAGGTAGTTGCCATCAGAAGTTTTGATAACGTCTCTTAATCTGTTGTTGTTTTCTCCATACAATGATTTAACTTTATAGTGCCATATACTATCTCCTTCCAGATTTATTCTACCTATCATACCATAGTTTTCCCAATTAGAAAACCCTGTTATTATATAGCCATCCTTTGCATGTGTTTCTATAATAGCAACATGCTGCTCTGTGGAGTCGCCATACTCTCTTCTGCTAAATGGTTTATTCCAAGCTACTGAAAGGTCAGGGTTAAATTTCACAACCGCAGGTCTGTATTTAAATTGAAAAGTTGAATCCCAATGTGGCCGATCAAAAGTTTTCATAGTCATTACTATTTCGCCCTTTTCATTAATTAAGCCATCTATTTCTTGCCCTACAGAATTAATGTTATTGAATTGGTATTTTCTATCAATGACATTCATGTTTTCATCAATTGTTGTAAAATAAATCCCAATCTTATTATCAGGATTTTGTCCTTGTCCATTAATTAATTCAATGTAGAGACCTGTTAATATTAACTTGCTTTCTCCTGGTACTTTAAATGCTTTAGCTGGTATAGTAAGCTGTCCTGGAACTGAAATATCCCTTATGTCCCAATCAGAAGGGTCACTAAGACTAATACGAGCAATAATTTGCTCAAATTTATTTTGCTCATTTGATAAAAGCAATAACATGTTGTCTTCAGGAAACTCTGAGATAGTTCGGGGGAATAACAAGAGTGATTTTCCATCTTCGATACAAACATATTGTTCCAAGTCAGAAAGTTCTTTATTAACTTTAATAACACATGGCTTATTGGCTCCATGTGTTTCTACAGCATAATAGATATGATCTTTATATAAAAGGTATTCATTGTTGTTTATTAGAGTATTCTGAATGTTATCAATATCGTTATGCCAAACAATTGTATTTAATGGTTCGCCTATGGCATCAAATGATGTGACGCTTAAGTTTCTGTTGACTTCTATAGTATCAAAAAATTCAATTGCTACACCTGCAGCATAAAAAACACCATCTATCTCAGCCAAAGCTTCACCATGCAACTGGAGATATTGCCCATCAAAATCATACAGCTTATTAAATGGAGTTTGGGCAAACATGCTTACCCAGATTCCAAATAATATTAAACTTAAGGAGTACCTCATTTTATAGTTTTATAATTTTTCGTAAGTGTTTTTTAGTACCGTCTAATCGATTTGAGTCATGTAAGAAAGTCAAGTAAGACTGCTGTCTGAAATTAATAAAATCACAGTTAAGTTTCTATTTAATATGGCAACTATCATAATCTACCTATGTATTTCACTCTTACAAATCTGATCTGTATATATATTGCTTTAAAAATAGTCTATGTCCATATCTATATAAAAGTAAAAAGCCCCCACATTTCTGTCAGGGCTTTACTCAATCAAAATCTAACTAATTTAATGCGATCTCAGTAGTGTCTTAGCTGAGGTTTACTTATAGGGTTCGTAATCTAACGTATTGATTATAGCAGGATACCTTCTTCTAAAGGAAGGGACGACTAATTATATAGTCATCCCTAAATTTTTAAATCTTGCCTTTCAACTATTATAATACTTAAATGGCTCAATACGCTGTATGGACAGTAAAATAAATATTTAGAATACAAGGTATACTCCATTTTCAATAGAGCTTGTGAGCTCATTTTTCTTATTAGAAATAGCTACTTTTATCAGAAATATTCTTGGATGAGGGCGCAACTGAAAATCGTATTTTATATAATTGTTATCTTGATAAGCTTGGTGATACTGAAGTTACTATCAGAGATCGTCTACCAGATTTATAAGACTGATGAGCCTATATGGAAGATGGTGTGGTCTGATGAGTTTGATAATAGCGGACCTCCTGATTCTGATATCTGGGATTATGAACTCGGTGATGGCTGCCCTGGACTATGTGGATGGGGCAATAGAGAATTACAGCATTATACTGATAAGCCTGAGAACGTCAGAGTAGAAGATGGTAATCTTATTATACAAGTACAACACGACACAACTTATACAAATAACTATACTTCAGCAAAGCTTAGAACTAAGCCAGAATATACTGTGAAATATGGTAAGGTGGAAGTCAGAGCTAAGAACCCAAGTGGCCGTGGGATATGGCCTGCTATATGGATGCTTCCGACACATAATAAATATGGCGGGTGGCCTAAGAGTGGTGAGATAGATATTATGGAACACGTTGGGTATAGTGCTGACTCTATTTTCGGTACCGTGCATACTGAAGCTTATAATCATCTAAAAGATACACATCAGTATGACGCTATGGCCATCTCAGATAACGAAGATGCTTTTCATAATTATGCGATAGTATGGTCGCCAAGTAAAATAGATTTCTTTATAGATGATACTCTATATTTCACATTCGAGAATGAAAATAAGACATCTAAGGAATGGCCATTTGATCAAGAGTTTCATCTCATAATTAATACAGCTGTCGGCGGTAATTGGGGTGGTAAGTTCGGAATAGATGAGATCATAGTGTGCCAAAAGTTTCTTATAGATTATGTCAGAGTATATGAAGATAAGTCACCTAAGAGATTGTTCTAAATATGGGAAATCCTTTGCCATAGATATGACAAAGGATCATCGGATATTTAACAGATTATGTTATACCTTTTCTAATATTAGAAACGGCAATTACTACTTCCGGGATGGAACCATAATACGTTAGCACTGATATAACGTATCTACTCCTCATTTTGCTCGCCAGATAGGCTTATAACTTACTCTATTATCTATAAAAGTGCCATTTTCAGTGTATACCCTGATACAGTAGGTGCCTTACTGTAGGTCTCTAATGTACCAGTGAGTTATGAGAATGTTTTGAAGATAAGGAGATTACATATAGTGGATTGTTCATTTATCATAATGATACTATTCAGTTTCGTCATAATATTGAAGTAAATCGTAGTTATCAGCTATAAGTTTTTCTATTTCTCTTTTTATAAGCCAAAATATCTGATAGAATGGTAATTAATTGTATTTTCGTTCATCTTCTTAGGGAGATTACTAAACCAAAATAATAAGCTCTGACTTCGGTTAGGGCTTTTTTTATGCCCTATTTTTCCTTTAGCATATCTTCTTCTATTCTTCGAAAGTAAGCATCCATTCCAGGCTGATTAATTTCGAAGCCTTCAGCTTCTTTCGCTTCTTTCACCATTTTTCTGACATCAGATAAGAGCTCTTTAGCATTGTATATGATACCATCTTTTATAGTGTAGCTTACACCACCTACTCTGACTATATCATTATCATCAGTAAGCTTAATGGCACCAGTACCATATAAGACTTTAAGGTTCTCAAGTGGATTGTGATCTACTAAGATTAAGTCTGCTTTTTTACCTACTTCGATACTGCCTATCTCTTTATCTAACCCTAATGCCTCAGCACCATATAGCGATGCGGATCGTAATACCTCAAGAGGGTGGAATCCTGACTCTTGTAACAATTCTAATTCTCGAATGTAACCAAAGCCATAGAGTTTATATATAAATCCAGAATCAGAACCCGCAGTCACTCTCCCTCCTCTGTTTTTGTATTCATTGACAAAAGTCATCCATAGCTTATAATTGTTTTTCCAATCTACTTCTTGCTTCGTACCCCAGAAGTGCCAGTATGATCCGTGAGAGATTTTACTTGGTAGATAGAAGCGCCATAAGCTTGGTAGAGTATAGATCTCATGCCACTCTTCTCGTCGTGCTCTATGCAGATCTCTACTGGCCTCGTAGATATTAAAAGTAGGATCTATAGTAAAATCTAAGTCTAATAATTTCTGCATGACATTTTCCCAGTGCTCGCTGTATGGAGTAGCGGCTTGTTGCCATAATTTTCCAGCCTCTTGGAATCGGTGCTGCTCATTTCTGTAATTATAATCAGTTGGATAATCTTGTATAGTTCTATTCTCGAATAGTGCTTCTGGTAATCCATACCAATGTTCCATAGTTGTCAATCCAGCTTCCGCCGAATGGATAACATTCCATCTTGCGACATCTAACTGGGCATGGTGACATGCAGAACGTAATCCAAGTCTTTTATTTTCTCGTAACGCAGCATCAAAAATATCAGGCGCTAATCCGAAAAACTTAATGCCATCAGAACCCTTTTCGGCATTCGACTTGACCCATGCTCTAGCCTGATCAGGTGTACTGATTTCTGATTCACTTCCTTGTCCGAATACGGTATAGCATTCTATTCTCGGCGCTGTTATTTTATTTTGTTCTGATAGTTTTTTGTGTTCTAATGTCCACTCTAAGCCATTACCACAAGAAGGGTCCCTTATTGTAGTGATGCCATGTCCCATCCATAATTTGAATACATACTCCGCATCAGCTCCCTGAGACTTGCCACCTATGTGCCCATGCATATCTACAAAGCCCGGAAGCATATACATACCTTCTGCGTCAAAAGATCTTCCACCTTCTTTTAGTTGAGGTCTCCTTGTAGAGTCTATCTCAACACCTGGATATCCTACTGCTCTGATTTTAGTAATTATATCGTCTTCTATGACGACATCAACGGGACCTAAGGGAGGTGCTCCAGTACCGCTTATTAAGGTAACGCCTCTTATAATGAGTTGGCTATAAGGACCTTCCCCTTCTTTAATTATGGGAGCACTTTTAACTTGAGCTATAGAACTTATAGTGTGCATAAGTATAACAAGACTTAGTATATATTTCATTCTATTGTAATGTTTGATGAAAAGTTATAGAGTAGCTATTCATAAAATAAGCACGTATAAATATAGATTAGTTGACCTAAATATGATGTACGGAAAATTAGGATAAAATTCTGAGACTTTAAGCAGGAGTAATACCATTTAAATTTTAAGGTGTCGGATAAGATTATAGGAGAGAATTTGTTAAGATTAAGGCAAAAAACGCAGTCATAGCCGTAGCTATGATGAGTATTTTTAACGCAGAGATTGACTAATTCTATTATAATATAACCGACATTCTAATATTAAAATGGTATAAATCTCCTGATAATTTATAGTCAGAAAGTTAATCGATATTCAATACCAAGAAATAATCCAAACTGATCAATGATATCAAGTGCTGATAAAATTATCTCTTATGACGAACCACCATGATCCTAAAGGGAAAGCATCCTTACAACTATTTGGCAGGCTACTGGTGTCATTCAAAATGGCTGTTGGTACTACTATATGGCTTCTTAAGGTACGAAAGTATATCGTAGGCTTTTTTATGGTTTTTATGATATCTTTCTCTATTGTAAATGTTAATCAAAATACTACTGATATCGAGGTGGCTGTCTTTATGGCGATTTTGTTTACAGTTTTTATTAGTTTGGAATACGAGTCTTATAAGAGCTATGAGCAAGTTATTACTGTATAATTTACTGGAAAGCTTAGTGATATCGTGCCTGGATTCAAGATGTAATTTTCAATACGCGTTATGAAGATGTCATTCTAATTATTTTGAAAGGTCTTTTTGTCGTTAAGAATATGAGTCTGATCATGTGTGTATAAGACTTATTTTATAATTTAGTTAGTATGATAAAGGAAGTTGTAATTTTTTGTTTGAGTATTGTTAGTTTTTTTGTGATAACAACAAATTTACTTGCGCAAGAGGTGCCTATCCTTAATTATAGTCTCAATCAGGATGGTCAAGCAGAATTAGAAGTTAATTCTTCATCTGGCAATTACTTAATTTTAAAAGTTAGACATAATCTTAATGAAGAATTCTTATTGGCTACATCTATGACAATGGGCAGAGATGGTAGAACAATAATTACAGAGCCTCTAAGTGCTTATCCTCAGAGTCACTATCAAGTTTTAGAATATCCAATTGTAGATCCTGCCGATACTGACGGTGATGGGAAAGATGATATCGTAGAATATAATACAATGCCAGTAGATGGCCCCTTAAATGCAGGTGACCCAATCAGTATGGATGATGGCGTGTTGCTCTTTAATGAATTTTCAAAATTTACAGAACTGGCTGTCACTAAGAACGTGGTACAATGGTCAGAATTTCTAAATGGTAAAGCACATGTAAAGTTCTTGATTGTAGATTTTTATACATCTTCTCCCAAGATTTATTTTATCAATAGTGCAAAACATGATCTGCATGCTGATTTTGCAAGAACGATTGGCGTAGACCCAATAGGTGATAACGTTAAGAAGGGGCAAGTTATATTTCATCCTCAGACTCTTTCAAGTAACGGCAGCTTAGGTACGTTCACATTTAATTACAGTAATGGTAGGGGCCAAGATTTTGATGTTGTACAGCGATGTCATGAGTTACTTGCGATGAATATTCCATTTATAAATAATAACCTTTCTTACTATGTCACCGCAAATAATGAAGAACAATACGCTCAAGAAATCATGTTATATGATAATTCGAGGGTATCTGTATTATTTGAAGAAGACATTTTTGCAGGCATAGATTATTGGGGTCTTAATCAAGAGGAGGGTTATGGATTTTTCAGACAATTAAGTCTTAATGAGACGCCCGGTCCAAAAGATATTGTTCTTTATGAATCTCTACCTAATACACTCCCGCGAGTAAGTGGAATTATGACTACGGTTATACAGACTCCGTTATCTCACGTTAATCTAAGAGCTATACAGAATAAGATACCTAATGCATTTATAAGAGATCCGTTAGCCATAGATTCTATTGCAGAACTATTAGATAAGTATATCTACTTTAAAGTAGAACAAGATAACTATATCATAAGAGAAGCCACATTAGAAGAAGTCAATGATTGGTTTGAGGATTTAAGACCTAAGGATACTCATGTACCATTATTGAATTTGGATTATACATCTATTCTCCCTCTTGATGATATTGATTTTAGTATGTACGATGGCTTTGGTGCCAAGTGTTCTAATGTTGCCACTATGAGATCTTTTGGTTTTCCATCAGAGACTATTCCTGATGGCTATGGTGTACCTTTCTACTACTATAAAGAATTTATGAATCATAATCAATTTTATGACGACTTAGATTCTATGATTGCTGATCCTGAGTTTGTAGCAGACAGGACGGTCAGAGAAAAGATGCTCAAAGATTTCAGAAAGAAAATTAAAAATGGTGATATACCCCAGTGGATGTTGGATGAGCTGGAAGAGATGCATAGGTCATTTCCTCAAGGTACTTCTGTGAGATGTAGATCCAGTACTAATAATGAAGACCTGATAGGATTCAGTGGTGCAGGGCTTTATACTTCTAAGACCCAACATCCAGATGAGGGACATATATCTAAGTCTATTAAGCAGGTATATGCGAGCTTATGGAATCTCAGGGCTTTTGAGGAAAGAGATTTCTTCAGAGTCGATCACTATGTGACATGCATGGGGGTCCTATGTCATCCTAATTACTCTGACGAAAAGGCCAATGGGGTAGGAGTAAGTATAGATCCATTATACGGTGTCGAGAATGCGTTCTATCTTAATACGCAGATTGGTGAAGACTTGATTACTAACCCTACTGGGACATCCGTTCCTGAAGAATTATTGTTATACAAAGAGGCTACAACTGAAGATGACTATGTCGTTGTTCAGTACTCAAGCCTCACGTCTGACAATACCATCATTATGAATAATATTCATAGAGAAGAAATGAGAGAGTACATGAATGTAATACACGATGAATTTGAGATGCTCTATAATGCTCAGGGTAATAATACCTTTGCTATGGATATAGAGTACAAAATTACAAGTGATAATAGACTTATCATCAAGCAAGCTCGGCCATGGACTTCATATGCATCTCAACCTGATTCTATAGATCAAGGTACTCTTATAGACGAGGGGCTACTTATCTTTCCTAATCCTGTAAGTGATGATCTATATGTACGGTCTGACAGAAGTGGACTTAATACGTTCATCATATATAATGCGTTAGGTAATGTTATCCATCGACAGAATGTGAGTGCATCGAATATCGACTCACATATTATTAATGTTAGTGCTTTTCCTCAGGGGGTATATGCCCTTAGTTTTAGTGGTGACGATGGTGCTACTGTTTCTAAATTATTTATAAAAAAATAATATAAGAATGGGTGATATAGTCATGTCCTAAATTAGGGCAAAAGTTATGAATAAGCTAATTTGCGAAATTAGAAACTAATAAATATGCAAGCCACATTTTAAGCCTTCGAATCCATCAGAATCGTCCTTGGCTAACTCTATTGTATGCTTGTATAGCATTGAGATAAGCTATGAGATGAAATGAAAAGATTTGGCTTTTTTTCATTTTATATAATTGCAATAAGTGGGTATTAAATGTTCGCTGATGAGACTAAGAAAATGACAACTCCTTACAATCTAATAAAAAAACTATCGCAATTTTGCTATCGTACTTAATGCAGATTGCGTGAGTTCTTTTATTCTTTCGTAATCAAATGATCCGTCATCATTCTTAACCAGTAACTTAGAACCCATGCCTACGCAATAAGCTCCTGCACCAAACCAACCGCTTAAATTTTCTTCGGTAGGGGAGACACCGCCTGTAGGCATTATGTTAGTCCATGGCTGTGGTGCTCTTACTGCTTTGATAAAGCTTGGTCCATAAGTGCCAGCTGGAAATAGTTTAACTAAGTCGCAGCCTAGCTCTTCGGCTTTAGTGATCTCGGTCAGACTACCACATCCTGGAGACCAGAGCACATTTTTTCTATTACATACAATCGCTATGTCTTCTCTCAGAACTGGTGTAACGATAAAATTAGCACCCATCTGCATATATAGAGATGCAGTACCTTGATCTGTGACTGATCCTACTCCGAGGATAAGTTCAGGTAGGTGCTCGTTAGCATATACGCTAAGATCATGGAAGACATCTTGTGCAAAATCTCCTCTATTAGTAAACTCTAATAACCTGGCTCCTCCAGCGTATAAACTTTTAGTAACTTCTATAGCTACCTTAGAATCTGAATGATAGAACAGCGGCACCATGCCACTGTTCTTCATCGTTTGTAATACTTCTATTTTTGTAAATCTTGCCATTTTCTATTTTTTATTATCTGCTTACTCTACCACTTGCATCGCCACTCATTAGCTTTTCTACCTCCTCTATAGTTACGAGATTTGCATCACCTTTAATCGTATGCTTAAGACATGATGCAGCTACAGCAAAGTTAAGTGCCGTCTGATCATCACCTTCGTAATTTAATAGACCATAGATTAATCCACCCATGAAGCTATCACCACCACCGACTCTGTCTACGATATGAGTCATATCATATTCTGGAGCTTCATATAATGTCTTACCATCGTATAGAACTCCTGACCATGTGTTATGAGAAGCAGAGATAGATCCACGTAAAGTTGTAATGACCTTCTTAGCTCTTGGAAACATTTCCATTAGTTGTTTTAAGACTGATAGATATGCTTTACCATCTACTGATCCACCATGAGTAACATCTACTCCTTCAGGGTGTAGTCCAAAGTGCTTTTCTGCATCTTCTTCATTACCTAAAATAACATCACATCCAGCCACTAATTCAGGCATGACATCCATAGGTGACTTGCCGTACTTCCATAATTTCTTGCGGTAGTTAAGATCTGTTGATACAGTAACGCCTAGCTTATTAGCCATCTGGATAGCTTCTAAGCAAGCATCTGCAGCACCTTGTGAGATAGCTGGCGTTATACCTGTCCAGTGAAACCATTCCACGCCATCAAATACTTTAGCCCAATCTATCATTCCTTTTTCTATAGTGGACATACTTGAGTGAGCTCTGTCATAGACAACCTTACTTCCTCTACTTACGGCCCCCGTTTCTAAGAAATATATGCCGAGACGTTCTCCACCTCTTTCGATATACTGCGTGCCTACATTACGCTTTCTCATTTCCATGAGTGCACAATCTCCTAAGTCATTGTTAGGTAATCGAGTAACAAACTGCGTGTCTAAGCCATAATTTGCAAGTGATACTGCGACGTTACTTTCGCCTCCACCGTAGATTACATCAAAACTGTTTGCTTGCGAAAATCGTTTCCATCCAGGTGGGCTCAACCTAAGCATGATTTCTCCAAAAGTGACTACTTTTTTCATGTGTATTAAATTGTAAAAGTTATAGATAATAATCTTTCAGAAGTAATTCTTAATCATTCGATTTGATATCTTGAATTTTCTACGTCAAAGATGTTTCATTTATTTTTTTTCAAAAAACATATACCATTAAATATTAATAGTTTGCCTACTTATATTCCTAATGCTTGGCCACCACCGACTTGGATCGTCTCTGCTGTTAAGAATGCAGCATCTTTACTTGCTAAGAAAGAAACGACTCCAGCAACATCTTCTGGTTGTCCTAATCTCTTAAGCATTATATTATTAGCCCATGATTTAAATACTTCTGGCTTAGTTGATTTGATCTGCTTGTGGAAGTCTGTATCTATGGTGCCTGGAGATACAGCGTTGACCCTTATTTGATATTCCGCTAAGTCTTTAGCCAATGCTCTTGTAATCGTATGCACTGCTGCTTTCGATGTGCCATAGATTCCTGCTCCTGGGCCTCCTGCATTCCAACCTGCATTCGATGTATAATTAATTATTGTAGGATTCTCCCCCTTTTTTAAATATGGTATAGCTGCCCTCGAAGCAAAGAAGACTGAATCCAAATTAAGTGCCATCACTTTTCTATAAAATTCTGTAGTCATTTCTTCAAATCTTGATCTACCACCTAGCCCACCTGCATTATTGACGAGTACATCTATATGTCCATGTTTTTCACCAATTTTATTAATATTTTCAGTTACCGCATTTTCGTCAGTAACATCAAATCCGAAATATTCTGCTTCAATTCCCTCAGCTTGAAGTTCTTTTACTCTCTGTGCACCTTCATCATGGTTGATGCCATTTATGGCAATAAAGAATCCGTCATGACCTAATCGCTTTGCTACTGCAAGACCTATCCCTGCTGTTGCGCCTGTTACTATGGCTACTTTTTTGTTACTCATGTTTATTTAGTTGTGATTTTTTTTAAAAATTCTCGTTTTCTATTTTGTTAGTTGTTGTTACTCTTTATTTATACTTCGATGGGTTTGATTTTTGGTATCAATATCCAAACTGAAGCTATAACTATAACTACTAATGCAGCACCAATAATAAACACTTGACCATAACTTTCAGGAGATATTATTTCTTTCATATACCATACTAATCCTGCAGCAGCAAGTTTTGCACACATTCCTGCAATACCTGATAAAGTGCCTACTGATTTACCGTTTAGTAAATCACTTGGTAGTGTCTGTATATTACCAATGGCGGTTTGAAAACCAAATAGTATTACTGCCATTATGATAACGGCAATGACAGCATTACCCGGACTACTTAAAGCAAATAGGGCTGGTAACATGATTGCACATCCAAGACCAATTGTAGTCTTTCTTACTTTATTTACATCCCAGCCTTTGTTGAATAGTGCTTTAGCAAGTAAACCTCCAAACCAAGCACCTATCATCGCTCCTAAAAATGGAACCCAGCCTAATTTAGTAATACCTGCTATATCCATATCAAATACGCTAACCAGGTAGTTAGGAATCCAAATAACAAATAGCCACCAAATTGGATCTATTGCTGCAGAAGCTATAATTACTCCCCAGCTTTGTTTGTATCCTAAGATTTTTCCATAGCTTAAACTTTCTACTTCTTCATCTTTAGTAGCTATTTCATTCTCCTGGCCCTTCATAATATAATCTCTCTCTTTATCAGAAATCCAAGGGTGAGTTTTTGGTGGTGCTTTTACATATATCCACCATGGAATTAACCACAAGAATCCAGCAAGACCAATTATTAAGAATACAGTCTGCCAAGGTAAGTTTTGAGCTAATAGTCCAATAACTGGAATAGAAATCATGGCTCCAAAAGATGCTCCAAAGTTAAATATACCTTGAGCTACAGCTCTCTCATCTGTAGGAAACCATTCGGCATTTGCTTTTGCCGCTCCAGGCCAGTTACCAGCCTCAGACAAACCAAGCATTACTCTTAGATAAGAGAATCCAGTAACACTTCTGACTATGGCATGCAGCCCAGTTGCCAAAGACCAAAATCCTAAAGAAAGTACAAAGCCAACTCGTGTTCCAAGCTTATCAAAAATTCGACCGAATATCGCTTGACCAAATGCATAAGCCAAAATGAAATATGCACTAATCTCACCATAGATTTTACCTCTCTCAGATACATCTAAATCTGGAAACATTTCCTTCCCAATGTCCGATTCCCATAAGACAGAGAAAGCCTGTCTATCGATATAATTTATAACAGCAGCTATAGCTACTAAGCTTATAACCCACCATCTTAATCCTTTTTTCTTAGCCATTAGCTTGGTCTTTTTTCTAATTGTTCGTACCCTAAGAAGTCCTCTCTTGCAGGGCTGAATACATCTAATAGGACTCCTGGCTTCTTACATACACATCCGTGCATGACATGCGGCAGGATGTAGAAAGAGTCACCACCTTTAAGAGTTTTGACTTCGTCGCCTATAGTCATCTCGAACTCTCCACTTTCTACATATGTGACTTGAGAGTGATAGTGCTGATGCATCATCCCGACAGCGCCTTCGTCAAATTGTACTTTGACTAACATTATATGTTCGTCGTAGCCTGTAATCTGCCTTTTGAGACCAGGACCTACTTCTTCCCAAGGTGTCTCACTTCCAAAGAAGAATCCTTTCGTTGGTTTAATATCTATCATAATTTATGTTTCTATTTTTTAATAATTTTAAAAGCTCCTTTCCAGGATATTGTTTCTTTGTCTACTGTAATGCTGTGTGATTTAGAGACATCAGCGTTATTATTAGAGATGGCTATGGTCCACCTTTTATTTTCCTTATTGGATATGTCCACAACCGTGTAATCGGCGTCATCATATAATATTTTTACATCTTGTATCGATGAGAAAGGATTTATAGGCGTCTCAGATACCGTATCGTATGTTCCGTGTGATTCTATAACTGTTACAAAAGTTCTATTGCCACCATCTTTTACTCTTTGTATTATTACTGGATCTGCACGTAAGTGGAATTCTGGATCATTAGCTCCCGTACGTCCAAATATGATTTCGTCTGTAGATTCTGAATTAAATGAAGCAGTATAGAACTTCATATTTCCGAGCCATGTAAATTGAGAAGTACCATTATTCGGTGTTCCTGAAGCTTCATTCCATAAGTGCTGGTATCCATAGTTACTGCCTATTGTATTAAGCTGTGAAGTTTCCTTAGTATAATCGAAATTAGTTGATAACATATGTCCCATGTACCAGAGCGGCAGATCATACTGCTGGGTAGTTTCTGATGTCGCTTTTAGAATATCTATAATCAAAGGATTAGAGAATGCGGTATCATTAAGAAGAAGCATCGTCCGTTGCATATCTACATCGTCGTAGGCATGATTATCCTTAGTACTTATTATCTGATTATTTTCATCCTTGAGATCTACAAAATATAGCTCTGGATGATGGGCTTCACCTTTTTCTATATTAGCTTCAAAGTGTGAAGTCTCGTCTACAACAAGTGTATTGTGAGCTATAGAATGCTTGGCAAAAGTTTTATTTTCTTTCAAGTATCTGCCACCGCCTTTCTGATCTATGTTGACCCATCGTGCTGATCCGTAGTCTTGGATAACTTCTCCAGTGCCATCATATAATGAGTAGGCGAGTTTATCAAAGTGGCCATGCCCCATTCCTTGAGCGGAATACTTTACGACAAGACATGTTTCATCCTTTCTTAAGATGCCGATACCACCTTCGTCACCATTCTTACCATCACCATATATAGCTGGTGACTGAGCATAAGGTGTAGCCTTACCGTCAGTAATGGCTTTAGCTACTAAGAAGCCGGTATCGTCTATGAGTACTTTATTTTGTTTTTTCGCTATTGATAATAGCGATGTATTGTCAGGATTAAGAGCATACATTACGCCGACTGCAGTTATAAGTTCTCTTGCATTCCATGACATGCCTTTCTGAGAATCATTGAGTGGAAAGAAGACACCATTAGCATCAGTCTGATTGAGTAAAGCGAATACGGCTTTCTGCATAATGCCATTACGATAATTCATGATATCTAATTCTGGCATGTTATTATTTAAGCTCTTACTGAATACTAAGAAAGGGAATATCGCATACCTTAGATAGTATGGTCCTTCTGTGAAGTATCCATCAGGCGCAAATGCATTATCTAACTGTGCTAAGAAGCCCGCTTTGGCCATGCCTTTCTCATATATAAATCCTCCATCGTTATCTTTAGATAAGTCATTACCTTCTTTGACTGGTAATCCATAGAGGGCTCTACCTATGAGCTCTTGGTCTTTTATAGCCAGTCCTATCATACCTACTGCGGCATTGCCCCATGTACTATGATTATGTATTCTATTGAAAAATTGTGGATTCTCTATCGAGAGGAAATCTGCAAACGGTCTCAGTAAGTCATTCTCTATAAGAGCTCTCTCGCTTTCTGATAGATAATTAAAGATGCAATCGTAAGCCTGACTGACGTACACAGCCCAGTTAGCGTCATTAAGACACTGCCAGAATATCTTTCCAGTAGCGTAAGATTTTTTAGTAGGGTGTATGGGGAGAGTAGGGTACATTTTGGCGTAGGCCAATAAGTTATCTTTTATATATTTTGCATACTTCTCTTCTTGTGTTATCTGATATAAGTTGCCAGCTTTCTGAAGTATAAAGAAGTTTCTTTTATGTCTTTCATGGGTATAGCCGCCAGCCATATCTACGGGTACGGGTACTTTTACGCCTATCTCTATTTCGGCATCAACTTCTTCCTTAACTTCTGATAGAACCCTATCAAAGAACTCAACTTTACCTAAATTATTTCTGATATCTGAGACGCCACTTTCTGTAAGTGTCAGACTCGGATGTCCTTGAGATATAGAATGTGATATCATACCAAGGCTTATGATTATTATTATCCAGATTGACTTCATTATAATTTTTATATCGGAATGTTACTTTGATTAAACATCAAAACTGGTATTATTAGATGTCTATTATTTTGTGAAAACTAATTCTGCACCTGACTTTTATTTAGTTCTATATCATTTTTGCAAATATCATTAATTCAGCTTTTCATCATACCATTAATGACTGGGCACAATATTATTTTTTTGGATTTTGGGAGATTGATATTGCTTCTATCCTGCGAGGGTAGAGTTATAATTCTATAAGATATAAGTATACGTAAGGAATGATAAGGATATGTTTTATTACAGAGACAATTGATCGTAAAAAAATCATCAGAGACACAATTGTGCCTCTGATGAAACTATGAAAAAACTATTTCTCTTTTGAATTACTAATAATCTTAGTAACCTGGATTCTGAGGTTCAAGGTTAGGATTTCTTGATAATTCATCTGCAAGTATTGGAAGAAGATAATCCCTGTTAGGGTCAAAATTCTCTTTGTTACCTTCTAGTCCTGATGGTCCAAAAACTTCACCTCCAAGTCTTCTTCTTGCAATGTCATACCATCTCTTATACTCAAATGCAAGCTCCCACTTACGTTCTTCTAATACGATATCTCTAAAGTCACCTTGTGATGCTCCCGAAATGTCTGCTGGAAAAGAAGAACCATTTCTTGCTCTTTCTCTTACTCTATTAATGTAACCCGCAGCTTCAGCACTTCCACCGCTTAATTCATTTAATGCTTCTGCAGCTATGAGAAGTACTTCAGCATAACGCATCATAGAATAATTCTGCTCGGACCCTCTTCCGTTACCGGTAGCGGTATTACCTGTATTACGTGTATACTTAGCTATGTGAGGTCTATTAACACCTCTACCTGCTCCACTTTCTTTGAATACTTGATAAGGCTGTACTACACCATTAAATACACCTGTCGTATCTAAACTAACAGATTTTCTATAGTCTCTACCGTCCCAAGTATTGTACACTTCAAGAGATGGAACAGCAACAGACCATCCACCTCCGAGGCCATATTGTTCATCATCTCTCAGACCTGTAAGAGCAGCTTGGTAATCTCTACCATCATCTCCATTACTTGCACCTATAAAATCTAATGTAAAGATCGGCTCCATAGATGCATCAATCTTAGTTGCATCAAATAAGTCTTGAAAGTCTGGCTCTAAGCCTAAATTGTAAGCGCCTTCATTATCGATAACGCCTTTAGCTTCGTCGTAAGCACTCTGGTAATTGCCCATCGTTAAGTGGACTAATGCAAGATAAGAGTGAGCTGCTGACTTAGCAGGGATAGATCTCGCTGCTTGAGTATTAGGTAGCCAAGTTTTAGCAAATTCTAAATCAGAAAGAATATTAGCATATACTTCAGATGCTGAAGTCTTACTAATAGAACTTGCTGCTTCAAGATCTGATACTGGCTCACTTATATAAGGTATATCTCCAAATTGTCTCACTAAGTGAAAGTAAGCAAATGCTCTTGCAAAATATGCTTGCGCAGTCACAGGATTCTTTACCTCTGCGGCAACGTCTACATCATCAGCTCCTGCAATTGCTTGGTTAGCAGCAGCAATAATTTGGTAGACTCTCAGCCAGTAACCATCGATCATTCCATTATCAGCTTGTACTGTAAATTGATCATGGTCGATCCTCCTCTGCGAAGTTGTAGGATCTCCGAATGTAACCATGTCACCTCTCATCATTAGTGTCAGTGACATTTTTCTACCCCAGAAGTCCTCATGGGTCATATGTCCATAAGCGGCATTAGATGCAGTCTGGATATCTTGAGTCGTTTTGAAAAAACCATCTGGTGCTAATAAGCCTACTGGCTCTTCTTCTAAGTCAGAACAAGCGAAAAACGTAAGTCCTATCAGAAGGAATAAATATTTATAAATTTTCATAATTTAATTATTAATATTTTATAAAAGTTGTAATATTTTAAAATTGTAAATTAAGTGCAAAGTTGAATGATTGTATAGTTGGATAGTTACCAAAATCAAAACCATTTGTCGTGTTGCTTTCGGCAGCACCTTCTCCACCTGTTCCGAAATAACTTACCTCTGGATCCAAACCACTATAGTTTGTAAAAGTCAGTAAGTTCTGAGCACTTACAGATAGTCTTACATTACTAATATTGAGTCTGTCTGTTACAGTAGAAGGTAGTGTATAGCCGAGTGCTATATTCTTCAATCTTACATAACTTCCATCCTCTACAAATCGTGAACTGATTTCCTTTCCTCTTAGTTTTGCAGAAGGTATATCAGTATCAGTATTAGTTGGTGTCCAAGCATCTAAGATGTCTCTAGTCGCATTAGAGTCTCCATTAAACAATTGTACATTAGTAAGGTTCATTACATCTCCACCTTGTGAACCTTGAAAGAATATGTTAAAGTCAAAGCTCTTGTAAGTAAAGCTATTAGTTATTCCAAAAGTAAAGTCTGGATTAGGATCTCCTATAATAGTCTGATCATCTGTAGTGATCTCTCCATCACCATTTAAGTCAGCAAATAATTGATCTCCAGCTTCGCCACCACCTATGATAGCAGAACCTGCAGGTAAGTCTCCACCTTGGTATACACCCTGGTAATCATAACCCCAGAATACACCCACAGCTTCTCCTTCTCTTAAGATATGAGTTCTTGGCACGTTAAAGTAACCAGGTGAAGCATCTTGGAAGATATCATTACCATTTAATAATGTGACGAATTGATTTTTGTTAGTAGACCAGTTAAAGTCTGTATTCCATCTAAAATCTCCTTTTACGATATTTCGTGTATTTAAGCTGATCTCAAATCCAGTGTTATTAACTTCTCCTACATTACGAAGACTGGCAGGATTAAGAAAACCCAAATACTGTGGCTGACTAGAATCTTGTATTATTAGATCCTTAGTATCTATGTTGTAATAATCTAATGAGATATTAAATCTATCATTAAATAAACCTAAATCTACACCGAAATTAGTCTGATATGATGACTCCCATTTCAGACTTGGATTAGCCACTTGATTAGGCGTTACGTTGATTACTGTAGAGCCATTTATAGGTGTAAATACTGAGCCGAAACTTGCAAGAGACTGGTACGGAGAAATCGCTTGATTACCTGTAACACCATAACTTAGTCTTAATTTTAAGTTTGATATCTTATCATTATCTCTTAAGAAGCTTTCATTAGATACTTTCCATCCTAGCGCTGCAGAAGGGAAAATTGCATACTTCTCATTAGCGGCAAAGTTAGATGCGCCATCTCTCCTCACTGTTACTGTCAACAAATATCTATCATCAAAATCATAATTAACTCTACCGAATTGTGATTGTATTTCTGATTCAGAATATGACGATGTCGGTATTAATTGGTTAGCGCCTGTCTGTAGTGCTCTGTAAGAAAAAGAATTAGATGTAAATCCTTGAGCTCCCGCAGAGAATCTTTCATTAGCAGTTTTCTGGTATGAGTAACCACCTAATAGTGTTAAGTTTCCTTTACCTATCTCTCTGTCATAAGTTAAGTAATTTTCACTTAATACTGTTGTTCTTTTAAGGTTAGCGATACCTGCAGTACCACCTGTACCACCCCCAGCTGTCACAACTAAAGTTGAGGGTCTGAATAAGCCTTCAGTTCTATTAATTGTTCCATAACCGAACGTACTCTTAAAGTTTAAGTTACTAAGGATTTCATATTCTCCATAAACATTAGCTCTGTAGTTATCTGTTTTTGTTTCGTTGATCCCTTCATTAGCTATTGCAAATGGATTGTCTACATTATCTCCTACAGAGTTAATAGTATTGACACCATTAGCAGTTGTTATACCTTGATCAGGTGCAAATCTGAATAGTAAAGAAACAACGTCATCTCCACCACCGTTAGCTGTTTCTCCAGTTGACTGAGTCGGTACACCATCTTTGTTTCCTCTACTTCCGAAGGCATTAAAACCTAACTTTAATTTATCAGTTACCTGTGCATCAATATTTGATAAGAAAGATATTCTTTCAAATTCAGAATTAAGGATAACACCTTGTTGATTAAAGTAATTACCTGAAGCATAGAAATTAATTTTATCGCTTCCACCTGAGAAAGCAACTTGCTGGTTAGAAGTATTTCCAGATCTGTATAATAAATCCTGCCAGTCAGTATCAGCGTCTCCTTGAACGTAACCAGGATTTATTGTTTGTTGGTATGTAGCAAATTCGTCAGCGTTCAATAAGTCTAATCTGTTAGAGACACTCTGTACAGAATAATTAGAATTAAATTCTACAAGTAGATCTCTGTTGCTTCCTTTCTTAGTGGTAACTAATACCACACCGTTAGATCCTCGAGATCCATATATTGCAGTAGCTGATGCATCTTTAAGGATCTCCATAGATTCTATATCAGTAGCTTGTGGCATTGTAGCACCGACGAATCCGTCTACAACTATGAGTGGAGCACTACTTGCATTTATAGAAGTGTTTCCTCTAATTTTTATGCTTATAGGAGCTCCTGGCTCACCACCATTATTAGATTGTACGACTACACCTGCTGCTCTTCCCTGCAGTGCTTGTCCAGCATCTAATACTGGAAATGCATTAAGTTCTTCAGTATTAACAGAAGAAACAGCTCCAGTTATATCACTCTTCTTACGAGTACCATAACCTACAATTACGACTTCATCCAGCTGCTTACTGTCTTCAAGGAGTGTAATGTTAATTGTGTTCTGGTCTCCTACGGTGACTGCTTGAGTCGTATAACCTAAGTAAGAATATAAAAGGACCTCACCTGGAAGTGCCTCAAGAGAGTAGGCACCATCTATGTCTGAGACAGTACCCCTTGTGGTACCTTGTACAAGCACATTTACTCCGATAACTGATGCATTATCTGAATCTGATATTGTGCCTGACACAATGTTTCGATTTTGGGCAAATAGTGATACACTAAATAGTGGGATCACTATTAAAATTAAAATAGTTCTTAAGTTCATTAGTAGTTTGATTTTTTCATTAAAATTGTTAAAAAAGTAGAAGTGAGCTTATCGCTCCGTCTTTTAAGTCTATTAGTAGTTGTTACTGAATTTCTTTATGTCTGTTAGGTGGTACTCCATTGCTTCTACTGCTCCGTCTGAATTTTGATCAGTAATCATTTCGAGAATTTTTTGATGTTCCTTTATTATTTTATTCTTGACATTAATACCACAAACTCTATATTTTATATAGTTACTTATAATGTCAGGAGTTATGATCATCATGAGCGATTTGAGTACAGTATTTTTACTGATCTCGGCGATTTTTATATGAAAGAGGAGATCCTCCTCATAAGCTTCACCTGATACGGCCATTTCTTTTTCGAAGTTTGACAGTACATTCCTTAATTCTATAAGATCATCTTCTGTTCTGTTAATAGCAGCAAGCCTGGCAGCTTCTTTCTCTAGAAGTATTCTTGTATGTACGAGTGACTTAAAATCTGATTTTTCTATTTTTAGAATATCAGTTATCAAGCCTTCTAAGGCAACGATTCCTATTCCTGTTACTGTTGTACCACTTTGAGGTTGCACTTTTACTATTCCATAGAATTGGAGTTTAGTGATGGCTTCTCTTACTTGACTGCGACTTACGCCAAGACGTTCAGCTAATTTTCTTTCTGGTGGTAATTTTTCTCCGGGTTTTACTGCTCCTGTATTTATAAGATTCCTGATTTGAGAGATTATCAAATCTACAGGGTTTTCGATTTCAATTTTATTAAGATTCTCGAGCATTTAAGGCAATAAGGATTGGTTGATCAATAATTGGTCAACCAAAATTACTTATTTAGCTTTTAATTCCAAATCTTATTTGATAAAAGTTACAGCTATACAAAGATTAAGTAGTTTTCTTCTATTATATGAAATTAATACAATAGAAAAGCTTATTCCGCAAAACAAATGTAGATTGAGCGTAATATCTTGAATAGAGCATAATCTTACTCAATCAATAAAAAGTATTCAACTTAAGATTTTCTTCTACCACTATTTTGCCAGAATTTTTTATTGTATTGCCAGAATGAGTATTGTTTTTTGCACCCCAAAGTTGTGCTATTCGCTGTACTTTGTTAAGAGCGAATGTATTATTTGAGATATCTACATTTATGATGCCGTAGGTGTTTAATAGTAAGCCATCCTCTTGTTTAGCACCACAATTTGTGAATGTGCTATTTTTCACAATTAGGTTACCACCAACTGTAGATTCATCATAACCTCCTCTATAGTAATCGATAACATTGGCGTCGATGCCATCAAATTTACAGCCGTCTATCAAGATGTTCTCTGCATTATAATCCCCTTTGTCTTCTATCTCTTCTGATAGCTCGATGCCATTATGGCAATTTTTAAAGGTAGAATTCACCAAATTAATGTGTTCTGAAAATGAAAATTTGTAGCCTTTGAGGATGTAGTCAAAATTCTGAACACTACAATTATCAAGAGTAAGATTATAAAGGCTTGACATGTTTTCTTTAAGACTTGCAAATGCATGCTGACTTTTGTTACCTGTAAGTGCTATGCCTTTGAGGGTTAGCTTGCCATTGGGATTCATCTCAAATAATGGTGTCTGTGGAGCTCCAGAATATATAAGGTTAGTCTTGCCATCTTGGGATGTAGACTGTATAGTTAATGTCTTATCTATCTTAAGCGGAGTAGAGATATTATAGTCTCCTGCAGCCAATGTAATGATATCGCCACTCTTTGCTTTCGCGATAAGCGCTGTAATATTTTGACCTGCTTTAGCAGAATGTGTAGTAGGCTCTTTTTGTTCTTCTTCGGTATCATACCAGTCCGTGCCGTATTGTGATCTGTCGAGTATCGCAGGTGCAGTAGTAGGCATTCCTGTAAGTGCACCTACAGAGTTGTTATCTTTTCTAGAAGCCCCGAATAAATCTTTACTAAATTCTTCAAATCCAAATCCAGTATAGACTTCTCCATCAGGAAATCCTGTAGATGGTGCCATGATATAATCAGCGATTTCTGTTAGCTCAAATGATGCTTCCGTTATACCATCTAATTTATCAAAAGCAACACCTTGATTATTGATCACATTATTCTTGAATTTAATGCCATCTAATTTGTCATGAGCGACTATAGGATTTTTGTCACCTTTAGTATTATATATTAAGTTATTAGCTACAACTGTACGGATAGGTCTCGCTGACCTTATCTCTGAAGCTGGCAATACATCTTTCATACTAACATTAGATCCTACACCAAACTGTAAAGGCTCTACACAATTGATCCAAGAATTATGGGCTATAATCACGTCTGTAACTTGTATGTATCTATTGAGTGGTGACTTGGGGATACCATTCATAACAGCAAGGGGACTACGAAATTCTTTACCACTTAGATTATAGAAATAGTTATTAGTCACAGTATGTCCCGTACCTATCAGCCTGATACCTCCTACGTTACTGCTCGTCTCATCACCGATAAAGTAATTGCCATCTACTGTACAATAGTTGCCATGTCTTGTGACTAAAGAACCTTCACTTTTATAAAAAACATTATTTCTAAATTCATTAAAATTTGTCTTGCTAGAAATCACTTCTACCTCTCCATTGCATTCATCAAATAAATTATCAGCGACTAATGTATAACTCGGTGACATAGAAGTGTAACTATTTCCTATCTGTATTGTCTCAGCACTTGGACCTCCTTTTGGTGGTCTTGGTCCGAAGTGGTTATTGATGATTTTATGATAGTTTTTGATGTTTCTGTTGCCTTCGAGATCTACTCTTACAGTCGGGCCTCTATTGGACTTACCAGTTAGATAACAATGATCTAATTGATTATGTCTTCCTTTAAATGTAACCCAAAGATCTTGATGGTTTCTCTGCATTTTGTTGTAATCTTTTATTACACAGTTAGTAACAATGCAGTGATTAGCGACAGTATCTTCTATCGCAAAATGGATGACTGATCTCGAAGGGGAGTATCCATTAGTAAAATACAAGCCATCTACGATTATGTAATCGCCTCCTAATTCTAAGTTAGACTGACCTTGTAATATTACCTCACCTGGCGTCTCTGCACTTAGAGTAATAGGCTTGTCTTCAGTTCCACTATTGGTTATTTTTATTTGTACATCTTTCCAGGTGCCGTTAGTCATGACAATGTTGTCACCTGGTTCTGCTTCTGATATGGCTTTGTAGAGTGCATCATTATCAGATACTGATGATGGGACGATAGCAGAGTTCTTACAGCTAATTATTGTTAATAAAGTCAGGATTACTATAAGTAAATTTTTCATGTATAATTTTTTTTAGGCTGCATTCCACAGTTTATGGATAGCACTTAAATCTTTCTTCATTGCATCAAAGACCACTTTGTGATCTACAGTTATTTCGTACTTTCCTTTCTCGGCTCCACCGAGAGGATATTCCAAATGTAGTGATACTGGAGGATTTAATCCGTATGACTTAAGTAATTTGAAATATTTATTAAAATCGACCATTCCTTCTCCTATAGGAACATTGATGGCCTTCCATTGATTACCGACTTTTCCCCACTTGAAATCTTTGAGTACGATTACTTTGATTTGCTCATGTAATAATTCTAATCCATTGGTCCAAGAGTATCCACTATCTACAGTAGCATGTCTTATGTCATACTGTACTCCGAAATATTTAGGATTTACCTTTTCAAGTAGCTTGTAGATCTCCCAGTATGATGCACCTATATTTGTACCTGCATGATTCTGATAGCATCCGATGATGTTGTGCCTCTTGTTGAATTCTCCCAGTTTAAATATTTCGTTCTGGAAGTGGTTAATCGATTCGGGCAACGCTAGTTCTTCTTTATACTTGTACCAATGTGTTCTGTAGAAAGATACACCATTTTCTCCGGCAGCTTTTATAATATCTAAATCGTATGGATTGTCAACAGATTCTATGTTTGTAGTTATCATATTGCAAGTAGAACCAGATTTTATAATTTCTTTGATAGCTTTAGGAAGATCTACTTTTACATTCTCTGGTAAGACATGGCCTTTGGGCCTGACCGTAAGATCTACCCCATCGAATCCTAATTCAGCGGCCATCTCTCCAGTCTTCTTATAGTCAAGAAACTGAAGGTGTTTTGAGAATATACTGACATCTAAGCTATTTGTATCATTCGTATTTCTACCTGTTTGATTACACATGCTATGGAAGGGCAGTGCAAGTGATGCGGCCATACTGTTTTTTATAAAATGTCTTCTGTTATAGCTCATAACTTTTCTAAATAAAATAATATTTATGTGATAATGATAAGTTAATTATTTGATTAAACCTTATACTGTTGATAGCGTTGAAAGCCTATTATAGCAAGCAATGGTAAAAAAAACAATCAAAATATTTGGCGGTTTAGTTACTTCATTCTAAATTGGTGAACCAATTGATCGACTTGCAAGGTCGACTGGTGCTTAATGTATTAAATAAGATCAACTCAATAATACATTATTACCATATTCAGATATACAGAGCACCTCAAAACTGTGTAGGCTATTTTAGTTAGAAAAATAAAGCTTTTGGCTTTAACTATAATCAATATTCTTTACTCATAAATTAAACAGAAAAAATAATAAACATGAAAAAATCGAATATCATTTTAATGATGTCTTTACTTCTCTCACTAACTATGATTGTCTCTTGTGGCGATGACGATGATGGTATGGGTGGTGGTGATCCTATGGATGATCCTTCTTCTGTTGTTGCTAATTTTGCATCGCAGGTAGATGCTGATAATTCTTTGACGTATGATTTTACTAACAACTCAGTAGTAAACGGAATTACAGATAGAACTTTTACTTCTGCTTGGGATTTTGGTGGAGACGGAACTTCTACAGATGAAGATCCTTCACATACTTTTTCTGCGGAAGGAGATTATGTTGTGACATTAACAGTAACTGCTGCTGATGGAGAAACAGGTACTGCGACTGAGACGATCACCGTAACTGCACCTAAGAACAGGTATGCTGTTATTACTGACTTATCAGACGATGATACGGGTGAGCTTAGATTAGCAGTAGATTCTATCCAAACAGGAAGAGTAACATTCATGTATAGAGTGGCTGAAGGTCCTGTAGACATGGATATTAAAGATGGATTTATCAATGTTGCTGGTTCTTCTACAACTGGTGATTTCTCTATTGTCGAAGTAAGACTTAAAGATAATGCTCCTCACGAATGGAGAGAGGGTGCTTCTGATGAAACTATTGCAGCTACTACTTTCCCTGAAGGAATGCCTAATGTGTGGGTTCCTATTGAGATAAGTTGGGCTGCTGATGGTGTAGGTACACCACTTTATTCTGTTTCTATCGATGGCCAAACGATAGTTACTGACGCAGTAAGTACAACTAATGGTGGTGCTGGCGACGTAGATGGTCATTTAGCTGCTACAATAGATGGAGCTGCTAATTTCCAGTGGAAATACAATTCTAATTCTTCTACTAATGATGGAGTATATCATGTCGATGACATAGTAGTATACTCATCAGATTCAGGAACTGAGGCAGTAATTTTTGAAGATAACTTCCAAGGAAGAGTAGCAGGAGTAGATTTAAATCCTACTGTTAATATTGACTCTCCTTATCATGAGAACAGTTCAGAAGCTACTGTAGGAGAAGATAATTAAACTATACTCAATTCAATTTAGTATGGAATTGAATTACCATATAATTAACAGGGAGCGTCTTTACAGGTGCTCCCTATTTTTGTATGAGGGTTATACATTTACTTAGATATATTATATTTATATCATGACTGTCCAACGATTAATTCTTATAATTTTCAGCTTTCTTGGAGCATACTTTTCGGCTGCCCAAAATTCTTCTCAACTCATATATTTAGATCAAGGAGAATTAACCTATGTGCCATTTGCCATGCAAGGCCAATCCAATGAGGTCAATACGATTCCTGATTTTTCTAGTGCTGGCTACATGGGTGGAGGTGTATCACTGCCTACTGATATTCCGGTAATGGCAACAGTCATTCCTGAACAAGGAGAAGATGCACAAAGAATTCAAGCTGCTATAGATCTTGTCTCAGCTTTAGAGCCTGATCAAAATGGATTTAGAGGAGTCGTTTTAATAAAAGCGGGTCATTATAGTTTAGAGAACATTTTACTAATTAGAGAATCTGGAGTTGTCTTAAGAGGTGAAGGCCAAGACCTAAACGGTACAGTACTCCATTCTAATCCACGCTTAAATCATAGTGTAATCAGTATTCTGGGATCTGGAGGAATTAGTAGAGATGCAGAATCAGAGCAATTAATTATAAGTGATTATGTTCCGGTAGGATCGATTTCCTTTGAGATTGAGGATGCGTCTAATTATACGCTTGGAGATAAAATCATAGTAACACGAACACCAAACCAAAACTGGGTAGATGAATTAGGTATGGATCAATTAACACTATGCCAAGGGAAATTAGATTGCACAGGATGGACTCCAAGTTCTTATATCATCGATCACGAGCGTGAAGTAACTGCTATATCTGGTAATACTATCACTATTGATATCCCTATAGTAGATGTTATAGAAGATCAGTACGGTGGGGGTCGTATTACTAAGATCAAATCATCAAGACGTATCAGTCAATGCGGTATTGAAAATATGAGAATTCAATCTTTTTATAAGAGCAATACAGATGAAGCTCATGCCTGGACTGCGGTTAGATTAAGCGACTCAGAAAATTGTTGGGTTAAGGAGATAACAGGTCAATATCTCGCTTACAGTACCGTTAATATAGATGATGCTAATTTTGTAACAGTCCAAGACTGTGCATACATCAATCCTAAGTCACAGGTTACGGGAGGTAGAAGATATTCGTTCGCTATACAGGAGGGATTAGGAAATTTATTTCAGAGATGTTATGCTAATAATGGGCGACATGATTTTGTGACTGGATCCAGAGTTGCAGGACCCAATGTCTTTTTAGATGGATTAGCAGAGAGTGCCAGATCAGATATTGGTCCACACCATAGATGGGCTACTGGAACTCTTTTTGATAATATAAGTGGAGGTTCTACAAGAGTCTGGAACAGAGGTAATTCAGGAACAGGACATGGATGGTCAGGAGCTCAGACTATGTTTTGGAATATGGATTCTTATACCGGGGAGTTTCGGGTAGACAGTCCACATGGTTCTATGAACTGGGGTATCGGTTGTGTAGGGACAAATCAGACGGGTGATGGCTACTGGGAATCTTGGGGTGAGAAGGTGCAACCAAGGAGTCTCTATCTCCAGCAATTAGAAGATCGATTAGGTGAGGCTGCTGTCGATAATGTTATAATGCCTGAGCAGAAATCTGAGGTAATATATAACTTGTTATCCGCCTGGGCAGGTCAAGGAAGTATTTCTGATGGAGGGTACAAAGGAGAAATTCCAAGTGTAAGTTTTATAAATCCAGAGAGTATAATTGACGTATCAGAATGGCAAGGCGGTGATATCGAAGTAGAAGCAACTGATAGCGATGGCACCATTCAGAGTGTAAAATTATTAATCAATGGAGAGCCAGTTGCAACGAAGAATGAAGCGCCATATATATTCACTAACTTAACGACAACAATCCAAAGCCTCTCTCATGAAGTTCATTATCTACAAGCTATAGCTACTGATAATGATGGAGATGCAAGCCTTACAAGAATTACTATTATAGGAGGAGATCCACCACCCGCTATAGAAGAACCCATCGAAGAAGAGCGAATGGAAGTACGAATTTTTCCTAACCCAACAAGCGATCGTCGACTCACTATTTCTATGAAAAATATTAGGTCTTATACTGTTAGAATTTATGATATTAAAGGTCGTAAGGTAGGTGATTTTAAGTTTGAAGGCATCGAGTATCAGCTCATCGGAGAGTATCTTCATGATGGACTATATATTTTAGAAATTGAAGAAGAAGAGGAGCTCATCTCCAAAAGTAAGTTCATAATACATTGAAAGAAGGGGTACTCAATAATGACTTAATCCAATTGAGGAACTCATCAGCAGTAATAAAATTCAGCTTTTATGTGTATTAATCTTAGTTACTAACTGATAGAGCTTTTAATGACTTTACATATGTAAAATTAATCTTTACTTAGCTCTTAACAAGCTCTCTAAGAAGTAATAATCTGCATATACTAATGGGCCGTCTATCTCATCATTCTTTGGCCAGTTTCCAGTACTATGATCAAGAATGAATGGTACATTTTCATTAGCTTTTATAATGTATTCATCACTTTTTAGAGATTCAATTACTTTATTAGAATACTCAGAATACTTTTCATTATTAGTATATATAGCTAATTCTAACAATGCAGATGCCATGATGGTGCCAGCCGATACATCTCTTGGAGCTTCAGGAATAGCGGGATCTTTAAAGTCCCAGTAAGGGATTCCATCCTCTCTTAGTGTAGGGTGATTTATGAAAAAATCAGCACTTGATTCTGCACGCTTGAGGTAAGCGGGGTCTTTAGTATATCGGTAAGACATTGTGTATCCGTATACTCCCCAGGCTTGTCCTCTTGCCCAGATAGATTCGTCATTAATGCCTTGGTGTGTGACTTTATCTAATACACCTCCTGTTATCGTATCATAGACTAAAACATGATAGCAACTTTCATCGTCACGATAATGATTTTTTAAGGTTGTGTTAGCATGCGTTACTGCGATATGATGGTAGGTGCTATCCCCTGTGAGTCTTGTAGCTTCAAATAATAATTCAAGGTTCATCATGTTATCTATGATGACGGGAAATTCCCATATGTCTTTATTAAAATCCCAGCTTCTGATAGAGCCTACGTTTTCATTAAATCTTGTGCATAATGTTTTTGCACTTTGGATTATGATGTCTTTATAATCATCTCGTTGAGTCTCTTTGTATCCATTTCCGAAACTGCAATAGATTTTGAAACCCATATCATGTGTTCGATCATTGTACTTTTCATTTTCGATATAGTCAGTCCAAGCTATAGCTCTTTGTTTATATTCATCTTGGCCAGTAAGTTGATGTAGCTGCCATAGATTGCCGGCAAAAAAACCACTTGTCCAGTCTTTTGGTGGGACTTTATTTATAGAATTATCGTCCCATGAATAGCTTCTTGGAAATGACATTGAGTCTACAGGATATGCTAAGAGTTTTGAATAGCGAGAAGATAATTTATCTCCATTACTTTGTGATAGCTCATCTGTAGTTTTAGATGGAGAATGACATGATGTGAATAGCAAGATAATAGCTGCTGGTAAGAAGATGTATCTAAGTAATCTCATTGTTATCTAATTAACGGCATGGTAAATATTAACTTCGACAAGGTATAAAAAAATATTATTTGTCATTGTAAAGAATATTACTCGACTTGATGCTTTAGGTAATATATTATAATTCTACTTTAATCTTTTATTTAACTGATGCAGGTATAATGACGGTGTCATAGGAGATATACCAATCATCTCCATATATGCTTTCGGTTCATAATTGACATCCACAGTATGGTTGCCTGATATGCCAATAAGTCTTGCATATGGTCCATCTTTCATCCCATTTAACAGGATAGGCTTTTCATTATCTGTTCCACTTAAGAAGTGTGCTTGTATATTCCAGAAGGTGCTATATGCCCCATGAGATGGCTTCCAATACGATGCGCCTCCGCCCGCAAATAATGGATATGTCCCATCATCTAATGGATCAATATGAACTTTAATTTGATCAAATAAATTTTGATGATTGGCACCTGAGTGTTGGTCTAATATTGGATTTACAAAAACCTCACAGTTGTGATAGACGTTCTTAGTTGAGAAAGTATTAAAGCTTAACGGATGGACTGCAAGGTTATATACTTTCAAGTTGTCTACCAGTACATTATGAACGCCTGCCATAGCCACTGTGTAATGTGCTTTATTATTGCCCGTTGTTGTTATGTCTTTGATAGTGACATTGGCGATCTCTTCTGTCAGAATTCCGCTATCAGCATTATGTATGACGACGTCTTTTATCCAGCTGTTGTATAGGCGAGTTAGGTATATGCCATTGAACCCTCTTTCTACGTGATGTGCTATATATGATGCATCAGGAAAACTAATGCTTAGGTGCTCGATACCTACTTCTTCCAGGTGATTCCATTTGACCAACCTTGCGTTATAGTCTGAGTTTATAGAAACAGTCAGAGGTGTTTTTATAGTTATTTTGCCACCATTGATATCAAGTATCTCGACTTCTTGACGTACGATAGGTAGTGTGGGAAACTTCCAATGATGCGAGCCTATCTTGACTTTAGTGTTTTTGTATAAGTCATCAACTAATCCTGAATCAGCGCTTCCTGTCGTATTAAAAAGTTGTAATTGTACAACGTCACCTATCTGTAGTCCTTGTATCTCTATGCCTTCGATAATGTGATGACCTCTTTGTCCTTTTGTAATTTTTGCTAAGATCGTCTCTTCTGCATCATATTTTTGCAGGTAGGATTTCACTCTTTCTCCAGGCACTTGAGTCCATATCATTCCACCAGACCAAGCATATTGTGAGAATGGCAAGTCTATATTGTTCTGTGGCTCACGTTGTCTTTTTTTAAGCTGAATTAGGTATTCTCGTAACTCTGTTAGAGCTTCGGGATCCTCTAAATACATCATAGGTCTTGGACAATATATAATGGTGCCATTATCTCCTGATCCTGTACCTCTTAGTATCAAGTTACTTCTCTCAATATATAAAATGTCGCTGAGTATGATCTTGCCTTTAGGCAGTTGTAATATTACTCGACCTTCTATATTATTAGCAGCTGCCATAGCTTCTATAAGTGCCTTACTGTCATCTAAGCCATCATTAGGTGTTACGCCAAAGTCTACTGCATTAACGACTGTATTTTTAAAATTAGGGATGGGTACTTCTCCGCATTTATAACCTGCATAACTAAAATCAGGTAAATAGTTTTTTTCTGATTGAATTGTTGACTTTAGAATATCGGGAAGCTCCTGACTAAAACTGAAAAAATTGAAGGCAGTGAGGAGAATGAATGCTAAGCTTACCTTGTAAAGAATTCGATACGCGTCTGTAGTAAAAAAGCAAAATATTAGGTGAGGCATTTAATCAGATTTTGATTTAGATACATTTTAGTAAAAGGTGGTACGGCAACCATTAAGGTAGCTTATAATAATTAAACCTTTTTTATGTAACTAAAATTAGTGTTGTTATTTATGTAAATAGTCTTTATAATAATAAAATTAGATTTAGGTAAAGCGAAAAACAAAAAATTAGATATTTTTAAAGATTTCAAAGAAGAGAATATTTTCAAAATAAAACTATCTACATTGAGCATATTACTGAGGATTAAAAGTCAAAGTCAATTAAGCGGTATTAATATCCTGCTTAGGGTGTCGCTTATCAGCATGATAATTATAAGTTGTGGAAGAAGACAAGCACTTTCTGATAGTAAAATCCTTATGCCAAATTCTATAATTTTATCAGAAAAATCAATAGTAAACATCAACTCCGATTGGAATTATATCCAAAATAATACTACAGATTATTCTACAATAAAAAGTATTAACGATTGGGATAATATAGATCTTCCTCATACTTGGAATCAATGGGACGTCATGGATATGAATCCTGGATATAGACGTGATGCAAGTTGGTACAAAAAAAATATAGCTATCGGGGATATCGGTCAGTCACAGGTCCTATTATATTTTGAAGGTGTTAATATCAGTATGGAACTCTACGTCAATGGGAAACGTGCAGGAGGTCATGTCGGTGGTTATGTTGGATTTGAGATAGACATTACAGAATGGATTAAGAAGGGTGCAAGTAATCAGATAAGTATCCGGGTTGATAACAGCTACAACCCAGATATTATACCTTCTCAAAAAGCTGACTTTTTTATTTACGGAGGGATTACAAGAGATGTCTGGCTTAAGATATTGCCAGAAAAAAATATCCGTGCAGTCCGCATCACTACTCCTATTGTGACAGAAGACGCTGCTGAGGCTATAGTCAATGTGGAATGTAATAAGGTTAATGCAGAATCTAATGATATAACTATCAGAACAATGATCTATGATCCAGAGTCGGATCAAGTCATAGATGATGCGCTTGTAGACGTAGGGCAATACTACAGTTCTGGTAAAGGCATTAAATTAAATATACAAAAGCCCAAATTATGGTCTCCAGAAAGTCCAACGCTGTATACAGTCGTGACACAGTTATTACACAATGATGCAGTCATAGATAGCCATGAAGAGAGAATAGGGTTACGCTGGTATGAGTTCAAAGATTATGGAGCCTTCTATCTTAATGGCAAGCGTCTACTTCTAAGAGGAACCCATCGACATGAAGAACACGCAGGTTATGGAGCAGCTATGCCTAATGAACTGCACCGTGCTGATGTATCATCTATGAAGGACATGGGGGTTAACTTTGTCCGCTTAGGGCATTATCCTCAGGACCCAGAAGTATACCGATCATGTGATGAATTAGGAATTATTGTCTGGGACGAATTGCCTTGGTGCAGAGGAGGTATGGGAGGTGAGCAATGGCAAGAAAATACTGAGCGATTATTTAGAGAGCAGATCATCCAGAATTATAATCACCCAAGTATTTTTTTCTGGTCCATTGGAAATGAGATTTATTGGCTCCCAGATTTTGAAAATGGAGATGATGAGATAAGACTAAATAAATACGTTACTAAGTTAAATGAAGTTGCTCATGAGCTTGACAAAGGGAGAATGACATCAATAAGAAAATATTATTCTGGAGCAGAATTAGTAGATGTATTTTCGCCATCTATCTGGTCGGGCTGGTATGCAGGTGTGTATACGAATTATAAAAATACACTTCTAAAAAATCAAAAGAAGTATCCACGTTTTCTCCATATGGAATATGGTGGTTCTTCTCATGTCGGGCGACATACAGAGAATCCTATCACCGGTGACGGTGTCTTAAAGGAGGATGATTGGGCAGAGGTATCTAATCAAGTTAATGTTCAGAATATTGCTAAGACAGGAGATTGGACGGAGAACTATATAGTGGATTTATTTGATTGGTATCTTAGTAAGACGGAGACGTTTGAGAGTTTTGCTGGTAATGCTCAGTGGGCATTTAAAGATTTTGGGACACCACTTCGTCCAGAAAATGCTATCCCCTATGTTAATCAGAAAGGCTTAGTGGATAGAGAAGGGAATCCTAAAGATGCTTATTATGTATATAAAAGTTATTGGTCAAAAGATCCTTTCACTTATATCGAATCTCATACATGGACGGAGAGAAGTGGACCTAAGGATAAGACAAGAAATATTTCTGTATTCAGTAACTGTGCAGAAGTCGAACTTATCGTAAACGGTACTCCATTGGGAAAAAAGAATAGAGTCGTAGGGGAGTTTCCAGCCGCTGGGTTAACGTGGGATGTGCTCTTCCAGCAAGGAGATAATAAGTTACAAGCAAGAGGTTATAAGGATGGACAGCTCATTGCGGAAGATGAGATGACAGTAAATTATAATCACAAATCAGCTGCTAAGGCTGAGCGGATTGATGTGAGCTACAAAGTATTGCCTAATGGTAATTACTTAGTAGAAGCGCTTATGCTTGATAAGAATGGAGATAGAGTACTCGATTATGAGAGGCCCGTCTATTTTGCCAGAGATGGTCATGGAGAGCTTATGGTTAACTATGGTACGCCCACTAAAAGCCAAGTTATTCAGATGGCGAATGGTCGTGCCGCTATAGAATTAATCCCTGCTAAAGAAGGCAAAGCTATTATAGAGGTCAGAAATCAAGACTTTAAAGGCAGCTACCTTATCATAGATTTTGAAAAAGATAATAACTAATTAATTGTATATAATTTAAATATAAAGAGGAATGAAAATCTCTTACGCCATCTATTGTTTTGCTGTTTGTATCTTGGTCATTTATTCTTGCAGACCTACGCCTAATGCTGTCCAAGATAGTGCTCCTCAGCAAGAGCAAATTCAAATTAGAAAATCAACTCAAGCTCTCTTACTTACTCAGCCAAGACCATTTAGTTTAGATGATAAAAATAAGATCTCAGGAGATTATATAGTTCAAGAAGCTATCGTCGTTCCTCAGGATTTAGCTCCACAGAATAAGTGGATCATGTTTGAAGGACCTGTCCTAGAGAATGATTTGATTGCGTATAGATACTATGCAGATAGCCGACACAGATTTGATATATACGGAAAGCGTGTACCCGACTTAGTGATGGATACTGTAAGTTGGGATTATCACGATATAATGGACTGGGGTTCTGATATTCTTAAAGTGGGTAACTCACTTGGATTAGGAAGTCCTGCTATTTATTATAATGACTCGCTCTATACACTCTCACAGTGCTCAGAGAAACGTATTGAAATTTTAGAAAATGGAGACGATAGGTCCAGTATTAGAACAATATTTAAAGACTTATCTATAGATGAGCATTCATTTGATCTCGTCCAAGATTGGTCTATTACATCTGGTAAGCCTTGGTCGGAAATACATCTAAAAATAAGTGACGGAAAACTCCCGGATAATATGTACTTTGCTACAGGTATTGTTAAGCATCTTCCAGATATTAAAATAGAAAAAGATGATCAATATCTCTACGCAATGAATTGGGGAAAGCAGACATTCCATGATGAAGATATGGGTATGGCATTGATTGCGGATAATGATTTCGTACCAGAAAAAATAGACAATGATATGTCACACGTTATTATATTTAAGAATGCTAAGCATGAAGTAAAATATCGCTTTCTTGCAGCTTGGGAGAAAGACCTCAATGGCGTCAAGGATGATGCTTCGTTTCAGGAATTAGTAATCAATTCTCAGTAGCGAATCAATCAGGAAGTTGTATTATAAAATGTACTGTAATAATCTTCCGATATAAGTAGAAAAAAAATGAACTCAATAGTAAATTAAATAATAAAGTGAACATGAAAGGAAAAGTAGCTGCGATAACAGGTGGAAGTGGTGTATTAGGAAGTGCATTTGCACAAGGTCTTGCTGAGCAAGGCGTGCAAGTCTATATACTTAATAGAAATGAATCCGATGCACAGCGAATGAAAGATGACTTTGCTAAGAAAAATTTAGAGATATCAACAATAACATGTGATGTTCTAAGTGAATCATCTGTGGAAAATGCCGTCACAGAAATAATTAAAAAATCTGGTAAAATCGATATATTGATAAATGGGGCAGGGGGTAATAAACCTGGGGCGACAATAATGCCTGAACAATCCGTCAGTGATATTTCGATTGATGATTTTAAGAAAGTAAATGACTTGAACCTTGTAGGGACTGTCATTCCGACCGTCGCATTTTCTAAGCCCATGATCAAGCAAGGAAAAGGATGTATTATTAATATATCTTCCATGGCTTCGTATACACCTTTGACAAGAGTCGTTGCATATTCCGCTTCTAAAGCAGCCATTAATAGCTTCACTCAGTGGATGGCAGTAGAGCTCGCTAAGAAGTGTGGTGGCGGTATTAGAGTTAATGCAATAGCTCCTGGTTTTTTTGTCGCTAAGCAAAACAGAGCTCTCTTGCTTAATGATGACGATACACTTACTGCAAGGGGAGAAACAATCATTAGCCAGACACCTATGAACAGATTTGGTGATCCAGAAGATTTAGTGAGTACATTGTTGTGGCTCTGTGATGATAAATCTTCTTTTATAACAGGAATTATCGTTCCAGTGGATGGTGGATTTAGTGCATTTAGCGGAGTATAATTAATAAAATAGAAATCTAAAATATTGAAACACTTAGAGCAGACATGGAGATGGTATGGACCGGATGACGGGGTGAGCTTATCAGATATTAGACAAGCTGGAGCAACTGGAATCGTTAATGCATTACATCATATACCTAATGGTGAGGTATGGAGTGTAGATGAAATTCTAAAGAGAAAGTCTATTATAGAAAATGCTGGCCTGAAGTGGTCAGTAGTAGAGAGTGTGCCCGTGCATGAGGATATTAAGAGAGCTTCAGGCAAATACCTTGAGTACATCGAGAATTACAAGCAGACGATCATTAACCTTGCTACTTGCGGCGTACACATTGTTACATATAATTTTATGCCCATTTTAGATTGGTCCAGAACTGATTTAGAATTTGCGATGCCAGATGGGTCGACAGCTCTATATTTTGAGAAAGCTGCATTTGCTGCCTTTGATTTGCATATATTAAAAAGACCAAATGCAGAGTCAGACTATTCTGCAGAAGAACTTATTTCTGCAGGTAAATATATGGTTGGCTTGTCTGACGCTTCTAAAGAATTACTTGTAAATAATATTATCGCTGGTCTACCGGGCGGGACTACAGAAGGCACCGCGGGCCTCGAAGATTTTCAGCATAAGTTGGATTCTTATCACGGGATTACAGCTGATATTTTGAGAAAAAACCTTGTATTCTTCCTGCAGCAGATTACGCCAGTTGCCGAGCAGGCCAAGATCAAATTAGCCATTCATCCTGATGATCCTCCTTTTTCATTATTAGGTCTGCCTCGCGTAGTAAGTACGGCATCAGATCTTGATTACATATTTAGTCAAGTAGATTCAGCGAGTAATGGTCTCTGCTTTTGTACGGGATCATTTGGTGTGAGAGAAGATAATGATCTTCCGGATATGGTACTGAGATACAGTGATCGCATCCACTTTATACACCTCCGAGCGACTAAGCGAGATCGGCTTGGTAATTTTTATGAAGCTGATCACTTGGATGGCGATGTAGATATGTATGCCGTAATTAAGAATTTATTATTAGTTGCAGCAGAACAAAATGTACATATTCCGATGAGACCAGACCACGGGCATAAGATGCTCGATGATCTCAAGAAGCAGCCTAACCCTGGCTACTCAGCCATCGGAAGATTAAGAGGATTGGCCGAGCTGCGGGGATTAGAGTATGGCATCGCAAGATCTACAAAAGAAAAAAACGCTGTTCTGTGAAAAAGAAATTCATAACAGAAAACTTTTTGTTACAGGGTGCATTTGCGCAAGAGCTTTATCATGACCATGCAGCACATTTGCCTATCATAGATTACCATAATCATCTATCCCCGTCAGCTATTGCTGATGATAAATCATTTGCTACGATTACAGAAGTTTGGCTTCAAGGTGATCACTATAAGTGGCGTGCTATGCGAGCTCATGGTGTAGATGAAGATTATATAACTGGTAGTGCAGATGATAAAGCTAAGTTTTTGAAGTGGGGACATACGGTTCCATATACTATGCGAAATCCACTTTACCACTGGACACACTTAGAGTTGCAGAGATATTTTGGGATCAACGATTTATTAAGTGATAAGAATGCTACGGATATATATCATCTATGTACAGATATGCTGCAGCAAGATGACTATACTGCACAAGGGCTTTTATCAAAAATGAAAGTAGAGCTTGTTTGTACCACTGATGATCCTACTGATGATTTATGCCATCATAAAAAAATGCAAAACTCTGAAAGTGCAATAAAAATGTTGCCGACTTTTAGACCTGATAAATATTGTGATATCAATCACGTAGGATTTTTGACAGGCATAGAATCATTAGAATCTATTGTAGGTTATAGCATTAATTCATTTGATACATTAATCGAAGCGCTTAAGAATCGTATTGATTATTTTGAAGAAAGAGGTTGTCAGTTAGCTGATCATGGCTTAAGTCAATTATTTAAAATAAAAAACCATCAATTAAACTTTAATAAAATCTTAGATAGAAAGAAGTCAGGACAAGAAGTCACGAGCGAGGATGCTGCTTTCTTTCAGATGTCTGTATTACATGAATTAGGTAAGATATATCATACTAAGGGATGGGTCATGCAGATGCACTTAGGAGCACTACGTAATAATAATTCTCGATTGATGAATCTTGTAGGTGCTGATGTTGGTTGCGATAGTATTGGTGATTATAAGCATGGAGAAGGACTGTCATATTTTCTCGACGGCTTAGACCAAATAGAGAAACTGCCAAAAACTATACTGTATAATCTGAATCCCAGAGACAATGAATTATTCGCGACAATGGCAGGCAATTATAATGATGGAAGTAGCGCTGGAAAAATTCAATGGGGATCTGCATGGTGGTTTTTAGATCAGAAAGATGGTATGGAAAAACAAATCAATGCTCTGTCTAATATGGGATTGCTAAGTTGTTTTATCGGGATGTTGACTGATAGTCGGAGCTTTCTGTCTTTCCCTCGTCACGAATATTTTAGGAGGATATTGTGTCAGATGATAGGTGCTGATGTGGAGGCAGGTCTATTGCCGCATGACATGGATTTTTTGAGTAAGATGGTAGGGGATATTTGTTATAACAATGCTAAGCGCTACTTAGACATATAGATAAAATAAGAATGGATAAAAAATACTTTTTGATTGTACTATGTAGCCTAATGTTATTAGGTTCATGTAAGCAGATGGGTGATCAGAAGGTCATATATCTTGCACATACACTACCGATCACTCACCCCGTACATCAAGGGATGGAAGTATTTGCGGAAGAAGTCAAGAAAATTTCTGAAGGAAAAGTTTCAGTTAAGATTTTTCCAGATGGACAATTAGGCACAGAGCGAGAAGTATTGGAATTACTACAGATCGGAAGTATCGCTATGACTAAGGTCAGTGCTGCTACTATGGCGAATTTTGCACCAGAATATAAAGTCTTAGGCGTACCTTATTTATTTAGAGATAAAGACCATTTATTTACTGTATTAGAAGGAGATATTGGAGAAGAAATATTATCTGCTGGAAGTGAATATTTGCTTTTAGGTTTGTGCTTTTATGATGCAGGTAGTCGAAGCTTCTATACTAAGAAGAAGCCGATCAAGACCCCTGATGATCTGAATGGATTAAAGATAAGGGTTATGAATCATCAGATGTCAGTTGATATGGTTAATCAGATGGGTGGGTCTGCTACACCTATGGCATACGGAGAACTGTATACAGCCTTGCAGCAAGAAGTTGTAGATGGCGCTGAGAATAATCCACCTTCATTTGTCACATCTGGACACTATGAAGTCTGTAAATACTATACGATAGATGAGCATAGCTCTATTCCGGATGTCTTAGTTATGGGTACTAAGTACTGGGATACACTTTCCGATATAGAAAAAACTTGGGTTAAGCAAGCTGCTAAAAGTTCTTCTCAGGCACAGAAAGTATTCTGGAGTGATAATGTAGCTGAGTGTATGTCTAAATTAAAGAAAGCGAATGTTGAAATTTATTATCCTGAAAAAAGTCTTTTTGCTGAAAAGACAAAACCAGTCTTAGAAGCATTCACAGAAGATCCTAAGATGAAAAATATTATCGATAGAATTCAGGCTAAATAAGAATTACTAATAGAATTATAATTATGACCAGACTATTTAATCTAATCAATAAAATCATAGAATATGTACTCATATTTATTTTTGCATTATTGGTGATTGACGTTTTATGGCAGGTCTTTAGCCGATATATTTTAGGGCAGTCATTTTCTTTTACTGAAGAGTTTGCAAGGTTTGCGCTTATATGGTTATCTATACTAGGAGCAGCATATCTTAATGGTAAAAGAGAACACTTGTCTATAGATATTTTTCTTAGAAATTTAGGCCCTAAGAAATTAGTTAAACGGTATCAGATTATAGAAATATTAATATTTATTTTTGCGCTTATTGTTATGGTTATAGGGGGAGGTAATTTAGTCTACACGACTCTATATTTAGGACAGGTGTCACCGGCAATGCATATTTCCTTAGGACATGTATATGCTATTGTGCCTATTAGTGGCTTGTTAATAATGTTCTTTTCAGTCTACCATTTTATGACAATCGGAAATCAGAATAAAGAACTTAAAACTCTCAACTAATCATATGTCTATAGAGCTAATTAGCATCATATTATTATTTGTCATTTTCTTCTCACTATTAGCCTATGGGGTGCCTGTAGCTTACAGTATAGGTATCTCTACAGTTGCTACCATCTTACTGAATATTGCAACGCTACCTGCAATCACAACTGTAGCTCAACGGATGACAACTGGTATTGACAGTTTTGCACTTCTGGCGATTCCGTTTTTTGTTTTGGCAGGAGAATTAATGAATCGCGGTGGGATAGCTAATCGGCTCATTAATTTTGCAAAGTCATTAATGGGAAGTTTGCCTGGAGGCTTAGCCTATGTTAATATATTGGCGGCTATGTTATTCGGTGCTATCTCAGGATCAGCAGTTGCAGCGGCTTCGGCGATCGGTAGTATTATGACAGATAGGATGGAGAACGAGGGATTTCCGAGACCCTTTAGTGCTGCGCTTAATATAACATCATCTACAACTGGCCTATTGATTCCGCCGAGTAACGTATTGATCGTATATGCATTAGCGAGTGGTGGAGCTGCGTCTGTAGCGTCCTTGTTTATTGCGGGATATCTTCCAGGTTTATTAGTTGGTATAGCACTTATGATAGTAGCTGCATATACATCGATAAAGAGAGGATTTAAGAAGGGGGCTCGGACAAGTTTTAGTAAGCTATTTGGAGATTTTAGAAAAGCATTTTTCAGCTTATTGATGCTCGTTATTATCGTAGGAGGTATTGTAAAGGGAATTTTTACTGCAACTGAAGCTGCAGCAGTAGCTGTCTTCTATGCATTAATTTTAGGTTTTTCCTATAGGACGATTACGCTACAGAGCTTGCCTAAGATATTGTTAGCTAGTGCTAAGACAACTGCTATTGTAATGTTCTTAATATGTACTTCTATGGCGATGTCGTGGTTGTTTTCTTTTGAGAGTATTCCACAATTGATGACGGGATTCTTATTAGAAGAAGTCAGTCATCCATTTCTCATTTTTCTCTTTATTAATTTGACATTGTTGATCGTAGGTACATTTATGGATATGACGCCAGCTATTCTGATATTTACACCTATCTTTCTGCCTGTTGTGACTTCTTTAGGAATGGACCCTGTTCATTTTGGGATTATCATGGTACTCAATCTCTGCATTGGTCTGTGTACACCACCGGTAGGAACAATTTTATTTGTAGGAGCTGGAGTAGCGCAGATATCAGTATCAAAAGTTATAAAACCATTGCTTCCATTTTTAATAGCAATGATTGTTGTGTTAGTTTTAGTAACTTTATTTGAAGATATTTCACTATTGTTACCGAGACTTTTCGGATTGTAAATAGAAAGCAAAATTAAAATATATGGAATTATTTGATCTATCAGGAAAGACAGCAATTGTCACTGGATGCAATAGAGGGATTGGGCAAGGTATAGCCATAGGGTTAGCAGAAGCGGGTGCTGATATAATTGGTGTCTCGGCATCGATTAAGTTATCTGGAAGTGATACAGAAGTTGCAGTTAATAAGCTTGGTCGAAAATTTAAGGCATATCAAGCGGACTTCTCGCGTAGAGAAGATCTCTATAGCTTTCTCACAAGGATGAGAGCTGATCATCCTCAAGGTATCGATATTTTGGTTAATAATGCTGGCACAATTTTAAGAGCTCCAGCAGCAGAACATTCTGATGAATATTGGGATAGAGTCATCGAAATTAACTTAAATGCCCAGTTCGTATTAGCAAGAGAAATAGGTAGAGATATGATAGAAAAGGGAAAAGGAAAAATCATTTTTACCGCATCGCTATTAACATTCCAAGGAGGGATTACAGTACCTGGCTACGCTGCGAGTAAAGGAGCAATTGGGAGTCTTGTGAAAGCCTTGTCTAATGAATGGGCTAGTAAGAATGTATGTGTTAATGCTATCGCTCCAGGCTATATTGCTACTAATAATACTCAAGCGCTTCAGGATAATCCAGAAAGGAATAAAGCCATACTTTCTCGTATTCCTATTAATAGATGGGGGACGCCTGATGACTTTAAAGGGCCTGCAGTATTTCTTGCAAGCCAAGCTTCTGACTATGTCACTGGCGAGATATTGATGGTAGATGGTGGATGGATGGGCAGATAATCAAGAGGTTCTTTAGACGAATAATATATAAAACAAAATAAATAATTATGATACAGCGATATGAAGCTTCTCCAAGAGAAGTAGAAAGAATGAATACCGAAGAATTAAGGGCTAATTTTTTAGCAGAATCATTAATGGTAACTGGTAAGGCTAACTTTATTTACAGTCATTATGACAGAATGGTACTCGGTGCCGTTGTTCCTTCATCAAAGGCCATTAATCTTTCTAACTATGATACGCTTAAGAGTAAATTCTTTCTGGAAAGAAGGGAGATGGGAATTATTAACGTAGGTAATAAAGGTACGATCGTAGCTGATGGTAAGACCTACAAGATGGATAATCTAAGTTGCCTTTATTTAAGTAAGGGGACAAAAAAGGTCACTTTTAAGTCAGCAGGAAAAAAGAAGTATGCTAAGTTCTATATATTTTCTGCTCCTGCTCATATGTCATATCCCACTACCTTGTGCACTAAGGAACAAGCCACTCCTGTAACTATAGGATCTGACAGTACTTCTAACCATAGAACGATATATAAATACATTCATGGCGATGGCATTAAGAGTTGTCAGGTCGTGATGGGGCTGACGGTTCTACAAGAGGGTAGTGTCTGGAATACCATGCCTGCCCATACTCATGATCGTAGGAGTGAAGTGTATTTCTATTTTGACATTCCTAAGAATCAGGGTGTCATGCACTTCATGGGGCAACCTCAGGAGACCAGACATCTCTGGACACAGAATGAGCAAGCTGTTATATCACCGCCTTGGTCCATACATTCGGGCTCTGGTACTACTAATTATTCATTTATCTGGGCGATGGCTGGAGAAAATCAAGATTTTTCAGATATGGATTTTATTCCATTAAATAAATTAAAATGATCGATTTTGCCTACTTAGGTAAGTAGACACATTTAGTGAGTTATAAAAAGCAACATGAGCTTGATTGCTTTTATTAGATGGTTTTTAAGTTTTCATTAGATATACTTTTCTTGCAAATTTTATCTTTTATATTTCTTAGAATCGAGTTTTGCATCTGGACTTCAGATGCATAACTCTGATTATATTTTCAATATTTATTTCTTCCTTTTTAAGTTCCACATGCATTAGAAATGCATGCTATGGTACTAAAAGCAACTTTGTGGCTCATTGCTGTAGCATTGCAGTAATAAGCTATAACTGCCTATAATTCACCGTTATAAGGTTTATCAACGCATCTAACAAATTTTGTTGCGATATTTTCAAAAATTAGTATCTAATACATTATTTTGGTCAACCAATTAATAGTAAATTGTGTGATTGGATAATTTGACATAATAATGATTGGATTAAAAGCTGCTAATGATACGTCAGCCTCTTTAGCTAATCCATCATTTGATATTATGAACGATGGAAGAAATGCTTGAAAGAAAAGCATTTTGAAAATCTTTAAAATTGACTTTACATATCAGATCGTATAAAGTCATTAAGATTAAGATACTATACTTTATTTCATAGAGGTTGTCTTGAGAATAGACGCCATTAAAAACTATTCTACTTAAAATATTATAAATGAATTACTTATTAAAAAAATTTATTGGACATATGAGGAAGGGTGCCGGACTCTTTGTTCTTTTCATCTGCTTAGCAACTACGAGTGCATATGCACAGGATGTCATCAGCGGTAAGATCGCTGATAATGCTGGTGAAGCTCTAATCGGAGTTACTGTAATGGTGCAGGGTACGACTATTGGTACAGTTACTGATTACGAAGGTAATTTTAGTTTAGAAGCTGCCCCAGATAATGTACTGGAGATTTCATTTATGGGTTACGAGTCACAGACTATTCCTGTAAATGGGCAGACTAATCTTAATGTCACTTTAGGTGTGGACGCTAAGGTTCTGGACGAAGTTGTAGTAATAGGATATGGAACTGTCCAGAAGAGTGATGTCACGGGAAGTGTGTCCTCCGTAAAATCTGAAGAAATACAAGCCTTCCCATTATTGAATGCTGGTCAGGCCCTTCAAGGTCGAGCTGCAGGAGTCGTTGTCCAGACACAAAATGGAGGAGAGCCGGGCGCAGATATTTCTATAAGAGTTAGAGGTAATTCATCTCTTAATGCAAGTAGTGATCCTCTTATAGTTGTTGATGGTTTCGTTGGAGCCTCTTTTCCACAGCAAAATGATATTGCGTCGATAGAGATATTAAAAGATGCATCTGCAACTGCGATATATGGATCGAGAGGATCTGGTGGCGTTATATTAGTAACGACTAAGAAGGGTAAGCCTGGACAAGCGACTGTTGAGCTTAATACAAGTTACTCTTCTCAGCAGACTAATAACAGATTGGACTTACTTGATGCAACTGGATTTGCTCAATATCAGAATATGATCCGTACTAATGCTGGAGATGCGCCATATTCTCAAGGGGTTGAGAATACAGATTGGCAAGACGAAATTTATAGAGATGGAAATACACAAAATTACCAACTGGCAGTATCTGGAGGTAGTGATAATGTAAACTACTATCTATCGGGTACTTATTTTGATCAAGAAGGAATCATCGTTAATTCTGACTTTGAGAAAATTCAATTTTTGGCAAACATTGATGCACAAGTCAGTGATAGATTAAGAGTAGGTATGAATACTGTATTCAGTCGAAGCGAGCAGAATGGTGTATCGACACAATCGTCTGGTAGAGACGCTATCGGTTCTGTAAATGGTGGTGGAGATGATGTCGTCTCTTTGGCTTTTAGATTTTCTCCCGATGTTGGAAGGTTTAATGAACAAGGGAATTTCTCACAGAATACAGTAGGAGATGATATAGAAAATCCGTGGGCAGTTGCGACACAGATTAGAAATGAAACTAAATCAGATAATGCACGGACTAATATGTATGCTGACTATAGAATTATAGATGGTCTAAACTTTAAGTCTACTTTGGGTTATAGGACTCAGAACAGTACAGAGGGATATTTTAAACCACAAACTTTTGTCCTTTCTGCAGGTGGCGCTTTTCTTGAGTCAGTAAAGAGAACAAATTTACTTTTTGAAAATTACTTAACTTATTCAAAGCCAATTGGGCTTGCTAATCTTACAGCTACTGCTGGTCATTCTTACCAGAAAAATACAACGGAAGGATTAGAAGCAGGTGCACGAGAATTATTAACTGATGCATTCCAGTGGTATAACTTAGAAGCTGGACAGATTGATCAAAGAACTGTTGACTCTCGATTTTCAGAATCAGAAATTGAATCAATTTTTGGACGACTTAATTTTGAATGGGCAAATAAATATTTACTTACTGCTACAGTACGAAGAGATGGTGCCTCAAATTTTGCTGCCAATAACAAATATGCAATCTTCCCATCAGTTGCATTTGGATGGAAGATGTCTAACGAGAATTTCTTAATCGATAACCGTACAATATCTCTGCTCAAGCTGAGAGCGAGTTATGGTCTGACAGGTAATCAAGCCATTGGTCCATATCAATCACTTTCTATATTCAGTGTAAGAGCACCTTCGGAGATAGGAGGTCCATTCGGTGTAGAGTTAGCACGAGAAGCTAATCCTAACTTAAAATGGGAAACTTCAACTCAGACTAATGTAGGTGTGGACATAGGATTATTTGAAGATAGAATTACGCTTAGTGCAGATTATTACAATATCGATACAGATGATCTACTTGCTGTAGACAGAGCTTCAAGTTTTTATTTGGGGACAACTGATTTAGATGTTCTTAGAAATGTAGGTTCTATTAATAATAACGGATTTGAGTTGTCATTAACTTCTAATAACATAAATAAGAATGGCTTCAGATGGACAACTAATCTTAATTATGCGAGAAACAGAAATAAAGTAGTCTCATTATCTGGAGGAACAGAAATTATTGGAAGTGGAGCACCTGGATATTTCTCTGGTGCAACTACTTATATTCTAAGAGAAGGTGAGCCTCTCGGTCTTTTCTGGGGTTGGGATTACCAAGGGGTATATCAAGGAGGAGATATTCCTGAGGGCACAGCTTTAGCTGCTTCGTCATTTGACGCAGATGGTAACGCGATAGCAGGAGAGCCCTTATTCGCTGAAGTAGCAGACGAAGAAGGTAATTTTGATGGAATGACTGATGACAATGACAGACAGATAATAGGAGATCCAAACCCTGATTTTACTTTTGGTATAAATAATACTTTTTCTTACAAGAGTTTTGATCTAAATATATTCTTTCAGGGAGCTGTAGGTGGTGATATTTACAACCTTACAGCTATTCAGTTGTTTAATGGAGATAGTAACGCTTTGACAGATGTATTAGATTCTTGGACGCTGAGTAATACCGATACCGATATACCAAGAGCAGCAATCAGAGGTAGAGAACGCTCATCTCGATTTGTAGAAGATGGCAGTTTTGTAAGACTTAAGAACGTAGCATTAGGCTACACGTTACCTACGAGCATTTTAGCTAATGTAGGGTTCAGCTCTGCAAGGATTACCATAAGTGCACAGAACTTACTGACACTTACTAACTATACAGGACTAGATCCTGAGGTGAGTTATTTTGGTAGTGGGGGAGAGAGTACAGGAGATGCTAATATTATTCAAGGACACGATTTCGGTAATTATCCCAATCTAAGATCGATTACTTTCGGTCTAAATTTGAAATTTTAATTTACTAAGAGAAAAAAATATTAAAATGAAAATGTATAAATATTTATTTGTTGCAGTACTCGCATTAACCCTCTTTGGGTGTTCAGATTTAGAAGAGGATGCATTAAGCCAGTTAGAGCCGAGTGAGCGTTCCGTTAATCTGGAATCAGTAGAGACTACTGTCGCAGGCGCTTATGGTCAGTTAGATGCCAGAGCAATGAACTCCAGGGGACTGGGATTGACATTAATGTTGCGTTCAGATATGGTAGATATAGGAAATCCTGGTACTAACGCAGAAAGAATAGAGCATGACCAGTTTACACTATCATTAACTAACCCTCTTATTCTTAATCAGTCTAATCCAGAAAGAAGTTTTTGGCCACGATTCTATCAGATAGTCAGAGGTGCCAATGAAGCCCTTAAGGAAGTAGAAGTGTTAGAAGAACAGGATGCTGGCGTAAAAGAAGAAATAGCTGCACGAGCGAGATTTATCAGAGGTTTTGCTTATTATCACTTAGTCAGACTGTTTGGTGATGTGCCATATCTTGATGAGAATACATTAACTATAGATGCAACAGAAGCAACAAGAACAGATGTAGAAACTGTGTATGCAAACATCATTGCAGATTTTGAATATGCTCAACAATGGCTACCAGATTCTCAAACGAATAGAGCCCTCCCTGGAAAGGCAGCAGCAGGAGCTTATCTTGCTAGTGTGTATCTAACGAGAGGTGATTATCAATCCGCTTACGATGAAGCTACTAATGTTATCAATAATGCAGGTACTTATAACTTAGCATTAGAGCCGGATTATCGTAATATTTTTCATGCAGTTAATACTAATAACTCCTTAGAGCCTATATTTGTAATAGACTTCGTTGCTACTAATATTAATGATGAATCAAGAGATTATTTAGCAGCTTTCACGGGATTTTTTGGACAACAAACTTACTATGCTTCAGGAGGATGGTCTGTAATGGTTCCTGCTCTTCCAGTATATGAAACTTGGAATGATGGAGACTATAGAAAAGAAGTCAATTTCGATGACGAAGCAGTAGTTGATAATATGGGTACTGTAATTCCTTTCACTCAATTTTCAAGTATTGATGGTCGTAATACTAATCGTCCACACATATCTAAGTACACAGCTATGGCAGGAGATCTGCCTCAAGCGAATACAAGTGGAAGAGATTCAGAATCTAATTATCAGTTAATGCGTTATGCTGAGGTGCTTCTCATCGCTGCTGAGGCAGCTGTAGAACTTGGTCGTACTGCAGAAGCTGATCAGTGGATTAATATGATAAGAGAAAGAGCAAGAAATGGTAATGGCACTGCAGCACCAAGTGCAGCACCTGCTAACATCTCGGGAGCTACAGTCGCTGATGTATTAGAAGAAAGAAGATTAGAGTTAGCCTTTGAGCAGAAGAGATGGTATGACATCGTTAGAAGAAGAATGGGAGCTGAGGTTTTTGGTCCTAATGGATTTGAAACTGAATTTTTAGGAACTACTAATTTTGACCCAGCAAGAGACTACCTACTGCCAATACCTCCAATTGAAATATCAAACAACCCTAATTTGAGCCAGAATCCTGGATACTAATTAGAAAAATAAATAGATATATGTTATTGAGTCTTCCATCTTGTAAAGGTGGAAGACTTTTTTTTTATCTCAAATGTTACTTGATAGAAGTACACTTTAAGGAGTAGATGAGCTGAACAATGATTAGAAAGTATAGGTTAATACTATACTATAGATAATTATTTAGATAATGCTATTCATATGATTATAATGTCTTTTAAATCACATGATTAATGTCTAATTATAACATAGGTCAATGTTAAATTTTGTAAATTGCAAAATTGGTAAACCAATTTTATGTATTACAAATGTTAATTCAAATGCTCATTATTTTATAGTTATAAATATCTAATCTGACGTTTTATATTTCATTTGTAGTTAAGATATTCTCGGTCCTTATTTTCAAAATAAAATCTAATTATGAAAGTGTTCTCTATGAATCCACTATCGAGCTCAAGATATTTCAATTTTTATGATCACGCTTGCTTTCGATATATAATGCTAATGTTAGTATCGATCTTTATAGTAAGCTCAGCTGTTGCACAAGATTTAGATCCTGATCTTCCGCCAAGTGGAAACTTCGACCTTTCTTATTGGAAAATTACCCGACCAAATCAACAAGAAAGAGATACGGATCAAACCGCAAATGGATATACTATTCCAGGCGAATTCTATACTGATCCCACTACTGGAGCTATGGTGTTTTGGTGTCCTAACGATGGCGCTACAGGCGGCAGCACATACCCAAGAAATGAGCTAAGGGAAATGATGCGTAGATTTGACACCAGCATATCTACTCAAGGTATCAATAAAAATAACTGGGTTTTTTCTTCTTCTTCTATGGCCAATCAAGAAGCAGCAGCAGCTGTAGATGGTATCATGACTGCCACTGTAGCGGTAGATCATGTGTCAGAGACTTCCGATGAGTTTCGTAAAGTAGGTAGAACTATTGTAGGACAGATACACGCGTCCGATGACGAACCTTGTAGAATATATTATCGTAAGTTACCTGGACACACCAAGGGCTCAATATATTTTGCACATGAGCCAACTACTAGCGCTGAGCAATGGTACGATATGATAGGCAGTAGAAGTGATGGTGCTCCTGATCCAGTTGATGGAGTCGCTCTGGGCGAAAAATTTAGTTACGAAATTAAGGCGATAGGCAATACCCTGACTGTGACTATAATGAGAGAAGGTAAGCCAGATGTTGTACAGGAAGTAGATATGACAAATAGTGGTTTTGCTGATGATTGGATGTACTTCAAAGCTGGTAACTATAATCAGAATAATGCAGGAGACGCAGACGAGTATGCACAAGTATCTTTCTTTGCATTAGATGTTGTACACTTTGAGCCAACGCCACCTTCAGAATATCTCGCCCCATCTGATATACCAAGATTCCAACCATTCCTTGCAGAATGTAAGCTTCAAGCACCTACGAGTTCTACGCTCGCAAGTATTGACAGGCTTAATGATGGATATACACATCCTGATTTTTTCTATGTTGTAGATGGTGATAAGATACTATTTAATCAATCAGGAGACAGCAGGCGTACAGAACTTAGAAATGAAACTAATTGGAATCTTAATGATGCTAATCGATCACTGCACGGAAGAATAGATATTGTAGAACAAACTTGTGATCAGGTGACGGTCATGCAAATACACGATGATGCAAATGCAGGCCCAGGACCGAACAAGCCATTACTAAGAATATACAAGCACAATGCTAAATCTCCTTCTAATCACTTATGGGCTGCGGTCAAAACAGATGCAGGTGGCATTGCAACTACTCATATAGATCTTGGTGAAGACCCAGAAGGATATTTTAATTGTGATATAAGGTTAGTAGATGGAAGAATGATTGTTGATTATGAGGGTGAAGAAAAAGTAAATGTAGATGTCTCTTTCTGGACTTATCCAAGTTATTGGAAGGCTGGTGTTTACCTTCAGGATGATGGTGAGGCAACAGCCTATTTTGATGAACTTTTTGAAGAAGATGGAACACAGCAGAATAGATTTCCATCAGTTAGCATAACATCTCCTTCAAGCAATACAAATTTTGAACCAGGAGAAGAGATCACCATTGAAGTCGAGGCCGTTGACTCAGACGGAACAGTTACGATGGTAGAGTTTTTTGAAGGTAGTAACAAGTTAGGAGAAAGTACTACAGCTCCCTATGCGTATACATGGATAGGGGCAGTAGAAGGCGGCTATACATTGACAGCTAAGGCAACAGATAATGAAGGTGGATCAAGAACTTCATTAGGTACTAAGATCACTGTCAGTGTTCAGGTGGATGCAACAGGTGTTGAGTTAGGAGAGGTCGGTGCAGTTGCTGTAGGAAGTACGGTACAATTGAATGCAAGTATTATTCCTGCAGATGCAACAAATCAGAATTATGTATTTGAGTCTGCTGATATGAGTGTAGCTACAGTAAGTGAAGATGGTTTGCTGACGGGGATATCTGAAGGCGCTGTAATGGTTACTGTTACAACTGAAGACGGAGCTTTTACAGATATGACAGTTGTTGATGTACTTGAGCCCTCGTCAGAATTTAACTGGGCACTCTTTCAACCTGTCGTAAGTACTGGTACGCCTGATGGTAGTAATGATGAAGATAATCTTGTTGATGATAGCACGGGAACACGATGGTCTGTGAATGGATTTCCGCAATCAGCTACAGTTGATCTACACGGAAATATTACGATAACTCGTACTGAGGTTACGTGCTATGAAAATAGAGCTTATCAATTTGTTATTGAAGGTTCTCTTACTGAAAATGGACCATATACTATGATCGCAGATCGGTCAATCAATACATCAGCTGGTACGCCTGCTACGCCTATTATTAATGTCGTTGACAGCATAGTAGCAAGATTTGTAAGAGTAACAGTTACAGGTGCAGATGTCTACACTGGACCATGGGTAAGTCTTACAGAGCTGAGAGTGTTTGGGGAAGGCGAGAGAGATCCACTGTTAGATATAGAAGATGAACTTGAAGAGACAATACGCTTAATACCTAATCCTGCAAAATCAGTCGTAATGATAGAAGGAGCTGAAAAATTCAATGCCGTATCAGTGTATGATCAATCAGGAAGAAGGGTCATCCAAAGAAATGGTAATAATTTACGAAGATTAGATATCAGTGAACTTCAATCAGGAATTTATTTAGTAAAATTGGAAGGTGATGATAAGCCTCAAGTTTGTAAGTTGATAAAACAGTAGGTAATTGAAGTATCCATAAACATAGTGCTGTATTATGTGTAAGTGACAGCGTTCATTTAATTTTTAACAGAGGATAACTACCAATATGAAATTGCTACTTCTTTTTCCATTCCTATTACTCGGGACTGTGCTTAATGCACAGACACGATATGATGTATCTTCTGTTACAGAATTCAATACTGCTCAAGAGATAGCGAGTGCAGGTGACACTATAGTCTGGAAGTCGGGTATCTATTATGATACTCGTATGGATATCTATAAGGATGGATTGATAGTTACTGCCGAGACTTACGGCACTGTTCTGTTTACAAGAGTATCAAGGGTGATCATAGAGGCAAACAACATTACCTTTTCTGGCTTCCAATATGTTGGAGGCTTTATTGGTAGTTTGGATGTAATTAGAGTTTATGGAAGTGATGTATTGATTTCGCATGTCAATATTCAGAATTATACAAGTCATAAGTATTTAGTGGTAGATGAAGATTCTAAAAGAACGACTATTGAATATTGCAACTTTGAAAATCGAATAAACTTAGATGATAAGAATATTCTTTCAATATTAGTGGATGAAGAACCTGGCTATCATAAGATTCAACATTGTTCCTTCAAAAATTTTATTGGTATTGGCGCTGATCAGGGAATTGAACCAATTAGAATAGGAGTCAGTACACAAGGCGATTTAGACAGTCGTACATTAGTTGAGTATTGCTACTTTACTAAGTGTAACGGAGATGGAGAAATTATCTCACATAAGTCAAGACAAAATGTATATCGCTATAATACATTTGAAGATAATCCATATGCAGAACTTGTGCTTAGACACGGAGATGAAGGCATCGTATATGGTAATTTTTTTCTGAATAATATGGGAGGAGTTAGAGTACGAGAAGGTTCAAGTCATTTTATTTATAACAACTATTTTAAAGATTTAGATCGAAGAGCTATATACCTACAAAACGAATCGTCTGACCCTTTGTCTGATATTCACATTTATCATAACACGATTATCGATTCAGAGGAAATCATACTTGGAAGTAGTGGAACTAATCCCCCTTCCAATGTCATTATTGCCAACAATGTTTTTACAAATCCTAAAGGACAATTGTTTGACGATGATACTGGAGATGAGACTTGGATTAGTAATTTTTCATTTGGCAACTTAGGGATTGATTTTCCATCGACAGGACTATTAGAAATAGATCCTAATCTTTATGAAAATATTGAAGGCTTTTTTCAGCCAGATGAAAATAGTCCTCTCATTGCAGCAGCTTCTGATAGTTATCCAGAAGTTCCACTTTATCCAGGAATGGATTATGACAATGACATATTACTTGATGTAATGAGAGAGCAGAGACCTGCTACAATAACAGATCGAGCGATAGGTGCATCAGAATTTTCGTCATTAGTTAATGTTCAACCTCATGTAACTGAGATGAATACGGGCCCCTCATATTTATTTGATAACCTTGTTGACTATCTGGCTGCTAATGCATCGCAGTTGTATATTGGAGAAGAAGGAGCACTTAGATCCATAATGGTTAGTAGTAATATTGGTTGGACTGTTACAAGCGATATGGATTGGGTATCTACAGACTTGACATTTAATACAGGAGATTCTAAACTCCTTATTACGATAGATGAAAATAAAGAAACTGTCAGCCGATCAGGGACACTCACTATTTCTGGTGGTACAGAGTCAGTTGTTATCACTGTGTTCCAAGATGCTGGTCAACTTGTAGGTGTTCTTGATGATAGTAGTGGTGAGTTTGTTCTATTCCCAAATCCCACAAATGGAAAAATTAAATTAAGTAATTTACCATCAGGATATTATAGTTCTTTTATAGAATTATTTCATCCGGATGGAAGAAGTGTTTTTTCAAAAGAATACCTAATAGAGAATAATGGAGTAGTGATTGATACAGATAAATTAGAACCTGGTAGCTATATAATAAATGTAAAAATTAAAAGTCAATCTGGTGTTCTTAAAGATGAATTGATTCGTAAGATTGTTAGATACCAATAAGGTTCTGTTTCTGTAGCTCATCGTCATTGTACTAAAGACGCCCTTGCAGTATTTGTTTTATATGTGACTTAACCATGTTGTAATACTTAGACTTGGTGTTGATTATATTAGTATTGACGACTAAGGAAGTGATGGGTTTTCTTTTAAATGGTCTTGTTCCAAAATAGTAGCAGCTGATAGTGTCTAAATAATAACGATGATGCCAAATATAAATCGAATAAAAAAAGGATTAGCGCTTTTTCTTCCTGGTATATTTCTACTGGGCTTCAATATAGGTACAGGGAGTGTGACGTCTATGGCTAAAGCTGGAGCGACATACGGTATGTCTTTTCTGTGGGCGATCGTTGCTTCTTGTTTTGCCACTTACTTTATGATTAACCTGTACAGCCGCTATACAATGGTAACTGGAGAGACGGCACTTCAGGCTTTCAAAAAACATATACATCCTGCGGTCGGCATGTTTTTTATTGCTGCATTGACGGCAGGGGTCATGGGTAGTGTTATGGGGGTTATGGGTATAGTTGCAGATATATCTCACGTTTGGTCTAAGACATTTTTGACTGATGGTATACCCGCCGTTTATTTTGCTGCATTCTATATTGTTTTAGTTTATTTTATTTTCTGGAATGGCGAGACGCATTTCTTCGAGCGAGCTCTCGCAGTTATAGTAGCTATCATGTCGGTATGCTTTATAGTAAATTTCTTTATTCTCATGCCACCAGTTGCGGAGATAATTAATGGTCTGATACCAAATATTCCTGATATCCCTGAAGATCAAGGCAAAGGTCCTTACTTGGTTGTAGCATCTATGGTCGGAACGACCGTATTCTCTGGTCTGTTCATTATTAGAACGACACTTGTCAAAGAAGCTGGGTGGGGTATCGAAGATGAAAAAACGCAACGAAAGGATGCGATCGTTTCTGTGGTGCTAATGTTTGTTATAAGTATTTCTATTATGGCAGCTGCGGCGGGGACACTTTATCCTGAAAACTTAGGTTTAACTAGGGCTTCTCAGATGATAGAATTACTTGAGCCATTATCAGGACAGATGGCAGTGACTATTTTTGCTATCGGTATTATCGCAGCCGGAGTGTCTTCTCAGTTTCCGAATGTATTAATGCTGCCTTGGCTACTTTGCGATTACAATGAATCGCCACGTAAAATGAAATTGCCAAAATACCGAATCATGGTATTCTTTATATCATTGCTCGGACTTGTCGTGCCTATCTTTGATGCACGTCCTGTATTCGTGATGATAATATCTCAAGCTTTAAATTCTGTAATACTCCCGCTGACGGTTGCTTGCATTATGTACTTAGGTAACCGAAAAGACCTCATGGCTCAATACAGATTCAAATTTTCTACGAATATCATTCTTGCATTGATTTTAATATTTGCGATTTTTACTTCTGTAATCGGGATTAAAGGTGTCATACAATTAGTGTCATAAATGAATATTTACCATCGAATATTGACAATTTTATTATTTGTATTAATTGGTGTGAGTCATATGATTGGTCAAGAAATTGATTTAGAAAATTTTAAATGGAAGCAACGTGTTGTTTTAATCCTTTTACCAAGTGGGGAAGGTGAGCATTATAAAAATCAAGTTAATGCTTTTAGCAATTCAATCGAAGATCTGAAAGATAGAAGGCTTTTGATATTTGATGTACAAAAAGATAGGTATCGATTACTTAATGACAATAGTTCTTGGATAATTTCGGATTCAATTTATAAGGATTATAATTCTGATTCTGATGAGTTTAGAATAATCTTAATAGGATTAGATGGCGGTGAAAAATTAAATAAGACAAAGCCCGTCGAAAAATCTGAGTTATATGATTTAATTGATTCTATGCCAATGAGAAAATCAGAATTAAGAAATAAAAGAAAACCGTAAAGTATTTCTCTATTCTACCTTAACAATCTGCGCCGTATAAACCAATCTCTCCTTATTATCCTCAGGAAGGAATTCCACAGAGTAAGTCCCCACAACCAACCCCGACAAGTCGAGCCGAGCCTTTTCATTATATATGTCACCATCATCGCTCCACACCAACTGTTCCAGCATATCAAAAACCACAATCCGCCCTTTCTTTCCCTCAGGCAATACTACAGTCAGAACATCTCTCACAGGATTAGGATATACAGTCATATCACGTCTGTAGTAGACCTGATCACCGAAGATACTTGTGATAGTAGGGTCACACTTTTCAGCATCATCTACTCGGAACCGAGGGATGTATGGCATGGAAGCTATAGAAGAGGTAAATGGTAAACGTATGCCATGTTGTACAAAGTCACAGGCCGTTCCTTTTTCGTTAGGCTTATTGATGACATGATAAGTGTTAGTGCTACTACCACTACACATATATATCT
>ENA-ORXM01000674-ORXM01000674.1-marine-metagenome-genome-assembly--contig:-NODE-674-length-55849-cov-40.996450_pt1 | contig 55849 bp, 49 predicted proteins | sample MGYA00237867_ERZ511480 | MGnify/ENA primary metagenome ERZ511480 (study PRJEB26309, sample SAMN06266103) | marine metagenome | isolation source: Algal blade | place: United Kingdom:Sidmouth, United...
ACTGATGTCGACAATATTCATCTGATTGGCAATACCCTGCCCTGGCTGGCTGGTATCACGCCGGAGGGTGACATAGGCAATATCATTCTGTGCCACAACCGGATCAACCGCTGTAGCATGTTGAAAGTCCCCGACATACTCAGGAGCAGCAGGAGTTGTATTATCTAAAATATGTACACCATCAGCAGCACCCACCAGCAGGAAGTCAGTACGTGGGCAAGTGTCTTTTGTTCCTAAGCAAGGTCATCGGCGTCAAACCCGCATGCATCAGTGAGGTTGCCTTGGGCGTCAGCATCGATCTGCAAGACGCGCTTACCCATAGAGAGAAACGCATTTCCCAGGGTGTGCGTGGTCGTTGTCTTGACGACCCCACCTTTTTCATTAGCGATGGCAATAATTCGAGCCATAAGAGTGTCTTTAAGTGTTTAGGAGGGATGAAAGATCCCTCGCACCGTGAAGAATACGTTGGATATAGATACCGTCATCCTCAGCCTGGAAAAAAAGAATGTAGTCGCTATATGGTTGCACCGTAAACGCGAGAAGGTGTGTAAAGCAAGACTTCACAGCGTGGCCAATGTCAGGATTGTCTGCCAACATCTGAGCAGTGGTTTCAATGGCTTCTTCAACGCGCACAGCAGCTTCCACGTTGTCCAGTGCAATGTATTCAAGGAGTTCATACAGATCATCCTCCGCCAGTATCGAGTAAGAAAATGATGACATGAAGGTTATTTGCTAGCGCGTGATTTACCTACCTCTGCAATGCGCTTGCGTGCATTTTTGTGGATCTGAGAACCTGAGTTTTTTGAACGACCGCTGTCAACGCCAGCTTGTATAAATGCGTCGAGATCAAAGTCATTGGCAGCGGTATCGTTCTCTTGCATCTTACGGATCGCGTGGCGTATGAAGTCTGCCTCACGCTGGAAATGACCACTGTCAACCTGAGCCTGCACATAGTCCGCAAGCCGTTCTGGGAGGGTGAGATTGATTCTCTTGGTTTTCGTCATGAAATTCATATGCTTAGGTTAAATCTTGTAGGAATAACTATAGCATATGAGCGCGAAAGCGCCAACTTAGCGCGCATTCGTGCGCAAGTGCGCTCGAAATAGAACAAATATTTAGTGTTTGTAAGTGCGATTAACTGTCCAGAGGAAATCGCAGCAGGAGCGTGTGCTCACATTGACCGATCCAAGCAGAGGTGGTTTACTGTTTATATGAACAGCATCGTCTCTTTGTGATCAGCTTTGCTAGGTATACTCGATTCACAGAAATACTAAGCTCTCCAAGGAGTCATTTTTATATTATGGTTTTTTAAAAATTATATGAGTGAAGAAGATGAAGAAGGTGCCCCCGAAGAACAAGCAGGCGGTGGGCTATTGGAAACGATCACAGACGCAGGTTCTGATTTGGCAGAATCATTCGACGGGCTTCCACCACAAGTAAAGAAAGGTATATGGAAAACAATTCAGCGTTTTGGCACAGCTACGCTAGAACTCGGTGTGGCAAAAATCGATGGTAAAACAGCTGAGATTGAAGCAGTAACTAAAGCGCGTACAGATATAACAGAAGCCACTGCTGCAAAGATTGCTGAGAATGCGAGAGTGCCTCAAGAATACGTTGATGCTGCAATACATCAACACTACGAAAATATTATCGGTCGTAAGATCACGATGGACGAGGTGGTGTCAGGTGCAATAAAAATGACAGCGGAAAAATTAAAGCAACTATCCAGTGACTCTGAAGTCTTGGCTGATGAAGAGTCAACCATTGGTGATGAATTTTTAAATGAGTTTGAACAACAAGCAGAGACGAAAACAACAGAAGAAATGAAAGCCATGTTTAGCGCCTTGCTATCACATGAGATAATTCAGCCAGGCAGCGTTTCAACTAAAACAATAAAGATTCTTGGGGACATGACTCCAGAAATAGCCCTATTGTTTCAAAAATTCTGCAGCTTGACGACTTATCTAGGTATGCCAAACGGGAAGCCATCACATGATGACATCAGGATAGTAGCTACAGATAAATCAGCATCCCAGAATGGCTTGCAGCAATACGGATTAGGCTATTCCACGCTCTGTAAACTGGCAGACTATGGTCTTATTTCGACAGAATTCAATTCAAATATGACATACACACCTGCAGTAGTTACAGATAATACAGTTATGTTTGCGTTACTCCATCAGTCTAAAAACTGGGTTCTGAAAAAAATAGATGAAGAAAAGCCAGTAGACGTAAAGTTAAGTGGTGTTGCGTTGGCAAGTGTGGGGCGAGAGTTATTTCCAATAGTCGAGCTAGACCCCAACGAAGAATACTTAACTGACTTGAAGGAATATTTGAAAAAACGAAACGTAACCATTCAGGGGGTTCAGTAAAAGATTTCTTACAAGCAAGCAGAGAGATCATATCTCTAAGCCCTTACCACAGAGATGTCGGCCACACAAAATCTCAGGTAATTACGCATTCTTTTGGGAGTGTCATATAGCTCCTGACTGGCTACTGATCTATAGCTTCGATGATGAAACACTAGAGCTTGCTTGAGCAGGAACACACGCCTATCTGTTTGAGTAAGTATATACAGGAGAAACGTAGTGCGATGCCCAACGGTCTGATTACTCCTCAATCCTGCCGTTAACAACATCGAAAATTACCACGTCAAACGCGTTCTCAGATCGAACGGTTTCAGCACTTAAAAAGCAACTGATTTATGAAATTATACTGACTAAGAGGAAAGTAATATCTTCTTTACTCTCTCAGAGGGCTTCAACGGCAGCAAGTCGTCATCAACAAGAAGTTTTCGAATACACTTGATTGCTATAGATAGAACCTTGTCGTGAACTTCGCTTGGCGAACCAAGCGAACCGCCACCAGAACTGTTGCCATGAACAATTTCGTTTCTTTTGTTATAAATTTTGGTCAACTCTTTGAAGCGTTTGTCGCGCTCACCAGGTTCGTATAGGTATTTACAGATACTACCAACGATTTTGAAAGTCGTTTCAGGTGTACCACTAAACATTCCCTCCCAGGCGATAAATCCATCAATTGTTGCATCTTCGTATTGATTTACACCTCTTTGATAAGCGCGTCTAATCCTATCAAGTGGAACATGGATGTGGCGCTGATCAATTCTTCCCAAAATACCCATCCATTCGCCTATCTCGGCAAAATCATTTGTCCGTATAAGTGTGCCACCGCCTAAGCGTGCTTTGTCGCCAGCGATCGAACCATCACTGAAGAAGAACCCGCTTTGGTGGTATACGTTTTTCAGTTTAATAGCTTTTTGTTTTGTGAATATGATCGAGTAGAACAGATTTTCTAGGATGGCACTCGATTGCCTACCTCTTTTGAAAGCAGCCTTACCTACATTCTCTTGATTCTGCTGATCAGTAACATCTATATCGATTCGTGAAGCCTTAAAACGATATTCGATTACACAACCAGGTTTCCCAAGATAAAAATCGCTAGATCTTGTGCCAAACTCATGTGGATTGGCGGTACTATCTAGTGTTCGAATAGTTGCGGTACAGCTATCAAGCGGTATTTCAAAATCATCTGTGAGTGTTATACCCCCGATGCCATGGAAATCAGAGTATTCAAAGGTTCTGCCAGCTGCTAGATTTCGGAACTCTGAAAGCTCTCTTACTATGTCTAGCACTACATCTTTCAGTGAGTAGCTCATCCTATTGCAGCAGTTATTGAAAACACCCCGTACAAAAAAAGTATCGAACGTTGCTAGCGGCGTTACGAAACGGAACTGCTCACGCGATGTATGGCCATGACTAGTGGCAAATGCAATCATTGCATCGGATTTCCCCTGCTCTATCAGAACGCTAAGTTCATCAGCACGGAAAAGTGCTTCAATATTCCCTTGCAATACTGGTGGAAGAGTAATTCCCGGTAAGAATGTAGCCAACATACATGGGTACGAGTGAATCAGTACATATACTAGATGTTCTAATAGAGCATCTTTGTACTCGTACCATTCTATGTGACCAGAACAGTGACTCCGAAGTACATCGAAATATCCAGTATCATCACTGGCGTTGACAGTCTGGAGTGTAGAATAGCCACTGACTCGTCGATTCTTTGTGGCCACTTCCTGGTGTTTAATATGCATTACAATAAAACAGAGCTCTTGCGCTACTTCTAATTGCTTTTTGCAAAGAGGTAAATCGGTGTACGTCGTTTTGTTGTTGATTAGCAACTTGCTGTTTAACACGTATGTTAGGAATGCGCAGCCCAGATTTTCACGTAGAAATTCAAAGGTAGCTCTATCAAGATGGTTCATGGGCTTCTATGTAAAGTAGTATTGAAGTAGTAACCCTACTATGTCTGAGTGAGCAGTTTATTTGCAGAGAATACCGCCCGTGCTAATCACATTACCTGATGGTCAGTAAAAAACCCCCTCAGAGAACTTGAAAGTTTTCTAAGGGGGCTGTCTCCTGTTTTTCGACCAAGAAAAATGAGAGACAAGACCAGTGTGCCACGACATCATTTGCGATGCCAACTTCTGGCAGCGCCTGTTCAAACTGGATCAGCTAATTGCCAATCAGGTTCGCGCAAGAGGCTGTCCGCACTGTGGTGATGTGCTGCATGCGGCCCCTTATCCTCGAAAACCTCGTGGGGTTGCTCATGCTGAGCTGGGTGAGCACTACCAATCGCGCCTGAGTTTCTGTTGCCAACGCGACGGTTGCCGTAAACGGTGCACACCACCGTCTGTGCGCTTTATGGGGCGCAAGGTGTATCTGGGTGTGATTATCACTCTGATCTGCGCTCTGGAGCAGGGTCTGACACCCCAACGTCGCGCTCGTCTGGTTTATGAGCTGGACCTATGGCCACAGACCTTCGCCCGTTGGCAGCCCTGGTGGCGAGTGCAGGTTCCAGCCACACAACATTGGCAGGCACTGCGTGCACGGCTGACGCCCTCATCTGAGATTGCAGCACTGCCCGATGGGCTGCTCGGCCAGTTGTACGGGGAGGATCTATCCTGCCGAATCATCCGTTTTTCTCGGCTGTTGATGCCACTGAGCACCGGCTCCTGTGCACACACGTTGCGTCTTGATCAGTTCCCGCAGAAGATGTGATTTTCACGGCCACGGCCAGCCCATAGACTCCGGCGTTCGCTCATGACAAACGTTGGAGAAACACCATGAATGATGAACGTACAGTTGATTGCTGGGCGCGGCTGCGCTTCGCTATCACCTACGCGGCCCGATCGTCCCCTTGTTGGCAGCGCCGCCTGCCACCGGTGAACTCAAGTCATCACTGGAATCGCTGGCGCGTAAAACCTGGACGCACCCCATTAACGGCACCGCCTTTCACTACAGCGCAGGTTCGCTGGAACGCTTCTACTACCGTGCCCGTTCTGCGCAGGATCCGGTCTCAGCGCTTCGTCCACAGCAACGCTGTGACAAAGGCCATCGGCGTCAACTCAGTGAGAGTCTGCGCGATGCCATCAAAGTGCAATACCATAAACATCCGGGGTGGACCATACAGCTACACGTGGACAACCTGGCGGGCCTGTGTCAGCAACACCCTGAGCTGCAACCCATGAGCTCATACAGCACAGTACGACGCTATCTTAATAGCCAAGGCTGGCACCGAATACGAGGGCTTTCACAACAACGTCCCGGCGCAATGCAAGCAGAACAGCGCCGAGCACGTGTAGAGGTGCGTAGCTACGAGGCCTCGTACAACGATCAGCTATGGCACCTAGATTACCATGTCGGATCGCGCGATATCATTACAGCCAGTGGTGAGCGAAAACGCCCGCAACTGCTCGGCATCATCGATGATCATTCGCGTCTGATCTGCCACATGCAATGGTATTTGGACCAAAGCGCGTACTCATTGGTACATGGCTTCTCACAGGCTCTACAGAAACGCTGCCTACCTCGTGCCTTAATGACAGACAACGGCAGCGCGATGAAGTCTGGGGAGTTTACCGGTGGACTGTTAAAACTGGGCATACAGCATGACTTCACTCAGTCTTATAGTCCGGAGCAAAACGCCAAAATCGAAATCGTCTGGGGCTCGGTAGAGGGGCGTTTGATGGCGATGCTCGAGAACGTAAAGCACCTTGACCTTGACACACTCAATGATCTGACACAACTGTGGGTAGAGCGTGAATACAATCAACGCTATCATCGGGAAATTGCCGCCAAGCCGATTGATCGTTATTGCCAGGAACGCCGTGTCGGGCGTGAGTGTCCCGGTAGCGATGCACTACGACAAGCTTTCCAGCGCACCCAGACTCGTCGCCAACGCAAGAGCGATGGCACTATCAGCGTGGCCCGTGTACGTTTTGAGATCCCGAGTCGTTACCGCCAACTGAGTGAGATCGCCGGTGCGCTTTGCACAGTGGGACTTAAGCCACGTGCAATTGATGGACCCGGGCAGTGATACGCCTTTGTGCCGTCTCTACCCGTTAGACAAGCACGCCAATGCCGATGGCGCGCGGCGCGTGCGTGAACCGATCGATGAGGGTGGTGCACCGATCGATACCACGGTTGGATTAGCAAGCATGGACGATGATGAGCTACCCGCGTTGATGCGCCAGTGGCAAGCGGATTTTGCCGCCACAGGCCTACCTCCCGCTTACGTTAAACCTATCGATAAGGAGTCCACATCGGATGAATAAGAAATTACTGACGCTCTATGGTTTGAAGGCTGGGCGCCCCCATGGAATCCGTTCTCCCCGGAGCTACCTATCGAGGCTTTGCATGTTAGTCCCCAGTTGGAGAGCTTCTGTTGGCGAGTTGAGCAAGGGCTGATCCGTGAAGGCGGCTTTGCCATGATCAGCGGGGATCCGGGCACGGGCAAGAGCGTAGCGCTTCGTGTGCTGGCTGATCGGCTAGGCAGATGCGTGATGTCAATGCCGGTGCTCTTGTGCATCCCAGTAGCAACCTGGCGGACTTCTACCGCGAGATGGGCGATGTGTTCGGTGTGGAGCTTCGTCCCAGCAATCGTTGGGGCGGCTTCAAATCCTTGCGTGAGCGTTGGGCTGCTCACTTGGAAAGTAGTTTGTCGCGGGCAATCTTGCTTGTCGATGAAGCTCAAGAAATGCCACCAATGGTGCTCAATGAACTGCGCTTGCTTAGCAGCGAAGCTCTTGATTCTCGCAACCTGCTTGGCATTGTTCTATCGGGAGATTTGCGGCTGAACAATAAGCTACGCCGTGAAGACTTACTTCCATTAGGTAGTCGATTACGTATCCGGCTCAACACCGAAGACGCCACACGTGATGAGCTTCATGCCTGTCTGACACACCTGCTTGCCAGTGCAGGCAATACAAATCTGATGACACCTGAGCTTGTGCAAACGCTCTGCGATCACGCGGCGGGGAACTATCGCGTGTTGTGCACTCTGGGCGCAGAGCTTTTGGATGCTGCCGCGCGAGATGAGCTGATGCAGCTGGACGAAAAACTCTACCTGCGAGTGTTCCAGAGCACAGCTACCAAGAAACGAAAATCTGCCTGAACAAACACTCATTGACAATCTATTAGGAGAAATAGCCATGTCCCGAAAACACCTACCGTCAGGTGCCTTGCCATCCTTGAACACACTGCCAGAGATGAGCGATGAGAACGTTACTGATGTGCTTCAATGATTGCTTTGCTTTGTTGACGCCTTCGAAGAGCACTACGCCATACCGCTCAGCCGGTGGCGAAAAAAGCGCTATGACGAGCTTCACGAAGACTTTGACGAAGGGCAGCTTCATTTGCCGGATGTTCAGCTATACGATGACTCGTTCTAAGCAGAAACAACAAGGCTGACTCCGCTAGCTCAGGCAGCAAGGAAGCTGCCTCGTGCATGTCAAACGCTCAGATAGTGTGTAAAACATATTATCATATACCGTGATCACTCTTAACATCCAGCATTTTACGCATCTCATGGAACGACCGTACCCGGTGCATGAGGACTGCTGATCTCTTAGTCGTCTGCTCCAGCGTCTGAATCAGGGTTTTTGACCACGCTATGTTATAGGACGCGGTGTCCTCTTCATGATCTACGCTGCTACTCTCTTGCTCAGTATCTGTGCCTTTCTCAGAATTGTCGCTCTCTACCGACGTGTAATCGTCTGAAATAACCATGTCAGATACTCTGGCGCACCGATGAATACGGTGCTGAGTGCGTTTTATTTCAACTAGCGGCTGCAACCGTACTTGCTCTTCGGCCGTATGCCTACACTAAGTAACTAATAGTAGGTGTCGATTCGTGACTCTTTCAAAATTCTTTCGTACCACACCGCATGCGAATACTCCTGATCAGAGCGTTTGTCGATGCTTGCGCTCCAGTGCGTCATTAATCTGGCTACCAGTATTGATCATGAGTCTGATGCCCGCCTATCAGGTGCACGCCCATGAGTTCTGGATCGAGTCTGACGATGTCACTATCGATGCAGGTACCAGTATTGTTGCCTCATTGCGCAATGGCGAGAACTTTCAAGGCTCTGAGATGCTGTTCATTCCTCAGAATTTTCGTCAATTTGTATTGTACGATCAATCAATAACACGCAACGTTGAAAGCCGCTTAGGGGATTCGCCCGCCCTGCACGAACCGGCTGACAAAGAGGCGTTGTATGTTGCCGTGTATGAGTCCACCGATTCGGTATTGTCCTATGACAACTTTGCCAAGTTCGAAGAATTTGCTACACGGGAAGATGTCCGCTGGATTCTTGAGGAACACACGGCAAGAGCACTTCCCACGGCCAACATTGCCGAAGTCTACACTCGCTTTGCAAAGTCGTTGTTTGGTGTAGGCAGTGCCAGCGGTAACGATAAGTCGTTTGAGCTCGAGCTTGAGCTGATTGCCTTGACCAACCCTTATCAACTTGAGGAGAACCAGAACATGCAGTTCATGCTGTCGAAAAAGCAGCAACCACAACCCGATACTCAGATTTATGTTTTCCATAAGCCTGCGTCGAACAGTACCGCTGCATCTGAAACATCAGCAACGATATACAGAACAGATGCAAAAGGCATTGTCAGCTTTCCAGTTGAAAGTGCGGGTCAGTATCTGGTCAATGCCGTAGTGGTTAAAAACACCCAACCTCAGCAAATGCTGGAAACCGGCGCTTTCTGGCATTCGCTATGGGCGTCTTCGACATTTGTGCGCGAGTAGTGGCAACTCCGAGAAGGCAATACCTGAAGCCTCACAATTAGTACTGCAGGCCAGTGCCATAGCGACTGGTGGAGAGGTTCTGGTACTGGATATGGGGAACCGGTATTGATCAGAGAGCTTGCCGACACCATGGTACGACTCTACGGCAAAAGAGTTCGACAGCATTCGGAAGATCCTCAAGACATAGAAATAGTGATGGAAGGCTTACGACCTGGCGAGAAGCTCTACGAGGAACTCTTTATTACAGACACCTGTCAACCTACAGAGGTAGCGAAAATCTCTGCGGTAAATGAACAGTGGATTGACTGGGATTCCTTACGACCACTACTCAACGAGTTACAGCTTCTGGCTGATAATCAGGACTCTGCGGGTGTTAGAGAGCTGTTGTTGGCGCTGGCGTTTCATGACGACAAGCGGCTTGGGCTGAGGGGTGATGGAAGCTTGAAACGCAACGTTGGGCAATCAACGTTGGGTAATCAAAGGGAAGTAGCGAGAAAGGCTTTAAACTGTACCTGTGTCACCAGATCACGCATAATTTCCCTTGACCCTCTCTTTACCCGGATCGAAGTGCGGAAACGCCACAACGGTGGCTGTCAGTCGCTTTTGCAAACCATCCAGCTGCCCAACTTCAACCGAAGTACCCACCGCGGCATGCGCCATATCCAGACGGGCAAGAGCGATATTCTTGCCCAGTATGGGAGACTTTACAGCGGAGGTAATGTCACCCACCTGAGCGCGCCCGATACGAACACAGTCTCCAGAGGCTGGTACAACGCCGCCTTCCAGCTCAAGCCCTACCAGCATGCGTTGGGGGTTGAGCTTACGTTGCTCAAGAACGGCGCGACCCACGAAATCATCCTCCTTGGATTTCAACGGCACCGTGAATCCGATACCCGCTTCAAAGGGATCGGTCCTGTCACTGAATTCATAACCCGCGAAAATCAAGCCACTTTCGATACGCAACACGTCAAGTGCTGCCAAACCCAATGGCGCCATGCCACGAGGTTCACCTGAGTTCCAGATTGCATCAAACACGACACGCGCATCTTTGGGATGGCAGAACACTTCATAACCCAGCTCACCCGAATACCCAGTACGGCTGACAACAACCGAGGCGCCATGAAAATCACCAATTCGGCCCACAGCAAAACGGAACCAGCCAAGCTCATCAACCGTAGGTTGTGTCGGGGCAGTCCAGATGACATCGGCAAGTATCTCTCTGGACAGCGGTCCTTGCACAGCAACGTTGCACAACTGATCGGTACTGCTGCGCACCCACGCATTGAGTTTAAGCTTCTGCGCCAGCTCACGTAGCGCAACCCCACTATCATCGTTACCACCGATCCAGCGGAAATTATTTTCATCCAGACGAAAGACGGTACCGTCGTCTACCATGCCACCATGCTCGTAACACATGGCGGTATAGACTACTTGACCAACAGCCAGTTTCTTGATGTTGCGTGTAACGCCCATCTGCAGCAACGCTTCTGCATCCGGCCCTGTTACCTCATATTTTCTGAGTGGCGATAAATCCATGATGGCCGCCTTTTCGCGACACGCCCAGTACTCAGCAATGGTGCCGTGCTGTGTCATGGTGTTGGCTAGCCAGTAGCCGTTGTATTCCATGAAGTCTCGAGTGTGCTCTGCAAAGCAGGCATGGAAACCCGTCTCTTTCGTTTGTTCCACGTCTGCCTCCGGTGTTTTTCTAAAGCCGATTGATCGTTTGAAGAATTCTTTGTTGTCGTAAACGCGTGTCTGTATATCGGTCGGATTCCAGCCATTGGCTGGATCAACATCACACGGGCAAGCTGTTGCGATACACACCAGATCAGACAATGCCCGCAGCAGCACATAATCACCCGGGCGCGACCAGGGGTCGTCCATCAGGATGGCATTGCTGTCATCGAGCAGTGTGTTGAAAAAGAAGTTGATGGCGGGCCAGCCACCTCTGGGCCGAATATTGAAGTTCGCCAACTGGTGATTCATGTTGTCACTGCAATTGACGTGACCGGGATAGCCAAGATCTTCGTAGTAGCGAGCCGTACAGGCAAGACCAAACGTGTCATGTCTGCCGCAGGTATCTTGCACAATCTCTACCAGTGCTTCGTGATCACTACTGAAATACTTTGAATAAATACCCGGCGCAGGATACAGGGAGCCGCCGAGTGAGCGCGTTGTTGTCGGATCAATATCGCGTTCAAGCCCTTTGTCCAGTGCACGTGCAGAAAACGCCTGAAAGTCTGAACATTCACGTCCCTGAACATCGAGTATCTGTATGTACTGGCCTGCTTTGACATCAAAAGCCGTGGCATTGCCTGGCTGAATGTTCTCATCTAGTACCGGGTCAGCCAGTGGCGCTGGCGGCTGTCGTTTATCAGCAGCATCTCTTGGCTTCGCGCGCTCTATAAACAGTAGAACATCGGTAGGGGCATTCTGCGCATCCGGCATCATCGGGCCACCCGGTGCTGCCACACACAGCAAGCCACCGGCTGCTACGGTAACGCTGCGAAGCTCACCGGCTACAGAATCACCCTCAAACAATTGAACACAGTCGGCATCGGCCAGTGCAAAACCAGACGACTCCAGCAAACGCATGACGCGCTCGCCCGAAGACCCGCCTTCAATCAATGTACTGTATACGCCATTGGCAGCTCCACTGCCCTGCCGCCCAAGCCTGCCAGCATCGGATTTTCCATCAGGTGTAAAATGAACCAGCTCTACACACTGCAAGCCTGACACATCAAGCACGTTGACAATATCCCCCGCCTCTACCTCCAACGCTCTGGAGCCACCACCGGGAATCGTGTGACGTTCAACGTTGTCAGGCAACACCGGAATACCCGGCGTACTCACACCACTGCGTGAAAACGGTTCAAGATACGAAGGTTTGATGACTGCACTCATTAACCAACTCCCAGCAGACGCTGGCGTTCGCTACCCCAGCGCGTTATCAAGTGATCGATCATCAAGCCCATGAAGGCTACGCAAAGCCCTAATACCAGACCCTTGCCAACATCAGTAGAAGACAGTGCGCGCTGCATTTCCTGCCCCAGATCCTGAGTGCCAATAAACGCGGCAATGATCACCATGAACAACGAGAACATAACTGTCTGGTTGAGCCCAACCATGATGGTCGGCACTGCCATGGGAAATGAAACGGTGCGCAGTTTCTGCCAGTGACTGGCACCTGACATGTCTGAGGCCTCCAGTAAGTTCTCGGGCACACCCCGCAAACCCTCGATGGTGTAACGCGTCATGGGTACGCAGCCAAACACGACCACAGCCGAGATTGCTGCTACATCGTTTACCCCGAACAACATGATCACTGGAATCAGGTAGATAAAACTGGGGAAGGTTTGCATGGTGTCGCAGGCAAGCAGTACTCGTTCTGCACGTGCAGGCTTACGCGATGCCCAGATTCCCAGGGGCAAACCGATACAGGCCGATACAAAAACGGCAGCACTGACCATATAGGCGGTAATCATGGCCCTGTCCCACCAGCCACTCATCGCTATCAGAATGATATACACAAAACAGATCAACGCACTGCGGCGACCACCGATACGCCAGCCGATGCCGGTAAACAACACGACAACAGCACTGAATGGCAACCACAAGTACGCATCACGCAGGGGTATCAATACACTGGTGATCAGAAAGGCGCGAATGGCAAGAGTGACCGGATCGACAAAGGTTAACGCCGTATCCACAATGGCATCGAACTCTCTGGATAACGTAAATGCCTGACGCCGGCCTATCTCTGCAGCCAGCGGGAATACCGCAGACAACAATAGCGTTGTCACAACCAGCAGCAACCAGACAAGCTTTACGCGGTGTTGTTGCCACCACGGCGTATCCCGCTCATGATGCTCTGGCTGTTTATGTGCCCAGGCTTTTGAAAACCGGTCGAGCATGATGGCCAGCAACACAATAGTGATACCGATCTCGATAGAGCGCCCTATTTTCAAAGACTGCAACAGTTGCAGAAGTTTCTGTCCAAGACCCGGCATGCCGATAAAACTGGCCAGTACCACCATGGCAAGCGATTGCATGATGACCTGATTCACTCCAACCAGAATTTCTGTTCTCGCAGTGGGTATGCGTGCATAGCGAAGTAATTGCCATCGGGTCGAACCGCACATCTGACCACTCTCGATCACCTCATCAGGCACTTTGCGCAAACCCAGTAAGGTCATGCGCACCATGGGTGGAACCGCAAAGATGATGGTTACAATAGCGCCCGATTTCGGCCCGACACCAATGAACACCACGACCGGAATCATGTAGGCAAAATGCGGCAGGGACTGTGCGATGTTCAGGAGAGGATGGATAAACCGTTCCACTGTTTTGCTACGCCAGGATGCTATACCCAGCAACAAGCCAATAAATACAGCTGCTGGCACGGCAACAACAATTACCGACATCGTCTCCATGGTCCACTTCCACTGCCCCAGTAATGCTGCCCAGATAAATGTACCGGCACCGAGCAACGCCATACGCCATCCTCCCAACGCATAGCCGATGCAACCGGCAGTCACGGCAATGGTCGTCCACGGAATAGGACCGATATTGGGCCAGCGTCTTTTTCCATAAAGCAGGTTGGCGGTGACGTCGAGCACTGATTCAACGCCGCCTGCAATAGCACGTGTCAAGTGTATGAAACCCAGATCATCCTTGATGAACAGGAACAGCGCATTAATAGCATCGGCAAACGGCAACACCAGCAATGCTGGCAGTCGTAACATAAAATCCGGCAACCAGGGCTTGAACAATACAAGGCCAATGGCTGTTGCGACCAGTAAGGCGCCCAGTTGTTGTCGACTGCGATTCCCGAATGCAATGTTGCGCCGCGAGGCAGCCTCAATGACACTCTCGCTACTCACGAGTTGTCGGCCGCCGTGTTGCTTTTTCCCAGCAGCACAGCCAGTGCGGTGTTGCGATCCAGTTGTCCGGTCACATTGCCATCGCTATCAACTATTGGATAGACGGATCGCGTGTCGTCGACCAGCCTGCGGGCTAGTGAGTGAATGGTGCTCGATGCCGGCAATGCCTCTCCCTGTGGAATGTCTCCAGTAATCGCTTCACTGAGAAAACCGGCATGCACAACTCGCGCTCGTTCAATGTCTTCAGTGAATCTGGCAACATAAGGTGTTGCGGGTTGCAAGACGATTCTGTCTGGCGTATCCACCTGCTCGACCACACCATCTTTCATAATAGCGATGCGATCTGCCAGGCGTAGTGCTTCATCAAAATCATGCGTTATAAAGACGATAGTCTTTCCCAGCAGCGCTTGCAGGCGCAGGAATTCATCCTGCATTTCACGGCGGATCAACGGATCAAGTGCCGAGAATGGCTCATCAAGAAACCAGATATCAGGCTCGATGGCCAGGCTTCGGGCAATACCGACTCGCTGCTGTTGCCCACCTGACAATTCACGCGGAAAGTAGTCTTCACGCCCTTCCAGCCCGACAAGCTTGATGACTTCAAGTGCGCGAGCACGACGCGTATGCTTATCCTGACCCCGCATCTGCAGCGGGTAGATCACGTTGTCCAGGACAGTTCGATTGGGTAGCAGAGCAAAGTTTTGAAAAACCATACCCATCTTGCTGCGTCGCAGCTCGATAAGGCCCTTCTCATCAAGCGCACGGATATCTTGCCCGTCTATATTGATGGAACCGGCTGTTGATTCAATAAGCCGACTCAGACAGCGAACCAGTGTCGATTTGCCCGATCCGGACAAGCCCATGATAACCAGCATTTCACCGGTAGCTATATCGAGCGATACATCACGTACTGCCGGAATATAGCCATCGGCCTGCAATGCATCGAAGCCCGGTATCTCTCCCTCGCCGGCAAGCCTGGACTCAAGATAGCGCTCAGGCGAATCACCAAACAACTTCCACAAGCCACGACAACTGATAAGTGGTTTAGACGAATTCATAGGCAGTGGCAGGCGTAGGTATCAAGTCCGATAACGAGTCTGGCACAACCATCTGCCGTACGACACCCTTATCGGCGCGGTTATGGAACAGCTGGAAACTGACCGGATAGACGTTCTCGTATCGTCATGAAAAATGCCTGCGGTTTCGATAGTTAACGGCGCCGACTGAGCACTGACTTACGTGAGGAGTCGTTGCCACGAGAGCGGGAGTCCATGGATATCAAACCATAGAACCCCGCTTGCATGGGAGTGACGGACCTTCAAGTCAGGCCACTTCCTCAAGATCCGCAAGCGCTCCCTGCCGTACTACGTTAGAGCGCCAAGCCTCTCAATAGAGAACGCTACTGTACCCAGCTCTTCCATACGTCCTCATTGGCTTCCAGCCAGACAGAAGCTGCCTCTTCAGGCTCATATTCATCCACATCGACAAGCTTGGCCATCTCTGCAATTTGCGGGTTGGTGAAAGAGATTTTTGTCAGCGCCGCAAACGCTGCTGGCCATTTCTCTTCCATACCATCCCACGCAGCCTTCTTCAAATAACCATTCGGCGGGTTGGCACAATCATAAGTGGCATCAGGATTAGGCCCAAGCGACGGGTCCTCGTTACAACCAGGCTGATACTCCGGAAACTCGATGAATGCACCCGGATAGACCGCTTCGATGAAGTTCGGCGTCCAGTTGAACAACACGATAGGCTCACCGCGTTTCTTGGCAGCAGCCAGTTCAGCCCACAAAGCGCTGGCAGAACCAGCGTTTACGACTTTGAAATCCATGCCCAGTGCGTCTACACGCTCCTGATCGTGTTTTAGCCAGTCCACCGGACCACCGAGAAAACGTCCTGAATCGCCTGTCTCAGGTGTTGCGAACTTCGCAGAGCAAGCATTCAGAGCTTCCCAGTCCGGCAGACCCGGGCACAACTCAGCCACATAATCCGGATACCACCAGTCTTCACGCGTGACCGCATTGTGATCACCCGCATCGACAATTCCGCCTTTCTCCATGGCGGCATCGAAAGAGGCGCCGAAGGCGCCCTCCCAGACTTCCAGTTCCATCGTGACGTCACCGTTGCGTACGGCTTCATAAACGGCCTGGCTGTCGGTGGATACGTATTCGACATTGGCACCCATGGTCTCCAGCATTTGCCCGACCACATTGCTCATCACAATCTGGCTATTCCAGTTGTGTATGGGAATGATGATCGGGTCAGTACTGTCGGCAGCATGTGATACAGACATTGAACTCAGGACCATCGCTGCGACTGCGCCGCTGATGATTCGAGGAGTGAAGGTTAGCGGTTTTACGCTCATGGTGGTGTATTCCTCTTGTAGTGGTGGAAGAACTTCCTACCACGACCACCTTACATGGAATATTCCTGAAAGGAAAATGAAATTCCTGTGTTGAAACGAAAAGCTGCCGGTGGTAACGTCGTACTACTGCCGTTGACTGGATCGTGCCGCGCCATGTGTGGAATTGCCGGGCTCTACCTCAAGAACCCTGACTTGTATTCAAAGTTGGGGGAGCTGTTCAAACCCATGCTGATTGAAATGACCAGCCGCGGTCCCGACTCAGCTGGCGTTGCGATCTACCGCGATCCTGTCGCTAATGGCAAGACCAAATACTCGCTGGCTCATGATGATCTGACCTACGACTGGTCTGCGCTAAGTGCTGCCTTAAACGACCAGCTCAAAGCCAACAGCACGATTGCACAGAACAACACCCACGCACTGCTGGTTGCAGATTCTGACGAATCACATGTCAAACACTGGCTGTCAAACTTTGATCCCAGTGTGCGACTCGTTGGCAGTGGCAGCACGGTAGAGATCTACAAGGAAACCGGCCTGCCAGAAGACGTCTATGAACGTTTTGGACTGGCTTCCGCTTCAGGCCAGCACATGATCGGCCATACACGCATGGCAACAGAAAGTGCAGTGACCACCGCAGGCTCACACCCGTTCGCCACGGGGGCTGACCTCTGCCTGGTGCACAACGGCTCCTTGTCTAACCACAACCGGTTGCGCGAGGAGTTGATTCGCAAAGGTGTCAGCTTCGGCAGTGAAAACGACAGTGAAGTAGCGGCAGCCTATCTCACTTGGAAACTGCGTCAGGGCGTGCCTTTAAAACAAGCACTTGAAGATGCCCTGGACGATCTAGATGGCTTTTTTACCTTTTGTATTGGTACTCGCGACGGCTTCGCTGTGTTGCGTGATCCGATCGCCTGCAAGCACGCGGTTATGGCAGAAACAGATGACTGGGTCGCCATGGCCACTGAGTTTCGCGCCATCGCCACCTTGCCTGGTGCCGACACAGCACGTATCTGGGAACCTAAACCTGCCACGGTATACGCGTGGGGCAACGAATCAGTGACCGAGCATCTGACTGCACCTGTCACGGCCACCGGTACAGCTCCATCAACAGGGGCCACTCCGTGAATTCACTGGATCTGAAAACACTCGGCCTACGTTCAATCAATCAAAAACTACAGACTCTGGACCCCGGTACAAACGAATGTGAATGGGTCATAGAAAACCCCATGGGGCAGCACGCCATTGCCTGTGGTTTGAACATGCCGCTGAACGTCACGGTTGATGGACATGTGGGCTTCTACTGTGCGGGTATGAACCAGCACGCCGAAGTAACGGTGAACGGTCACGCAGGTGTCGGGGTTGCAGAAAACATGATGAGTGGCCGGGTACGCATCAAGGGTAACGCCAGCCAGTCTGCTGGAGCAACTGGCCACGGTGGCCTACTGGTCATCGAAGGCGATGCCTCGTCCCGCTGTGGTATCTCAATGAAAGGCATCGACATTGTCGTTGGTGGTTCGGTAGGCCATATGACAGGATTCATGGCACAACTGGGCCATATGGTGATCTGTGGAGATGCCGGTGAAGCACTGGGCGATTCCATTTATGAGGCCAAGCTTTACGTGGCAGGATCGGTCGAGAGCCTCGGTGCAGATTGCATCGAAAAAGAGATGACAGTGGAACATGAAACCACGCTAGCTGATCTACTGGAAAAGGCGCGTATCAACAAGAACATCAAGGATTTTCGTCGTTACGGTTCCGCACGAAAGCTCTACCACTTTGACATTGACCACGCTGACGCCTATTGAACCTGGCAACTATCAATCAGTAGCTTCCCGTAAACGCTATGCAAAGCCAGGTCATAGATTAATATCGCACAGTTGCAGTAAGTCACATCGCTCTTCGGGCGCTTTAATTCGACAACCCATGACGAATACGAATGGACGATAAGATTCCGCAAGCAGCACCCAGAGCCTCAGCCACGTTCGATGAATACACCAATTCAGAGATACGGCGAGCGGCGAGCACCGGTATTTACGATATTCGTGGATCTGGCGCAAAGCGAGTGCTGCCACATTTCGACGATTTGCTGTTTCTAGGCGCATCCATCTCGCGCTATCCCCTGGAGGGTTATCGAGAGAGCTGCGGGACTGATGTGATCCTTGGTGATCGTAATGCCAAGAATCCACTGCAACTCAAAATCCCCATCACCATTGCGGGCATGAGCTTTGGCTCCCTGTCTGGACAGGCCAAGGAGGCTCTTGGCCGTGGTGCCAACCTTGCGGGTACTTCCACAACCACCGGCGATGGTGGCATGACCCCTGAAGAACGCGGCCATTCCAAACTGCTGGTCTATCAATACCTGCCATCACGTTACGGCATGAATCCTGATGACTTGCGTAAGGCAGACGCCATCGAAGTTGTTGTCGGTCAAGGCGCTAAACCTGGCGGTGGCGGTATGCTGCTAGGCCAGAAAATCAATGACAGAGTAGCAGCGATGCGTTCATTACCTAAGGGTATCGATCAACGTTCCGCTTGTCGGCACCCTGACTGGACAGGACCGGACGATCTGGAAATCAAGATACTGGAACTACGCGAGATCACCAACTGGGAAAAACCCATCTTCGTGAAGATAGGGGGTTCCCGTCCTTACTACGATACAGCCCTGGCCGTTAAATCTGGTGCCGACGTTATTGTCGTGGACGGCATGCAAGGCGGTACTGCTGCCACACAAAACGTATTCATCGAACATGTCGGACAACCAACGCTGGCTTGCGTTCGCCCGGCGGTTCGCGCATTACAAGAACTCGACATGCATCGTAAGGTGCAGTTGATTGTCTCCGGCGGTATTCGCAATGGCGCTGATGTTGCCAAAGCCATGGCGCTGGGTGCAGATGCTGTGTCTATAGGCTCGGCAGCGTTAATCGCCATGGGTGACAATGACCCCTACTACGAAGATGAATACCGCAAGCTGGGCACCACCGCAGGATCCTATGATGCCTGGCATCTTGGCCGTGACCCCGCCGGCATTACAACTCAGGATCCAGAGCTTGCCAGTCGACTCGATCCGGAAACTGCTGGAAGACGCCTGGCTAATTACCTGAAAGTCATGACTCTGGAAGCACAGACTATTGCCAGAGCCTGTGGCAAGAACCACGTGCACAATCTGGAGCCAGAAGATCTCTGCGCGCTGACAGTTGAAGCAGCGGCCATGGCTGGTGTACCGTTAGCGGGTACCAGTTGGATTCCCGGTCAAGGCTACTAGTTTTCGTTACCACTGACACCATCGATAAATAACGACAATATATAGAGAGCAGGTCATGACACAGAATCTGACAGCGCTAGCCAAGGAACGGGGCATTAAATATTACCTGTTCAACTTTACTGATCTTTTTGGTACTCAACGCGCCAAACTTGTACCGGCAGCAGCGGCTGGCGGCATGCAGAAAAGTGGCGCCGGATTCGCAGGTTTCGCTGCGTGGCTGGATTTCACCCCGGCACACCCCGACATGTTTGTCATGCCGGATGCATCCACTGTTATCCAGTTACCCTGGAAACCCGAAGTGGCATGGGTTGCCGGTGATCCCTGGATGAACGGTGAACCCGTTGCACAGGGACCACGCAATGTATTGAAAAGATTGATGGCGGAATCAGCTAGTAAAGGCATGCTGATGAAGTCAGGAGTTGAGCCTGAATTCCATTTGATCTCAGCTGATGGCACTACAATCTCTGATGAATTCGATACTCAAGAAAAGCCCTGCTACGATCAGTCTGCAGTAATGCGACGTTTTGATGTGATTTCGCAAATATGCGACACAATGACTGAGTTGGGCTGGGGCCCGTACCAGAACGATCATGAAGATGCCAATGGCCAGTTCGAGATCAACTGGGATTTCAATAATGCGTTAACCACGGCCGATCAACTGGCCTTCTTCAAGTTCATGGTCAAGTCCATTGCGGAACTACACGGGCTCAGAGCCACATTCATGCCCAAGCCCTTCTCACATTTGACGGGCAACGGGTGCCACGTGCACGTCTCGGTCTGGAGCAATGACAGCAAGACCAATCGCTTCAGTGACGATGCAGGGACACTGGGTTTATCCGGTGAGGCCTACCATTTTATCGGCGGCCTTCTAGAGCATGGCGAAGCACTCGCTGCCATAACCAACCCAACGGTCAATTCCTACAAGCGTATCAGCGCACCACCTACCCTTTCGGGTGCAACCTGGTCACCCAGCTCTATCACCTTTGGTGGCAACAACCGTACGCACATGATTCGTATACCTGACGATGGGCGCATTGAGCTGCGACTGCCGGATGGCGCCGCCAATCCTTACTTGTTGATGGCTGTCATTCTGGCAGCGGGTATGGATGGCGTTGATAACAAGATTCCAGCCGGCACACGACTGGACAACGACATGTATGCCAATCCTGAACTGGCAGGGGATGACGTCAAGAGCTTGCCAACAAACCTGCTTGATGCCATACGACTGTATGAGAAAGACACCACGCTACAAAGTGCGATGGGGATAGACTTCAGCCAGTCTTACTGCAAGTTGAAGCGCAATGACTGGAACAAGTTTTCCAGCAGCCTGACGCAATGGGAGCGCGATACCACACTCGATTGCTAATACGGTTACAAACGCACAAAGCGTCTTGTTTTTTTGGTAATGCTAACGCTACCGAGAATCCATATCAAACAGCCAACACCTGGACTGCAGCAATAAAACCGAACACAACGCACTGACAATTCAGTACCAACGCAACATAACAATCCGACGCAAAGCATAATCGCTTTTAACGACGGAACAGACTTTGGAGAAATTGAGACATGACAGCAAGCTGGCGCTTTTCAGCCCTCGCAGAACGACATCGTGCAATGGGCTCTGAACTAGAAGACTGGAGCGGCATGGGCACCGCCTGGAGCTACGACAAGGACCAGGAAGAGGAGTATCTCGCTATTCGTACCAAAGCGGGTGTCATGGATGTTTCAGGGCTCAAGAAGGTCCATATCACCGGTGCACACGCATCACACGTGATCGACCGCGCCACAACACGCGATGTAGAACGCATCAGCCCTGGTCGCGCCTCCTACGCCTGCATGCTCAACGATGCTGGCAAGTTTGTGGATGATTGCGTTATTTACAGAACCGGTGCCAACACATTCATGGTGGTCCACGGCTCTGGAGCTGGCCACGAACAACTCACCCGTGCGGCAGCAGGCAGAGACGTCTCCGTACGGTTTGACGACAACTTGCATGACATTTCGTTACAAGGACCAGTAGCAGTCGATTTTCTCGAAAAGCATGTTGAAGGTATACGCCAGCTCAACTACTTTGCGCATATGCCTACGCGATTGTTCGGACACCCGGTGACAATTTCACGCACCGGATATACCGGGGAACGTGGTTATGAGATCTTCTGCCGCGGGCAGGATGCTGTCAACATATGGGACACCATCGTCGAACAAGGTGCGTCAATGGGTATCATTCCGACACGCTTCACAACACTGGATTTGCTCAGAGCTGAGAGTTACCTTCTGTTCTATCCATTCGATAACTCGGAGCAGTACCCATTCGACGACGAAGGTCCCGGCGACACCCTGTGGGAACTGGGTCTGGACTTTACCGTCAGCGAAGGTAAAACCGGTTTTCGTGGTGCTGAAGAACACTACCGCCTGCAAGGTCGAGAGCGATTCAAGATCTACGGTCTGGTACTGGACGGGGAAGAAGCGGCCGAAGAAGGCGCACCACTCCTGCAGGATGGAAAGCAAGTCGGTGTAGCTACTATTGGAATGTACTCTTCACTAAACAAGCACAACGTGGCGATAGCTCGCATGCCCGTTGCGTGCGCCACGCCGGGCACCACTCTGCAGGTTAAGAACAGCACGGGCCTGATCAATTGCAAGGCGGCGCCGATGCCGTTTTATGACGTTAACAAGGAACGTCGAACCGTCAAAGGCTAACCACGCCATACAAGAGCATGACAGTCATGAGTGAGTCAGACGATTCAGCCATTCTGAGCAGACCACGCTACGGTACGTTGTCTCCAGCCAACGCGCAATATCACCTCTTTGTCGCTGATGATAGCGGCGGAGAGGTTATAGCCTCTCTGGCCAACCGCGCACCTGCCGGTTTTTTCGACAACGCTGAAATTATCTACGTTGATACACAGACCGATGTAAACAATAATACACTGCAAAAAGTCAACGCCCTGGGCTGTCCACGGCTATATATCGGCCCGACCATCAATGCAGCACTACCCAGACTAAAAGCCTCACTCAACAAAATTCGTATGGGCACCCAGGTGTATGTGTGCGGTAGCGAAAGCCTGCTAGGGCTGGCGACTATGACAGCCATGGAAGCAGGGTTGGATCATCAAGCCCTGCAGACTGAACATCGCGGTTCTTGCGCACGCCGCATGCAATGCGTGCATTGCAAAGGCATTACCGGCAACGTCAACACCCAACCCGCCACCTGTGAACATTGCGGGTTATTACTGTTGGTACGTGATCATTACTCACGCCGAGTAGCCGCCTTTCAGGGCGTCAACATCAATGCAGAGGACCCGTCTGACGTCCCTGTTAAAGAGGAGGTATACGTGTGAGCGGCATGGCAACCATTGATGTCGTGGTTAGCGATGTCGTCACCGTCAACTCTCTGATAAAGCGATTCCACTTTATTCGAGCTGATGGTCAACCGTTACCTGCATTTTCCGGCGGTGCACACATCATCATAGAAATGCAAGATGGTGATACGTTGCGTCGCACGCCTTATTCTCTCATGAGCTCCCCACTGGATACCAGCGACTACCAAGTCAGCATCCGACGCGACGAAGAGGGACGAGGTGGCTCGCTCTACATGCACAATCAGGTAAAGAACGGTATGCAGATGCGTATCGGCCGTCCTGCCAATCTGTTTTCGCTCGACAAGCGGGCACCAAAACATCTGTTGTTGGCCGGTGGCATTGGCATCACGCCTTTTTTAGCCCAGATACATCAACTGGTTGAAACCAACGGCTCGTTCGAGCTTCATTACAGTGCTCGCAATGAGGCCTTGTGTGCCTACGGGGCAGAGCTTGCACAACGCATTGGCAATCGACTGCATCTGTATTTCGATGACCAGAGCCAGCGTATCGACTTTGACACTCTGCTACGCACACAACCCGTTGGCACGCATATCTATGTTTGCGGCCCTGCCCCCATGATTGATCACGTCCTGACCCGCTGCGAGGCAATGGGCTGGCCAGATGCTCATGTGCATTTTGAACACTTTGCAAAGGCTCCTCCCGGTGAATCCTTCACCATTGAACTCAAGGCAAGCAACAAGCGTGTAGTCGTTGGTGAGAATCAGTCAATACTGGAGGCCATTGAAGCTGCAGGTGTTGACGCACCCTACTTGTGTCGTGGTGGTGCTTGCGGTCAATGCGAAACCACGGTGCTCGAGTGTGATGGTAAATTGCTGCACGAGGATCACTGGCTCGAGGAAGATGAAAAAGCCGATGGAAAGAAAATCATGCCGTGTGTTTCACGCTTCAGGGGCCAACGACTGGTACTAGATCGATGATCTATCATGAGACACAAGCAAGATCGTTGATCGGCGTTAATGCCGAACATACTCTCGTGTCTGGCAGCTCAACTTAACGAACAACGGCAGGAATCCAGATCATGTCTACCAGCGCCCACGACCTACCGTTTCGCACAGAGACGTTTCGAGACGACTTCACGTTCAGCAATTCACCTGAGACCATCAGGAGAGCGCCCTTCCCGTTCGACAAAGATTCATACATGTATGCAATCAACATGGAATTGCATCGTGATGGGCGCAAGGGAACAGCGTTCGAGCAGCCAATCGATGTGGATGAGCACTACGTTGCCGAGATGCAGGATCGAGCTCTGGTACTCGACGAGGATCCATTGCGCTATCAATCACTGCCTCACATGTCACTGGCCGGATGGGACACTCTTGAACTGATCATGACTTGTAAGGCTGCTAGCTACCCACAGTGGTTTTCACTAACACGCGATGGCAATCGCTGGCACTGGATCAATCGCCCTATGGGTATAGACCAGCACTTTGTGTTCGGTGACGAAAGCACCCTGCCGTACGCACCGCTGGAGTACATAACACGCCAGGCTCAAGGAGACTTCTGCGTACTCGATGAACGAAAGGGCAACCTGTGGATGGATGCCGGGATGGTCACCACACAGGCAGATTGGTCACTGGATTTTGATATCGGTATGAATTTTTTTGAGTGGCACGCACCCGTACCCCTGGCCCATGAGCGAGGCATCTTCAAGCGCGCCCTGAAGTATCTGCTCACTATCCAGCAGGGCAATCCGGCACGCAGACTCAACTGGACCATGACCGTAAACCCGCGACTGGATACCAGTCCGGAAAACTACCCTATCTGGGGACCAGAGAACACACACATCACACCCGATAACGTAGCCCACAAACTCTATTTGCGCATTGAACTGCAAAGCTTCTGGCGCCTGCCCAGATCCAATGCCTTGCTGTTTCCAATACGCTGCTACTTTCTGAGCATGCAAGACCTGTCTACAGTTCCCAAGTGGGCGACTCGCATGCACCGCGTTTTACAAACTCTACCACCCGAAATTGCCAGCTACAAGGGGCTGGACAACTTCAGACACATTGCCATTGACTGGCTCGCACAACACGACGATGGATCACCCACTACAGAAGGTCCTTTCCCAGATTAAACTCAACCGGAGGTGCCATTGCATTTCACCTATACAAGTCTGTAATAGCATTAAAAAATATAATCAGTACATCTCAAGACCACACCTGTAGCAAGGCCTACCAGGCAGTTCATCGGTAGCCGTAAACAAGAACCAGACAGGGTTATTAGCTTGCTTCCAGCCGTGGTCACCTTTTCAGGTATAACCACTATTGGAGTCAGTAAATGGATAATGAATTAACGGCGCTTGGTATTTTATTTACCGAGTTTTATTACTGGGTAACTGTGGTCTTCATGTTTTTGATACATGTGGGCTTTTGCATGTACGAGGTAGGGGCTACTCGCCAGAAGAATCACATGCACACGCTAATGAAAAACACCATGATCATTCCGCTGGTCACGGTATCGTTCTACTTCTTTGGCTGGTGGATCTACTTCGCCTTTCCTAACGGCCCATGGATCATCGGTGATTTGCTGGCAGCACCCTTCGCCACAGCCAACAGTGAGCTGATGGGAACGCATCTGGGTGGCCCTCCTGTGCAAGGCGCCCTATCCGCCGACGATACGGCATTCTGGGCGCGTATCAACGGTGTGTTCTTTGCTGCATTCCTGCTGTTCTCCTGGACAGCCGCATCCATCGTCTCCGGTGCTGTTATCGAACGTATACGTTCAAGTGCGTTCTGGATTCTTGCCGTACTGATCGGTTCCGTTTTCTGGATCATTGACGCGGCCTGGGGCTGGCACCCGGATGGCTGGATGGTGCAGAAGCTGGGTTATCACGATGCCTATGCATCCGGTGTCATTCACGCGGTTGCTGGTGGCTTTGCACTCGGCGTACTGATTCCACTGGGAGCACGAATTGGCAAGTTTGCCGAAGACGGCACACCTCGTAATATCGGCCCACGTAATCCCTGGTTAGTCACCGTCGGCCTGTTTCTCATCTACACCGGCTTCTGGGGATTCTATGCGGCCTGCAACATACCCATGATTGATGTGCAGCAAGGTGAAGGTGTTGTTTTTTCGGCCACCAATATTTATCTGGGACCCACTACTCTGTCAGCTATTACGCTGAACTTCCTGATGTCATTGGCTGGCGGCATGATGGCCGCATACACGATCTCCAAAGGTGATGCGTTCTGGACCTATTCCGGTGGACTTGCCGGGATCATTGGTGCATCCGCTGGTAACGATCTGTACCACCCGATCCAGGCGATGTTCATTGCAGCCTTTGTTGTTGTTATCGTCTACAAGCTACATTTCTGGGTAGAGAGAAAGTTCAAGGTGGACGATGCGGTCGGTGCGGTCGCCGTGCATGGGTACGCAGGCTTTCTTGGTGTCGTGATCTGCGGCTTCATGCTCTGGGGCTATCCAGCATCGCCCAACCCTGAATACGCCACCATCAACCCGTTAGGCAATTTCATCGGTGCAGTAATCATGTTCTTTGTGCTGGGCTTTTTACCAGGCTTCATTTTTGCCAATATTCTCAAGGCAATGGGCATATTACGCGTGCCACCTGAAGTTGAAATCGCTGGCCTTGACGTCAGCGCCACTATCCGGCAAGAGTTTGAGGATGCTGCCATGGTAGAAGCCGAACGTGAGGTTGTTCTTGCCACCTATACAAAAGGAAACTGAACATGTCGACTGGCGACGTAGAGAACTGGACTGGAAACATCGCTGAAATCGGTGCAGCTTATCCCTTTGTAGGTATTGAAACTCCGTTGATGATCGCCGGTGTGGTGTTCTGGATAGCATGGCATGCCAGGCAACTGGCGATGGAGAGTCGAGAGCTGGAAGAAGAGGTCCGCAAGCACGGCAATGCGGAAACGTTAAACAAGATTATCAATGACGCTGAGGGTGGAAAACGTTGATGACCTTGTAGTTTTCATAGGCAGTTTTCAGTTTGGAATGTTGTGCAGACAGGGATCTTTTCAGATCCCTGTCTTGTGCGTCTCCACTTATCACTAAGAAGTAGCATCAAGCGACTACTCGACTACAAAATTTATAGAGAGTCTGGTTAGCCAAGCCCGACTCACACGGTAGAACATGACAGCATGTAATCTCTGCCGACCCAGTAGCAAGAGCGTGCTGACTGCTTCGCTGGGCAATCTGAGCCGCACACCGTTAACGAGCAAACAAATTAAATCTGAAGGCGTATCTGACACAGTAAATGAGTGAGTGTTATTCCAGTGGCTGCTCTGCGCTCTTTTGACTCACTTGTGGATACGTAATGATAGATAGGTACCTTGCTGGCAGTTCAATTAACCGGACCGGACCATGCGGCGCATCGGCATCAAAAAACAACGAGTCACCAGGTTCCATCAGGTAGATGTTATCACCGTGTCTGTACTCCACACGCCCCTCCAGAAAATACAGATACTCAATCCCCTCATGCTGAAACGTGGGGAACACGTCTGAGTCATCATTAAGCGTTATCATGTAAGGCTCACCGATGACGCCGCTATCATTCGCACCCAGATAACCCAGTAGTTGGTACTGGTGGCCGGCACGAGTGCCGCGTCGTTCTGTAGATATGCCGGCTCCGCTCTTTACCTGTACGGCTGAACGCACTTCTTCAAATCGCCTCAGCATGTGCGAGATGGGAACACCCAGCGCATGCGATAGTGATTGCAGAGTCGTCAACGATGGAGAGGTCAGGCCGTTTTCAATTTTTGATAGCATGCCTACCGATAGGTCACTGTTCTCTGCCAGATCCGCAACGGTTATTCCCAGCTGTTTTCGAAGCGTGCGCACCTCTATCCCGATGGCTACCTCAAGACGCCTCTCGCCATAACCTCTCACAGCATGAGGGTTCTGCTTGAGCGGTACCTTAGTGTCGACGATATCCACTATCGGATCGTTCTTTGCCTCGTTTTGCGGCGGTTTGGTCATGAGTTGAATGTGTCGGCCGTAACCCTGATCACTATACCCTAGCAGCGACGTTCTACTGCACCTGAACTAGTCAATTAGTGCCCTGTGAAGCTGCCCGCTGCTGGCGCCACTGGCGCTGGTGGACCAGACTGAACATGGGTGGCGTGAAATAGAAGGAGATCACGGTGGACAGCAATACGTCACCCGCTATGGACATGGCAAACGGTGGCCAGAAACCACCACCGGCCAGAATCAATGGGAGAAACCCGCCAAACGTTGTTACTGTGGTGGAGATGATATGTCGACTAGACCCCATCACAGCATCAACCATGCTGCTGGTGTTACCCAGGCTCGCCTGCTCGTTATTCTGCAACCCGGTCAGAATAACGATGGCTGCATTGATCGATACGCCAATGGAACCGATAACAGCCGGACGGCCAGATACCAGAGCAACTTCGCTCACAGGTTGGCGACAGGATTTACTCACCTGCGCAATGTCACCCAACCGAATAGCTGAACCATCCGCTGCCAACACGATTACGTCCTGCACCTGCTCCAGTATTTCCAGATTTTCAGACAGCTCAATGATGAACCGGGATGATTGCGTACGAACACTACCCGCTCGCAACTTGGTATCTGCCTGCTCAATGGCCCGGGAGATCTGCTCAACCCCCATCCCCAGCTCCTGCAATACCGAGGCTTCAACCGATACCTGTACCTCCTCATTCACCTCACCGTACAGAGTGACCTTATCGGTACCGGTTACTCGACGTAACTGATCACCGAGTTCTTGAGCGTGCCGCTGAGTGGTCGCTACCACCAACCGAGGTTGTCGGAAGAACAGGCTACTCACAATCAGCGATCGCTCGGCGTTATGACCACACGCTGACCCGCTACAACACGATGAACCCCGTCGTCGATGACGTCAGCGCTGGCAGGTAAATCTGCCTTGACAAAAGCCTGGGAAGCGTTGCTGTGAACCACCTCGACATGAACTCGATGAACTAATTTTCCCTGGTTTTCAGAGTCCTCTTTCGATAGACCGCTAGTTGTATTATTGTCTGACGCAACACCACTGGCGGGTGAGGGAGACTCTCCCGGTCCAGGTGCATCAAGCACAGCCAGTACACTCCATAAACTACGTCTACCTTCTGTCAATGCCGTTACCGGAATCCAGTATCCGATAACAGGGGCACTACGAACCAGATCAATCCTGACCAGCTGACCAAAAATGGGCGGCGAACTATCTTCTGGCACCTCGATGACAAAGCGTGCACCCACGGTACGGGTCTGTGGATTCAGATCTGATCTGACATTCAGAACGTTGATTTGAAATGCCGCTCATCAAGCAGTACCGGATAGTGCTGACCTGCGACCAGGAGTGCTGCGAGCAAAAAGTGGGTAATGAAGATGATGAACCCTTTAATGCCCAGGGCGGCGGCAGGTACGCCATGCGGCGGTGCCTGGTCACCCACAGAAAATGCCTGCTCCGCTACCGGCACACCGGGGCTCTAAGGAGGCATAGCGTAAGACTGTTTTGCTGAAAACCTTTGGAAAACGGATCGCTGAAGTCAAGAATTGTTTCGACCATAGGACAGGCCCACCCAAACTATTTTCCGACCAATCTGACCCACAGACCGAGGCGAGTCACAGTACAGCTTGTGCTAACGCAACTGCCCCGGCGAGAACAACGCTAGAGGGTCTACTAACGCTGATAAACCCGAATATAGTCAATCTCGAATTTAGCCGGAAAGCGTGTCGTGGTATCCGCCGGCCCCGGAAAGTTTCCACCCACAGCCAGATTGGCTATCAGGTACATCTGCTCACTGGATACCTGATCACCCTCTACGCGAGCGGTTTCCACATCATCCACATACCAGACAATTCGCCCTTCTTCCCAGTCCACTCTGTAAGTGTGGAAGCTGGCTGAAAAATCGGTGATGGAGGCGCGTCGCTCAATGGACTTACGGTCAGTATAGAACCCATCTCCATCGTTGTCCTGCTGATAATGATAGGCAAAGTTGCCCGTTGTCACCCGATCGCCAATGGCTTCGATGATATCGATCTCCGGGTCCTCCGGTTGGTCCTGTTTGTAATAGGCATTCAGCAACCAGAATGCACTCCATAAACCCTTTCCTGCGGGCATACGTGCTCGCGCCTCTACCCGACCGTATTTGAACTTGAACGAATCGTAGCTAGTAATCACCCCTGACAGATACGGCTGACGATTCAACGCAAAGCTGTTGTCTGCCGTGTTGATTACCCGTGTGGTTTCATCAATCGTATTGCCACTGGCGTCTAGCGCAACCACTCTGAACTTGCGGTCCTTGCCTGGCAGCAGATCATCTACAAACACAGAACGTGCATCTGTTCTCGACAGAAATACACCGTTTGCATACACAGCGTATTGTCTTGCACTCTTGACTGCATTCCAGCTGACTTCAGCCGTGGAGGTTGAATAGATACTGAACTTGATAACCAGACGATCGCTCTTGGGGTCTTGTATGCTTGCACCATCAGCGGTATTCAGCGTCAGACTCTGTTCAATAATTTTCTCATCGCAACCATCAAACGCCACCACCCTGTAGTTATAGTTTGTGTCCTCTATTAATCCTGCTTCGTAAAGACTCTTGAAATCAGCACCGTTGAGAGATCGGTACAGACTACCGTTGCGGTATACCTCATAACGGGCAGATCTGTTGGGTGAGCTCCACTTGATCTCGGCCGATTGTGATGAATACACGCTGGCGGTAAGCTCCAGTGAAAAGGCACGAGCCGGTTGAGGAATCGACCGATCAGCGGTGTTGACGGTCAGCTGTGCTGCCACCAGCGAATTTCCGTTCGAATCTTTCGCCACTACCTCGTAGGCGTAGTCAATACCTTCACGCGGGACATTCTGTATATATGAGCCTCCCCTGACCGTAGCCTGAAGAACCCCGTCGCGATAAACCTCGTATCGCGCAGCGTTGGCTGGTGTTCGCCATAGCAACTCAACAGCGCGTGATGAATAGATGGATCGGGTGAGGTAGAGCTGAGATCGATCAAAAGGAGCCTTATTGGCCTCTATGGACAAAACACCACCGGAGACTGAAAAAGGGTTATAGCCAAACTGCCCATCATTCACGTAGTACTGTGTTTCATTGTTAATGATTACGCCAGGGCCCCAGAGAAACTCGGTGTTCCACCGACCACGATCCAGCGCACTACCATTGAAGTTATCTTCAAAGACAAGCTGATAGTTACCTTGTGGATCTGGAGCATCACAAGTATCAGCGTAAGCATGCTGTGTAAAGCACAGTGAAAATACAGCAACTGCGAGAGATCTAACGGGTAGGTTGTGCATGTTCAGCGCCGCGCTTTGAATATCACCCGATTTTACGCGCTAACCGACAAGACACTATAGGTATCATTACCGAGTTCGAGCAGTGCGCATGTGCTGTGCTGTGACGAGAATCAGGTATCGACCATGCATTATAAATAACGTTCCTCCTCAGTCATATAAGCCTCTGGCATGGACTATTCGTCGGATAATCCATGCCAGCAGCAACGGTCTGACTAATTGACTCTCACCCATCGCAGAATAAAGAAGTTATCGCTGCGCTGAGTCAGTTCGATATTATCTTTTGATGCCCAGATCAATGGCTGCACATACATAGGGACGTAAGCCACCTCTTCCTGCAAGGCCGTATGGACTTCATCAACCATTGCCTGGCGCTCGCCTTCATCTAGCTCTGTCTGAATCATCGGCAACAACTCGTCTACACGTGCATTGGAATACCCACCAAAGTTCCAGCTACCCAACTTCTTTTCTTCATTGGGAGTGGCTGCCAGAAAACGAATGGGATGTTCTGCATCAAAGGTACCCGGCGACCAGCCCAGCAAGTACATGTCGAATTTGTCTTCGCGCAGCTCGGGCCAGTAATTACGCACCGGCATGCTGGTGAGTTTTGCATTGAGGCCAACTTTTGCCATCATGGATGCAGCCGCCTTGCAGATCGACTCATCATTGATGTAACGATCATTCGGACATTGCAGTCCGAAACTAAAACCTTCGGGGTAACCAGCATCTGCCAGCAGTGTCTTGGCCGCAACAGGATCATAGGCATATCGCTCACCGAGTCCTGTTGAATACCCATTCATGTTTTCAGACACAAGCTGGGCCGCAGGCTGTGCATTACCACGCATGATCTTGGCAATCAAAGTGTCTACATCAATGGACTGATAGGCAGCCTGACGCACTCGTTGATCCTGAAAAGGGTTTTTACCTTCTACGTCATCAGAGAACATCAAGGCATCACCGTCGTGCTTGAATCCGAACATGATGATGCGAGCCTCTATACCTTCATGCACCGTGAAGCCACTGCGTTCTTTCATACGGGGTACATCTTGCAGAGGAATGGGCGAGATAAAATCTATTTCGCCAGACAACAGTGCAGCCATACCAGTTGCGCTCTGTCCGATAGGCGTGAATACCGCCTTGCTGATGTTGGATTCAGTTTCATCCCACCACTGGGCGAACGGTGCCAGCTCTGTTCTCACACCCGGATCACGCAGCGTCACGGTAAAAGCCCCCGTGCCGTTGGCATGACGCGTGGCAAAATTTTCCGCCTCTTTGGAGGGGCGTTCGGCACTATTGGTTGCCGACCAGTCGCGATCCATGATCATGAAGTTGGCGATAGAGCCGGGAAATAAGGGATTGGGGGCGTTAGTCATGAAATCTATCGTGAAATCATCTACCACGTTAACCTCACTAATCGGAGAGAACCATGATCGGGTGTCTGACTCTTCAGAGGATGCGCGCTCATAGGAAAACAGCACATCATCAGCAGTAAAGGCTGAGCCGTCGTGGAATGTGACTCCTTCGCGCAAATTGAAACGCCAACCACCCTCTTCAAGCTTCTCCCAGCTGGTGGCAAGTGAAGGCTCGATCTGCATTTGCTTGTCACGCCTGACCAGACCTTCATAGACGTTATTCAGAAAACCCAGAACCGGAGAAGTATTGCTGGCGTGTGGATCCAGCGTCTGCGGATCGGTTGTTCCGGCCCACTGGAAAGACTCGGCGGTGGCATGGACAGGTGCCAGCAGAACAGCACCGGCAGCCAGCAACAAAGGCAAGCTGACAGAATGTGGTCGATGTAACTTCATAATCTTTCTATCCCGGTTGGTGGTGAATGTCTTTCAGATAACACAAATGGCGTTCCATGGATTCATGACTACAAAAAGATGCCCGAATCCCGGTCGAGCGGAAACTTCAGATCAGTATAACCACCGAAATGTCTCAGCAACGACACTCGCACGTATTTTGCTTCGCAGCTGAGACTTAACCGGCACCGGCAAGGGTGCCAATTGCTCAGTCAAATCTGCGAAAATCGCTGCATGATTCAGGTACTCGTAAAAACGTGGGCGCTCATGCTTGGCATGTTGTTACTCATGCTCGGCAATGGCTTACAAGGTACCCTGCTGGGTGTGCGTGGCTCACTGGAAAACATTGATTCGGCCACGATGGGTCTGATCATGGCTGGCTACTTTCTGGGTTTCCTTGGAGGCTCCAAGGCCACACCCATCATGTTACAGCGCGTGGGTCATGTCAGGGTATTTGCAGCCCTGGGATCGCTCGTATCCGCCGCCTTCATTCTCTACGCAGCCGTTGTCGACCCCATAGCCTGGTGGCTACTCAGGGTGCTGGTCGGCTTTTGCTTTTCAGGAATATACGTCGTTGCCGAAAGCTGGCTGAACCATTCGGCAGACAACCGGTCCCGCGGCAAGGCGCTGTCGCTGTACATGATTGTACAAATGGCTGGCATGGTGCTGGGCCAGCTGCTACTGAATGTGGCTGACCCGGCTGGCTACAATTTGTTTGTCCTCATTACAGTATTGGTCAGTGTCTCGTTTGCGCCCATGCTGCTCTCTGCAACATCCAGTGCACCGCTGTTGAGCTCCGCACGCCCCATGCCTATCAAGGAGCTGATCAGCACTTCACCGCTAGCCTGTTTTGGCATCCTGATACTGGGCGGCATCTATGCAACCCTGTATGCCATGTCACCGGTTTATGCCACTGAGCGTGGTCTGAGCATCTCCCAGACGTCCTATTTCATCACGGCAATCTTTCTCGGTGCGATGGTCATGCAATTCCCCATTGGCTGGCTATCCGACAAAGTGGATCGTCGAATACTGATTATCCTTGTGACGGCTGTGGGTGCCTTAGTTGCCATGGCCAGTATGTACGTAGGCAACAACTTTACCTTGTTACTGGTTTCAGCTGTGTTGCTGGGCGGCACTGCCAACCCATTGTATTCACTGCTGGTGGCTTATGCCAATGACTACCTTGAATACGATCAAATGGCGGCAGCTGCAGGTGGACTGTTGTTCATCAACGGCCTGGGTGCAATGGTCGGTCCGATTGTAGTGGGTAACGCCATGACAAGGCTCGGTGTGGAGTGGTATTTCATCACCCTCTTTTTACTGTTCAGCGCCATTTGTCTTTATGGCATCTATCGCATCAGCCAACGTGAATATACCGCTATCCATGAAGCCTCACCCTACCTTCCCATCTCTGCCCGCACCAGCCCACTGGCCACAGGCTTCGCCATTGATGCGCTGGAAGAAGACCAACTGGAAGCACTAGAAGACGCTGAGGAATTCTTTGAATCGCGATTCAACGAGGTTGATGATGAAGCGGAGAAGGACCGTCCATAGTCTGGATGTCTCGGACATGAATCTTACTGGATACGGGCAGCTTGCCGGGCACGAACCAGCTCTCTGTACAGAGAGAACATACCCATGGCAATGACAATGAGCGATCCGACAATCGTATAAAGATCTGGAATCTCTGCAAAGAACAGATAACCTAGCAAAATGCTGAATAGCAGACTTGTATACCGGTATGGCACCACATAGGCGATCTCACCGGTGCGCATCGCCAGCACGATGCACTGGTAACCAACGAACAGGAACGAGGCTGCAAACGCAAGCGTCGCCATTTGCTCCGGCGACATGGGCACCCAGTTTCCCTGCACCAACAACATCGTAAAGCCTGTCACCGTTACCAGCACTGCCGTAGCAGCGGTGACCAGCAAAGAAGGTAATGCCGATGGCATCGCTCGCGTAGACAAGTCTCTGGCCGCGGCAAACATCACTGAAACCACAACCAGCAATGTCGCCGGTTCAAAACTAGCAGTACCAGGTCTGATGATAATCATCACACCCAGAAAGCCGGTGATGATAGCCAGCCATCGACGCCAGCCAACAGGCTCACGGAACATCAAGGCGGCGCCCAGAGTAACGGCCAGCGGCAGAGACTGGAGGATGGCAGAGATGCTGGCAAACGGCAGCTGCACCAGCGCCGTCAGAAAGAACAATGTGGCAGCCATCTCCATGCTGGCGCGAAACACGACCAGACCTGTCAGCGCTTCACGTACACGGGGTAAAAGTGCTCGCTGCCACAGAACCAGCACAATGAGCACACTCAACATCAATCCCCGTACTGCCATCACCTGGCCATTGGGCAAAGCGCCATCCAGCGATTTTACCAACGCATCATTGATTGAAAAGCCTGCCATGGAAAAAACCATGAACAGACTTGCACGGATATTTTTGGACACTCAGCACCACTAGAGATTCGGGGTTCAGATACTACCAAACGCTGTAGATTGCTGAGACAAGTTTCAAATGCAATAAGCGATCAGTGAGAGCTTTAAAGGCGAACAGTTTGCTATTAGCCTGTTAACGCTTTTACTTATTGGCATTCTTATAAGCCTCGTAACTAATCCTACTAGATTAAATCAATCGTTAAATAATGATTGCCAAGTAGTACTGCATATGCAGAATTTCGAGTTTTCCGATGCCAAAACCCTACAATTTGTCCTCGACTAACCTCTCGAAAACCTAAGTCAGCCGCATCCTGCACTCGGATCTTCCTTGTTTACGGATCAGCTCTGCGGTGTTGAATAGTGTTTGCTGGCTCTTATAGCGCGTCAGTTTTAGTTGGTAGTTGGCAGCGATTTCAAACGCGCGCATTGCATGCTCCGCAGTGTACGCTGGCACAGAGCCAATCACTCAATCGGTGAATGGATAGCGTACCTCAATCACGTCTTGCGTCTTGACTTTTTCACCACCGATACGCATGGCTTCATGGTGGATTGTATGAGCTGACTTGTTCATGATGGATTTGCCTGTAGAGTCTGGCAGACTAGCTTGATGACGTAGAAGTATCTTAATTCGGGTTACACCTGTCTTGGCATTTGCGACAGTGCTCTAGCAAACCACCAACTAGCAGCTGTCATCGCCGCTGCCGTCGCAAGACACAGCGCCAGCCCGCCAAACTGATAGCTCAAACCTGAGAGCAAGGTGCCCAGAAGTCTGCCTGTGGCGTTCGACATATAGTAAAAACCGACATCCATTGTTGAGCGCTTGTGCGTTGTCAGCGCCAGAATCAGATAGCTGTGCAGTGAGGATACCATGGCGAAGACAACACCGAAAATCAGCAAACCCGGTATGACGACAAATACCAACTGAGAGGTACTTTCGCCAATCGAATAAACAAAAAAAGACAGTGCCAGCATTATCACAAACAAAGCAGCAGACCAGAGTTTCACAGCCTTGATGGCGCCAATGGATGATTGCCTTGCCGAGGAAAGCCATTGAGGTGTTTTTGCCTGAACGAATCCGTAGCCCATTACCCACACAGACAGAAATGCCCCTACCGCAAAAAAGGCTTGCTGCGCGTTCAGTGAGAAGGTTTGGGTAAACACGGTATGCAGATACACAGGAATTGCTACTACAAACCATGTGTCACGCGCCCCGAACAGAAACACCCGGGCGCTGGAGAGCGTTTTTACTGATTGGCTGGTAGACCAGACCTCGCGCAACCTGACCTTGGAGTCGGTCACACCAAGATCAAGCTTGTCTATCGCGCTAACGACGATGAACACCACACACAAGCACCCAGCAATGATGAGTACGGCTTGTTCAAACCCACTGACTGCCAGTAGCAAACCACCCAGGAAAAAGCCCAGACCCTTGACAGCATTTTTCGATCCTGTCAGAACAGCTACCCAACGAAACAGCGTGCCACTTTCTCGGTTGGATGCAAGCTGCTTCACTGCACTCTTGGCACTGGTTTTGGTCAGATCTTTGGCAACACCCGATAACGCCTGCACCAGCATCACAAATACGACAGAGGCTGACACCGACCAGTGGGTGTCAAGCGCAGAGAGCAAAAGCAATGATGCTATCTGCAAAGCCAAACCTGCTATCAAGGTGAGGCGCAGTCCGTACCTTGTGCCAAGCCAACCAGCCAGAATGTTGGTGACCATGCCCATGACCTCGTAGAGCACAAACAGATAGGCGAGCAGGATAGGTGAAAAACCCAGAGCATGAAAGTGCAACAGAACGAGCATGCGCAAAGCACCATCTGTAAGCATGAATGCCCAGTAGGCGACAGTGACAAAAGCGTAGCCGCGCAATTCCTGATGCCGGGCTGTATCTTTCATTGTGTTTTAAAACGCGCCACCATGGGTGCTATATCACCCAGCCTGCATGCATACCCCCACTCGTTATCGTACCAGGCGTATACCTTGACTTGCGTATCATTGACAACCATGGTCGACATCGCATCGATGATGGTGGATCTGGGGTCGTTGATGTAGTCTGCTGATACCAGGGGACGCGTTTCGTACCCTAGAATACCCGCCAGATCACCGGTGGCCGCCTTTTCAAACAGGGCATTCACTTCGCAAGCGGTAGTGGATTTCTGCATTTCGAAAACACAATCGGTAAGAGACGCATTGAGTAGTGGCACTCTGACTGCGTGACCATTGAGGCGTCCCGTCAGTTCGGGATAGATGAGCGTTATTGCCGTTGCGGAACCCGTGGTTGTAGGTATCAGGCTATTAAGTGCCGAGCGTGCACGTCGAAGATCTTTCGCTGGACGATCGACAATTGTTTGTGTATTCGTGACGTTATGCAACGTTGTGATAGAGCCGTGTGAAATGCCAATTGCCTCGTGCAGAACCTTGACTATAGGAGCTAAACAATTGGTGGTACAACTGCCTGCAGTAATTATGCGATGCTTTTTTGCATTGTAGAGGTCATGGTTGATACCGAATACGATGTTGGCGGCCTCTGGCTCTTTGACGGGACAGGAAACCAGGACCTTTTTTACATTAGCATCAAAGTATTTCTGCAAGGTTCTCTGATTGCGAAACGCTCCGCTACAGTCAATAACAAAATCAATTTGATGCTCTTGTAGCGGAATTTTCGCTATTTTACTGTGTTGAGAGACTTTGATCTTTTGTTTCCCGATGATCACATGCTCATCGTCATGCCCGATATCTGCCTGCCAGCGCCCATGTACCGTGTCGAACTCCAGCAGGTGAGCCAGTTGAGCAGGATCACCAACGGGTTCGTTCACGAGAACCACACGGTTCAGCAGTCCGCGTTGTGCCAGATCGCGCAGCAACAGTTTGCCGATGCGCCCCATGCCGTTGATGGCAATGCGTTTCATTGATTTTCCTTGATGTGTCAGGCTCATCCGCAATTTGAATAACGTAATACGCTGGATCTAACGGCGCACCATGAATCCAGTGAGTTTCTTCAAGATCGAGAATGTAAACCCTAGTGATGCATAAAATTTCGAGTCCAGAAGCTTATAGAGCAGTATATAAGTACCGGAGGCGGCCCCCACTGCACGGAGTTTTTACTGGATTGAGTCGGGCCGCGCAGGCCTAGTCACTCTAAGCCTGGGCGGCCCCGAGAGATCCAGAAAAAATGAGTACAGCGGGGGCCGCCTCCGGTACTTAGATGCTGCTATAGAAGCAGCAAAGCGGTTCTGGGTGGGGCCGCCTAGGCCGAAATTTTATGCATCACTAGGGTTAAGTTTGCCTGTGAATGGCACCTATGCGACTGGAATACCGCAAAACGTACCGTGAATTAATATATGGACTCAAAATGGAATCATGCTCGCTCGACTTATTCTACCGCGCAGACTCCAAGCTTCATTAGATGTTATAGAAATCAGGGCAGAAAGCTTTTCAACAAACCCTTAATCCGCGACTCCATACACCGCGAACTAACGGCGTATTGCCTGACATTCCCACGCGGACCACATCCCCACGCAAACCGACCTTGAGCTGTCCTCGATCGTCCAATCCCGCAGCTCTGTCTGGGTTGTCGGTGACACAGGCTATGGCACGAGGCAGGTCCTGCCATTGATCAGCGAGGCGGAATGCGGACAACAAAAGTGCAGCAGGTACGTAGTCGGATGAGACGATATCCAGAAGATCAGCCTCGGCCAACACACTGGCTGATACATTCCCGGAATGTGACTCGCCACGGATGATGTTGGGTGCGCCCATCATCACCGAAATACCCTGCTCGCGACAGGCCACGGCTGCCTCTACAGTGGTGGGGAATTCAGCAAAGCGCACACCACAGGCTTTTGAAACGGATACCTGTTCTGCGGTTGTGTCATCGTGACTTGCCAGCACGGCACCGTAACGTTCAGCAGCAGCAACGGCACACCTTTCGTGATCGTCTCGATACCGCGTTTGCAGCTCTTTCAGACTGGCAACGTGTTCATCAAACTCGGTATTGGTTAATGAGCGCTTCTTCGTCAGATAGACTTTCAGCGCGGTCATATCCCGAAACTGCCGCTGACCCTGCGTGTGATCCATGAGACTGACAATCCCCACCCGATCTTCAGGTCCGAGATCCGCCCTCTCATGGTGCAGTGTTTCCGAACAGATTTCAGCTCGCAAGTGCGGAAAGTGACTGATCCGCAGACTGCCAGACGCACGCGCCTGGATAAGCTCATCGGCAAGCTTACGAGCGTAAGGTAAATAGCTTCCCTTGCCGCTATCGAAAGAGCCCACTCTGAGCGCATCGAATACAGTAGTGATTCCAGTTGATGCCAATTCGGCATCGTGCGCAAGAATGGCTGACAGAGGAGGCCAGTTCACCTGGGGTCGCGGTTCAAGGTGCCGCTCCAGATTGTCAGTATGTAATTCAACCAGACCGGGGATGACATGATCGCCAACACAATCCAGGGCGTCGTCTGGAACGTTAGTGCCCTCACCAAAATCGGGTTGGGTTCAGGCACTTCATGACACGCACTGATAATGGATACGCCGACAGACACTGGGCTATAGGTGAAGGCAATGTTGGCTGGCCTGCTGTGTTCCGTGCCCTTGGCGAGCTGGAACACAAGTCTCGCCTGGTGCTTGAACTTCGTGACAAGGTAGGTATACCGGCATCGATGCGCATGCTGGAGGCGGCTGGACTGGCGGAGTGAGCTATTAGGCTACACGTCGAACTATGAACTTAGAGATGATCTTAGTGACATGTTGATCGGGTTCGCAGCGCGTTCTAGAGGTTGAATTACTGCTAAAATCAGGGCATGACATCGCCTTCTCCCATCGATTTACTCAAACAGGCTACATTGGCAGATAAGCGAATTGCAGCTGCGATTGTGTTTGGCTCACAAGCTCGCGGCACAGCTCGATTGGATAGCGATATTGATCTGGCAGTGTTGATGGATCATCCTTTCAAGCTATCGGAAAACTATCTGGATACGCTTGGTACGCTCTGCATCAAGGCGCAACGAGATGTGCATCTGGTTGATCTGGAAGCCACAAGTCTGGAACTACAACGCGCTATCTTTACCTATGGGCTTACATTGTTCGATCGCAGTGCAGGGCAACTGAATAGCGTTCAAAAGCAATCTGCAATTAACTATGTCGATGCAGAGTATTTTCGTCGAATTCTGGATGATCACCTGAGACGAAGATTGGAGAAGTCCCTTGGTTGATCCGGATATCCTGCGCAGCAAGACCCAACAGATCCTGCACCACACTGATCGGTTAAGTGCGAAATACAATCTGAAATCTGATGTTTACTCGATCAATCCCTTGCATTTTCAATGGCTGTTGAAGCACAGATAGATTATGTGCAGTCATCCAGGATTCTGGCGATTATCCGGTTTCTGGTTTTTTCGTCAAAATCAGATCCGTAAAATCGTTTGAACAGCTCTACCTTGATTTGTTCTTCAGGAAGATGCGAAAGGCTGGCCAAAGCCATTTTGCGTGCTGCGTCAAACATGCTGCAGCCCATCACCATGCGTTCTTCACCAGAGCGGGCCATCATCATGGTGCGAAACAGATGGTTAACTTGATCGGGTGTATCGTTCACTGGGGAACACCAGTCAAAGCATTTAGCATACGGGTGACGTCCAAGTCCTCCGCCCAGCGCCTGAGATATGTCCAGTCCAAGTCAGTCTTTGCATCAATAAGGTTCTGTGCATCCTTTAACTGTAGTTCTGATCGACTGTCCTTTGCCCACACAAGTTTTGATAGTAAAAGGTCTTCAGCACTGACCAATGATACAGATTGGTTCGCTATCCGCGTCAAAGTACGGCGACTGAACTCTAACTCTCTAAACGGTGTACTTTTTCGAACAATGAAATCAATTTTCGTTACCGATTCAGTATGAATGATATTGAACATACCCTCGCGCGCTATCGCATCAGCAACAGCTTCATCATCAATGTAAAATTCGTTTGAAAACACATTGACGAGCTTTGAAACATCTTGCAACGATACTTGGATGACAATATCGATATCACGCGTCATTCGCGGCTGTGCATACTGGTTCATAGCCATCGAGCCACTGACCATATAAGCAATACTCTGAGCCACAAGATGCTCAGCAACCAGAAGGAGAATTTCAAGCTGATCCTGCATTTTCCAGTAGTTTCTTTTTGTATGAAGATGGTTGATGTACAGTATATATGACAGTTCATTATTGAGTGACCTTGCGTTGCTTGACAAAGTACAGGTGGTGTTTTTAGTGACTGGTGCGTGCTCGGCAACTGAGTGTTGACGTGTGGCACTATCCCTCCAGACATCGTATCCAGCTGTGAATGTGCTATCAAAACACATCCTTGCGTGATTTGTTTGCGCCTGGTTTAGCTGTGTTTCAGTAGCCTGATGTTTTCCCTCAACGCTCAATTCCAAACGCACTTCCTGAATATCTGGCAGGCTTGTTAATAATGATGGGAAATTGCTACTGTGCCCTGCGCTTAACCTGCTTTGGTACCTGAAAACATACTTGTACGGAGCAGTTTTCCAAAGGTCTCAGCGAAGTAACAATCGTCATTATCCGAGTCATTTATTATGCGATAAATGCCTAAGCGGCATTGTGCGCGGAATTACTCCTCGATGGCAATAGCGCGGACCAGCTCATCACCAAACCGGGAAACCTGTCGCTACTCGTCCAACTCCCCGTTTTCGTATTGGGTCAGAAATCGCTTCATGAAGCGTCGGATTTCCCGCGAGGCTGAGGTGTCGACATCATTGCAGGCAGCAACGAACCCGTCCCGCAGCTCCTTGTCAAGACGCACCACCAGTTGAGACTCTTTATTGGATTTGTTGCTTTTCTTCTTTGCCGCTTTTGCCATTCGTCATTGCCCGTATGTGCGCGGATGCTCATGAACCATCCATACTAGAACCAATGCCGACTGACACTACTTGCGGTCGGCATCAGATGACTCAGGCGTTGTTCAGGCAGCTTTTTTAGCCACTTTACGCACAGCTTTCCGGGCCTTACCCTTCTTGCCTTTTCGGATAGGCTTTATTGCAGCTTTGGTAGCGCGCTTGACCACTTTTTTCTTCTTTGATTCTACACCGGCACGCTTTACCGCTTTACGCGCCAGCTTCTCGGCGATGCTCTTGGCTTTCTTGTTGGAAATTTTTGACATTTCAACCAGCTCTCTTTGTTTAAGGGCTGACTAACATAATGTATATACATTCGATATGCAAATGATATCGCTTTCGTATCAAACTGTAGTGTTAGATACTCGATATATACTATGCTACTTGTTCAATGTATCCCGATACTTCAAACATATCCAGAAAGGTCGCATCAGCGTACTCGCATGGAGCAGAGTCCAGATCAATCGGAATATAGATCGTTTTCATCCCTGCCAGCTTCGCGCCTTCCATATCAGCAACTGGATTGTCACCAATAAACACCGAAGACTCGACATCAGCATCCACAACACGACAAGCGAGCTCGAATATGGCCTTTTCCGGTTTGCGCAACCCGACAACCTCGGAAACAATCACGCTGTCGAATAATCTACTGCAGTCAAGTTTCTGAAAGTTCCTCTCCTGGAATGGTGACTTTCCATTGGTCACTAATACAATTTTGAAACCTTTTCTGCGGCACGCCTCAACCGCTTCAGCAGCACCCCTTCTTGGCTTACAAAACGCGCTGAACATCAGCACGTACGTGTTCAGCAGATCATCAACCGACCAATCTACTATCTCGAATTCGTCAATGAGCGCCTTGTAAACCTCGTCTTTCCAGACCATGCCTTTCTGATCTAGCTCGATGAATCGTTCAACAAACCTGTCTACATCATTGCTATTGAAACGCAGCATCCCCTTGGCTTGCCATAGAGCGAAGTCTCGGAGAGAACCGGCGCGATCAAGAATGGTTTCGTCAAGATCAAATAGTGCTGCACGCATGTTTCGCTGCTCCTCCTCAGATACTGCGGGTCTATTGAACTGGATGATGAAGCTGATCGTTAGAATCCAGCACAGTTCTGCCGGAGCTCGGCTGCTCCTTCATTACCAGTAGTCGCATTTTTTCAGTCAGCTGCTGATCGCTGTCATCGACGAGCAAGGTGACCAACGATAGCGCCTTGCCAATATGCAGCCGCACACACTTGCCAATCAACCGGCCGGTCTCATGCAGAAACAGAGCTCGGCGTACCGTATCGCCCATAAAACTGGCCATATGAAACAGGCGACTGTTATGACCCGGTACGTACACAGGCAAAATCCTCGCTCCACCTTCTCGGGCCAGTCTGCCGGCCAGAGGTGTCCATGGTTGCTCACAGGGCGTATGCCACGGGCTTGCCGAGCGTTCCACGCAACCACTGGGAAATAACAGGATGGCCCCACCAGATCTAAGATGGCTGATAGCTTTTCGCCTGATCAGCACATTCTGCCGCAGCGCTTTGCGGCTGTTTTCTGCCAAATCCAATGCCAGAAAATGCTCGTTGGCCTCAGGAACATCAATCGCGTCCCAGATAATGATACGAAGATCCGAGCGTCGAGTTTCCACGCTGGCAGCAATAGCCAAACCATCCATCGCGCCGAACGGGTGGTTGGCAACGATCAGCAATGGACCGGTTTCAGGAATGTACTCCAACGATCTGGGATGCGCATCAATCTCAAGGTGAAGGGCAATGGCCGCGTTGCGGAAGAACCTGGCAGAGTCCGAGTGATCAAGCAATTTGTAACGTTTGTATGCTTTTTTCATTAGTGCCTGGCCACTGAGGTTCTCCACCAAGCGAACAAACAGTCGACCAAGAGGCGTTAGGTCGGATCCTGCATAGCTGAGCGACATGGTTATACTCCGTCAAACGAATCCCGTGGAAGTTACACAGGTATTCTTACAACCATATATTTGTTGTGTGAAGTACTGGTGACACAAGACTGCGCCAAAACGCTGCTGGAGCATAGAAATTGACAAGCTGTGCTGGCTACTAAAACTTCAGCTACGGTATTTTTCTATGAACACATCAATGTCCAGCTTGCGAACGTCTGGCATGGCAGCCTTATACTGATCATATGACCAGTCCCAGATGGCAATTTTCATCAACGCTTTTGACTGCACCTCAGAAAACCTTCACTTGATAAAACGGGCAGATACGCCACCGACCACGGTGTAAGGGGCGACATCAGAGGTCACCACCGCCCCTGCCCCTATCACCGGCACCACAGCCGATGGTGACACCTGCTGTCACGGTCACGCCATGTCCGATCCACACGTCATGCTCGATGTTCACCCAGTCAGCCTTGCGCCACTCGAAGAAGTCATGATCGTCCTCGCCCAACCCATGCGCCTCAGCCCGGTAGCCTGAGTGGTGTTGTACGGCTCTCCAGGTCGGGGGGCTGTTAACTCCGTCTTGCCGATCAGCTGTTGCTCCGACCTACCATCAACTTTGCCAACATCAACCTATTGAAGTACACCATCAGTATTGATATAGCTTTGCGTACTGTAGTCTTCAATAGGCAGCTTGGTCAGCGTGCCGATGTCGGTTACGTAGTCAACAAAAGACTGTGCGTAGTCAAGGAAGGTGTCCACTTTGAGATCATCGGGAATCTCGTCGAGCGTAAAGTACCCGTCTCTTCCTGCGCCTATGAAATCATTGGTCACTACCTTGTATACACGCGTGCTGTCTATCGCCGACCATACCGTCTCACCCTTGAGTTTGACTTTAACATTGGAGAAGCGCATGCCCTTTTCCTGACTGGCATCAATATCCCATCGTAAGCCTGACGCATAAGGAAAGGCGCCAGTTGAGCCGTCGGGGTTCAGCGCAAAATCCAGCGCATCCTCGAGTGTGTTGACAATTTGTTCGCCTGTCATATCCACCTCAAGCAACGTATTGGCAAATGGCAACAGTGTGTAGGCGTCGCCCACCGTGACGGGACCTGCAGGAATATCGATGCGTACACCGCCACCATTCTGTAAAGCAATATCCGATGTATTGCTTTGCGTCTTGAAGGCAAGTGCAACAATATTGGCGATGTCCGATCCACGACCGTCGGTTTCAGATACATCACACACCAGGCTTCTACCCTGCCCCGGAATGCGCTCCAGACAAAGATCTTCGGCTGCCGAACCGATCACTGCCTGCGCCAATTGTTCGGTTTGACTTGAATAGCCCTGCAGAACAGCGCTGGCATTGGCATCAGGCGTAACGATTGACAGCTCGGGTGCCGATTCGATTGCGCTGGTTACCGACGCCAGCGCATCACCGGTAAGGGCCACTGGATCACCATTCTCATCATCACGCTCAAACGTGTCTCCAAGCAGCAAATGCGGAACGCCGTTACACGCTGTGACGTTACCATTGTCATCAAACTGTACATCGAGTTCACCGACCACATAGCTGTACTGCCAGGCTTGCACAACACAGACCTGATTGCCATCGGCATTGCTCAGACGCGTGGGGTAGGGTCCGTCGGCATTCAGGCCATAGGCGTTGAGCCCTTCGCCCAGCAACGTGTGAGAATCACCTCCCACAATCACATCCACGCCACGAAGCGCCTGGGCAAGTTCCACATCATTGCGGTACTGGTAGTGCGTCAGCAACACAATCTTGTCAACGCCTTGCTCGAGCAACTCATCAATGAATCGCTGTGCGGTGGTGGTTTCATCGAGAAATTGTGTTGTCTCATCGGGATTTGAGGAGTTCTGCGTCTTGGACGCTATGTCAATTCCGATAATGCCCACCTGCTCGCCATTGATCGTCTCAACGGTGAACGGCTTGATGTAATCCGTAGCGGACGTTATAGCCAGTGGTGATACACCCAGCTCAGGTACTACATTGGCTGCCAGAACATCGGTTTCACAAGGCCCTGCAGCCAGATCATCCAGAAAGTCGCGAAGTCCGGCATCTTCCTCGTCAAACTCGTGATTGCCAAGAGCGAACGCATCGAAACACACTTCGTTCATTAACGCGGCATCTGCCTCACCTTTGAACAACGTGAAAAACAGGGTGCCCGTAATGGCGTCCCCTGCGTGAAGCTTCAAAACTGAATCGGACTGCTGTTCAAGTTCGCGCATTTTTGATACTACACGCGGGAACCCGCCGTACTCGACACTGGTCTCTTCACCCGCTAGTGTCAGTGTTGTATATTCAGCTTCAAGATGCGAATGATGGTCGTTGATATGCAGAATCTTCAATGCAAAACCGTCTTCAGTTGGAGCAACACCACCGTCTCGTCCAACGATGACATTTTCAAACCGCCGACCTGTTGTCAGATTGATCACGTTGTATTCACCCGGTGCAACGTCACAACGGGTGATATCACTGCCTTCGCACACCGAGTCGTACGGCTCAATGGTCTGCACCTGCCAGTAACCAGCGCCCGTCCACGAGATGACATTTCCCGATACTTGCACGGCATCTGTTGCATCGCCACTCACTTCGATGTCTTCGAATCGCTCGCCCGTACTGAGGTTAATCACGTTGTAGACGCCAGGCGCAACCTCACATGATGTTATCGAGCTGCCCTCACAGACACTTTCATAAGGATCGATGGTCTGCACCTGCCAATAACCCTCGCCGTCCCACACGATCAAGCCAGCCCTGGCCTGTGGTGGCGTAGATGTGCCTGGCACGCCCGGCATATCATCAGTCGTTAACATGACGCGATAGGTAGAGATCGTGTTGCTGACTTCCGATGTCACTACCAGTACACCATTGTTCTCATCAACTGGCTTGAAGATCAGACCTTCCGGAGCAACATTACCCGCCGCCTTGATGTCGATATACCCTAGATAGACAGGTGCCTTAGGGGTTGATAGGTCATAAGCAAAGATGCCGGAGGCTCTTTCAAGGCCAATGAATCCAACCGGTTTACCGGCAAGCATGCCAACAGTGACAGACTCCGGCTCAGGGCCTTTATCATCGCTCCGACCATCGGTCCAGACATCCGCATTTGATTGCTGCAAGGCCGCCAGGCGTAACTCAAAATCAGCTCCGCTGTCGAACACCGGTTCGCCTGCGCTATCCCAGATTGAGAAAGATCGAGCACCATAGGAGTGAATGATGTCAAAGTCACCGTCACCATCGGTGTCGCCAGTTGACAAGCTTGTCTTGAGTCGACCCAATAAAGCATCATCCTTCAATTCATTAGCATTTGGAAACGCAACCGGATCAAGGATAAACTCCTCATCACCCACCCGTGCCTCTTCAGAAAAGCCATCGTAGTCGCGGGCATCACCTTCATTGGCCGACACGATGTAGGTGGAGCCATCGACCGTGAAAGAGGCAATGGCATCGGGTTGGTACATGCCTGACGTTGACCAGTTCTGAATATTGATGCATTGCTCAGCATCCTCCAAAGCAATGGCACAGGTTGCCACACCGTCCCTGTCACTGGCGTCGAATTCAGCATTGAGCATTGCATGATTCTTGAAGCCGAGACCCTTGACCGCCGTGATGGTCGCTGTGGGGACGTCCAGAATCGCTAGCGCATTGTTCTCCTGCAAACTGATCCATGCGGTTGTCGAATCCGCTGACACCGTGATGTATTCAGGTTCGAGATCCTGAGGAACGCTTGCGCCTGGTCCAAAGATACGAACAGAGCTATCGTCCATGCTGGTGAATGATTCAAAACCTGCCGTACGCGTACTGTAATCAAGCATGTTGATGATGGTTACTGAACCCACCGGATCAATCTGGTAGTCGTCGCTGGGCTCGCCTTCGTTGGCTACAAGTGCAAAAGCGCCATCTGGCGTGAATGTCACCATATCGGGCAGAGCACCTGCCGGCACTTGCGCCAGCAACTCCAGGCTTTGACTATCGAAGAAGACGATCTGACCGTTTTCGGTTTTTATCGTCGCCTCTACGGCCACTGCAACAATACCCTCGGATACAGCCACACTGTTCGGCGCATCGCCATAGTCCGACAGGTCAATGATCCCTACATCGGTCAGTTGGCCCGTACTATTCAGATCCAAAACGCGTAGCTGATTTTCTGATGCGTTGGTCGTGAACAACCGCGAGAGGGCGGTATCCAGTGCAGAGATTTCCGCACAACCGTCGTCGTCATCGTCTAACCCACATACTTCATTATAAGTATCGGTGTAGATGGCGTTGAATGTTGCATCCTGCGCATAGGCAGAACCCGTCATGGCGACAGCAACCGCAAGCAAGCAGCGACTGGGAAGGTGCAGTTTCATTGTGTGTCATTGGATAGAAGAGACTCGCGTAAGTTAGTAGGCTTTCATGACATCCGTATGTCATGCAGCGTCACCTTGACATCTGCGTTGGCCTCACTACTTAACAGGAATATGCTCAATTAAAAAGGGGTGCCCATCAATCTCAGGATGGAGTGCAACTGCTGCGTTGCGAAGGAACCAGGAGAGGTCGGATCGATCAAGCTGTTTGTAGCGTTGCTACGCCATCGCGGGTTAACGAAGACCGGTGAGTTTCTCCAACTCAGTACACTTACGAGTAACGAAACATTCAAGCAATCGTCATAAAACGTTAACCAGCCTGTAACAAAGCCTGCCGATAATAATGTGATGAAGACGTTGAACGTTCTACATGCATTGGATATCAGAATGTTGCTGTGGTCATCAAGCCATCGTGACCGGTTTCGGTTAGGGTATTCTGCACGGTGCTTGTCACGCAGTGGTGACGGGTATTTGCAGGTGGCTCTACCCTGCTGTGCCTGGCTGTACGGAGGGGACGACGCGCGGGTACTGGCAGCTCTTTTTGTCTGGGCGTTTGCTGTTGAGAGGACACTCTATTTCGTCTTGAAAAACAGTCTGAAGCGACGGCGTCCGCCTCAGTGTGTACCTGATTACAAGAGTCTGGTTTTGCCATCAGACAAGTTCAGCTTCCCTTCCGGACACACATCGGCAGCGTTTCTGTTTGCTGCACTCATCTACGCTGTTGCTCCGACAGTTGGAATGTGTCTGTTTGCATGGGCATGCGGTGTCGGGCTATCCAGAGTAGTACTTGGGGTTCATTTTCCAAGCGATATCGTGGCTGGCGCAGCATTGGGCCTGGCAGTAGCTACTGCGGGATCTGTTTTGCCACTGACGATACCTGGTTGGTAATAGCGAGAATAGCCACCTATGTGGCCATGAATAAGAGAAGTCGAGGAGTAAAGGACATGCGCATTTTGTTTGGTGTTCAAGGGACAGGAAATGGCCATTTAACGCGCGCTCGACAGTTGATCAAGGCGTTGTGCGCAAAGGGTATCGAGGTTGATGTATTGCTTAGTGGACGGGGTCTGAACCAATGGCCTGACGAGCCTTGGTTGCACGATGCTTGGCGATGTCGTGGGTTGACGTTCGTTACGCGCGATGGGCGAGTAGAACGCTGGCGCACATTGTGTTCCTTGCGACCTCTGCGTACCTTGGTCGAGGTCGGTTCCGTCTGTCCTGATCACTACGATTTGATCGTAACCGACTACGAACCACTGTGCGCCTGGGCATCCAGATTATCGAACACGCCATGTATTGGTATCGGCCACCAGTACGCCTTCGAGCATCAGGTGCCCAGGCCGCATGATGATCCATTGGGAGCTCTGGTGTTACGACACTTTGCGCCTGCAACGACAACACTGGGTCTGCACTGGCACCCATTCGGAGCAGCCATTCTGCCACCTATGATTGACCACGAACTAACGCGACATGACGCGTCTGGATTCACACTGGTCTACCTGCCCTTTGAGGAAACCATTGCCACCATCAAACTGCTGAAAAGATACTCTAGTCACAGGTTTCAGTTGTTCGCACCCGATGCACCTGCAGAGGGTGAACGATACGGAAATGTCTGGTGCCGTCGGATCTCCACAGCAGATTTTAAAGAGTCGTTGTTGCATGCTGATCGCGTTGTGTGTTCTACAGGGTTCATGCTTATCAGCGAAGCCCTGCATCTCGGATTGCCTGTACTGACAAGACCTGTGCGAGGGCAGTACGAGCAACGAGCCAATGCCAGTGCCTTGTTGGCATTGGATATCGGAACAGTGTGTGAAACACCTCTCGGCGACTCTGAATTGTCTGCATTTCTCACAGCGCCTGATCAGGTATCCCCCGTTCGGTTTCCGGATGTTGTGAGTACAATAGCCAGGGAGATTGCACAAATAACGACAGATGATCTGAAGTCGCCTTGTGCGCTGATTGATGTGGAATGTCTGTCAAAGAAACTGTGGCACGCCGTCAGCACACGACATCCGTCATGGGCGTCCATAGCGGGTGAGTCAAAAAGAAGACCTACTGATAATCCACTGTGCACTTTGGATCAGGCTGCTTAGCTTCCTCGGGTATAAACAGTCATTGCAACACGCAGGATGATTGTATGGACCATCATCGTATCGCTATGTAGGTCCGCTATTGCAGTATTGGCTTTTATTCTGAACGAGTGGAACAATGAGTAGTAGCGGTTCGTCTTGGAGCAAGGCATTGTATGAGGCGATGCTTGTTCCCACGTGAACAGGGTGCTGTTCGGCACCACTGCCTAACCAATAAGTAACTGACGATCCAACCACAAGAGTTGCCGCGTGAACGAGGGAATGCACTTGCGTCCAAAAGGTAGGACGGCCCGGATTTCAAGTGGGCGAAGAACAGCGCCAGCACACGCATGAAACCAATAGCTGGCGAGACTGGTGACTCCCGTGCAATCTCGTTATCGACTGACGGCGATACGTTGCGCGGCTTCAGGTTTGCCACAGTCGCCTATGTCATGTGGGGGGGGGGTTACCTCTCTATATCAAGTTAATGGATCACATCGGCGCGCCTGAAGTTGTAAATTACATTACCTGTCAGGAACCACGCTACGTCCATACAGTCATGATCAATCAGTTGACAGACTTGCAGTTAAAAAAACAGGTAGGGTTGAACCCTATTCCGCAAGCCAGATGCGCCCCGTGCCACTACAGCAGAGCCATGCGGCAAAAATCCGGGCGACCAGCGACAGACACTACTGGTCAGAGGCGGCAGGGAATCTGTGTGCCAAGCGGACCACTAGTCTTCGGGGGCATCCTGTTTAATCAACTCTTGCACGACGTGCATGTGTATTGGAACCACACCCGCTTTAAGACCAAATGGTTTGAATACCTTATCAACGATGGGTTGGACGGGTTTACCTTTGTCCAGTTCGATGTCCGACAACGTTTTACGACTAACCCCAGTCATCGCCGCATATTTTGTTTGGTTAACATTCAGAACCTTTTTGCGCAGGTATTGCAATAACTGTCCCTGCGTATGCTGGTCCAACATATATTCTGTAAGCAGTCTTATTAATAATGCTTGCCTTTGCTCTGCAGTTAATGTCACAACAGCTCCCAACGCGTTAATTTCTGTTCCAGGTATTCAAATCCTATTGTTGGAAATGATAATATTCGGACCGGAACTCCGCGTTCTGCTAATCGATCGCCTAAGCCCACCAGCTTTGATGCAGTGCTTTGAAGAGCTTCCATTGATTTTTCGATCGGACACAGACCCTCCAACTTTTCAGCAATTCTCATCCAGCGCAGTTCACCCCCTTCCTCATAGGGTGTACCCCAAGTCGTAGTACGGACGACCCCTTCCGGATCGGCCTTCATGGGCGCAAAGTCATAGATAGGTGATAGCGATATGCTGTTGGTTTTTTTCAGAAGTGCGGTGTTTCGGCCATGGTTATCTGAGTTCCCAAATGCAATATTAAGGAGGTCTCTTTTAAGCCATTCGCAAACAAACGATTCCGCATCAAACCCAGAATCTCTACCAGACAGTAGAGCGCATAGCTTTGTGAGCACATCAAAATGGTTTAGATAGCTGCCCGCTGGTTTGTTTAAAGCAGAGAACACAGATTCCAAACCATGTTTTTGCCAACTGCTGCCTTGCCAATAAACATCGAATCGGGGTAACCATAGTGACGGATATTGAGCGCCTTCAAGGAGCTTCATATCGGTTACATCAATGGTGTCCATGCCCATTGCAGTGAGTTCGTTGTAGAAATGGAATTCAGCTCGCAAGATGTCACAATCATCATTGCTTCGCTGGTTGCGTGGAAACTTTACCAAATAGTGTCTATCAACGTTTTGAAACGAATCCTGGTAGGTATCAATCCATACTTCACCACCAGACGAACATCGAAGCAGTAGCTTCGGCGCTTCGCCGCCAGCACCCGTCGCACCACCACTTATTGCCCCCATTTGGTGTGCGTATTCTAGAAAATCTGTATTTCTGTCGACAACATCCTTGACCTTAAAACGTCTTGTTTCCAATGTTGATCCCTCAACTCTGGATGGAACCGACTCCTTGATTCGAAGGTTGCCAATGGGTGCGATGGTCCTTTTTGACAGTAATTCTGTGTCTTGGATTCCTCTGAATGCGCCTTGTAATCCCAATTGATTGATCCAATAGCGTCGTGCTGCCCCTGATGGAACAATGTCATCCAGAAATCGAAACCAGTGAGGTGACCTGTGCTCAACCATTATATGGATTGGAAGCGTTAAGCTACAGGCGTGTTTATCATTTCGATCCATCCAATTTATCGCGTAGTCGAGCTCGTAGCCCAGCCGGGTAGGACTTGCGTCGCCTAGCTCAGGTTGCAATAGCGTTAGCGTGGCCACATCGATCCATGCGCTTTCCAACAAAATCTGGATCGTGAGTTGTTTCATCAATGTATTATATTGTGTAATTAATTACTCATTATAGCATCAACTTTATCTTTATGAGTAATAATGTACTCATTTTCATCTTGACCTGTCAATTCTGAGTAAAAAAATACACTACTATCAATTTAGGTAAACAGTGTGCGTACCGCACTTGCCGTTCATCAATGCCGCTCACTTCCAGTCGGCGAATCGTCGCGCTGGAGCACGCGTGCCGCCGCTAGCGGTTTGCCAGGTAGATGAACAGAGCTGATTTGGAAAAAAAGAGTCGGGCAATTTTCGACCCTGCCTATCGCTGCCTGATGAGAATGTTACGGGAGAGAGTGTGGTTTTGCCTTAGCCTGCACGTTATGGAAGCATTGTGGAAAGCAATGGTAATGCTATAGCATCGAGAACAGCTGCCATAAAAAAGCCGCTGCACACCTGGAAGCACAGATTGCGCTTCAGGCATCCAGCGGCTCTATAGGCCGAGGATATAGCCGTTACAAAGGCCTCCTAGTTCAACTTCATTTTTGACAGTGACTTAACCTGTGCGCTAATCTCAGCACGCTGATCATCTGGCAATGGGATCATACCCTTGTCAACCAAGTAACCGTCCTCACCCCAGGCCTGCTCGCTAGTGAACTCGGCGAGGTATTCCTCAATGCCCGGCACCGTACCCACATGTTGCGCCTTCACATAGAAATACAATGGTCGGGATATACCATAGTCACCGCTGGCTATCTCTTCGAATTCGGCCATGTGTCCATCTATGATCGAGCTTTGTACCTTGTCATCGTTCTGCTCAAGAAAGCTATAGCCGAAGATACCTAATGCATTGGGGTTGGCTTCGAGCTTCTGCACGATCAGGTTGTCGTTTTCACCGGCTTCAATAAAAAGACCGTCCTCACGCATCGTGTGGCAGGCTGCCTTGTGCGCATCATCCTCCATGTTCTCGATGAACTCGAACGTATTGCAGCCCGCTTCCATCGCAAGTTCTGCAAAAGCGTCACGCGTGCCCGAGGTAGGAGGTGGGCCCAGCACTTCGATGTTAATCGAAGGCAGGTCAGGATTGATCTCGGACCATTGCGTGTAGGGGTTTTCCACTAGCGTCTCTGAACCATCCGGGTTGGGAACACTCTTCGCAAGTGCCAGATAAAGATCGGCCATGCGCATGTCGAACTGCGGGGCGTTGACTGAATTGGCAACCGCAATACCATCAAATCCGATAAGCACTTCGACCACATCGGTCACGCCGTTGTTATTGCACATCTCAAGCTCACTGTCCTTGATACGCCGTGAAGAATTGGTAATATCTGGCGTGTTTACACCAATGCCTGAACAGAAGAGCTTAAGGCCACCACCAGAGCCCGTGGATTCAATCTTCGGTGTAGCAAAGCCTGTAGTCTTGCCAAAGCGCTCGGCAACGACCGTTGCGAAAGGATAGACTGTGGAAGACCCGACGATGCTGATGCCGTCACGCGCCATTGCGTGGGTGGCAAATGTACTGATGATTACTGTTGTACTGGCCAGTAGCAGTGTCTTGTTCATAGCTGATTTCTCTTGGTTTAAGTGCTTGACATTACCGTGGCGAGTATCGGCTCTGAATATGACACTGAAGTTAAAGATGCAGCTGATTACTGGAAAAACGGTATGGTCTATCTTACTTTCTGTTCATCTGAGGTGGTGACAGTCAGATGACATGCAAGCTTACAGGCTGATCAAATCCAGATCGCAACATCATGTGCACGAGGCCTCTACTCACAACGTAGATACCAAGAAACGTTAGAGTATAGATATCGTCGTATCATGATGGCCGGTGGCGGTGGTATCGGTTTTGCCGCTTGCGCATAAACTGGAGAGGCGCTGCGAGGTAAAGCTTGTCGAGATGACTCACGAGCACGCTCAGCACTTGGCATCAGTGCTCAGAATGAGGCCTGCGGTAGCTCCAATTACTAGAATTAGAAAGCTGTGGAAGCCGGACATGCGGCTCATCTAATATCAGAAGAATTAGGATCCACTATCAGACAGAACCAGAAAACAGACAAGCGCGATGTATTGGCCATTGTCCAGGCATCACTCTTTTCAGACATTAGCTGCATCCAGGGAAAGACTGTCAGCTCAAAGCGCTATTATAAAACCACATTCCGCTTAAAAATCAAAGAGCCTGAGTTCGCTACTCAATCGAAGCTCGTACATAAGTACGTATCTATTTCTTCACATCAAGCATTTTTGTTGTTGACACATGGGGAGTCCACATAAGACCTAAATGACGCAGCTCGTTGTAAGAACAATATTCATTTGATCATGCTCAACCTTGCGTCTTCAACACATAACGCACACCACGCCCCTTGCCAATCACCTGTAGATAATCCTGCACGGCAAGCTTCTTCAAATGTGCTTTGATCGTATTACGATTGGCACTTGTGGCCGCCTCTATCTCACGTACAGTTATTTCTCCTCTAGTTTTTGCCATGTACTCAAACGGTCGGGCGCCAGATCTTGAGTGGCTTGCCACTTTCCCTTGAATTCATCAAGTTCACTGATGAACTTCAAGGTTTCTGCTGTTATGTGAATGCTCTTGAATTGCAGCATGAGTGGCGTTGGGTATCCATTTATACCCAATTATATCCAATAAATATCCATTTATCAGCTCAAATATCTATTTATTGTAGCGCGACAATCAGGATGAGACGCTAGCGACAAACAAGATGAGACAGTTGGTGTCGCGGCAGCGTGATAATCAC
>ENA-ORXM01000675-ORXM01000675.1-marine-metagenome-genome-assembly--contig:-NODE-675-length-55845-cov-4.561666_pt1 | contig 55845 bp, 72 predicted proteins | sample MGYA00237867_ERZ511480 | MGnify/ENA primary metagenome ERZ511480 (study PRJEB26309, sample SAMN06266103) | marine metagenome | isolation source: Algal blade | place: United Kingdom:Sidmouth, United...
TTGGGCCCAGCTTTTAGGTTTGTTATACGTGTCATTAGTGGGGTTATTAATATTGTTTCTGCTGTTATTGGGATTTTCAGCAAGATAGGTCCTGCTCTTAAATCGGTTGGGAATTTTTTCGTTTCAGCGTTTAATGTCGTTAAAACAGTTTTTGATGGAATCAAAAACGTGATAACTAGTGTTCTTGGTTTTATTTTGAAGCTAGTTAAAATACAGATAGGTTTAACTGTTTTGACTTTTATAGCATTAATATCACCTATTTTGCCTTATGTTAAAACAATTTTTTCTGCTATATCTTTTGCGGTTTCTTTGGCTTTTAATGCTATAAAAAGTGTTGTTACTAGTGTCAGTTCAGCTGTTTCAGGTGCTGTTTCATCTGCTTTTAATGCGATAAGTGGTGTTGTCACTAGCGTGGCTTCTACCATATCGGGTGCTGTTTCATCCGCTTTTAATTCTATTAGGTCAATTGTTTTTAGTGTGGTTTTAGCGGTTACTAATTTTATAACGACTCAGTGGCAAAGGGCGGCTGATAGGGCTTCTAAGATTTGGGAGACGCTTAGAAGTGTAATGGATAGTGTTTGGTCTGCTATAGAGTCTGCTGTGTCTGGTCCTGCTAATGCTATTATAGGTTTTATTGATGGTATTATTAGCAAAATACAGTCTTTGATTAGTATAGCTAGTACCGCTAAGGATGCTGTAGGTGGTCTTTTAAGCGCAGCTGAGAGTGTTGGCGGATCAGTTATTAATTCGGTTAACCCTTTTTCTTCTAATGCTTATGGTGGTGTCACTAGGAAGCGTCAAATATCATGGCTTTCCGAATTTAACCACCCTGAAGCTATATTGTCTTCTATAGCTTCGCCTCAAAGAAACTTTGGTTATTTGAAAGAAGCTGGCCTGGTTGAAAGTTTGGCTCCAATGTTTGAACGTTTACAGACACCTACGGTCAATGTTCGCAACCCCCAGGTTTCTAATTCGAATAATCCTGGTGTTATTCATTCTGAGCCTACTACTATTAATGTTAATGTTTCCTCTGATAGTTCTGGTTCGACTAATGATGATCTTTTGAGGGCTAAGAAGATAGCTGATAGGGTTGATATGGTTTTGAGAAGACGCCGCAATCGTAAAGGTTTCAGATAATGCCTGTACCGTATTTGAGTGGATATTTGGCTGTCACTAAACCTGATGGTAGTTGTGTAGAAGTTTTTAATTCTTGCCGCACTAAATGGAATTTTGATAACAGGCCTGAATCTTGGACTGGCAAATGGGAAGCTGCTGATGGCAGTGATGGAAAAAGTGTTTGGTCTGGTTGTTGTTGTTGGGCTTGGGACACACAGGATTATGAGGGGAATGATCCTTGGTTTGATCCTGCTAATCCTGCTACTAGTGAGGTTGCTGGTGGGATGATTGACGTTCCTGATGGTGATGGGAATGGTTTTTATTTGGAACCTTCTGGTTCTAAGAGGCTTGTCGAGTCGGCTAGAGTTTTGCCTTTAGAGTCTTACATAACTTTTACTGTCGTTGCTGGTTCTTCTAGAGGTGAGCGCGCTTATTTGAAGTGGTTGGATGAAGTTTTTAGGGATTGTTGCACTGTTTGTGACGGTTTAGAGTTAACGGTTTTTAATGAGTGCCCTTGTGAAGATGATTATCCTATAGAGGTTGGTAGTGAAGATTATGTTGAGGCTGATCTTATAGACCCTGGTGCTCCTATGGTCCCTGAGTATTATTGTGATCCGGATTCTGGTGTTTTGGAGCCTTATTCTGGTGAGGATCCTATTGTTTTAGATAGTGGTGTTAGGCATTTGCTTAGGGCTGATTATAGGGGCATTGAGCCTTTGGAAGAAGGTTTGTCGAATTGCAGTGGGAATAGGTATAAGATTTGTTTTGAGATAAAAGATCATCAATGGTATGGTGACCCTAGGTTGTTGTGCACTTTGGGTGAAGATTGGTCTAAGTGCGATTGTTTGTGTACTAAAATTTTTGATGCTTGCGATGTTGATGTTGTTGAACCAGATTTGTGTGGTCCTGATCCTGCTTTGGCTGCTGCTGAAGTTTCTACGGTTTTTAAGCGTTCTGGCCGTGATTCTTTTAACAATGTTGGTGGTTTGATTTGTTTGCCTGGTAGGTATAACAGGCCTGAGAAAGTTCGATTGTCGGTTTGTTTGACACCTCCGCAGGCTGTTAGTGTTGATAATGTTTTGTCTGCGGCTGTAACTAATTTTGGTTCTGAAGTTGTTGAGGATGCTAGGCTTGTTGTTTGGGAGGCTTTAGAGGGTGTAGCTGCACCTGATACGGTTAAGGGTTGGGATGTTTATTGCGATCAGGATCCGTTGTATTCTTTGAATGTTACTAGGTTGAGGCCTGGTGAGGTGATTAATTTGTTGCCTGACAGTTCTGTTCTCGTTGAATGTGTTAACCGTGAAACTACGAACGGTTTGGGAACTATTGATGGTTCTAGTAGCTTGTTGCCTTCTATGAGTTGTGATCTTAGGTTTTGGGTTGGTTTGGAAATACCCTGTGGCTATGGTGATGGTTTGCGTGCTGATATTTTTGTTGTCTCTCGGGAGGATATTTAAGTTTTGGATTGCAGGCCTGGTTGTGCTGATGTTTCTGTGGATTTCATTGAGGATGATACAGGTATAGTTGTTTTTTCTTTGGCTAATAAGGTTGGTTGGGCTTTGTCTTGGGAGAGGAAACTTTCTGAGCCTTCTGCTGCTTCTCTTGTTTTAGATAATCAGGTTGGTGATTGTTGCAAGATTGATTTGAAACCTTTTTGTCACTCTATGAGAGTTTTTAGGTGTGGTGAGTTGGTGGCTTGCTACCAGTATTTGGGTTTTACTTCTACTTCTAATTCTAGTTTAGTGATGAATTTTGTTTCTATTATGAGCCTTGTTGAGTCTAGGCCTTGGCTTTCTGATTCTGATTTGTCTGGTTCTTCTAATGTTTTATTTGGCAAGGTTTTGGATGAGGCTTCTAAAGTTGATCAGTTGCCTATATCTGAGGAGATTGTTGGTGATGGTTTTCAGACGGGTGTTGTTTCTGCGGAGAAAGATTTTTTGGCTAATCCTATAAATAGGCTTGTTTCTGATTCTTTAAATTATGTTGAATATGCGTCTGGTAACGATTGTTATATTGTTCGTTATGGTGATCTTGATTATCCGACTGGCCATGTTTTGACTGATTCTGATTGGGATGATCCGCCGTCTATTGGTGAGGATGGTTTCGATTTGGCTTCTTTTGTTTGTGTTTTGTCTGATGATAAAACTGGGGATACCCCTAATTTTGTTGGGGCTTGGCCGCCGATTGTTGATGGTAAGTATCCTCGTGGCGGTCATTGTAAGTGGTTGCCTAAGCAGGTTATTATGCCTGGTTTGAATAGTGATGGTCAGGCTACTGAGACCGCTAGAAGGATTTGGGAGTCTTCTCAGTCGGGTTTGTTTATTGGTTCTAAGTCTGCTTCTGGTGTTGATTCTAATTTGTCTAAGGTTTTCCCTGTTGATGTTAATAGTTTGTTGCCTGGCGCTTTGTTCGAGTCGGATATTTCTCATGGTTGTGGTTCTGTTGGTGAATTGTTTAGGCTTGTTTCTTTAGAGTTTGATGTTTTGGATGGTTTAGAAATTTCTGTTAAAGCTGATTTTGAGGGTGTGTAATAAAAGAATATTTCGTTGTTGATGCTATAATATGTTTATATGGGCATAAGGTCTACAATTAAATCTATAGTCACACCTTCATCAGATAAGGCTGACTGTATTGAGATAGAACCTAGATGGCATCCATGTAGTGGGATAGTTGTTCGTGATGGTTGGGGTGATTCTTCAGACGGTTCGGCTTGGAGCAACTCAGGCTATGATCTTTGCCTTGTAGGCGAGGACGAAAAACCTGACATTGTTGATGCACCTTTTTGTGATTGTTCTAATAACTCTTTGAGGTCTGGAGGTCGTAGGGCTTTCAAACCTGATGGGAATATTGGTTGGCTTTTTGAACCTCAGGCTAGGAAATGGCAGCAGTATTCATCTTTTTATAGCAACACTGGTAACGGCCCTGTCAATGATAAGGGTGATAATGTTTTGATTAGTCCTATAGAGTTTAGTGTTAAAGCTACTTGTTACCCTTTGATTGTTGATGCTAGGCTTGAAGTTTGTGGATGGTTTTTTAGGCCGCCTGATGTTGAGAAAGTAGCTGCTTACGGTGAGTGGGTTTCAACGGTAACTTCTCCTTCTGATCAAGCTGATGTTGACGATGTTGTAGAAATTTCGGATAAAGAGCGTTGTAACTTTTTTTATGCTTATGGTGGCAGTATTGATAAGCATATTGATCAGATTCGTTTAGAGCCTAAGGATTCTTTAGATTTGAAAGCTGATTTAGGTTTAACTTATTTCGATCCGATTGATGTGCCTTTTACTAACTCGATAGGTTCTGCTAGGTGGGTTGTTGATATTGTTGAAGATACTTCTTATGGTTCTTCTGATTTCGGGAGTTGCTAATGCCTTTGAATTCTATTAGAAGCTGCGGTAAGTGCAATAGTAATGATACTATTCTTGTTGATGACGACGGTTTGCAGTTGCCTTCTTATGGTAGTACTTGGGTTGTTGAGCAGTTTGGTGATCATCCTGTTGTTAAATCTGCTGATGGTAGTCCTATTACTGTTTCTTATGATGCTGATGATAATTGTTGGGTGATTGATTTTCCTACTACACAGCAGGGCGGTAATCTTGTTGGTGATGGTGATCAAATTATTTTTAGTGAGTCTAAAGATTGTGGTGTTCAGCTTAACGGTGCTGGTGGTTGCAGTGTCCCTTCTACTGTTGATGGCGGTTTGAAGGTTACTCAGGTTACGGGTAATGAGTTTAAGGTTGAGTTGTGTTTTGATTCTGTTAATCCGCCTTCTGGTTGGCATGTTAATTCTTCGGGTTGCATTGAGGATGGGCCCGCAGTCTAGTTTTTTTGTGATAGTATGTTTGTGAGAAGGATTCATTTTTTCCTTTTTCTTGTAGAAAGGGGCCTCATGTGTTTTGGGGTCCCTTTTGTTTTTGTGTGGTTGTTGGTAGAATGCTGTTATGAATGATATGGACGGTCACACGATGCACATGATGGGGTCTGTTAGTAATGAATCTGGTTTAGATTTGGTTCATTTGCTAATATTTTTTGTCACTTTTTTTGTAGCTTTTTTCTCTGGTTGGGTTTTGACTGGTGCGACTACTTTGTTGAAGGCTTTGAAAATTGAGGATTGGTTGCATGAAAAGGGGGGTTTTCATGATGCTAACCCTAAGTATTTGGGTTGGTTGATGCAGTGTCAGGTTTGTGCAGGGTTTTTCCCTTCGGCTGCTGCGGCGATTTTGTTAACTTTTTTTGATTCTGGTTTGCATTCTGTGAATGATTATGTTGTGTTTGTTTTGTTCACTATTTTCGGTGCTACGTTTTTGCATTATTTGTTTTTGATGTTAACTAATAGGAAGGTTGTTTGATGCCAGTTGATAAGCAGGGGAATTTTATTAAGTCTCCTTTGGTTGATGCCGCTAAAAAGGTGCGTATTAGGAAGCCTTCGGTTGCTAGGCCTTCTAAGTTTTTTAGAACTAGCAAGGTTATAGTTTTTAATCCTAAAACTGATTTGGATGAGGTTTTTAAAGTTACTGTTGGTTGTGGTGGCTGCAATAATGGGTCTTACAAAGAGATAGAGGGTGCGACTGTCCGTAAACTTGTTGACTATATGGTTGATGAGCGTGAAAGCGGTGTTAAGTTGACAGAGTTTTTTAGGAATTCTGAGTGGTCTGTTGTGGGTGGCGGCGCTTTACCTAAAACTTTTAACATGCAGAGTGTTAATGGTGGCGTTACTAAGCTTATGAGAACTAATAACACTTTGCCTGTTAACCCTTTTTCTAGAACAGCTGCTGCTGATATTGAAGCTAATAGAGAGAATTTCGATAAGTGGCTTGTTGATATTGGTTACAACAAAATTTCTGATGAGGATGTTAAAAATGTTTCTTCTGATATGGCAGCTGATGTTGTTATTGATAAGGGTTTAGGTCAGATGAATATTAAACAGGTTAAAGAGCTTGTTGAGAATGTTGCTGACGATTTGGGTTTGTATGCTTCTAAGGTTTTGGAGTGGGAGAAAGCTAACAACAATCGTAAGTCTTTAATTAGTTGGCTTGAAAAGCGCGTTTAGTGGAGGGCTTTGAGGGCCAACTTTATTTGAAGCAGGTCGATAACCGTAATTTTGAGGTTGTTAAAACACTAATTTTTCGTGGTAGGCATGAGAATTTTTTTGTTCCTGAGGGTTTTGTGACTGATTTGGCTTCTGTCCCTAAGTTTTTGTGGTGGTTGTTCAGCCCTTATGGTTCTTACACTATGGCAGCTGTCCTTCATGACATGCTGTGGAGGGCTTCTAAAGGGCTTGAGAGTCCTGGGCCTGTTAAGGACCCTAAAGACGTTGATGGGTTGTTTAGGCGTTCTATGCGTTTGTCTGGTACAGGGTTTTTTACTAGGTGGCTTATGTGGGGTGGTGTTAGGTGGGCCGCTATTATTTCAGGAAGGGTTGGGTCTATGCAACGCAAAGATTGGATGCACCTATTTTTAGTAACCTTGTTATCTTTAACGCCTGTGCTAACTATTTTTCTTATTGTTGTTTTATTGAAGGCTGTTATCTAGATACGTTTGGATAAGTCTTATTGTCGCATAAAACATTGCTGCTAGAGTTATTGATGTTAGAAGACTGTTTATGGCTATTTGTTTCGCGTTTATGTGGCAGCCTTCGTCTTTGATCGGTTCAACTATTTGTGGGTTGTTTCTTTTAACGTTTTTGACTATGTGGTTTAACCAGTTATCCATAACTGATTTCTTCTGAATCGATTTTTGCTGTTTCGATTTCCCAACTGAAAATTATTGTTTCTATACACTCGTTGAATTCAGTGATTTTATTGTTTAGTCTTATCATTTTGCGCCTATATTTTGGCGTGTTTTTTCTGATTTCTCTTAATTGGATTGAATTTTTTTTGATTTCGTCTATCTGCTTGTAAATGTTTGAAAAGGTTTTTGGTTCTGTGTGTTTTTGTATGCTATCTATGTTGTTTATAAATATTTTTCTTGTGGTTTCGTTTTTGAATGGGTTTACCATAGTTTTGTCCTTTTTCTTGTTACCTATTTTAGGGTTGTTTTGGAGGTTTTTTGCTGAGTGTTTCTAATATTTCTTCCCAATCTTGCGGTTTCCATAGCCTTATGTCCGCTCCGTCTTGTCTTAAAGATCTGTGCCAGATTTGCTGGTTTTTTGTTAACGAACCTTTATGCGATTTGAGTTCTGCTAATATTAGGCCTCTGCCTGATCCTGAGAGTGTTAGGTCTGGGTATCCTATATCGCCTTGTGTTGGGGTTAACCATACGCCTCTTTTGTTTTGAACTGTGGGTGTGTGGTTAACGATCCAACCGTTTAACGCTGCTAATTCCATAACTTGTTTTTGGAATAGTTTTTCTGAGATGTGCAAGTTGGTGTCTAATTTTTTTTTGTTGTTTGCCAATGTGTGGGCTTTCTGTTAGACCCAGGAGCGGGATTTGAACCCGCGAATTAGCGCTTTGCAGGCGCTTCCCTTAGGCCGCTCGGGCATCCTGGGGTTTAACAAATGATAGCATATTTAAAGGTTAGAACGGTTGCTCTGTTTTATCTTCTACTGTTGGTTCAGTTTTTGTTTCTTTAGCTCTAAGGTTTTTTGTCCAGTCTTTTATTTTCCCTGGATTCTTTTTATCAGGACTGTGATTTATATCAAATTGAACATCCATGCCCACGTTTAATGATATGGCTGTCGCTGCTTTGTCTAGGTCGAAGTCCCAGTTGCCGTTTTCGTCTTCTGTGTAAACAGTTTCGAATTTTTCGCCTAATAGGCTTTCTATTATGTTTATAGCTGAAGACGCTTGGTAGTCTTTTTGGAAGTTGAGGAATGTTCTTTTTTTAGTTCCTGATTGTTCTATTTCTTCACCGTTTGAGTTTGTGACTACTGTTGTGTCTATTACTATGTTTTCGAATCCGTCAGTGTTTGAAGCTTTTTCGGCGGATACCAGTTTAGCGTAGTATGTGCCTTCTGGTAGCGGCGTGTATTCGATTCCCATTTTTTCTTCTTTCGCTTTTTGTACGAACATTTTACTTATTTTTACCATTTTGTTTTTCTCCTTGTATGTTGTTTCTTATTTTTGATAAGATCTTTTTCGGGTCGAAACCCTGAGTTTGATTTTTTCTGACATTTTTTCGTTTGCTGTCGTATGCGCCTTCGGACCATAGTTTATACCCTTCTGGGTTGCAACTGTGGCATGGTGTGAGATATCTGATACCTTCTAGCTGATACCTTAAAACCAGTTTGGAGTTTTCGCATAGTTCGCATTTGGTCATTGTGTTAACTCTGCCTGTGATTGTTGTGTCCTATATGTTTTTATTAAAGAAGCGAACTTTTTTCTAGCTGCTTGATTGTTGATTCTCATTTCGTGTTTTATGCCTAACATGGCTTTTTGGCAGATCTGATTGGGGTATTGGGGTGTTTGTCCTGTGCGCTTAGATTGCAAATAAATTTGTGTGCACCTTAAATATAGTTCTTCTATATTGTGGTCTGCCATTTCGTATAGGTCAGATGGGTTGATGAAAGGTTTAGTTTCTAGTGTTGCGACTATTTGGTTTAAAGCTGATTTTATGTCCCAGTTTTGCAGTACTTTGTACCATGCCATCTTGTCTAGTGTACTTACCGACTGTTTTTCTTCTACCATTTTGATTATGTCGTCCATTTCTTTTTCAGTCACTGGATTTCCTGTAATAGGTTTTTAGCTAGACTTGTTGTTTCATGATTTGACCTGTTTCTTGTTTTTGATGATTTGTATGATTGCCGTATTTTTGGTAAGTGTTTGCGTATCGATTTCGGTGAGTTGATTTGATCGGCCCAGCAGAAACCTTTATCAGACGGCTCATTCATTTCTTCGAAAACTATTTGCATGAAAGATTTTATTTGTTCCTCGTTTAGGGGTTCTTTTTTTGTTCCAAGCGGCCCTTGTTCTCTCAGTAACCGCATGTCTGTTAACCATGTTTTTGTTATGTTAGGCCCAGGCTTTTGGGTGTGCATCTCGATGTATGACACTAGTTGATTTGACAGGTTTTTATCAACGTCGTTGACTGGTTCTATTGTTTTAGTTTTTGGTGTTGCTTGTTTTAAATATTTGTCTATAGCTTCGTTGATTATCAGGCTTGTTGATAGTGGCCTGCCGTAGTTGTCTGTTAGTTTAGCTGCATAGTTTTTTATTTGATCATGCAGGTCGTTATCTATATAGTATGATCTTATTGTTTTAGGTTTTATGTTTTGTTCCACAGTTTTAACTTTCTGCTGGTATAGCTAAATGGTAGTTGGGTGCCGATTTTTTTAGTTTCTTGTTGTTTAGTCTTGTTTTTAGTTCTTCTATACCTTTGACGCATTTGTGTGCGTATGGGCACCAGCCGCATAAGGGCCCTGGTTTCGGTTCGTACTGATTGTTTTGTTCAGCTTCACCTATCCGCTCCCACGTGTCTTTGAGAACAGCTTCTACGTGTTCTATGTTGCCTTTGCTTAGTGGGACGTTGACTGTTGTGTTGCCTAGGTATAACAGTTTCGCTGCTGCTGGTTTTTCGCCTGTGACCTTGCTGTAGGCTGAAGCGTATAGTTGTAGTTGAAAGTTTTTTTGGCCTGCGAACATGGGGGCTGGCGGTCTTCCAGATTTGTAATCTTCAACGATAGTGAAACCTGATTCTTGTTTTTGGACTCGATCTATGACACCTCTAAATGGCACTCCGTTTAGTTCAGTGGTTAATATTATTTCTAAATGTTCTACCATTATTTTTTGTGGGTTTTCTAGTTTGAATATGCCTTTAACCCCATCCCATAAATCCCATTTAGCTTTCAAAAGTTGTTCTTCATTTAATTTTAGTGATGTGAAATCTGGATCATTTTCTAGTTCTGGCCACCATTGCGCTGTGACTTCTTTAAAGTTTTGCTCTGTGCGATGTTTTGGTTCAACACCGTAAATGTCTTCTAACACGTTGTGTATGTATGTGCCTAATAACGCTTTGTATCCTGGTGTGTTTGTTTCGTTGTTGATGTATGTGTGCCAGAAACGTTTGGGGCAACCGTTGAAGTCGGTCATTTTTGTGTAAGATAATTGTTTGATTGCCATCTGTTTCTTTCTCTTGATAAAACTATATTAATCTATTATTAATCAATTGTCAACCATTTATTAAACGATTAATAACGTATTAATAATGGTTTAATAGGCTGGTTTAGTGTGTTGAGGAAGATAAATGAATTTTTAGAATAGGCTAATAGTCTCTACAGAATTAATAGCATACTTAAATTTAAGCTCAGGGAAAGACATCAAACCGTTAACCGCATGCTTCCACTCAGCGCACTTAATAGCCTCATCACACCTAGCATTATGGGCGCGTTCACGATCTATAGGAAAACCGCTTTCTTTCTGCCTAGTAGTGCAAGCCCAGTTTTTTTCAGCCCCACATTTAGGGCAGTCAGCTAAAGCAAAAGCAGCTAACGAATACATTTTATAATCACTTTTTTTCATAAAACCATTTTAAAACATTTCACTTAAAAAAACTTTGATACTAAACTTTTTTTATTCAAACCTGTTTAACTGTTCACTGTTACTTGTTTTGTTAACTGCACGCTTGTTTGACTACTTTCTTTGGCATCTGAGGTGAGTAATAAGACTAGAGTAGGTAGCTAGGCTAGCACTAAACTAGCCCTACTTTCTTCGTATATCGTCGGATCGTTTTTTTAGACTAGGGACAAAGTGAGGTGAACTTTAATCTGTTACTGCTACTCCTAGTATCCTTCGCTACCAGACCTGTTAAGGTTTCAAAACGCGGGGCTATGGTGAGGTGTTAAGGTTCTCATGGTTCTATCAAGGCCATTGTCCAGTTCTTGATAGTTCTTATCCTCATAGTTGCTTGGCTGTCGCTGCGTAATCAGGAGCGTTCTGGGCGACCTCTAAGCCTTCGCCTTACTTTGCGCACCGTATCGTGGTGACTACGCCCTTATGGGTTCTATAAAATTTTGTGGTTTTAATATATTGCATAAACGTTTTTTTGTAAAGCTTTTTTTTGAAAAACTTTTTTTATGCTTTTTTCCATACTCTTATTGGCCTTGAGTGGGCTTGTGGTCTTGTTGTTTTTATGTAGGTGCCTGTTTGTTTTATTTCGCCGCTTGTTTGCAGGTCTACCATTATTGATCCTATTGTTCTGTTGTCTCTTGGTTCTGGTATGCCTTTGTTTTTTAGGTTTTGCCATATGTCGTCTGTTGTGAATTCTTTATATTTTTTGGCGCATTCTAGTGCTGCTTGTTTGGCGTGTTTGTTGAATCTTATTTTTTTTGTCATGTTTCACTTTACTTTGTTATTTGTTGGCCGACAAGAAAATAAACATTTGACAAAGTATGTTAAATGTTTCATAATGTTAAATACACAAGAAAAGGAACAAACAAAATGATAAAAGGAACAATACTAATAATGCTGGTGCTAGCAGGAACAACACCAACATGGATGCTAAAAACTTTAACATCCAACATATGGGAAGCGTTCACACAAAAACCCTTATTCGAGAATGTAGAAACACACGGCCTCACAGCCAGAAACTACATTTTCATCGGCATGGTAGTTTTAAGCGTTTTTATGGCAACAACAACCCAAAACATCGCGGAGGTCAACTAACATGTTTCAAACCAAAGTGATACTATTACTACTATTTATAATACTTTTCATACCTGGCATATCCAGAGCTATGAGAATATCAGAAGAGCAACAAAACAATCAGCAATTTTCATGCCAACCACAAGATGGTAACTGTCCACCAATTTTCGACGGTTGGGCAGGCCAAAACCTTAGCCAGCAGCAACGTGATTTAATACAGCAACAAATGGCTTTCCAGCAGAAAGGAACCCAAACATCAACCGAGTCAATATCTTACAAAGGCAGCACCGTCCCAGCCACAAGCAACGGTAACAGCCAACCACCGCAGTACATAAAAAACGCGGTAATAAAAGCGTTCGGAGATTTAGGTGAAGAAACCGTTAACAAAGCGTTAATGGTAGCAAGATGCGAATCGAGTTTTAGACCTGAAGCGCACTTAACTGAACTGCCTAAAAGCAGGTTGTCAGGTGACCGCGGCCTATTCCAAATGAACCACACCAATGACGCTAAGCTAGGTGTAAATAACCCAGCTGACCTTTTTAACGCTGAATACAATGCGCAAAAAGCGCGCCTCCTATATGAAAAAGCAGGCCGCAAATGGCGTGACTGGGGCACACCCACAAGCTCATGGGGCACATACAAATGCCACAAATTAACATAAACCACAAAAAATAGACAACCTATGTTAAAATAAAATCAACACAAGAAAAGAGAAAAAATGGAAACAAAAAAAGACATAAAAGTAACCGAATGGGACCAAACATGGGGGCTCTACTCAATAGGGTTCGCATTCTATGAAGACCTACCAGAAACAATCAACTTCGAACTAGACCTAAACCAAATAAAACAAATATATGACACACAAGCAGAAGGCAAACACCGAACAGAAGTAATGCACCAAACACCATCAACAGCGATACTCAAAACTTGGAAAGGCCCAGTCACCGTAGCTGTAACAACAATAACCAACGAAAAAGGAATGATATGAAAAAAACAATAGAAACACCATTACCAGACACAGATCCAATAGAAGAAAACTACGAACCTATGGAAAAAATAGGTGAAGTAACAAACTTCGATTGGGACGAAGAAGTAAAAAAAGGTTTAGCAACAGAAACAAAACCAATGCAAATAGAAGACTTCGAACAAAAAAACAAGAAAATAAACTTGCAAGATTACAAAGAATACACAACACCGACTGGCGAAAAATTTCACCTAAAATTTCATGTAAAAGGTATAACCGTAGACCATGAAAACCTAGAAGTTTCACTAGTCAAACAAGAAACAGAATCAAAAACAATACAACTAGAAGAAGCCGAATGCCCACAATGGTTACTAGGTGAATACATTAAGAAAAAAGGTGAATCAGTAGACAAAGACCTAGAAAATATTAGATCATTCAACAAAAATAGGAAACAGGAAAAGGAACAAAAAAAATGAAAACAATTAAACAACAAGAACACCCATTAGCTTTAAGAATCTCAACGTTTGAAGAGATGAAAAAAATTATGGGACAAACAGAACCACCAAAACCAGCCGCTAACATAAAACCGTTTAAACAAAAACGGAGAGACCCCGCGACTATACCACCACCAAAATTAAGTGATTTAATAAAACTAGCTTAAAAATGGATCCAAAAAAATATTTAAACAAAAAAGTTGAGTTGAAAAACAAAACAAAAAAACAGGGTGTGATAGTAGGCGTAACAGAAACCTACTATCACAAACCCAGCTACTCAATAAAACTAAAAAACAATACTGTAGAACACTGGCCAAGAAAAGGCTTCAAAATAAAGAAAGAAAAAAAATGACCGACGCTTACCCACAAACACAACCCACACCACCCGAATTTGATTCATATGAAATATGTTTAACCGAGATGGCTTTATTGGGTTGGGACAAAGCAACAACTAACGAAATGTATCAGCAGTTTCAACAGAAAACTAAACAAAAAATTATAGATGGCAGCAGCGCGGATATGGCTTTGATTCAAACTCATAAAGATTTTTCGGATCAATATAATGAAACTATAGCGTTGTGCTTGACTATGTGGATGGCTTGCAAGCAGCATACGCATCAGCTGGTTGCAGCGGCTCAAAACCGATTGGGAAAGCAGAACAAAAGATGATTAATAAAAATAATAACAATTCAATTAATGCAAATATAAGTTCTTACAATTCTCGATTTGACAACAAAGGTGATCATAATTCTAGTTATCAGAATTTAGGTTATGGCAACTCTGGATCTGAGAACCAAGGTAATAACAATTCTGGTGATGGAAATAAAGGAAATGCCAATTCTGGTCATGGAAATAAAGGTGATTGCAATTCTGGTAATTGGAATACTGGTGATAACAATTCTGGGTTTGAGAATAAAGGCGATTACAATTCTGGTCATTCGAATACTGGAAACAGCAATTCTGGCAATAAAAATGAAGGAGATGGCAATTCTGGTCACGCAAATGTAGGTGACAGAAATACAGGAAATCAGAATCACACAAGCAACTCGACAGGATACTTCAACACAAAAGAACAAAACGTAACAATGTTCAACAAAATAACTAAGTTCACTAGAAATGAACTATTAGAAAAACACCCAATAATAAACAAAGTTGAATTATTCAACAAAAGACAATGGGAACAATGGTTTTTAAATAACCCAAACGAAGTTCAACAGATACAAGAAATACCAAACTTCGACCCTGAAATTTTTAAACAGATAACAGGTCTACACATACAAGAAAAGGAACAATAAAAATGAAAACAATAATAGAACAAATACCAAAACACCAAACCACTAAAAAACAAGGGCCGAACGTTTTAACACAATGCCCATTCTGTGAAACAGGTGAAATAACAATAAAACCAAAAGAAAACACCTTCTACTGTTTTAAATGTTTAAGGCAAGGCAACGCAAGAACATTTAAACAATTAAAACAACAAGAACAACAAAAAAGTAGGAACATTAGAAACAACCTGAGATGATTGAAACCATTTAAAAAACCAACACACTACAATAAAAATATGACAACAAAAAAAACTAAAAAAACTAAAAAAACTAAAACCGCTACAACAAAAAAAAGAAAACCCAAAACCAAAATAACAGAAGAAATAAAACGCAAAATCTTCGACCTAAAACAAGAAGGAATAAACTTCTACCAAATAGGTAAAGCACTAAACATAGAAGACTGCGCGGCTAAAAGACACTACTACCAATACCTAGAAGAAACACACAGCATACACACCAAAGAAACACTACAAAAAGCGAGGATAGAGGAAGAACAACGCATCGAATCAATGATAGCCAAAACAAACAAAGTTATACGCAAAGCCGAAACAGCAGCTATAGAACCAGACTGGACAGAATACGCTAACAACCCGATGGCTAGAGCCAAAGCATACGAAACTTACACAAACCAGTTATCTAAATACGAAGAAATAATATTAAAAGGATTAGCTAGACGCGAATCGTTAAGCAAAACAAGAGCGCTGCTATTAGGTTTAAACTCAGCCCAAAAATTTGAGGTTAAAGAGATAAGCGCCGCCGATTCTCTAGACGCTAAATTGGAAATGTTTTTAAAAGCTGAACAAGAAAAATAATAGAAATGTTAGCTTTTCGTTCAACATTTGATAAATGCAACACAAAGCCTAAACATTTGACAAACTATGCCGATTCTTATAGAGTAAAAACAACACAAACAAGAAAAAAGGAACCAAAAAATGATAACAAGCCAAGGCGAATTCATCGGAACATACCCCGAACTAGCAGACTCAATAGACGAACAAATAACACAAACACCACTAGACAACCTAACCCAAAACCAAAAAGAACAACTATACGAAGCAGTAGCAGACCAACAATGCGCAGGACCAGACACCTACTACATAGAAATCGACTACCCACAAATAGCAGGAATATGGGACAAACAAGCATAAACCCCTACAATAAAACACATGCAAATACACAAAACACTAAAACCCTACGCAACACCAATAAACGAATTACACACATGGGACAAAAACCCAAGACGAGGCAACATTGAAGCAATAAAAACATCCCTAAAAAGATTCGGGCAAAGACAACCCATCATCTACAAAACAGAAACAATCAACAACCAAACATTCAAAACCGTATACGCAGGCAACCACCGACTACAAGCCGCCACAGAACTAGGATGGAAACAAATAGCAGCAGTAGAAGCCAACGACCTAACACACGAAGAAATACAAGCATACGCAATCGCAGACAACCGAACAACAGACCTATCAGAATACGACAAAGACGCACTAGCAGAAATAATAGCAGAAATAAACCAAACCGACCAACAACTACTAGAAGACCTACAATATGAAGACGACGAAATAGAACAACTCATAGACGGAATGCCCTACGAAGACTCACCAGGAAATCTCAATGATTCAACCGAAGAATCTGAAATAATAGAAAATTTAGAAAGCAACAACGAATGCCCGAAATGTGGTTTTGAATGGCAAAACCCAGATAATTCAATTGTTGCCGCAATTTAGACAAACGTTGCCGCATCGTGCCCAATCTAAAAGTCTTTGCCGATCAACAGCGCACCTTTGATACCTTGAAAGTATTACCAAGTTCCCAAAGGAGGAAATATATGGAAAATCAAATTTGGTTTAATAGCAAAGAAACAGGCAAGTTTTTCAACAAACCTGCATATCAAATAGTTAGAGCAATCAAACGCTCTGAGTTTACCAATGTAAAAAAAGTTGGCAAAAACTGGTACATACACAGATCAGAAATTTACCCAAACGAAACGTAGAAATAACCACTTGTAGAAATTTAGATAATTTTAGGGACAAAGATGGCAACTATGGCTCCAGTGTCGCCAAAAAAGCTAGTGCTGAATATTTACCAGGTTATCAAATTAAATATATTCATTTTTTACACAAATCCTGTAAATATAAACTATGGCAAGAAATTCTACCTTATAGCTATCTAGATGAAATTGGGGCTACCATGTACAAAGGACTTGCGTTGGAAACATAAATAGCAATGTGCCATGCTACCTTATGGAAAAGACATTGCAAATCTAATGCCAACGCTCCAACCTTTCAAACAAACCCTGAAACAATGAACAAATATTTACAATCAATACAAACAATCAAAAACAACTGGCACCACCTAACACAACAAGAAAAACAAGAATACATAAACAAAATAACCACAACCCAAAACCAAACAAACCCAACACAATGGGCCAAAACAAACAACCTAAACCTAACGAAATACCAAAAAAAAATATTACAAACAATAGCAAACACAACGAAACCAATAAACCGAATCACAATACGAGCACCACGCGGAGCAGGCAAAACATACACAGCCGCAACAGCACTACTATGGTTCATAGCCACAGCAGAACAAACAGCAACAAACTGGGCAGTACTAACAACCGCACCCGTACACTCACAACTAAAAGACGTACTCTGGCCCGAATTCCACAGACTAGCAACACAAACACAAGCCATAGACACAAACCCCAACAAACTACTAGAAATGCGCTACAAAGGCGACCACGGCCTAGCAACAGCCAGAACCGTAACCAAACAAAGAGCAGGAACAATAGAAGGCATACACGCAGACAAAGTAATGATAATAATAGACGAAGCCAAAGAAGTACCAAACACAATCTTCGACTCAATAGAAGGATCACTATCCCAAGCAGGCACAGAAAACAGGACAGCCATAGTCATAGCCATATCCACACCAGGAGCCAAAACAGGGTACTTCTACGACATGCACACAAAAAAAAGCAGATTCAAACACTGGGAACCAATACACATAAAACTAAAAGACACAATAGAAGCAGGCAGAGTATCCAAATCATGGGCCGACGACATGAAAAACTCGTGGGGCGAAACATCATGGCAATACCGCAACCACGTACTAGGCGAATTCGCATCAGACGACACACTAGCATTCATATTCACATCATGGATAGAACGATCAAACAACCGATGGAACGAACTAATGGAAAACCATCGACAAGAAATAGAATCTGGATCGTTCCGCCTAGGAGTAGACCCAGCCTACGAAGGATCAGACGAAACCGTAGTCTGCTTCTACAACCCCCAACACAACATAGTAACCAAATTCTGGTCAGAACCTAAAACAGAAAACATAGTAACATTAGGCGAAAAAATAGCGTCAACTTACAGCCAACACGACCTAAACATAGACAGCGTAGGATTAGGCGCAGGTGTGTATGACGCCGCTAGGAAAACATTAAGGCAAGGGTTAGTTAACAGTTTCAAATCTAATGCTAAAACTAATTGGAGTGAACCAGGTGGCACACAAGCAGCTAACCTGCGGACAGCCGCCTACCTAAAAATCAAATCGTTACTCAACCCAGAACAAGACAAACCTTTAGCTTTACCCCCCGACTATCCTAGCCTAATAGCAGACTTGCAAGCCCCTAGAATGATACAAAGAGCTGGCAGCAAAATAGGTTTATCTTCCAAGGATGATATTAAGAAACTTTTAGGGCGTTCACCCGATTATGGTGACGCTTTAGCTATGGCTTGCTGGTCTTTCGACACTATCAGCCAGCAGGGTTTAGCTAAAGAGTACAGTTTGAACATCCCTCCTAGCTGGTAGAAAAATGTTATCCTTATAGTGTGTCTAAAAGCTATGACTATGAGATTGTCGAAACGGCTTTGCTCGAATGCCTACAATTTTGTGATCTCGAAGTAGCAACCCTGGTAATGTTTATAGAAGTTGTCGACTGCGACGGTTTCAACATAATGTTTTATCTGCCTATGTCTTATGATTTTAATGATGATGGTGTTTTGTGGGCAATGTTTTTAGACGCTTTTAATTTCGTTATGCCTTTCGATTTGAATGTTAGTCTTGTTTATGGTTGAAAAGAATTTATAGTTTTTTGTTAAGTTTTGGTTTTTGTGGTCGATGTTATATGTGTAAGAAAAAACAAAACACTGAGGAGAAATTATAATGTTAGTAGAATCGCTTTTGAATGTAGAGTTGAAGGTTTGTGAGGCTATCGCTGGTAGTTCTGGCCGTAAACCTTTTGATGATGATGTTGTTGATGAGTGCGCTGAGTTGTTTAGGGTGGTTGATCGTGTTTATGCTGATTATTACGGTTTGCCTCGTAACGGCATCAAATAAACATTTGACAAACTATGTTAAAAGTTTTATAGTTGTTAAAGAAAGGAAAACACAATGACATTCAAAAAATGGTTAACCAAAACACTAAAACAAAACACAACCAACATGAACGAACTAAACCAAACACACACAGGCCAAAACATGCACCCAAACATCACAAAACAAATACTATGCGCAGCATCACCAAAACAACAACAAAGAATACAAACAGAAATAAAAAACACAAAAAACAAGACACAAATAGCTAACAAACTAGCCCAACACGCCGACAGAATATATGAAGCGACAAGACACCAAACATAGAAAGAACCAACCAAATGAAAGTGACACTAAACGAACCAAAACTAAACAAACCCCAAAAAATGTTAATACAAGCAATAAAAAAAAGTCCCATACAAATAGAAATAATAGTAGGACTAGCACAAATAATATTCATAACAATACTAATACTCAAACTAAAATAACAAACAAGAAAAAGGAACCAACACAATGATAAACACACTAGACAGAATGATCAGATCACTAATAACAGAAGCCGCTATAAACGGTCACACACCAACCGCATCATACGTAAACCTATGGGCAATAGAACTAGCTTTAAACACACAAACAAGCCAAGGCTACGACATAGACGACATCAACTGGGACGAAGCGTGGCACATCCTAGACGAAATCAAACAAGAATTCACTGAAAACGAGCAGGCATCACAATGAAAATAGAATTAGATGAACAACTAACCAAACAGTTAGAATCAGCATCAACATACGCATACAACAGTGCGACGGAAAACAAAACCGAAGCAGCTAAACGCGCCATGTCAGCATGCTTCAAAAATCAGACAATGCTAGATGAAGATGTTTACATTAAACAAGCTTTGAAGAAGATTAAAATTTGTTCAGAGAATGAATCACAGTTTGTTAGCAGCGAGGAAGAAGAAAAGTTGATGGAAGACTTTTTGAAAACGTCGAGGGAGTTGAACTATAACGATTAATTATTAAAATTTTAACTCATCAAAGATTTTGTGGCTCTGAGCTTGGCATTACCCTATGGTGCTAAAGTTTCAGAGCCACAATTGTTTCACCAACAACCCACATCATTAAACAAACTGCTAGTGGTATAATCAAACCATGATAAACGCCGACGTTCAACAAAACATACTGGACACAGTAACTGCAGGAGTCATAGCAGCAGCAGGCAACGACTACCGAAGCCAAACAAAAACACACGAAGATTACAGACTCCCAGACAAACAAGCATTCATAGAAAAAATATCTGAATCCGCAGGATGGGTCCAAACATTCGTAACAATATCAGCCAACCTAGGATCCAAATGCACATGGAAACCCGCATACAAAGGTGAAATAGTAGACAACCCAATAATCGAATCCATAGTAAGCTCAATAAAACCAATACACGGATCCCAAAAATCTTTAAGATGGCGCAGCCTAATCCTACAAGCAAAACTAGGCACACAAGTCGCATCAATGATAGACACACAAAACGGTGTCAGATACGGGGCGCACCACCCCGACACAATAATAAAATCACGACGCAACTACGGCCAATCAATGGCCATCATGGTAGAAGAAGACAACTACAAAACAGCTATAGACGTAGACGCAAACAACCTCAGACAACACATAATATCCAACGAAAAATATTTAAACACCCCATACACACCCCTATGCAACATCACACAAGAAATGCTACTCTACTGCTGCGCCATGGAATCAATCCAAGCCACCGAAGAAGAACGCAAACTAGTATCAACACTAATACAATTCAAACCAGAACAAATCCTAGACGGAGCAGGCCTAAACACAGGCGACAAACCCGCATCGTCACACATAGATTCAATAGTCGAAGGTTACACAAAACTATCAGTCAAAGCGTACAAAAAAGCGGGGCCAGCAAGAACCATGCCTTACCCAGTCGCTTTCTCAGGTGACATAAACATTCACAAACTAGGCGAATCAGTAACATCAGACGACATCAAAAAACTAAACGACATAATAAGCCTAGCAGCGATCGGACTGCCAATCCCACCAATATGGCTCATGGCAGGTGAAGGTGGCAGCAGCAACCATTGGGGCGACTCAGAAATGCGTAGAGCTTTACATCAGCAAAGAGTTGAACCCGAATTGGAACTAAACGACGAGTTCTGGTCAGAGTTCGCATTCCGCCCCCTCCTATCTAAAAGGATAAAAAGCCAAGGCGATGGCATGTTTAGTGCAAGTAACCTTGACAACTGGTCATTAAAATCAGACACATCATGTATAGAAGTCAAACCAGACAACGCTAACCAGCTGCTAGAAATGTATAAATGCGGTGTCATCCCCCGCAACGCTGTAGCCGAATCTTTAGGCATAGACAAACTAGCGTTACCCGACGATATAAGCGAAATAGAACACTTATACAACATGACAGGCCGATCGTTAACAGAAGAAACACCAGCAGACCCCGACGCCCGCCCAGAAATACCTGAACTGACTATGCAAGCCCTCTCATTATAGAACCTAACCTATATAATTCTAATATGATCAGCAGCGAAAAGTCAGCGTTAACAGCTTCCAAAGCTTTACAAAAATCGGGTGTTGAACAATCAGAGTACATTAAATATCCAGCTTTGCTGATGGCAGAAAAAATCAGCAAACAGGAACAACTATCAGCATTAGAGATAGAACAGTTACACACGTTTTTTAGCAAACCTTCAGACCGCTCCGAAAACAAATGGCTTTTAAGGTTCCAATTAGCTGGCGGCGAAGAAATGGAATCGGTAGTAGCATCACACATAGCTTTAACCTCAGTAGACAAAGCAACAATATCTTTACTGATACCTTCAGACGTTGGGATAATGGTTAGAGCTTTAGGCCACCATAAACCAGAAAAAATATTGTTAGCAGAAATAGGGGAACTGCCAGCGTTAACACTCGCAGACGAACTGCAAACCGAAACTGTTTTAGAATCAATAGCGCAATCATCGTCTGATATACCATTGAAAGCTAAATGGGCTATAGACACGGTGACAGCGTCGGGTCATGAACGCAAAGTTGTGTGGGACTCTCCCGAGATACACAGTTTAAGACGCGACCTGCTCGAAAATTTGCAGATGATGAGCATACCTTATAAAGATTCTTTCTGGATACCTGAAAACCTTTTAGGTATTTGGCCTATGAAACCAGAAGACGAACACTGCCAAGCTTCAGGTTCAGCAACCCACTTATGTTTAGACTGGGGCGATAAATCAACTACTTTCATGATGCAAGGCGAACAGGTTAATAGTGTTGTCGTAGCGTCTGTGTCTAAAAGTAACACTATATTGAAAGACCTTTTAGCTGAACTATCAACCGCTGAGCAAAGATGGTTAACACAAGTCGATACAGCTATACAGGTGGCGGCTAGAGCTACTTTAGAGATAGTGGGTAGGCGTTACACATCCGAAACGGGTGAAGGCGCTGACCTGCCGCCTGTGTTGGCAGCCGTAACAGCTTCTGAGGATATAAACAAGAAGATAGACGTTAAACGTTTAGCATCAGGACCCCTGAAAAACTTATTAAGCGAAATAGAAAGATTAACCGTTCTTTATAAGCAAACGGTTGTGGCTATATTCCAAAATTTTACAGACACAACAATAGACGCCGACGAGTTCCTTCTAAACATAGAGAAGGGTTTAATTGTTTTAAAAAAGAAAATGGAATCATGGGTAGATTACATAGTTGGCACACCTAAAGGGGAAGAACAAGTTTTAGAAAACTCTACGATTGTGCAAGCCCCTGAGGCTATAGCTAGAGATTTCAGTGAAGTTGTGGGCGGTGCAGGTTCAAGAACTAACGCTAACAACCCTAAACCTGACGATAAGAACCCAGGCGGTAGGGTAGCTTTAGGTGCTGCTGGGCTTTTACTGTTGAACAAAATATTCAGATCTTGGGGTGGTGAAGAGATCAAAGGGATAACCACGAATCAGACTAGCCCCCGCTCGGACCTGTTTAGAGATATAGCTGACAAGGTAACCAAAAATGTGGGCGCAGTTGACAATGCAGCAGGTGACAATGCAGTTAGGACTGGGTTCAACATTACTTACGAGTGGAAACCTAACTATTACGGGACTATCAAAACTGTGCATCACCCTGACCACAAAAAGTTCTTCGGACGTAAAGTTGAAGTAGCTGGTGAGGTAACCGACGAGTTTGATGGTCAAAACATTTCTGCGCAACCAGGGGATCACCCATTGTGTAAATGTGGTTGGGACCCTATCATTACTGTATGAGATTATCATTGCAAGAATTAGCAGATCTAGCCGACGGTTTGTTCAACCCCGATTCTGAGCCTTGCACTCAGCAAGCGGTTTATGATCTTGTTAAGGAAGAAACAGGTTGGGAGTTAAAAGATTTCCAGGGTTGTGACACAGTGTGGGATACTGGTCGTGGTGTTGTTAACCTTGTTAGGATTAATGGTGGCTACCATTTTTTTGAATCGGAAAGCTTTTTTTTTGATAAGTCTAAGCATTTTAAGGATCCTGTTAGTGGCAGCCTTTCTTTTGACAATTCTAGTGTTGTTAAGTTAGGTATTGGTAGGCTTTCTAAAATTTTTGGTAGCATCCAACACTAAACAACAAATATTGTATAGTGTGTTGTTTATGGATGATATTAAAATGAGTTACTTCACTAAAAACATGCGAAAAGTGCTGGCTGCTGTCGAACCTAACAACCCTTTGACAAGCAAGCAGATATCAAAAAAAATAGGCAAAGGTAAGCACACAACGCACGTGACTTTGTTGAACCTAGCCAATCGTGGCCTAGTTGAGACAGAGACTGTGGATATTGGTTATAATCGTGCCCATGTTTTTTACACAAAAGGTTAAAGTTTTTATTGGAAACACCGATAAATAATGTGTAGAAACAATTTCTGCATAAACAAGAAAAAGGATAGAAATGAAAAAATATAGAGAGTTAACAGATCAAGACACAAAAAATGAGGAACTGGAATCAATGGGTTTCATCGCTAAACGTTTAGAAAGTTCTGAATTTAAACTTAAAGCAATCGTAATCCTAGCCGCTGTGCTACTAGTCTCCGCTGTAGTTGGCATGTCCGCTACCTCAGCTAACGCTAACAGTTTCAGCTGCGAGCTGATTGTAACCAACCAGCAGAGCGTGCACCCTGGTACAGCAGTTCAGGCTATCGTTAACGGTCAAGTGGTTGCTACAGCTTTAGATGTCGAAGCATCAGCTAATAAAGTAACTAAGGTTCTTATCAAAAATGTTGATGGTAAACCTACTTTTAACATCGTTAAAGGCAATTCAGGTTTGTCTTCTTTGCAGAACAGTGAAATCGTTTGCGAAGAGTTACCAGAAATCACTACCACTGTGCCCGCTACAGTAGCACCTACTACTGAACAGCCTTCAACTACTGTAGCTAAAGTTGAAACAACTGTAGCGCCTACCACCACCGCAGTACCTGAAAGTGTTGAAACAACTGTAGCGGCACCTAAGACTAGCGTGACGGTTGATGAAAAGGTTGAGGTTATGGTTGAAGCGCCTGTTATTACAGAATCTGAAACAGTTGAGGAAAAGATTGTTGTTGTACCAGAAGTCGTTGAAGAAAAACCTGTTTATTCAGCGCCCAGGCATGTTGCCCCTGAAAGCGTTTATCCTGACAAGGTTTTAGATAATCTTCCAGAAGCTCCAGTTGCTGAACCTATTATTGCTGAACCGTCATATAATGGTTAGTGTGTAAAAGCACAAATATAAGACATTGGGAGCGGGTACTAGTTTTTAACTAGGCCCGCTTTTTGTTTATCAACCTAGATGCTTGTACAATTAGGTTATGGATGAACTCTGGCCGACACCACAAGGCGACAACCCGCCAAGCAAATGGTTACTAGAACCGCACCCAGAATTATCATCAGAAACACCAATGATAATAGATCAAGAAGGCAGATTCTCAGCCATATCACACGAATGGGACACACAACACATATCCATACCAGAGTTCAAACCTAAAAGATCCCCATCAGGAAACAAATCATTCCACCAAGGGACAACAATAACAGCTGAAGGCAAAGCCATACCAACAGGCGTCATCTCATACGGTGGCGGCCACGTAGCGGTAGACCTACCAGCACACATTGTTAGGAAAATGAACGGCGACCCTTCCAGAGTTAAAATAGCCGCAAGATGTGTAGAGTTAGACAAATACGCTGCAGTGTGTGGTTATGTTGTGCCTGGTACAACTAAAAAAGAAGTAGCTTCTATGCTCCGTTCAACTCTTTCTGGTGAGTGGCGTTCATTTAACGGCAGAATGGATTATTGGGGTCCAGTGTTCGTAGATCGCGGCGGCCTACCTAAAGGGGTCCGTTCACAGTTGACGGATAAGCAGATCGAATCTAAGTTCGACAAGATAGCTAAAAACTATTATTCGGTTAAATCGCCTGATGGTGATCTTGTTTATGCGTGCGCTGCGCCTTTAGCTTTAAGTTTTAATGATGTAAATATAGAAAAGGAAATTATAGTGACTGCTAATTTAGGTTCTAAAAGAAAATTCGATCTTCCTGTTGATCAGATTTCGTCTATCGTTGCTAGCGAGGTGTCTAAAGTTATCACAGCGATGGGTGAGGAAGAGATGGAGGCTAGCATGGAAGCTCATGTTATGGAGTTAGATAGCCGCATTGAGGTTTTAGAAGCGGCGGTTGTTGCTTTGCAGTCAGCGGTTGAGGATTCTGGGGATTTAGCTGAAGAGCTGCCTGAGTAAATTGTAAACGATTCCCGCTGCTAGTTGTTTCATGCATTTGCTTGTATAATGATCTTATCAGCTTAAAGAGTGCTTTAAGATGTGACGAAAACAGTGGTTTTTAAAAACAAAGAATACGAATATCAAACCAAACCTTACAAAGGATTTTTTAGTCATGTCAAAATTAATAAAAATAGGTGAACAAACCTACAAAACAAACGGTTTCAAACTAGAAAAAACAGAAGAAACCTCAGAAGACTCTTTAGACTTCACAGAACTAAACACAGAACTATCAAACGCTTCTCTAACAGATCTAAAAGCTAAATACGAAGGTAAAAAAAGTTCATACGACGAAGCTAAGAAAAAAGCTCAAGATGAAGGATCTAACGAAGCTTTAACAGCACAAATCGAAGCTAAAAACGAGTTAACAGTAATCTTAAACGCTTACCAAATCAAATCAGAATTAGCTGAACAAGCTAAAGAAGAAGAGCCAGAAGAACTACCAGAAACCGAAGCTGAACCAGCTGAACAAACAGGTGGAGAAAAAGACGGCGAAGAAAACAAAGAAGACGAAAAAGTTGAAGAAGCTGAACCAGCTGAAAACCTACAACCTGAAATTGTAGAAGAAAAACAACTAGTCACAGCATCAGGGTCTTTAACAACCCGCGAACTGCGCAACCAGCCTATGTTTCATCAAGATCAAGTGATGGCAAGGCAAGAAAAAGTTGTTAGAGAGCCAGCAGATTTTATTGTAGCTTCAGCTAACCCATACGTAGAAGCAGAAACATCTAGAATGAGTGATTCTAGAATGAGTGACCAGTATCTGTCTGACAGTTTCATGCAGCTAGCTTCTGAATCTAGAGGGCTTAGCGGCGGTTCGTCCCAAAAAATTCACTTAGGCAAATATGAGGTTCTAACTTCACCTATGATCGCTGCTGGAGGCGGAGATCAGGTAGGTAACGAGTTCTTCACCCGAGGTGTACGCCAAGATTTTAACAGCATGCCAGCTGTGACCGCTGCTGGAGAACTGTGCGATGAGGATACCCGCAAGGTTATCCCTGATTGCGATTTCGAAGGCCAGGATCTTACAACTATGCTGCAAACTTACGCTGCGCCTACTTGTAACTTGTTTTACTATCAGGATATCCCTATCAGCGAGTTGAATGATGGTGTTGGCCTTTATGACGCTGGTCAGAAGCAAGCTTATTGTGACGCTAGAGACGCTTTCAAAGCTGCCCAAATCGCTGGGGATGCTGAAGCTATCACTGCGGCTATGGCTGAGCTTAAAGCTTTCGAGAAGCGATGCACTGACGCGGGTTGCCTGCCTAAAGTAGGCCCTGTCGTTATGGAAGCTGTATATCGTTGCATTTCATGGTCTATCGAACAGCAAGATTGTTCACCTGAAAGCGTAGCGGTTTATAGAAGAAAGCTAGAAAAACTATTCCAACGTGCTGTTAATAGCCATTTCTTAATGAATATTGAAGCGATGAGTAAAACAGTTTCTATTGACGCTGCCGACCCAGCTAACGGTTTCGTTAACGCTGACGGTTTGCAGTTAGACGCTGCTTGTGTGTTAGATACTGTTTTAACTAAGATGAGTTGTATCACTCAGTTAAGCGAACGCATCCAAGACGCTAACTATTCTATTATTGTTCCACGTGGAATGATGAAATTGTTAAGCATGGGACAGAATCGTTCTAACTATTCTCAGTTCCAAACAGATTTCGCTAGCTTCTTCAGCGGATACAACGTTGTTGAAACACCTGATTTCGCTGCTGAACCTGGCAACATTCTACCAGATCCGCTTTACCCAGCTTTGCCTGATGTAGGGCCTGGCGAGGTTTGCGCTTATTCAGATCTGCTAATGCCGAAAGATTTCAAGATTTATTTCTTCGATCCTTCGTCTATGTTCCAGATCCGCAGGCCAGACGTTTCAGTTTCTGCACAAATCACTAACGAAAGTGTTAAAGGCAACTGGGTGGCTCAAGAATTTTTCGAATCGTTCTACGGTTACGGAAAAGACGGATGCCAACCATCTTACGTTCTTGATCTAACAAACTTGTGCTCTAATGGAGCTAAAGTAGGTCCGATCAGCCCTGAAGGTCTTTGCGTAGTTTAATAACAAGTCCCAACCCACTTCCCGCCTTTTTGGTGGGTTGGGACATCTATTTTTTTAAATGAAAGTGTAGCTAATGGGAAATCCGCAGAAACTATTTTTAGACACAGTTAAACCACCTGTGACTATCTATGACACAGCCGCCGACCTTAACGAGGTTAGCGGGTTCTCTCAATATGAGAGGGGTTCGGAATCCTATAACCTTCCTAACTGGGTTAGCTGCGGCGTTGAAATATCACCTAGGTGCGGCTGCTACCCTGAATATTACCAATCTTCTATAGATTGCTGCACTAAAGATTCTAACATTCTGCCCAATTGGGGTGAAGGTTTACCTGCAGAGCAGCCTATAGATGGTTTGCCTGTTGATAGGCAACCTAAAGTCGCTTCTGCTGATGTTTGCCAACGCCACGTTTTTAAACCTTTAACTGTTTACGTCAGTTTAGATGGTGACGCTATGTGTAACACGGTAGGCGGTTTAGCTGAAGAGTCTAAAAAGTATTTGGATGCTTACTCGCATCGTTCAGCGGCTAGCCTTCTAGTTAATAGTGTTAACGGTAACCCTGGTTTAGCTGCTCACGCTACTAGTGTTACACCTGAGGGTAAAGTTGTTGATTGTGTAGGTTTACAGTTTTTGCATCAGAACCATCCAGGTCAGGGCGCTTTAGTTGTACCGTGGATGCTTTTGGGTCAGTTAGCGGCTTCTGGTCTTATAGTTCGCACTGAAACAGGTTGGGTAGACGCTTGGGGTACACCAGTTGTGACAGATCCTGGTATCAGTGGGATGGTCGGCCCTCCTGCTACACCTTGGGATGGTGTCACACAGTTAGACCCTTCTACCGATTTCCAAACAGCTGACCCTGGTTGTGTTTGGGTTTACATGACTTCAGGTGTTTGGGTAGGCCGCTCTGATCCTATAACACCAGCTTTGAATAGCAGATTGTCTGATAATAATGTTTCTGGGAACGTTATAGACGTTGTTTCAGAAATGCAGGTTCTGAGTGTGTTTAATCCTTGCCATGTTACCGCGGCTTTGGTTAATGTTAACAAAGAGGTGAAATGCTAATGAGTAAACAGCCTGAGTTTATGCCAGCACCTAAAGCGTGCCCCCCTCAAACAGTTATGATTGACGGTGAGGTTAATGTTGATGTGCCTATGGTTATCATCCCACCGTGTCAGCCTTGTTTAGCGGTCGATGGTGTCGTTGATGAGGATGCGTTTGTTGTTCTAATAGACGGTGTCGCTTCTTACTACAATTTGGATGGCCCTTTAGAGGGTGATGTTGAGGTTTTAGATCCTTGCGATCCTAGATGTTTGTGCACTGCTTGTGATGGTGATGGCGGTACTGACGATTTGCCTTGTTGTGAGTGTAACCCTGAGGATCAGCCTGATCTGGCTGCTGCTTTTGGTTCTATTTTTTCTAATAGTAGCGGAGTTAAAAAATGAATACCAGCATGAAAAATTTGGCTTGCAAAATAGCTGCTTGCATTGACAGTATTAAAGAGATCCTTTCTAAACCGTTGGATGTTAACATTGTTGATCAGCCACCTGAATATGATGTTGAGGTAACAACGGTTTGTAATAGTGAGACAGGTTTTTTTGATGAGACGGTTATAACTTTTAAAGATGGTGTTGAGGATAGTCGTGTGACTAACCCCACTACTGTTAAATGTGTTGTTGAAGATCCGCCTGTTGTGACTAACGAAGTAGAGTTTGTTTGCAATAGTGATACAGAGTTTTTTGATGAAATTAATATAACTTTCATAGATGGTGTTGAGGATGACCGCACTGTTACTGCTACTAGCATTCCTTGTATTAAAGAGGATCCGCCTGTTGTTAGTGTTGATGTTGAGTTTGTTTGTAACGAGGCTACAGGTTTTTACGATCAGATAACTATAACCACGACTGATGGTGTGCCTGCTGCGCCTGTTACAGCTGCTACGACTATAGTTTGTGACGATGAGCCGCCTGTTGTTAGTGTTGATGTTGAGTTTGTTTGTAACGAGGCTACAGGTTTTTACGATCAGGTTTCCGTAACTACAACTGACGGTGTTCAATCCCCACCAGTGATAACAGCTACTAGCATCGTTTGTGACGACGAACCGCCAGTAGTTCAGGTTGATAATGAATTCGTTTGCAATTTAGACACAGGTTTTTTTGATCAGATAACCATAACCACAACTGACGGCATCCCAGGCGCCCCTGTTGTGACGGGCACAACTATAATCTGTGACGAAGAGAAAATAGATTTCGAGCAAGTAGAATACTGTGATAACTCAACAGAAACTATTCACATCTTAACCCAGTCAATAGGTGAAGATGGTACTGTTACAACAATTTTAGACACAGACACAGGTGTTGAGTGCGGGCAACCAGACCCGCAAATCGAGTGCGTCGAGTCACAAGAATGGACTTACGGCATCGATAACACTGGAACATCTTTCAACTGGGCTGACGCTGAATATGAAATAACGTTATCTGACGGGTCTACACTGACTTACAATCAAACAGCTGCTTCTAACGGCGGTTGGACAGCTCAAATGGTTGAATGGGGTAACAGTATTCAGGCAGCGGCTGATAACGCTGGTTTGAAATGGCTAGTAGAAACACGGTTCATTGTAGGGCCTGACGGTTCTAGTTTAGCAGGAGGCGGCGGATTGCTAGGGCCACCTTCTGCCCCTGTAGGCCAAGCTTTGTATTCAGGTGGTATGAGGTGGAGGTATATTAATATTCAGATCTGCCCTGGCCAGCCTGTCCCTGTTTCAGCTGATCTTGTAGCAGTAGATGATCCTAACGGTGCTACTGTCCCTGCTTTACCTAGAGGTTTAACAACCGCTGGAGCTGTTTTAGGTCCTATACAAAAATTTATGGTTTGCCGCACTTGCGGTGAAGAACCTGTATGGTATTTAGAAGATGGTGTGACCGAAGCGCCTCAAATCCCTTTCTGTTGGGAACCTTGCGGTACTTTAGCTTTAACCGATTCGCCTCCTGATCGTGCTTGTGATTTCTTTTTCGATCTTGGCTGCGATAACAACAATTCTGAAGTTTTTTCGGATTTCACTCAGCAGATAACAAGGCGCGCTAAAGTTTGCAACGGTGAGCAAATAAGTTTAGAATATTTCACTGAAGACCCTAACGATCCGACAGCTTTGCAGGATTATGAAATCCAAGGCGATTTCGTTGATTGTGATACTGGTTTACCATTGGATGTTCCTCAACCGCCTTGCGATGAGTTCGTTTCTTTAGGCAACATGTTCCAATTGGATGGTTTGACTGGCGATTTGTTGAACCGTGAATGGAACATTGGGCCAATCCAATATAACAACATAACCGTCGCTGCTGGTCAAGCTGTGATAGACGGATTCGATTTTACTGTAACCCCTGACGTTCAGGGCTCTTGGGGTACGTTAGACGTTAACGATTCCAATAACAGTAACTCTGAGCAGGACGCTCAAATCATATCTGGCTATATAGTTGTAGATAAGCCTACTATGATCAGGTATTCAGGTGCGTCTCTTGGTTACATAAACTTTCTGTTAGGTAAATGCTGCGGGCCTTTAGAAACAATAATCGAAGGCGCGTCAGGTGACGGCACAGCTAACCCTACACCTACAGCTGTTTTGCCTGCTGGTATTCATGAGGTTATGATCTGGAATATTGATGATTTTGTTAACACTTCTAGAGTGTTTGAAACATCTATTGACGGAGGTTTAACTTGGGTGGCTTCTGATGAGGGCATAAGTTTTTCTCAAGAAAAACCTGAAGAGGTTTGCGTCCCTGTTGTTGAGTGCGTACCTTCTGGCCTGCTGCTTAACGCTTTAACTGATGAATTAATCGATCCTTCTAGTTTGTTTACTTGTTCTAAACAGTGTGATAATAGTTTGGTTGATGGTATTAAAGACTTGTTAACTAACGTTGTTGTTGGTGATACTTGTTGCAGGCTTTTAGACGGTGAGAAGGTGGAGTTGAAACCGTTTAGTGTTTGGTCAGGTGGTGAGGTCACCGATTCTGGTTACTTGTATCCTGATACTATGGCGCCTGTTGATGGTGAAGTTTCTTGGGCTTCGCCTTACGCTTGTTGCCCGTCGTTAGATGTTGAAGCTGTTGATGATGAGTTTTATTTCCCAGCTACACCTGGTGAGCCTACTATTGTTGATGTTAAACCTAACGATGATTCTGAAAGCGATGAAGGGACTGTAACTTTTAACCTGGTTGATGGTTCTGAATCTGGTTTAGTTAGTGCCACATCTAACGACGATGGGACTTTTGAAATAGTTACCGACATGTTTAATTGTGAATGGTCTTTTGATTACGAAATTTGCATAGACGGTGTTGGCACTGGTGAGACTGCTACAGCGTCTGGTGTTAACAATGTTGATTACAGTTTGGGCCCTAATCTTGTCGGTAACGATGATTTCTGTTTAGGTCAGGCCGCTAATGGTCAACCAGCTGGTTCACAGTTCGCTCAGGGTTGGACTGCTAGCGTCCCTTCTAACGCTCCTGGTGTTTACCCTGTAGACACGACTGTTTCGGTTATTAACGGGTTGTTCACTGATAACGGCATTTTGAATCAGGTTCCTTTCCCTGGCGATCCTGTGTGGGGTGTCCCTGCAACTGATTGCTGGTTGTATAGTAATGGGAATAACACTGGTGGCGCTTACATTTCTGCTGAAACAACGGTTAATCTTGTAGCTGGATGTGTTTATGAGTTCTCAGCTTACACTAGCAGTGTTATAGCACCTGGTACTATTGACCCTTCTGATGATAGCATCCTGCAGTTTTTGCTTGATGGTGCGCCTATAGGCCCTCAGTTCGTTGAGTTAGATCATGATGATCCTAACTCTCCTGATAATGGTCAAGATGTTTGGCATAGGCGGGCGTTCCAGTTCACTGCTTCATCGTCTGGTGTTTCTGTCCTGCAGTTGCGCAATGACGCTTTAGGCGATTTTGGTAATGATGTCGGTTTGACAAGAGTTGAAGTTAGAAAGGTTACTGATTGTGGCTAGCAATGTTAACATTTTGTGCGAGTTGAAAGCTTTGAACGATAAGTTCGATAGTTTCGCTCAATCACAGGCTCAGACTAATGATCTTATACAAAACCTTATTGATTGTTTGTGCGGCCCTTGTGATGGTGAATCGACTTTGGATTCTGAGTGTCTAGGTTATTCGCATCCTTTAGCTTCTGGGTATGACAATTGGCGTGATGCGGACGATTTGGAGGATTTAGCTGGCGAGTTTGGCACTACTTCTGATGGTACTATTTATTTGCGTATTATTGAGCATGATTGTGACGGTACGGCGTTATCTACTGTGGGCCAGGTTTTCGGGCCTTACACCCCTGGTCCTGGTGTTGTGGATCAGGCTATAGCTGATTTGTATTCCGCTACTTCTAACACTTGTATTTCTGTTAACAATACTGGTAATCCTGGTGGTTATGGCGCTAACTCTTTGAACATTTTGACTGATTCCACTGTCACTGAAGCTACTTTGGTTGTTCAAGAGGGTGCTGGTGATGGTGCTGGTGGTGTTAACTGGTTTACTTCAGCTCAGGGTTGGACTAAACGCGGTTCGGATGTAGGCGATTTTATTTCTTCTTCTGGTAATGCTGCTACTAGTGATTACGCTTCGGCTGATCAGGCTACTATTGAGGGCAAGTTGAGCTGGTATGGCTGTGAAACATGAGCAGTATGGTACCTAGGAAGCAGCGTGAGGATAGGGGGCGTAGGGAATCTTTGAAAGATTTTTCTGTTTCTGAGCGTGCTGCTATTGAGGCTGTTAGGTCTTGGTATCCTGGTGATGTTGTGGTTTTTGGTTCTAGAAGTAAAGGGACTTATGCTGATGATTCGGATCTTGATTTAGGGGTTGAGGGTGTCCCTAATCGTAGGCATATGAAGTCTGTTCTTGAAGATTTACAAGTTAGGTACGGTATGAAAATTGATTTGCGTCCTAAGGTTCAGGTTGAGGTTAGAAGTGATGCGGTGGTTGTATGAGTAAATCTGTTAAGTGTAGAATTGTAGCTTTGGAAGATTGTGTTGATGATTTGAAGGGCAGGCCTGCTGTTTCTGGCAGTTTTTGTGCTTTTGGTTCTGTTGAGGGTGATGGGACTGTTGGTTTTCAGGGTGGGGATTGGAGTGTTTCTAGGGACGCTGTTGGTGTTTATTCTGTTGTGTTGGCTAATCCTATGCCTTCTGAGTCTTATCCTGTTCTTTTGTCTGTTGAGGAGGTTTTGGGTACTAGGGATTCTATAGAGATCCATTATTATGATCAGACGGTTAATGGTTTTAGTGTCCATATTTCTGAGGGTGATAATGGTACGGCTGCTAATGTTTTGAGGGATCGTGATTGGAGTTTTAGTGTTCCTTGTGGTGATCCTGTTGGTGTTACTATCGCTGGCCCGCAGGGCAATGATGGCCCCCAAGGCCCCCAAGGTGTGCAGGGTGTGCAGGGTGTAGCTGGCCAAGACGGCGCAGACGGAGCCAATGGGAATGATGGAGCCGACGGATCTGACGGCAATGACGGTGCGGATGGCAATGACGGTGCAGTAGGACCACAAGGCCCACCAGGGGCTACAGGCCCTGCAGGAGCTGACGGCCAAGACGGTGATGATGCCACAGTCACACTATCCACAGCGACCCCTATACCAGACAATGAAACAGATAACGCTATAAGAACAGGGACAGCTGGAACATCTACAGATGTTTCAAGAGCTGACCATAACCACCCTATAAGAAGGCAAGCCAACCCAGGTGACCCTGTCATAACAGTCGCTGGCACCCTAGTTTTATTACAAAGCATAATTTTAGATAGAAGATCAACTGAAGAGTCTTATCAATATAAATTTAGGGTTAGAGTTTCGCAAGTCGCTGGCAACAATTGGGGTTGGATACAGGTCCCTAATATAGCTGGGTTCCAAACCCCTGAAATAACGGGCATAGGTAACTATAGGCAAGCTTCTATAGCCCCTCAAATAGACACGCCAGTGGGCAGCGGCGGTGAAGGTGCCGCACCTAGGGGGCCTTATATGGGTAAAGAATTTCATGAGTGGTCTTCTACCCAGAGGGTTTATTCTGGCCTGTTTAGGCGTGATAATGATATAACTTCTAATTATGTTGAATTTCAAGTTAATTATACGAGGGTTTAATTATGGGCAAATCTAAAAAGAATGTTGTTAAAGTTGTTAGGTTTAAAAAGGATATTGATGCTTTAAAGTTCGGTGATCAGTATGTTATTGAGGTGCCTGGGATGACTGATGACCCTGATAGTTCTTTTGATGAGAAGGTTTCTTCTAAACTTTTAGAGTTGAAAGAGTACGCGGCTAATAAATTTCGTTGACTTGTGTGATATAATAGTTATTGTAGAAGGAGCAACATGACTGTTGAAGCTTATTGTCAGCCCTGTAATGACCTAGTATCATGGGAACAACTAATAGACGGCGTATGGACACCAATGCCAGGCCAATTCGATTTAGTTTCACAAAACCCCGACACTTGGGAATTCAACCCACAAAGCCAGCAATCTTTAGCATCAGAAGTAACATTCAGATACTGCTGCCCCGATGAATGTTCAACTACAACAATGAACATATCAAGATCACAAAAATCTGCTGTTCAACTATCAAAAACAGGGACACTAAACGGCAACGGCGACGTAGGCGACACAATCGATTACACATTTTCAGTAGTCAACAGTGGTCTAATAGATTTAACAGGTTTAACAATATCGGACCCTATGATCACAGTGACAGGCGGACCGATCGACCTTCCTGTAAACACATCAGACAACACAACTTTCACAGGCTCCTACACAATAACACAACAAGACGTTGACAACGGTTCAGTCTCTAACACAGCTACCATTACTGGCCAAGATGGCAACGGTGAATCAGTAGACGATCAAAGCTCTAACCAGGTCGCTTTGAACTCATCAACAGGTGCTATAAGTTTAGAAAAATCTGGTGCGCTTAACGGGACTGGTTCTGTAGGCGACACAATCGACTACACGTTCACAGTAACCAACACTGGACAAATAGACGTCAACAATATTCTTATATCCGACCCGTTGATCACAGTGACAGGCGGACCCATTAACCTGACACCTTCAAGTTCAGACGCCACAACATTCACTGGTTCATACACTTTAACCCAAGCAGATTTGAACGCTGGCCAGGTAACGAACCAGGCGACAGCGTCAGGTACAGACACCAATAACAATACTGTTAACGCTGTTTCAGACGATCCTTCACTAGGCGGAATAACAGACCCAACAGTAGTACCTCTACCTTCACAGGTGTGTATTTCTGAACCTTCGACGGTTACACCTATTACTATCACCGTCCAAGAAGGTCAGGTTATCAATACAGGCGCTTCTTGTAGCACTTGCCCTCAGCAGGTTTTCCTAGTGTGGCAAAAGTTTAACGGTATCGGCTACCAAGGCGGTCAAGGCAATTTAGACGGCATGGTAGCAACTGCCGCGATGAACGGTGATTGCTGGCGTTACGGTTGTTTCGACAATCAAGGTAACGGTTCTTGGACAGATCCAGATGCTGACGGAAGCAAATGCATAACCTTAAACGTTGTGCCTTAAAAAATTAGTTTAAACAAGAATAGGAAAAAATGATAAACTTCAGAAACCTTGAAAAGCCTTTAAAAGATCTCCCTAAAAATGTTGACCTTGTTTCACCCACTTTAGACGTTTTGCAATGGGGGGCCCCTAAAAAGGATCCTCTGCCTGAACTCATGGAAGCTGTAGAGGTTCGCCGTCAAGTCCAGTCAGGTGTTTGGCCTGCAGAGTTCATGGCCTCGCAAGGTTTAGCTGAAAAGCAAGAGGATGTGCCGTGTTGGCTTAATCAAATAATTTTGAAAGAAATGGCGGAGAACCGCAGGGGTTATTACACTAGCGCCGCTGCTTGGCTTGTAGCTATGGATCACCCCTTTGATTTAGCTAAAGCTATTTTAGATTACTACAAACCTGAATGCGTTAACCCTGAATGCGAAGCGCCTTTTGGGAACTTTGTTGGAGATAAGAAAGAGACAGCTCTTGTTAACGTTATGGTTTCTGAAGCATTAGCACATGTTTTTAGAGTCAAATATTTTCATATGGAAGCTAGACCTGTTGAGAAGTTAAAGTTTTTTAATGTCGATTTTTCTTCTGACATTGAACAGTACCCGCACCCAAACCATCCTGCATATCCTGCGGGTCATGGTGCGGCTGCTGGCGCGACTTTTAAAGCTTTAAACCGAATATACAAATTTAATGACAAACAGTTGAAAGAAATAGAAGAAGGTTGCAAAGCGTTCGCAGCTTTCAGAACTTTCTCATTCATGCATGTTAAATCTGAGAACGTTGACGGATTCGAATTAGGTGTTGAATATGTTGAATCTATAACTGGAGAAAATTAATGGATATCGCAGCGTTAGCTACTGGGTTAGCTACTATTATCGCAGCGGCTGCTGCTGGCATGTCTGTTTGGGTTAAATCTTTAAATGAACGCAATTCTATAACTATAAAAAATTTAGAGGAATCTAACGCGTTTTTGCAGAAGCAGATTAAAGACATGCGTAGGATTTCCGCTGACATCAATAAGTCTTATGAAAGTATAGTTACAAGGGTTAAAGATTTAGAGCATAAAAATCTTGAACTTGTTCATGACAATCATAAACTTTCCGCTGAAAATAGGGTTCTGAAAGAACGCATTGTTCATTTAGAAAAATATATTAAATCATCTCCAGCTGAAGATGTTCACGTTGAGCAGATAGTTGTTTTAGAGGAGGTTGAAAGTGGCAAGATCGGGACTGGTAAATAAAGTTTATAGTGTGCCTAGTCGCAACACTGGTTCGGTTAGGTCTTCTTCTTCTATCAAGTGGGTTGCTTTACATTCAGCGATTTGTTGTGATGGCGAGGGTTATGGCGCTGAGAATCTAGGCAAGTATTTAAGCAACGGTGCGGGTGGCCGCAAAGTTTCTTGGCATTACTCCACTGATTCGGATTCCATTACGGGTTCCTTGGATGAGAAATTTGTAGGATACCATTTGGGTTCTTCTACAGCTAACCGTTATTCTGTTGGCATTGAGATGGCTGTTAATGTTCCTGGCGATTGGTCTAATTCTAAGTATGAAGCCACTTTGGTTAATACTGCTAAATTGTCGGCTGATATTTGCAGGCGGAATAATATTAAACCAGAAATTTTGAGTGCTTCGCAGCTTAGGGCTGGTGAGCGTGGGATTATTAGCCATAATTTGTCTAGGCTTGTTTTCGGTAAAACTAGTCATACTGATCCTGGTCCTTTGTTCCCTTGGCAGAAATTTCAGAGGCTTGTAACTAGTTTTAGTTCTGGTTCTGGTTCATCTTCAACTGTTGTTTCTGATGGGGATGGTTATGTTTCTGTTGGTTCTGCAAATATGGGTTCTGTGCTGGCTATTCAAAAGGCTTTAGTGTCGGCGGGTTATCCTATTGATGTTGACGGTGTTTTTGGTTCTGAGACTTTGGCTGCTGTTCAGCGTTGGCAGCGGTCTAATGGTTTAGATGATGATGGTATTGTTGGACCTTTGACTTCTGCTAAACTGTTGGGTTCTGGTGTTAAAGTTTCTGATTCTTCTTCTGCTTCTGCGACTGTTAGGGTTGATTTGAGGCGTGATCTTCTTTTAGGTTTTAGTTCTTCTGAGATTTTGGATGTTTTGTATAGGAAGTATTTGGGTCGTGCTGCTGATTCTGCTGGCATTGATTATTGGGTTGGTGAGTTGCGTTCGGGTGCTGTTTGGCAGGATGTTTCAGATTCTATTGCTAATTCTGTTGAAGCTAAGGGTAGATCTTAACTTTACCTGTATAATACAAGTATAGACAAGCTTGTACAAGGATTGTTATGCCGTTAATCCAAGAAAACTGCACACCCATACTAGGGCAATGCGCGATACTTATCTTCAGAGACCTATGCATAACAAACGACGAAGAGTTAACAAAACCCCCAACAATGTCGGGTTATATAGATATAACCAACTATGAGGGCGGCCCTCTAATAGACCCAAACTGCGGTATATACACATCATGCCCAAGAATACAAACTTTCTCATCTTCAAACACACCAACATCAACAGGCAACACTTGGCAACAAGTAGAATACGAAGGTTGCAAATACTGGGCTATAAAAACCTGCATACTGCCAGCTAACATAGATTCTGAACACGACGAAGACGACCCAGATTCACCTTTAAGATCAATAAACCCACAAGACACTACATACACTATAAAACTCAACGTAGGTACTAAAGCTTTAGAGTGGGAATTTCAGATAGACGCCGCCCAGGACTACACGGATATAGAAATAGATGGGTGCATACCTATCGCTAAAGTTTTAGTAGACGGTTCAGCGGTTCCTGCAACAACTTCCAACCCTTTTGTTGAAATTGTTTGCACAGCTCTAAACGAATTCCCAGTTCATGGGGATACAGCTCCTGTCGGTGCCCAAATTGTTGGGTTAGACTCTGAAGGCGATTGCCGATTATACGACGCTTTGCAGCCATTGAGTATTTGCGACGAACTAGCTTCGTTGCCCGATGGGGGTTCAATACTACCTGAACACACTTTAATAGCTATCAATAGTGATGGTGATTGTGTTTCTGTGTCGGCGGCGAATATAAATTTATGTGACAAAACTATCCAATCGGCTTTAGCGGCTTCTATTGGGTCTTTAATCGGAGGTAATTAAAAATGTCCTGCATATCCAATATAATGTGCGACGAGAACGGTGATAAGCTAATAGTTTTTACTGACTCTGAGAACGGAAACACGATCTACAATTTAGACGGCACGGAGCACGCTGATCAAGGTGTGGCTTTGGATGTTTGTGGTGGTGAACCGTTAGAGTTTATTTATGTTCCTTTCGATCAGGGTGTCCATGAGGATCAAGGTATTGTTGGTGACGGTTCTGCTGGGTCACCTATAGAGGTCCCTGTTAAGCCTTGCACAAAGTATTATGAAGAGTCTGAAAGTTTCGGATATGACATGGTTTTGCCTGATGGCAGCACCCTGGCAGCTGGCGATCCTTTACCTGCGGGTTATTGCGCTATTGTTGATGAGAACCCTTTTGATAATTCTTTTATAGATGGCCAGATTATCGCTAAGGGTAGCGATGTTACAATTAATTATGTGCTGTTTGATGAGACTGTTCACACAGATGGTGGGATTGTTGGTAACGGTTCAGTTGGTTCACCTTTCGAGGTGCCTATTTCTTGCAAAACTCAAATAGTTCAAGAAGGTGAACCTGTTAACGGTGATGTAACTATTGATGGCAGTGTTGTCGCTTCTGGTGATCCTGCCCCTGATGGTTGGATTGTTATTGAAGAGGTTAACCCTTTCGATGGGACTGTTTTAGAGTCTCAGCCTGTTAAGCAAACTTGTTCAGCTACATATCTGCCTGGTGAGACTTTACCATATGACGCTGATTATGTTGACGGTGATGGTAATACTGTTACTTTAACGCAAGGCGATCCTGTTCCTGATGGTGTTGTGTTTAACAATGAGGAGACTGTTGGTGGTGATCCTATATCGGTTAAAGCTCATCAGAACGCTAACGTGTGCGACACATTCAATGAGCCTTCTATTGTTTGTGATGATGTAACAAACATATTAGCTTCAGATGGCACTTCGTGTGGGCCAATAAACCCATGCGATTTGCTTCCTGGACATTTTATAGCGTCTTGCGACTCGCCTGGTGAAACTTTGGCACCTGTAGGTGACCCCAATGCGCCTGTAGAAAGCGATTTCGAAGCTACATTTTTAGATTCTGGTCAGATAGGTGATCTTGTAGGAGATCCTGACGGGAACGTAGCAACTGGTATACCAGCTGGAACTTTCCCGTATGATATTGCTGTTCCTGCGGCGACTGCTGGTTGTGTTTTGTCTTTGCATCTATCATACGGCAACGAAGTTATTATGTTTGATGGGATCTCTATCACCCAATCGGGTTCTGATGTAGGGACTGCGATGCTTGTGGGAACTCAAGATGTTAATATTGGTTCGTCTGGCCCTGAAGCAGGTCAATCAGCTTATCTTATGGACGCTATAACAGGCGGTTCTGGTTCTATTGTCACTATTGATTTTGTTAACCATCCTGAGCAGCCTGCACAGATTGATGGTGTTTTTACTTATCATTGGACACAAATTTGCGACACTTCTGATAATGTTTTAAACACCTCAGATTTCGATTTCGGTGCTGTGCAATTCACCGACGCTGACACTCCACAGGGTTCAGCTACTAACGGTTTGAGTGGTTCCGATTCGGGTGAATGGGATTTGGGTCCTTGCCCTGCGATTGTGTTCGCTGCTGGTCGTCACGTTGCTAGCAATCCTAATAACCCTTCTGCTTCAGATTCTACCCCTTCAGCTCCTGATAGCACAGACTGGTGGCAAGAAAACGCTGGTTCTGGAATAACTGAGTTGTATGACGAATCTTCTTATAATCACTTTTATTGGTGTCAGATGGGTTGGTCAGCTGCATTTGTTGATGGTAATGTAGGACCTTGGGACTGGACTTACACTGGCAACGAACTAGGCCAATTTGCTGGTGCTAATAATTTTCCTGGTGGTCCTAACACTGTTGCAGGTGCTATGGCTATACCCTTAGTTTCTTGTCAAACTGACAGCGGATCTGGTGCAACACTAGACACTGTTAATAGCTGCAATGTTCAGGTGTGCAACGACAATTGCAAATCTGAGGCTGTAACTAAATGCACAGTTAATGGTGGTACAGACCTTATTGTGCCTGCAGGTGAAAAAGTTGAGGTGACTCCTACTATAAATGGTGCGCTGATAACAAGCCAAACTTTTTATTATGATAACACTCTTGGGGTGACAGAAGTTTCTATTGGTAGCGGTATCGCTTTCGATCAGATCGATTTGTCTAACGTTCTTGCTCCTAGCGAGTGCGCTGACGCTGTTGTTGGTTTCCAAGTGACTAACAGCATTGGTGTTGGTTCTGCAACTATTCGGCCATTTAATGTGATATGTGAGGTAATACATGTATAAAACAAAAACTAGAAATCAATCTAAAAGGGTTTTGACTTACACTGCAGATTGGGAAGAATCAGGTTTTAAATCTGAGAAATCTTACGCAAATTATTTGAAAAACATTGAAGACAATCCGACTATTCCAGTTAAATCAGATTTCACTGAAACAGTTTTTGAGACTGTGTTAACTTCAGAAGGTTTTAGGAATGTTAAACAGGTAAGGGTTCGCCGTTCAGGTGATCCTGCTCTTGGGTACGCTCCCAAGCATCAGGTTGATGCTGGCTGGTTTTATCCTGTTATTAGCAGGAATCCTGAAGAGTCTGCTGGTGTTAGTTTGGCTGAATATACAGCTGCTGGTGGAAATAAAAACCACCGTTTTTATCCAGCACCTAGTTTGGCTAGTCCGAAGTCTTAGGGCTAATTTTGTTTCTGATAAAAGAGGTTGATTAATGGTTCGCAGTATTCACAAAAACTTAGAAAAATTTAATGTTCTGGACTACGGGGCTTTAGGTGACGGCGCGACTGATGACACTGCTGCTATTAAAGCTTGCATCACAGCTTCGCAGACGTTCGCTAAAGGCTCTGGAATAGTTTTTTTCCCTAGGGGTACGTTTATGGTGTCAGCTTCTTTAGCTTACACCGCTCAGCGTGGACTGGTTTTTGAGGGTCACAGCAAATCTGATTCAGTTGTTAAACTTTTACCTGCTGATAGCAACCAACCTATTTTTCAATTAACCGATTGTGATGGCGCGGAGTTCCGCGATTTGGGTTTTGATGGCAATTATGTTGGCGGTGGGGGAGATTTAAACACTGGTGTCACTTTTTCGGGTCAAAGTTTAACTGTAACTAATTGCGGTTTTTATAAGACTAGCGGTGGAGGAGTTTTCCTTGATGGCACAGCTGACACTGGTAATGTTCATGTTAACGGTAACGAGTTTTTAAGGGTTGGGACAGCGGCGCTTAAAATTTTTAATCAGGGTGTTAATTTTCAGAATCGTATCAATTTTGTTGATAATCATGTTTTGAACGTTGCGGCTGGTGATGACGATGTCGCTTCTGCTGTTTACATGAATTCGGGTAACGCTGCTGGGATAAGGGGTATTAACATTGTTAACGTTTCTTCTAATAATGTGTCTAATCTTGATGGTGCTGATGGTGCTGTCGTCTACGCGGTGACTTACGACAACAGTATTTCTAATGTTGTTGTGTCTGGGAATGTTTCTACTGGTAGCCAGAACGGTGTGGCTGTTAGAACGGATTTGGGTCAGGGCAACGATCCTGGCGATTTAAACAATTGGGTTATTAACGGTAATGATTTCGCTACTAACGATGTTGGTGTTAGACAGTTGACGGCTAATGGCGGCATTTTTAGGAATTTGGCTATGGCTGGTAATAATATTGTCGCTAGTTTTCGTGGTGTTCAAATAGCTGCGGTTGATTCTCAAATAACGGGTAACACTTTTAACGATCCTAGTGTGGGTGTGGCATTGTTCGCTGGTTCTGCTCGTGTTGATGTTAATAGTAACCATTTTTCTAATGTTCAACCTGGTTCTGAAGTTGTTTTTGTAGCTCCTGGTGTTGGCGCACCTATTTCTGCTTTGCAGATCGGGTCGGGTTACATTTGGGTTGATAACACGGGTGATTTGAGGATTTCTACAGCTAGACCTACAGCGCAGAACTCGGGTGTTGTTGTAGGCGTTCAGGTTTAAGGGAGAGTTATGGCTTTGTGTCCGTTGGGTATTAATTTTGAGCAAGATGGTACCGAACTTGTATTTTCTATGTTTTGGCAGAACACTTTGGTTGGTGAGAAACGGATTGATTTGTGCCCGATTATAGAGTTGTGTCAAGAGGAAATTTTGGAGTGCCCTAGCCTTGGAACGGGGCCTATACAGTACAATGCGGGTCCTGGTAATGATAACTCTGCTGGCAGTTTCGTTTTGCGTAACCAGCCTACTATTTGGTGTGTTGTAGATGGGCCTTCTGGGACTGATGAGTTGTGGTCTACTTTGAAAGACGTTAACGGTGTTTGGCAGTGGCATCAGATAGATAACTAGGATAAGGAGTATGTTTTATGGTTTTAGTGGCCAATGTTCCTTGCACTGGGTTAGAAGCAGCTGGGTTAGATAGCAATTTTTGTCCTTTTGTTAATTTGCAGTGCGCTGATGAACCGCCTGTTATTATTGATGGGGTTTTAACTGTTTATCTAGAGTGTGATGTAGATGGTGAAGAGTGTAGTGAGGTTGTTTCTAAAACTATCACTTTGCTTTGTGAGTCTGGTTCGACAACTCAGAGTGTTGGCCCTAACTCCCCTTGGGTTTCTTCAACTGTTTGCTGCGAGTCTGATGTTGTTATAGGCCCTGATCCTTGCATACCTGCTGTAGGTTTGCCTGCTGAGTATCCTGAAGATAATCAGCCTTGTGTGCCTGGTGTGGGTTTGCCTGCTGAGTATCCTGAAGATGGTGATCCTTGTGTCCCTGCGGTAGATTTGCCTCCTGAGTATCCCGAGGATTTAGACGGTCTTTGTGAGATAGTTGATGAGCCTTCTTCTGTTCAGGGTGGTGTTGGCGATCCTGTAGATTTTGGTGGTGTTTGTGATGAGTGCCCTGGTGTTTATCAAAAACTTGTTAATGGTGTTTGGGTTGAAACTAGCCCGCCTGCGACTATAAGCCCTGCTGATTACAATTCGCAGTGGGTGTTTGTTTGCGGTTCTGATACTTCTAAAATTTTGACTATAAGCGGATCTGAGGGGTTGTTGACTGATAGGACTGCTGAGCCTGATGAGCCTGTTGTTGTTTGCCATCCTTGCGATAATCAGAACCAGTTGTGGCAGATAAGGATTGATGACGCTGAGGCTGATAATGATAATCCTGCTAATCCTGTTGGTGATAGGCCTAATAGTGACCCTGGTTTGCCTGAACCTGTTGATGAGGCTTGGCAGGATTTGCCTGAGGTTATGGGTCATGCTTGTGTTACGTTTGAAGCTATAGAAACTTGGATCGATGGTTTAGATCCTGATGTTCAGGGCGAGTTTTTGTGTTTGTATGTTAGGTCTTCATGCGATAATAGGGTTTCTTGGACTACTGAAGCTAAAATCAGGTGGAATATTTAAGGGGTTTTATGTCTACTAAAATTGATACTAATACTAGAGGTCAGGGTCATAGGCTTCCTGGTAGGAACCGTTGGAGAACAGTTGTTTCTGTTTTGGCTGGGGCGGCTATGGTTATTCCTGCTGCGGTGACTTATCAGAATCAGGATTATCAAGAGAATTTGCAGATGATCAAAAGTCAAAGTTTTAGGAACACTAATCATGATAATTCGCCTTATCGTGATACTAAACAGTCTGAGCTTGTACAAGCGAATCATTTGGGTCCTAGGTCTGACTATCCGCAGAACTTTCCAGTTGTTAACGGCGGCCAGTTCAGGGTTAACTGCGAGTTCAGCCATTTTGCTTATGATGACCCTATATTGTTTCCTGATCAACCAGGTGCTGCTCATTTGCATACATTTTTTGGAAATACCGACGTTAATGCTTTCACCACCCAAGAAACTTTAGAAGATTCTGGCAGTTCGACTTGCAACGGTCAAGAGTTGAATCGTTCAGGCTATTGGGTTCCTACCATGATAGATAGCAACGGCAATGCTAGGGTTCCTATAGATTTTTTGATCTATTATAAAGGTGAAGGTTTCGCGAACGGTGGGCCAAACGGGAATCAGCCAACATTCCCAAATGGTGATCCTAACCCAGGATCACAGCCGTATGAACGAGGTATGAGAAATATTGCTGCTTCTCCTAACAATTCTATAGCGCAGTTGAGTAACGCTCAAGGTGGAGCTGATTCCCAAACTAACTTTCTTTGTACAGATAATTTTTCCAACAACAATATGCCTGGTGGTAGTTCTGCCGATGCTAATATACCTAACTGCGACGGTTCGGGTAACACTAGTTGCGGTTCTTCTTCGGTGCATTTCCCAAACTGCCACCGTGTTTTGGAAATGGAAGTAAAATTTTGGAACTGCTGGTCACAGGGCAACAATCAGTACGAAGATTGGACAGGTTGGATCCCTGGTTTCAGCAACTGGTTTGCTTCTAACTGCAACGGTAAAGTAACAGGTCAAGGGCCTACTGACGCGGAGATTTATCCTTCTATGAGCTATTTTGTTAAATATGGTATAGAGCTTGGCGAGAACACTTCGGACTGGTACTTATCTTCCGATGTTGACCCTTCTACTATAAACAATGCTCAACCTTCTCTTAGACCTGCGGGAGCTGGTAACACTCACCACGGTGATGTTTGGTGGTCTTGGGATCCTGATACTAATCAGCAGTGGCTTGACAATTGTGTTAATTACAAGAATCCTTCTGGCGCTGCGTCTGGTTGTGCTAGCGGATTCCTGACCGATGGAGGTCCTGATGGGACCCCAGGGAATCGTTTGCCTGGCCCTGCTTTGAATTACAGCCCTGAATTCGCTGAATTGCAGAACGTAACTAATTGGAAAACTCCTGTAGCTGCAATATTTAATGAATTGTGTCAACCGTTGGGTCCTGCACACACTTACAGCACTGACATGCACGCTGCTTGGTGCAAACCATGAACCAGTATTCTCTTGTAGGAGCGCCTAACGGTTTAACTATAGACGCTAACACTGGCGTTATTTCTGGTGCCGCGGGCATGAGCGTCGGTTTTTATAGTTTCTCTGTCAGGGTTGAAGATGAGAACGGGGTGTTTCTTAAAGATTGTGATACTAGTTTAACGATAACCGATAACGAAGTTATTGTTGATTGTGAAGATGCTAACGTTTCTTGTGAAGATTGTATTGAGAAGCATTTAGATGACACTTACCATGTTTCTTTGAATGATGTTTCTCAGCTTGTTGATCAGGCTATTACTTATCCGCCTGTGCCTAGGGCTGATTGTTGCGATGATCTAGTTGAGCATGAGTCTGACTGCGGTAATGTTTACGTTTGGGCTGATCGTGATGGTAACGGGATTGTTGATAAGAACACCACCGATAAGCATCATGCTTATGAAGGCGAGTTGCCCGATCCAGATGAGGCTGTAATTAAACCTGTTTATGATCCTGTTACGGGTTCACAGCTGCCGTTTAAACCTAACAATGTTTATGCTGGCCCTATTGACAGTGAGACAGGTAAGATGAGTTGTATTACTCATATAGGTTCGTGTGGTGAGTGGTTCGCTATTTGCGCTACTGGCCAGTCTGCTATAGTACCTGATGGTTTCGTTAAATGCTGTTTGTATGATGAGGATACCATCCCTGATTATCCTATCTATTATTCTTCTGAAGATTCAGCTTGGACTATTAACGGTGTTGTTTATCAGCTGCCTGATTGTGAGACTGAAATTGAATCTGGTTGCGCTAATTGGGTTGGGCGTTGGATATCTACTATTAACGCTAACCTTGGCACAGCTGATCTTACTACTGGCATCAGTTTGCCTGATTTAGCTGTTCTTAGTAATATAGCTACTCAGGTTCCGACAGGTTTCGGTTGCGACGGCTATTTGTCACCTAATTCCACTGGCGGTAATTTGTATATGGTTGATCACGGTTTGTGGTCTGGCAATAATGGTGATATTAAAGTTTCTGATGTTGTTAAAATGACTTTGTGTTTCACTTTAACCCCTGGTCTTAACTCTTTGGGTGTTGGCATTAATGACGTTTATGGTGATTTGACTGTTGCTAATGATGAAAGTTTAGCTTGGATGCCTGTTACTGATGTTAGGCCTCCTGGTGGCGCTATTTTTGTTAATAATGGCAACTATGTTGATATCCAGTCTAACGATTTGGGTGGTGTGTGGCAGATAGATTTCACTGTCGACCCTCAAGCTGTTAATAGTAACACTTTGTCTACAATATTTTTTGGTGTTGATACTGAAACTATTGTTAATTATTTCCTTAAAGTTGAGTACGGTGGTTCTGAGATTTGCGGGGCTATTAATGATGCTACACAGTTAGCGGATTTGTTAACTCAAGCTGATCCTAGAGGGTTCACCTGGTTCGCTGAAGGCGATAATGTTTGTTCGTTTGTACCTGAAGGGTTCTGCAGTGGCTGAGTGCTGCGGCTACCAGTACCCTGATTTTCAGGATGGCTATGATCTTACATGCTGCCAGTACGTGGCTTCTGAGTTCCCTTTTAACTACAACCCTTTGCAGGATGGTTGGGTTTATAATAATACTATTATCAGTTATGACGGTTCTGGCTGTTGGGCTACACCCGAGTTATTGTTGGATTGGGTTAATCAAAACGATCCGCTGAACCATAATTGGACTGTTGAACCCGATGGTGATGGATATAAGTTTTGCGCGCGTATTAAGGATGAAGAAAAAGGTGTTTATGGCGGTTTGATACACCCATCTGATCCTTGTTTTTTATGCGTTTTTGAGGGTGTTTTCCCTTTCTCTGGTTGGGATCCAGAATCTCATGGGATTGTTATTGATGGCGGAATGTTTAGTTGGCCAGCGTCTGAGGGTGGGGTTTGGGAAACGCCGCAGGATTTAGCTGATTGGATGAATGGGCTTTTTGTTAACGGTTCCTGGGAACCGTACATATCTGATCTTAGGGCTAATGAGTGGAAGATATGCAGTTTTGTTGATCAGAGAACTAAAGACGTTTTTCAGGGTTTCAGTGTGCCTGGTTCGGAGTGGACTTGTATAACTGATAGAATATTTTTCCCTTTCAATTGGGAGAGTGGCGATGGTTTCATTGTTGATGATAAGCTAGTCCCTTTTACTGGTGATGGTGTTTTTAGAACGCCTGAAGAGTTTTTGCAGTGGCTTAATGACAACGATCCTAATAATAATAGTTGGATAGCTAACGATTTAAATGATGGTTCTTATAGCATTTGTTCTTTCGTTGAAGAAGGCGATTATAAAAGCCTGTTTATTCAGCCTTCACCTGTCTGCATTTGCGAGGTAAACAATTTAGAATTCCCCTGGGAGTATGATCAGGTTAGTGCTGGTTGGCGTGTTAACGGTGAGATAATACCTTTTGGTGGTTCTGGTACTTGGTTAACAGCTACAGAGCTTGCTTCATGGATGACAGAAAACGATCCTAATGGCAACACTTGGTTTGCTAACAAGGATCCTATTAAGGGTTGGAATATTTGCAGTTTTGTTAACGATGATCAGATTGATTTGTATGGTGGTTTAACTGAGAGCGCTAAATGCTGCCTCGATTTGCCTCTTGACCCTTTCGTTGATGATATTTACCCATATTTTTATGGTCAGGGTTTCGGGTGGGGTGTTGGCACTGATTTCCTTTTGTATGGTGAAGAAGGCGAACCTGGTTTCATTTGGAGTGGTTCCGAACTAGCTAATTGGATGACTCAAAATGATGTTAACGGAAACGTTTGGTATGAGTACCCCCAGGGTTCTGGAACTTTTTGTTCACCTATGACTGCTGCTGAGTGTGTCCAGTATGTTGGTAATGATGTTATTAGTGTCCCTGGTCTTGTTAACGCTGAAAAGTTTTGCTTCGATAAAGATTACGAGTTCCCTTTTAATTATCAGGACTGTTTTGATGGTTGGCAGATCCAAACTAGTTTCATTCCTTACCCTGCTGGTGGTGTTTGGGGCAGCGTTAACGATTTGACTTCTTGGTTATCTGATAATGATCCTGCTAATAATCTTTGGTTTTCTGAACCTGTTTTTGGTGGATGTTCTTATAGGATTTGCACTTTTAGGATAGATGAGAATGATTCGGGTGTTAGTTATGGTATCCCTTCGTGCCCTCCTGTTTCTAAATATTGCCCTTTCACTTCTTTAAGCTTCCCTTTGTATTGGGATGGCGCTGATTCAGGGGTTGAGATTAATGGTGAGAGTTTCTTTTTTGGTTCTGATGTGGGCCAGTTTGAAAAACCTGAAGATTTCTTATCTTGGCTTGATTCTACTTGGCCCAATACTGATCTTGCAGAATTTTATTTAGAAACAAGTAACGGTGATGATTGGAATTTCTGTTTAGACTCACCAAACTTTTTGCATTACCCAGCAAGTTTTGTCGGTGATGTTTCTGATACTGTTTCTAAATATTGCCCTTTCACTTCTTTAACTTTCCCATTGCGCTGGTTCAATAGTGAGTCAGGGGTTGAGATTAATGGTGACAGTTTCTTTTTTGAAGGTAATTGTGGAGAGTTCGAGAAGGTTGATGATTTTGTTGCTTGGCTTTCTGATAAGTGGCCCAATACTGATTTCGCAGATTTTTATGCGGAGAATTCTGGGTCTGCTACTAACAGTTGGAATATTTGTTTAGAATCACCAAACTTTTTGCATTACCCCGCAAGTTTTGTCGGTGATGTTTCTGATAGTGTTCTTCAGTGTGAGGTTGTTAACTATAATTTTCCTCGTGCTTATACTTTGCCTGGTGATGGTTGGGTTGTTAATGGTTTGAATATTGAGTTCCCTGGTGAGGTTAATCAGAATGATGATGGTGATGATGTTGCGACTGTTAACCGTTTTCATTCGGCTTGTTTGATGGCTGATTGGATGACTAGCAACGATCCTTTTAAGTATGTTTGGAAAGAAGTTCGTAATGCTGATGGGACTTATAATATTTGTGCTTATGTTGATGGTTTTAATGCTGGTGCTTATGTTGGGAATATTGATTAGTTTTTAACACATACCTTATTGTTGTTGGTTGTTGCTGCTGCTTGTATAATGAGGGTAATTCTTTGAAAGGTCACCTAATGCCCCAAGAAATACTCTCTTACGGTATACATGACACATGTGTATCAGCTTTCGTTCCTTTGAATTGCGACGGAACCGTTAACGATGCACTAGCACCTCTGCCTTATTGTGGTTTAACAGAATCTATACTCAGAGAAACTATCGAAGAAATCGACGAACAAGTCGTAGAAGGTTCAAGATCTGACCAGAACTGTTTAAAAAGAGCTGGCTACACAAAACCTTCAGACTGCTTCCTAGATATAAACACTTGCGGCATCCAAAACCCACTGCTTTGGTCATGGATGGGAATCAATCAACCTGTTTACGACGACCAAGGTGAAATTTGTGGTTTCGAACCAGCAGAAGACACTTCAGTTCTTTGCCCTTCATGTGTTAAAACAAGCGCTTCTGGCTGTAAACACTCAGTAGCTCTTGTCACGATTCACAATGCCTGGTGTGGAGAAGATAGGCATCCAGATTTTGATTATGTTGTAAATATTTACCCTTCTTTAAAATTCGAAATCCAAGAAAACGAAATAACTTACGGCTCGGGATTCACAGCGACTCGTAGCCTTTCAGCTAAACTGCAGAAAAATCCTAACTTCATCGACCCTTGGGGTATAGTAGACGCAGCTAACACTCTTTCACAGAAATACCAGCAAAGAAAACTTGAATGCCCTCCAGGTTCACCTGTAGAAGAACTTGTAGAGTCTGGTTGCGGTTGCGGTGGTTGCTCAACTCTAGAAGGATAAAATAATGACATCTGGATGTGTAAGGCAGTGTTTTAATTGGCCTTGCCCAGATATGAGTTGTTTCCCATGTTTGACGGGTTTCACTGTTGAACAGTTCGAGAGTTTTCTTTGCAGAGCTAACGAAATTTTTCATGACGCTTCAAATAACCAGTTCCCTGGTTGTGAGTGTTACGCCAGGTTGAGGCCTTGCGTTCCTTGTCAATGTTCTTCTGTTTGTGTTTGCGATCCTTGTTCTTTGGATCGTATCGATCTTTGTTCAGGTGTGGGTTTTCCGATACTTCAAATTGTTGGGGTTAATGTTGAGGGTGAGCCTATAGATTTTGATGATTGGCAGTTGCGTGATAACCGTTATTTGGTTAAGCCTTCTAAGGGTTGGCCTTTGCAGGTTAGGGCTGCGATGGATGGTGATGAGTGCACTTGGTCTATAGATGTGCGTTATGGCCGTGATGTGCCTAAAATGCTTTTGTGGTGGCGTGATCAGTGGTTGTTTAACGAGTTGGCTAAATGTTTGCCTGATTCTGGTATTAAGTGCGATCCTTGGCTTGTTGACGCTGTTAACGTTAAGGGTGTTTCTTATAGCAAGAAGCTTGGTTTGAGCCCGTTGGAAGCGGTTGAGAAAAAGTATGGTTGCGCTAGTGAATGTGTTGGTTATATAGTTGATCCTGATGACTTCCTTCACACATCGGCTACTGTTGATAGGGTCGATTATATTTTTGATGGTGATGATTCTTCTAGTTTTTGTGATGTTGAAAATTTATTAGCTGATTGGGTTGAGTCTCAGGAGTCTAATATTAAAAGGGTTCCTTTGATGTCTTCTGGTCTTGATAAGCATGGGTTGCCTTTATGACAGTGGATCTTAAGAAAGAGATAGATTTAGAGTTTAAGCTTATAAATATTTTGGTTGAGGCTTCTAGACGTTATGTTGTTAAAACCCGTCAAGATTCAGAGGTGCCTGTTGACACTGGTTTGCTTAGAACTGGGATTCAAAGAAATCAGGTGAATCCAGGTAGTTTAACTGCTGTGGTTGAATCTACTGCGATGAACGCTGGTTTTGATTATCCAGCGTTTCAAGATTCAGGTTCTGGGCAGAATACTGGTTGGTGGGAGAAAGTTAACAAACTAGAAAATTGGGAAGCTTGTTTGCAGGATGCAGCGCAAGGGGTATTGTAGTGTCGCTTGTGCCAACTATGTGCTGTTTTTTAGGGGCTGTTAATTCTAGTTTCATGTTGAAAGGTTTCACTCCGCCTCAGCATTCATACATTTCTGAGCAGGGCGAGTTACCTTCTTGCGCTTCTCATGGTTTTGCTTACATTAGGCATGAGGGTACTAGTTTTACTAATGATTATGGTTTGTCTGGTAGCGGTGTTTCTAGGAATGATTGTATGAATAGGGGTGCTGAACTTTTTGAGTTGATTGTTGGGCAGTGTTCCCCTTTGCCTCTCGTTTTGCGTGATTGTAAGCCTGGTTGTGATGAGTCTACTATTTATGGTAGTTGCCCTTCTTGTGATAGTGATCCGTCTGATTGGCATTTCGATTTGCTCGATGTTGATTGTGAGCCTGTTAGTTATGAGGATGGTAAAATTGTTTGGCCTGATTTGAGTTCTGAGGTTAGCGCTACTGATTTCAGTGTTTGGATTTTGGAGCAGAGGCAGGCTTTGCGTCATGGTCTTATAAACTTTTTTTGTGAATGCCATTTTGATTGTTATGGTAAAGCTCCTCAGGTTAAACCTAAAATTCTTGATATTCGTTCTTGGTGTGAGGGCCGTTTTGTTGGCACTAGGATTCAGTTGGCGGCTTATATAGGTTAACAATATTGTTGTTATTTGTTTATGCTGTTATGTTTAATTATGGCCAAAAACGATAATAGTGAAAATGTTGAGTTGAGAAAACGTAATGATGATGTTGTTTTAAAAGATTTCGAAGATGATCTTAAGAAACATAAAAAAGGTGATGATGAGAAGGTCGATGATAATCAGTTCGAACTTCTTTTTGAGGGTGAGAAGTTTATTGTAGATCTGCCTGACGAGGACACTGCGGCTTATTTGCAGGCTTTGGGTTTGACAACTGAGGAAGGTTTGGATCAAGCTCAAGAATTTTTAGAAGGTTTGATTGGTTCTGAGAATTGGCCTAGGTTCCAAAAAGTTTATAAAAAGGGCGCTAAGGCTCATATGGATAAACGAAAAAAGTGGAAGCGTCAAGGTGGGGCGGATGAGCCTATAACTATGACTGAATACAATAATTTGGCTTTGGAAGAAATATTAGGTTTGATGAAAAAATTGGGAAACCAAAAAGCTTAAAAGCTTGTGTCTGGGCAGCGCAAAATTGGGGTACGGTTCTTGTTAGATGCAGGAAAGATTTCGGTTGTCACCCTTTTGATTTAGATTTGTCTTTTTTCACTCATTTTGTTATTGAAATAATTTTTGATCTTAGTGTTGTGGTTGGTTCTGATGGTCCTTCGGTTTTGGATCAGCGTGAACATATTTTGGCTTCGCTTGAAGAAGGTTTTAATGATTCTGGTGATGGTTATGTTTATGTTAATGGTTCTAGGCTTAAGGTTAATTCTAAGTTGGAGGGTTTGCAGTTGCAGCATTCGGCTGCTAAGGGTGCTGAAAAAGCTAGGCTTGCTGGGCTGGTTATTGATGAGAGAAGGAGGGAGAAACAGCGACAATCAGCTGTATAATTAAGAATGCTTCAGGCCGAACTTATATTAGACACAAGCAAGGCTGACCAAAATCTAAAAAGCACTTCAAGCATAGCTGAAAAAATAATTAATTTATTAGAAAAAGGTGCTGATCTAAAAGTTAAATCAGATGATTCGGCTTTGCAGAAAATAAAGTCGACTATAGATTCTATACCTGAAACTATTAATTCTGATCTTAAAGTTGATTCTGGGAGTTTAGATAAAGCTAAAAGTTCGATAAAAGACATTCCTTCAAAGATAAAAACTTCGGTTGAGGTTAACACTGGGAAGATTAAATCAGCTGCGAATGATATAAAAAAATCTTTATCTGATGGTGTTAAAGAAGCTTTAGATGTAAAAAATTATATTTCTCTTGCTAAATCATTAGGATCAAGCCTTGGCAAAGGGATAAAAGGTGGTGCTGTCGCTGCAGCTGCAGGGATAGGTACAGCTATAGCTGCAGGTGTTGGTGCTGGTTTAAACCAATTAAACGCTGGGAACAGGTTGGCTGCTCAGCTTGGTTTGACTGATGAAGAGTCTGCAAGGTTCGGTAAAATACAGGGTGATCTTTACGCCCAAGCCTACGGTGAATCCCTTGAAGATATTGGCAGAATTCAGGGTTCTGTTATTAGGTCTTTAACAAAATTTGCCTCAGATTCAGATATAACTGCTGTTACTAAAAATCTGGCCAATATTGAAGCTGCTTTTGGCATAAGCGCTGAAGAATCTGCTGACGCTTTGAGGGGCATAATATCTAACGGTTTAGCTGAGACTGCTGACGAAGCTACTAATATTTTGACTAAAGCATTCCAGATTGATGGTTCTGGCGATGTGATAGATAGTTTCAGGGAGTACGGTACCGAGTTCAGGCAGCTTGGTTTAACAGCTGAAGACGTTTTGAACACTGTTGATGCTGGTCTTAAAGCTGGTGCTAGGAATACTGATGTTATATCAGATTCTTTGAAAGAAGCTTCTATAAAACTTCAGGAAGGGAGCGAGGGGACTAGAGCAGCATTGAAAGACCTTGGTTTAGATGCTGACGAAATTCAAAGTAAGATAGCTGCAGGGGGTGAAGGTTCTGCTGAAGCTTTCAAGAAAACTCTTAGGGCTTTAGCTGATCTTGATGATCCTGTTAAAAAGAATATTGCAGGTGTTGAAATTTTGGGAACAAAGTTTGAGGATTTATCGCCTGAAGTTATTGGTGAAATGGCTTTCGCTTTAGATAGCGCAGAAGGGTCAATGGTTGGTTTATCTACAGCTGCTGACGACTTAGATAAAAATATTAATGACAACTTTGGTGTTTTGTTTGAGACTTTGAAGCGTACGGCTTTGGCAGAATTAGGTAACCTTTTTGCTCCTATACTATCTGGGCTGTTAGACACGCTTCAACAAATAGATTTCGAACAAGTGGGGGCGGTATTCTCATCAATAGGTCAGTTTATTGCACCTGTTTTTGAAGGGCTTTTAACTATATTTGAAAACTTTTTTGTTTTGATAAGCAATTTTTTGTCTGAAAACGGTGAAGCTATAAAAACTTTTTTCGTTAATTTAGGAACTACGATTCAGGGTGCTTTGTTGCCAGCTTTCGAATCTATATCTAGTGTTGCTTCACAATTTTTTGAAAGTTTTGTTGGTTTCTTTAGCGATAATCAAGAAACTATTGTTAACGCTTTTAGCCTTATTGGCGAAGCTATAGGTGCTGCTGGGAGTTTTATTTCAAGTTTTTTCCAAATTATAAGCGATTTTATTTCTAACAATTCTGAGAACTTTAAAAACTTTTTTTCTGTTCTGGCTGATGTGTTTTTAAATAATTTAGTTCCAGCGTTCCAAAATATAGCAGCTGTAGCTGGTGACCTTTTTGCTTTGATTGTGGATTTTGTTGTAGAGAATCAAGAAAGTATTGTTTCTTTTTTCTCTAGTTTGGGTGGTCTTGTTAGTTCAGCTTTTTCAGCTATAGGTGTAGCTTTTGGCATAATTGGTGCTGTGGCTTCTTTTCTTCTGCCTATTATTGGTGAGCTAGTTTTGTTTTTCTCTAAACTTCTTCC
>ENA-ORXM01000676-ORXM01000676.1-marine-metagenome-genome-assembly--contig:-NODE-676-length-55797-cov-7.725503_pt1 | contig 55797 bp, 47 predicted proteins | sample MGYA00237867_ERZ511480 | MGnify/ENA primary metagenome ERZ511480 (study PRJEB26309, sample SAMN06266103) | marine metagenome | isolation source: Algal blade | place: United Kingdom:Sidmouth, United...
GTGTCCGATGGCCTCAACACCACCGGAGACGTAGGCATCGAGGTCGATCGCCTGGCCGAGCTGGGTGTGCAGCTCGACGTCAATACCGTCGAGTCCGATCGTGCCGGCGATGTGAGCGTCGACAGCGTGTCGGCACCGAGTCGTGTCTCCGAAGAAGAGGCCTACATCGTTGTCGCCACGGTGAACTCCGATCAAGCTGTCGCGGCCAATATCGTGCTGTTGCGCAACGAGGTGCCGGTAGCGGAACGAACCATCGATCTGACGCCCGGAGCAAACGAGGTCACCTTCGATGTTGCAGCCGAAGGCGCTGGTCTGGACCGGTTCGAGGTGCGCGTGACAGGCGGGACCGACGCCGTCCCCCAGAACGACGCAGCGTCCACGGCTGTCAGCGTCGGCGGGCCGCCCAAGGTATTGATTCTCGAAGGAAGCAATGGCAACGGAGCAAACCTGCTGGCCGCACTCACCGATCGAGCTGTCGATGCCGAGCGCCGCTCGGTCGAACAGTTCCCCACACTCGAAGAGCTGTCGACCTTCGGCTCGGTCATGCTGGTCGATGTCGAAGCCCGCCAGTTGTCCGAGACCCACCTCGACGCCCTCGATGCCCATGTGCGAGCAAACGGCAATGGTCTGGTGGTCGTGGGCGGAACGTCATCGTTCGCACTCGGTGGCTACGCCGATACTCGGCTCGAGGACCTGCTGCCGGTCGAGAGTCGGGCCGAAGACCCAACACGACGGGCCACCGTGGCCGAAGTGTTGTTGATCGATGCCAGCGAGTCGATGGGTGCCTGTCATTGCGCACCGATCGACGAGGGCCAAGGGGGCGGTGGTCCGTTCGACGGAACGCCTATCGACGGCGGTGTGAACAAGACGGACATTTCGCGTACCGCAGCCGAGCGAGCGATCGCCGCGTTGGCAGACGACGACGAGATCGGTGTGCTCGCGTTCAGTGGTACCCAGGACTGGATCGTGCCGTTGCAACAGGTCGGCGCCGCCGGAGACACGTCGGCCGAGTTGGCCAGGCTCACACCGGCGGGCGAGACCCGAATCGCTCCCGCTCTGTCCGAGGCAGCGGATGCCTTGCGTGCCAGCACCAAGGAGCTGAAGCACATCATCTTGTTCAGCGATGGATTCTCACCTGAGCTGTTCGGCGACGAGTTCGGTGGCGGATTTCCCGGTGCCGCCACGCTCAACGAACTGGAAGACCAAGCACGAGCACTGGCCGAAGAGGGCATCACGGTTTCGGTCGTGGCTACCGGCGAGGGTGCCGCACCGTTGCTCGAGGCGATCGCGCTGGCTGGCAACGGCCGGTTCTACCCCGGCCGTGATCTCGAAGAGATTCCCGAGATCTTCGTCGAGGAGGCGCGGATTGCGTCGCGTAGCTTCATCAACGAAGGCGAATACGTCCCGGTGGTCACCTCGACGGCGGCGCCGGTGCGCGGCCTGGCGGCAGCGCCACCGATCAGCGGCTTCCTGGCGTCCATGCCCAAGGACACCAGCGACGTCATGCTGCAGGTGGGCGAGTTCTCCGATCCGTTGCTGTCGTCGTGGCGAGTCGGCTTGGGCAAAGTGACCGCATGGACATCTGATGGCGGCGATCGATGGGCAGCCTCGTGGGCCGGATGGGACGGCTGGGCGGACTTCTGGTCGGCGGTCGTGCGTGACACGTTCCCACTCGAGGGCGCATCTGGTCACGAGTTGCGGGCCGAGATCCGGGGCGAGTCGGTATTTCTCGAACTCGTGAGCGAAGAGTCGTGGCCCGCAGGTATCAGCCCCACGGCCCAAGTCACGGCCCCAGACGGCACCACCACCGAATTCGAGCTCGAACGAAACACCGATACCACCTTCATCGCCGTAGTGCCCGCGTTGGAATCCGGCACGTACTCGCTGGTCGCGTCGGTCGATGACGAGGGCACCAGCTCGCGCTTGGCGACCGCCATAGCAACGCGTTCCTATCCGCTCGAGTACCGCAGCGCAGACGGGCTTGCTGCCGACCTGGTCGAGTTGTCGCAACGCACAGGTGGTCGCGGCGAGATCGAGCCGTTGCAGATTCTCGATGCCGTTGGACTCAGCGATGGGTCGACGGCGCGTGATCTACGTCGCCTGTTGCTGATCATTGCTGCGTTGTTGCTACCGATCGATCTGCTACTGCATCGAGTTCGCCTGTCGACACTCGGCGCTGATCTGAAAGCGTCACGAGACCGCCGCCGACGACCAGCAGCGCCCCCAGCCATACCCACGGCAGCAGTGGTCGAGTTCTGACCGTGAAGGTGGCCGAACCGAGATCGTCGTCGACCGACTCGAGAACCACGATCGTGTCGCTGCGCAGTGAACCGTCGATGACCGCCTCGGTCGTCGGAATGCGCTGATCTTCATAGGCGCGTAGCTCGGGGACGTACTGGGCTCGGCTGTTGCCTTGCTCGAGCTCGATCGTGGCCCGGATGTATTCGTAGCGATCGGTGCGTCCTGGTGTGAGGGCAACGAGTCCGAGTTCGCTCACGGCCGGGCTGCTGAGTCGATCAACGTCGGTGCTCTGTCCAACGTTGATTCGTATGGTGTCGTCGCTTCCGCCCGAAGAGGCGACCGCGCCCAGCAACAAGAGGGCGAATCCGCAGTGCGCAATGGCCACGCCGGTTGAGCGTCGTCGCCCCGACGATCGTTTCCTGGTTCCGTGCAGAATGGATCCTGCGACCGCGACCCCGGCAGAGCCGATGACCGCCACCGATCCAGCGGTGAGCCAACCGGTCGAACCAACGGCCAAGACAGCGCCAGCGAGCGCCAGGCCGGCTCCGGCGCTTGCGACCGTGGCGAGTCGACGCCCGGTCGGCGCATGTGTCTTGCCAGAGGCCAACAATGGGCCGACGGCCATGGCGAGAAGGGCGAGGGCTGCAACCGGCGCAAGCGCTTGGTGGTAGTAGGCGGGTCGAACCAGCGCCCGGGTGCCGACATTCGACAACAGCAGGCCATCGAAGACCGGCCAGAACGTGCCCAGGGCAATGGCCACGATGGCGACCGCACCGAGAATGCCCTGAGTGCCGAGAACGGTGGACGCCTTCAACCCGGGTCGACTGCTCTGGCCAATGGCATCGCGGTGAAGGACCAAGGCGGCGATCCCGACCAGAACCGCCACCGACGCCAACGCCAGCAGCGGTCTTCCTACCTGTGGCGATTCGGAGAACGCATGAATCGAACCGGTGTTGCCCGACCGGGTCACGTAGACGCCAGAAACCATCAACCCGAACGCACCGACTATGGCGGCGGCGCCGCTGAAGGCAAGCCGGCCGCCGGGTTCGATCAGCATGTGGATGGCGATGGTGAAGGCCAGCCATGGCAACAACGACGAGTTCTCCACCGGATCCCATGCCCAGAATCCGCCCCACCCGAGTTCGGCGTAGGCCCATTGGCTGCCGGTCACGATTCCTACGCCCAGCACGACCCAACCCAATCGCAGCCATGGCAACACCGAAGCCTTCCACGCATCGTCGAGACGCCGCTGGACCAGAGCAAGCAGCGTGAGTGCAAATGGCACACCTGTCATGGCAAGACCCAGGTAGAGGATGGGCGGGTGATAGACCATCGCCGGATGCTGCAACACGGCCAGCAACCCGTCGCCATCGCCGGTTGGAATGTCGAGCCGGGTGAACGGCGAGGCCCACATGCGGCTTACGAACAAGAAGGTCGCAGTCGTGACGCCGCCGACGCCCAGGAGCACCAGCTGTTGGTCGACAGGTCGGGTTCGGCCCAACACCACTGCGGCCATGAACGTGCTGGCCACGACGAAGGACCAGAACAGCAGCGAACCTTCCATGCCGCCCCAGATACCAGCGATCCGGTAGGCCAGGGGAGTCTGGTCCGACGAGTGACGAGCAACGTAGAGCCAGGCCGGGTCGACGGTCCAGAGCGCCCGACCCAAGATCATAATCGCCAGACCCGTCAGGCTCGTGCTGGTGATGAAGGCAATCCGTGATACTCGCAGCGCAGATAACCGATGTCGAGGTCGGGCGACTGCGGCCGCAGCAGCGATGGATGCAACGACGGCAGCGACGAACGCCAGGTTGGTTGCAAAGCTGCCCATGCGCCATCGTAAGAGCACAAACCCGGTCGAGCCGGTCGGTGCGATTCTGCCATCGTGGCGATGATTGAATTATTCTGCGAGTCCAACTGGCACAATGTGCACCAGATCGACCTCAGGGAGTCAGATGGACATCGTCTTGACCGGAACCGGCTCACCAATACCTGACGCGAACCGCGCTGGTCCGTCCACCCTGATCAAGGCAGGCGACACCCATATTCTGGTGACTGCGGCCGAGGCGTCGTCATGCGCATGGCGGCTGCCGGGACCATGCCACCGTTCTTCGCTTCGAACACCAGGGTTCGACCGCTGCACTCGTCGGCGACACGATTCCTTGTGACGGCGTCGACGAACTGGCCGCTGACGCCGACGTCTACGTGCAGACGGTCATCAGCGCAGACCGAATTGTCCATGCGCCTGGCGCATGGACAATTCGAACGCAGGAGTGAACATGAATAGACCGCTGACATCACAGGGCTTCGAGGGCACCATCGGTCGAACGTTGGCCGACAGCGAGCCACATTTCGAGATTCCTCCTCACCCCGGAGCCGATTCGCCGAACGTGGTGGTCGTGCTGCTCGACGACACCGGCTTCGCCCAGTTCGGATGCTTCGGTTCCGACATCGACACCCCGAACGTCGATGCGCTGGCTGCGAACGGCTGCAGTACACCATCTGGGCGACCGGCAGCGCCAGCTCGGGCATCTCGATCTTCGTTCAGAACGACAAGCTGTTCATCGACTACAACTCGTTCGACGAACGCACCGTGCTCGAGTCCGAGCTACCCGTCCCCCAGGGTGACTCGGTGCTCGGCGCCAGCCTGGCCCGCAGCAGTCGCACGACCGGCACCATGTCGCTGACCATCGACGGCAAGCCTGCGGGGTCGGTCGACTTGCCGTTCATGATGCGCATGATCTCATCGCTCGGTGCCAGCGTGGGCATGGACTTCGGCTCGCAGGTGTCACTGCACTACGACGACACGTTCCCATTCGACGGCACGCTGCACCAGGTCGAGATCCAGCTCGGTCAACGCTTCCGCAAAGACACCGAAGCCGCCGCCAAGTCCGAGATGTCGCGCCAATAGCCACGCTCTCGACACCCCAGGGGTCTCAAGAGTCCGTCAGCAGAAGAGGATTTCGCAGCCGGTGCCTTCCAGAGCTGCGTCGACGCGACTGCGGTCGGTGTTGCTGAGAGCGGCGTAGTCGTCGCGCAGCCATTTCAGGCATTTTCCCTGGTAGGCGAAGGGACCTTGGCGATAGGTCTGGCCGTTGATCTCGCAGACCATCTCGTCGGCGCCCGACACCAGTGCCTGGGCGTTGGCCACCATGAACGGCGCATAGGTGGAGCCGATTTCGCCGAGCAGTTTGCGAGTGGCAACGGGCAGGTCTTCGAGCGTGGCCCAGCCGTCGTCGCCATCGACCGGCAGCCAGGAGAGATCGTCCATCCGGTCGGTCCAGTTCAGGGTCTTGACCGCTCGCCTCACCGCGATGGCCATGGATGTTGGATCCCATTTCACCAGCTGGGTGAACTGTCCGTAGATGCCGAAGTCGCCGCGACCGGGTCGATCGCCAAGCATGAAGTCGTGGGTGGCGAACTGTTCCTGCATGATGTCGAGCAGCCGTTCGTAGGAGCCCTCGATAATGGGCTGGTTCAACTCAGTCGACCCGACCAACTCACGTCGCGTGATCTGACGCGTCGTGATGAAGTCGTACATCTTCTGCGCCTGATCACTGCCCATCTGCAGGTCACGAGAGATGGGTAGTAGCTTGCCGGCCTTGTCGATGTCATCGGCGTACGCCCAGCGATAGTGGTACATCGCCTTGGTCACCCACTCGTCGCCGAAGTCCTCGATCAACATGTCGATGAACGCCAGCGCGGGATCGGTCGGCACTGTGCTTCGGCCCTCGAACTCGCCTTCGAGCCGCATGATCTGGGGCGATGAGTCCACCGTGGCCTCGCCATGGCTTCCGTCCTCGTTCGGGTAGACGATGACGGGAATGATCGGCACGGGCGCAGCAGGCAGGTCATCCCACTTGGAGTCTCGCAGCACCCAGCGAAAGGGAATTCGGCGATAGCGCAGCACAGCTCGCATCTTCAACGAGTACGGCGAGCCGTATTGCCCGGCGAGAACAAGCCGATGCTGAATGGACGCAGCCATGATCAGGCTCGCATCGAGACGATGAAGCCCGATGCCGGATCGGCCTTGCCGTTCACCAGCTGGTCATAGACGTATGCCATGCCTTCCGCGCCAGTGCGATGGTCGACGGTGAGCCAGTCGCTCGTGCCATCCAGCAGCGAGGTGAAGGACTGGTCGATACGGCCGGCCAGCTCATCGGGACCCCACTCCTTTGCTCGTTTGGCACTCTGGCCAGGGGCGAAAAACATCTCGGGCTTGGGGCCGGGGAGCCCTGCCTCGGCGCCGCCGGCATCTTCCCAGTGCGTGATGCCAACCGTGAGCGAGTACTTCAGATTGTCGTCGAAATGGTGATGCACGTTGCTGCGCACGGTGCCGTTACCAGCCATGTCGACCATTCCCGAGTCGATCGAGGCGTCGAGTTGGTCGATCTCGTCGTAGGTGATCACCTGGTCGTACATCCCGAGTCCTTCGACAAAGGCACGATTGCGTTGCGACGTGACGCCGATGGCTCGGTGACCGTCGCGCAACGCCAGGCATGCGGCCAGGCTGATCGAGGTCTTCGACGATGCACTCGTGACGAGCGTCTGCTGGGCGCCGTGGAATGTGTTGTCAGCGAGATAGTCGTCGGCGAGAAACGATGTCATGAACATGCCCCACAGCAGCAGGTACTCGTTGGCGAGCTCGGGCCGAAAGGTCGAATCGGTATCGATATTGCGGAAGCCGGTGTACACGACAGCATGGTTGGCCCGATGCGGCCCGACGTCGCGGAAAGCGTCGCTGGAGCCCTGCGCATCGATCACGACCTGGTCGGCCATGGGATAGAAGCCGAAGTAGCGACCGCCAACCGAAATGTTCTCGTTGGAGGACTCGCTGACGGTGGCGAGGCCCATGACCGGCAAGCGTCCCCATTGCTGGTCGACGGGAAAGAAACCCCAGTAGTCGAGCATGTCGCCGGCCACGGCGTAGGTGATGTTGTTCGTGGTCACCGCAAAGCGCTCTATGTCAAGCCGTACCTGACCCGGCTCGAGCGCAGGCGGCGCCGGATCCGACACGCGCGTGTCACGGAAGTTCTGCCGGTTGACTTCGAAGTACATACGTCCACCGTAGTTCGCCTGTCAAAACATCTGCCAGTGCGCCAAGCACAATCGGCCAATGGGAAAGAACCGGGAAGTCAGGCGAGATCGGGGTGCAGACGTGCTTCTTCACGCTCGCGGACCTCGGGCGGCATTTCGCGAGACCTGCGATTCGGGATACTGAAGGCCAGATCCACGGTTTCGGCCACCGCCAGTAACTCTTCGGTGTCTAGGTCGAACACCCAGTTCAGATCGTGAGCGATCTTGGTTCCCAGCGCGATCACGGCGCCGAAGCTTTGGATACGAGTCCCCACGGCGACGGGCCGCACCACGCTCAAGCGAGTCTCCATGCTGGCAAAGGCGACCCGGTCACCATCTGCGGTCTCCTTGATCCAGTCGGTCACACCGTCGGGGCGTTCGCCTCCCCAGAGCAGGTTGTTGGTCAGCCAGGTCGGGACGACGTCGGCGTCCATCGAGTCTTCGGTCGTGACCCGGCGTTCGATGCGCGTCGCCAGCCCACGGCTGCGCACGTCGGCCAGCGACGGTGCCGAACTCGTGCGATCGATCGCCAGGTCGATCGAGCGAGGATGGCCGTAGTCGGGAAGGTCTATTTCGTGAACTTCCAGCCCGGGCCCCGCGATGGCTTCATGATCCAACTCATGCACGAACGTGGCCGCCAGATCATTGTTGGCTCGGTTGCGCAGCTCGTGGAAGAAGCGCACGTGTGGAGCGCCAGCCAGTACGGCGCTGCGCACCTCGAGCTGGTTGCCCTCCATCTGCTCGTGGTGGTGGCGGGTGTACGTGCTGTGCAGAGGTGGCTCACCCAAGCCCAGCCGCTCGCACATGGTTGCGGTGGCAGCGACCGCGTTGGCGCCATACCAACGCACATTCATATGGCCCAACTCATCGATCTGGTCGGGTGTGACGGTGCTGGTGTGCGAGACGGTGAGTTCAGGTTGAGTTGACATCGTCGATCATCTTGGCGGCTGGTCCCGCCGTCGCCAACCCGGCTGCCCAACCTGGTGACAAGTACTCTCGATTTGTGTCCAGGTTCCGCACCCGAGATCAAAGCCGATGGTCGCAACCGTGGTGCAGCGGTCATGAGCCTGAACGTCATGGTGGAGAACGAACGGGCACGGTCGCTCTACGAGCGTCTCGGGTTCGAAGAAGAATATGATCCGGGCATCGAAACCGCTTCACTGACGCAGCATTGCTACCGTCGATGGCCATGACGGACACCGCGACAGCCACCGACGGTCGGGTCGCTCGGCGAGAACGAAACATCAACAACGTGCTCGATGTGGTGCTCGAGATGTTCGCCGAAGAGTCGCTTTTCCCCACGATCGAGCAGACGGCCAAACGCTCGGGCCTGTCGCTTCGTTCGCTGTACCGCTACTTCGCTGACCCAGCCGAGCTACTCGAGGCAGTTATCGTGCGAAGCCGCGAGCGGGTTGCCGATGCGGCGCGGCTGCCCGCCATCGGCGAGGGCCCACTGCCGCGCCGCATCGACGACTTCGTGGCCATGCGGCGCCGGGTATACGAGATCTCGGGACCGACCTATCGGGCAACGGTTGCCAATGCGGCACACCACCCCCGAGTGGCGGCCGAGCTGACGTCGAATCGCGAGCTCTTACGCACGCAGTTCGAGCTTCAGTTCGCACCCGAACTCGACTTGCTCACGGCCCTGCAGCGCCAGCATGTTGTTGGTGCGGGTGACACGCTGACCCAGCTCGATTCCATCGACTTTCTGCGTCGCCACCGAGGCATGAGCGCAGATGAAAGTGCTGCTGTGCTTCGTGCCGCGTTGGAAGCCCTACTCCGCCGGCCCTAGGTGCTCGTACCAGTCGTCGGGAGCGTGCATCGGCAGGTACTCTTGGCCATGGCGAAGTCTGGGGACACGGCCCGTCGGCTGGCGACGGTGGTGATCGTTGCCGCCATGCTCTGGCCGTTGATTCCCAACGAAGATGGCCTTCCCCTGTCGACCTACCCGATGTATTCGGGGACTCGCAGCGAAACGCTGGCCTTCATCACCGCCTCGGGCGTGGACTCCAACGGCACTTCTGTCCGGCTGACAATGCCCGAGATTGCGCAGACGCGAGATCCTCTCATCGCCCAGTCCTTCCTGAACGATGCCGTGGGGGTCGGCAGCGTCGATCGCGTGTGTCACGAAATTGCGTTGCGCCTCGACACGTCACGGGTGACTCGAGTGGAGATTGCGCGAGAAGTCCACAACGTGATGGCCTTCGTCAAGAAGCAGGTGTCACTGGTCGAGCGGGTGGAACTTGCTAATTGCGATGTGGGCTCGTGATGCGATTCGATTCCTGGTTGTTGCGGCCAGCGCCAGCGGAGCGTCTTGCTGCTCTCAGGATCCTGATCGGCGCATTCGTGTGGGTGTATGTCGTGGCAAACGTCGGCGAGTTCGCCCGATTGGCGAACCAACCGACATCACCCTTCGAACCAGTGGGCGTGGTGCACTTATGGGCAACGCCACTGTCGGCGCCGCTGGTCTGGGGACTGTATGCGGCACTCGTCGTGTTCGGAGCCGGCTTCATCGGCGGGCTGTGGTTTCGCTACACCGGGATCGTCTACGCAATCCTGGTGCTCGTCTGGGCGAGCTATCACAGCTCATGGGGGCAGATGTTGCACTTCGAGCACCTGTTCACGATCCACGTCGTGGTGCTGGCCCTGTCGCCCGCAGCAGCCACCTGGTCGATCGACGCCGGCCTCCAACGAGAAGCACGCCCGCAGGTGTCGGTGGCCTTCGGCTGGCCGATCAGGCTGTTGGCAATCATCACATCGATCACCTATGTCATCGCAGGAATCGCCAAGATTCGTCGAAGCGGCGCGGCATGGCTCGATGGTTCGACATTGGGCAATCATGTTGCCTACTCGGCAACGCGCATCGAGCTGTTGGGTGGCTTCGAGCCACCCTTGGCGTCATTTGTCGTCGCCCATTCCTGGCTCTTGGCACCCTTGGCGGTGGGTGCGCTGGCCATCGAGTTGCTGGCACCAGTGGCACTCGTCGGCGGACGGGCGCGCAACGCATGGGTGGCTGGTGCGCTGTTGTTCCACCTCGGCACGGCAGCCACCATGATGGTGTGGTTCCCCTATCAGGGGCTCGGTTTCGCTTTCCTGCCACTGTTCTTTGTCGAACAGTTGCGTCGACCTCTGCGCAAGAAATCATCCGATCGCGGGGTCGTTGCAGAGCTTGCGTAGGTTGTCGTTGCCGGCAACGGACGTTGGATGCGGCGCGGCTCAGGACGGGTTGTTGGATACACAGCGCCCCGAATTGGCGTATCGGTGATGGTCCGGGAAAGGCCTCGACGGCTTCCTATACGCTCTAGTGGTGCCAGAGGGTCCGAGTCGTCCGTCGCGCCGACGGTTTTTGCAGGGCGTTGCTGCCGCAGCCGCGGCCACGGGGACCGTCGGAGTGGCGGCTCGCGACGCATCAGCGCAACCAGCCCAGGGCCATGAAGGGCGCCTGCGCAACGCATTGGATGTCCGTGATCAGGCTGCAGCCATGTCGGCTGCGGGGGACCAGCCCAGGCAGGAATCCAACGGCGATGAGCGAAGCGATATTGCGTATGCCATGTCGTTCACGAAAGGGCTGCCTCATTCCTACCGCACGGGGTTGGTGCTGCGAAGGACCGATTTCGAACAGTTCGTGGGCGCTATCGAGACCGGTGCCAGCAGCGACTTTCGGGCGGTGCCGCTCGGCCCACACAGCGGATTTCGAACCGCTCCCGACGATTCGCCGGTACGGGGCTGGGAAACGCCTGCGGCGGGGTTGTGCTTCAACCTGACCGGGCACGACCCGCAGTCACTGGCCATGCCACCAGCACCCAAAGCTGGTTCTGATGAGCTGGTCGGCGAGATCGCAGAGATCTACGCCCAGGCCGCGCTGCGAGATGAACCGCTGACCGACCTGCGCCACGATGCCGGCGACCGAGCATCACGGGACCGCATGCTCGTTGAGCTGGCAGCGTTGCCATGGTTCAACAGCGACTCGCCTGAACCCGCTGCCTCCCCCGCAGCGCTGCGGCGCCGTCGGACCGGCCTGTCGCCGCAGACGGCTTTCCGTGGACTGGCACCCGGCGACACGGTTGGCCCCTATCTGTCTCAGCTGCTACTGGTTGGCTCGCCCGGCACAAACCGTGGGCCCCTCGACGGCATCATCGAGTACGGCGCCCAGACCATCGATCAACGAGTTCGCCGGGTCGCCCCGACCGACTTCATGACCAGCTGGGACGAATATTTCGACGTTGCCAACGGATTGTCCCCGGGCGCGGGCGCACTCGATACCGGCAGCCGACGTTTCATCACGACCGGCCGAGATCTTGCGCACTATGTGCACAACGACGCGCTCTATCAGGCCTATTTCAACGCCGCGTTGGTGATGCTGTCCAATGGCATCGGGCTCGACCCGTCGCTGCCCTATCAACAAGACGACAAGCGCGACCACCAGCAGGGTTTCGTGCTCTTTGCCATGCAGCATGTGCTGTCACTGTTGGGCGAAGTGAGCGATCGTGCGCTCAAGACCGTGCTGTTCCAGAAATTCAACGTGCATCGTCGACTACGCCCCGAATCCCTGGCTGCGAGAATCGAAAAGAGCGACGTGCGTGAGATCGCCGAGATCAGTCACATGGCGGACCAGCTCACCGACACCGGTATTGCCGCCGAGACCCGCCGCATAACCGCAGCTACCTCGGGGACCGAATCGATGCTGCTGCCCATGGCCTATGCAGAGGGCTCGCCGATGCATCCGTCCTACGGGGCGGGCCATGCCACCGTGGCTGGTGCGTGTGTCACGATCTTGAAGACGTTGTTCGATCACACCCGACCGTTCGACATCGCGGGCGACGCGTCCACCGCTTTCGTGGCGACGCGTGACGGTTCTCAACTGGCGACCGTCGACGTCTTCGACGAACTGGGCAACTCCAGTGCCCTCACGGTCGAGGGCGAGCTCAACAAGCTGGCGGCGAATATGTCGATCGGCCGCAACTGGGCCGGGGTGCACTACTTCAGTGACTACTGGGAGTCCGTGCTGCTGGGTGAGCAGGTCGCCATCGAACTGCTTCGCGAACACATGCTCACGATTCCCGAACCGCCATCGCTGCGCGTCCCCACATTCGGCGGAACCCGACTCTGGCTGTAGCCGGTTGCAGGGCCGTGGAAGACTGCATCCATGACCGCTCCGCAACGCAACGATTCCTCGCTCACTGTCCCCCGATGTCGGTGCTCATCGGGGCTACAACCGCACGCAGGCCCAACAGGTCGCCGGCATGGACGCCACGGTGCAAGCTGCGGTTGACGCCGATGTCGAGTCGGCTTCCATCACACTCGGTAGTCCCTCCGGGTCCAACTTCGAAGGTCCCTTCGATCTCGATCGGCGACTCGGGATGATCGAGCTCATGGTCGACAAATGGCACGACGTCGGCGTGAATGTGCATCGCATCTCGTTCTCCGACGCCATGGGCTGTAACGCGCCGCACACGGTCAAGGAGACCATGGGCGCCGTTCGCGACCGGTGGCCCGAGATCGAGACATTCCACATGCATCGCCCTGGAGCGAACGAAGCGCACTGAACAGCTGAGTGCGGTCGAGCTCGAATACGCGCGAGTAACCACATACGAGCGACTGACTCTGCAAGACCAGCGGGATTAGGGTCGAAGAGTGCACGGTGACGAGCTGCCAGGCCAAGACGTTGGCGTTGACATCGTTGGTTACCCGCGCCCGGCACTTCCGTCGGCCAGTGCAACGCCCAACTGGCGAGCCTTGGCGGTAGTCGGATTGGCGATCGCTGCCTTGGTAGGGGTGTATGCATTGGGCCGCTCGGGCGATCCGTCACCTCGTGCCACCCCAGCCGTACCGACCGCTACTGTGGTGCCGGCCACCGCCGTGCCGACGCCCGTGCCGACACCGGACCCGCCTCCGGGGCTCGTTGATCTGCTGGGCGAAGGAACCGTAGTGGGCGAACTCGACCTCGGTAACCGATCCCGAGCGGTGTTGTGGTGTCGAGAATCGGTACCGGGCACCCCGATTCCTTCAACGCTCGCACTGATCCACATCACCAACTCTCTCTCGTTCGGCGATCAGGTGGTGCTCTATGAAGAGCTGACGAAACCTTGGATTCCTCGTGGTTCGTTTCGACGAAATTCCGTTTTCGCGACCGAGGGGCTCGGTGCCGGAAACTTCGCCGCCCCGGTGCCCGAAGAGGACGAGTTCGACGCCAGTGACATCTCCGACGGCTTACGGTGCGAAAGTTGTGCGCCAGAACAGGCCACGCTCGGCGGGAGAGACGTGCTGGTTGGTTCGTGTGTCCATGGCGTGCCGTTCCGCGTCGGTATTGCGTATGTGATTGCTCCTCCGGTGCGCCTGGGTCAGACGCCGTTGGCGCTCCACGTCAGCTGCGGTGTCACGACCGTGCGGGTCGATGGCGAAACGATCGTTGTCGAAGGTGAAGCACCGCTCGTTCGTGGGCTGCACGATGCTCGTTTCCCATTCCCCACCATCAGCTTCGAGCGCGAAGGTGGCCGCTTCGTGGCCAGTGATCTCGGCCTACTCGACTGGAACTGCGACGTCGAACGGTCGACCCACTTGGCGGATCGCCATCTCTTGCGCACCGACCCAGTGCGATCAATAGCCTATGAACGGGTTGAATCGGCCATCGGTGAGGTCGGGGTACATGGACCCATGGTGCTCGGGCTCACAACCGATCAGTGCAGTCTGTTGACTCGCGCCTGGTGGGGCCAGGCTGATCGAGAAGAAGCAATCGGGACCCCCATCTCGGACTTGATTGGTATCGAGCCGCCGGTCGGAGAGAACGACTGGTTCTACGGCTGCGACGCCTAGCGGGCTGAGCCGGCAGGGAACGTGACCGGCAAGATACGGGGCCCGCGAACCTGTCCGCCAGCCCACTTCATGGGTTCGTCGGTGCGAAGGCGGAATTCGGGGACTCGTTCCATCCAGACACGCACCGCAATGGTCATCTCCAGCCGGGCCAGATTCGATCCGGCACATCGGTGAATGCCCGATCCGAAGGCGATGTGGCGGTTCTTTGCCCGGTCGATGATGAAGTCGTCGGGGTTCTCGAATTGGTCGGGGTCATGACATGCCGCCGGGAAGTTCATAAGTACCTTGTCGCCGCGGTTGATGTGCACACCGTTGTATTCGATGTCGGCATCGGCGATCCGCGCCATGGTCACCGGTGCATAGAAGCGCAAGAACTCTTCGATTGCCGTCGGCAGGAGCTCGGGCTCATCGACCAATCGTTGGCGATCCGCCGGGTTGGTGGCGAGATGCCAGAGAGCCGAGCCGATCGAACTCCATGTGGTGTCGATGCCAGCGACGATCAACAGGTTGGTGACGCCGACGACGACCTGAGGCGTGATCTTGGCATCAGGATCATCGAGCTCCATGAAGAGCAACTCGGTCAGCAGATCCTCTTGGGGGTCGTCGAGCCGCTTTTGTACTTCGTCGCCGATGAAGCCCAGGAGTTCCTCCCGCGCTTGCATGCGCAAGACCGGCTGGGTGATGCCTTCGCCCAACAGCATGTTCACCCAGTGAACGAACTGGTCGGCCATGCTCGGATCGACGCCAATGAGATGCGCAATCACCCGTGGAGGAATCTGTTGCGAGTAGTCGACCGCAGCGTCGCATTCACCCCGTTCGATGAAGTCGTCGATCAGCTCGTGGCAGAGTGATTCGGTGTAGTCGCTGTAGCTCTGCACGGCGCGTGGCGCAAACGCAGGAAGCAGCATGCGACGCGTCCAGGTATGGATAGGTGGGTCGGCAGTGATCGGTGCTGCCGCAATCATCTGTTCATAGCGCGACATCTCGGGTGCATTCGGAGCCGGCGGCATGACGAGTACCTGGCGAGAACTCAGTTCGGGAACCATCTTGGCCAGGGCGCGCAGGTCATCGAACCTGGTCGGGTTCCACGAGCCGCCGAGCCGATCGGTATGCGCGATCGGGCACTGGTCGCGCATTTGCGCCCAGATAGGAACTGGGTTCTCGATGTAGTCATCGTCGCGAATGTCGTAGTCGGTGGTCCAGTCCTGGACCGGGCCGCCGGGCTTCCAGATCTCCTCGCTGGTGGCGAGTTTCATCTTGGCGTTCATATCGGTTGCGTCGTGCATGTCGGTCATGTGTGCTGCCCCATTGTGCGTGTTGGTGTCGCATTTGTTTGCCCGCCGAGCAGGTTAGCGCTGTACCGGCCCCTCACTTCAGCTCGATCCGTACGGTTGATTTCTCTGCCAGCGCGCCGCGACGTACTGTCGCTGTACAGGCGCGATACCGAGGAACAGACCATCGAGATGTCCTACCCAAAGCATGTGAATCACGACCTGAGCCCAATGTCGTGTCCGGCAGAGCTCGGCGACGTCGACCTGTTCGGCAAGGGTTCACAAGAGCACTGGTACGAGGCGTACGAGATCCTGCATCGCGACGCTCCGGTACTGCGGATCGAAGACGGCGGGCATACGCCGGGCAGCGATGCCTTCGTACTCACGAAACACGAGGACATATCGCGCGTCGTCCGAAACCCGGATCGATACATAACGCTGACGAACAGTCGAGTCAAAGCGCTGGCCGATCAGGGCCTGACGCCCGAAGAAGTCTTCGACACCGTCCACAGTCTGATGACCGCATCGATGGTCGGCCTGCGACCCAACCAGGACCTGTACAACCAACACCGCAGGGAACTCACCGATCCCTGGGTCGGGCCAGGCGCCCTGCAACACCGAGACATGATCGCTCAGCACGCCAACGACCTGGTCGACGAGTGGATCGACGACGGTCAGGTCGAGTTCATCAGTCGCTTCGCCCGGCCGCTACCCCAGCGCGTCATGAACAGCATTCTGGGATTTCCCCAAGAGGACATTCCGTTGATCGCCGAGTGGGGTACCGCCGTGGTCACGGCGTTCGTGCACGGTGACGGTCTGCGCCACACGCTGGAACCCGAGCAGACCGAGGAGATGCTGGCTCGCCTCGACGGATTCCAGGACTACATCTATGACCAGGTCAAGGTGAAGCGCCGGGATCCCCAACACGACATGGTCAGCTTCTTGTGCGACGTGCACTACGACGCGCTCGACCGCAAGTTGACCGACATCGAGATCGCGGGCATCGTGCACGCCATGATCATCGGGGGTCTGGAAACGACTCAGTACGCGATCGAAGAACAAGCGCAATTGTTGATCGAGAACCCCGGAACCTTCGAACAGCTGAGAACCGATCGCGGCAGACTGCGAACCTTTGTCGAAGAGGGCATGCGCATGCGCTCGCCGACCCAGGGCTTGTCGACTCGCGTCACGTCGCAGGACGAAGTCTTCCAAGGTGTCGACGTACCTGCCGGGTCGCTGCTGCATCTGCGTTGGGGCGCCGCCAACGTCGACGCCGATGAGTTCGAGTGTCCGTTCGATCTCGACCTGGAGCGCAAGGCTGTGACCAGGCACCTGACTTTTTCTGCAGGACCTCGAGTGTGCCCGGGGGCAACGCTGTCGCGTGTCGAGCAGCGAACGGCATGGGGCGTGCTTCTCGACCGCCTCGACACGATCGGGTACGGGCCAGACAACGACTGGCTACACCAACCGGGCATCATGCTCGGCACCAACAGACTGAATCTCACGTTCACCAAGTCGGCGAAACCGCTCGACCTCGGCACCGGCCGCAACACCAGCCGTTCCTAGGATCTGGTTGCGCTCACTCTGCTAGCCGAGCTTGCGGACGGCTTCGATGCAGCGACGTAGTCGAGGAAGCACTGCGCGATCGGCCGGGTTCTTGTCCATCTTGTACAGACCGACGACGACGGCGAGAAACCGGCCCTGTTCCAGTTCCTGTTCCCCGTTTCGGTAGGCACCCGCAACCAGCTCCGCATTTTTCTCGCCGTAGTACCAGTTGATCAGCGCGAAGTCCCATGCGGTTGCGCCCACGAATGCATCACCGAAGTCGAGGACACCGGCGAGGGAGTCGTCGTCGCCGAGAAGCAGATGTTCTCGGTGAAGGTCCGAGTGGATCACGCCGGTGGAGCCCGATTGAGCACGTTCGATTTCGCGAACGAGACCGCCGGCAATCTCGCCGATTCGGGGGTCCACCTGCATGATCGGGTGCTCGCCAAGCGACGAATCGTCGAAGGGCCAAATGCGAGCGTGGCACCACCGATCGACGATTGCCTGTCTTCGACTGGTCGAGAGTCCAATTGCGGTATCGCCACGGTTCACCAGGGGACCGTGGCCCTGCGCAGGCATGGCATGCAGATCTTCGAGCAGCTTGGCAAAGGCGCGACCGAACTCGTCGCACCAGTTCTCGCCGTACGTGACGGGAACTCCTTGGAGGTACCGAGCCACCGAGCAGGGCACGCCGGCTACTTCGACAGGGGTCGACACCGCAACCTGGTGACGGCGCAACCCGAGGTACCGGTCGATCAGCGACTCGACCTGGTAGGTGATCCGTCGGTCGGAGCCACCGATGGGAACTCGCACGACCCACTTGTCGGACCCGAGAGTCGCCAGCCAAGCCTTGGAGGTCTGACCGGCCGAGAGAGTTTGCAGCGCATCAACTCGTTGGCCAACCACGCGTTCCGCAGCTTGCTTGGCCAGAGCACCGGTCACGCTCCCGTGCCAACAGCCACGTCAGGCATCAGGAGACCGCACGTCATCGAGTTGATAGCCGACCTCGTCGTCTACCAACCAGGCAACCCAGTCGATCGACACGCTGGTGGGGTAACCAAGCGTTGGGTGATACTCGACCTCGACCGTGTGTGCGTCTTCGATGGCCAGCGCAATCTCATCGAAGACCTCGGGAATGGTGAAGACATTGTCGACCGATGGCTCCATGTCCGGGAAATCGTCTCCCGGGTCGAAGTTGCCGGTGTAGGTCGCCGCGCTGACCAGGCCACTACGCACCGATGCGGCGTACGGGCCGGTCGAGAATGGATCACAAAAACAGGGCCGAGCAAAGGTGTAGTCGTAGTCCTGCGCCAGTGTCTGCGTGCTCCAGAGCTGTCGCGCGTTGGTGAATGCCGCTCGCTGCTCCGCCACCTCGGTTGCGGTGCGCATGTGAGTCCAGCGCGAGATGGTGAAGCTGAACTCGCCCTCTCCCAAGAATGGTCCTTCGCCTTGCGAATAGCGCCATGGCCCGGCAATGTTGAGGCCGTATTCGACCAACAGCGGAGTTCCCTGCTCGAGTGATTGCTCGATGTGGTCGAAGATTTCGTCGATCGTTGCGAATGGCGGATCCAGACCGGCAGCTGTTTCGGCGAGCTCGACCGATCCATCTTCGCCCACACGGATATCCCAGAAACTCAGCGGACAGTCGCACTGGATGTCGTAGACGAAGTTGTATGCGGCTGGTCGGCTCGCCTCCCACCGGGCTCGTTGTTGGACCAGTTCTGCCCGTTGTGCCTCGGCCAAGGTGAGAACGGGACCGGGCGCAACCGTCGGTTGTTCGAACGTTGGCAGCCCGATCGGCGGGGGCGTGACGGTCGACGCCGCCGCTGGACCTGCTGAATCCGACGGAGTGGGAACTGCGGTGGGCGTTGGCACCGACACGGCAACCGTGGGCTCGATCGTGGGCTCGATCGTCGGCACCGGTGTTGGTTCGATCAACTCGACGGGTTCGGTGGTCGTCACCGTTTCGGGAGTCGGCGAACCGGCAGTCGAATCGACGGTTGCACCAGACCCACATGCGACGAGCACGGCGAGCAGTCCCAGCAACCCAGGCAGCAGGGCTCGACTGCCAACCCAACCACCAGCTCCAGCTCGCCACGAATCGCCGCCCACGCCCATCATCATCTCATACGTCTCGCCTGGGTCGTTGTCGGCGACTGTGCTTCGTGATCGATCGGAGAGGCCTGTAGTACCTTCGCTGGATGCTCACCGTGATCGAAAATGGGAACGTTCTGGATACTTCGACGATGGAGTTCGTGGGAGAGCGAGCGGTGATCATCGAGGACGGTGTGATCGTCGACGTGGCCGACCAACACAGTGGTTCGGCCGATCTGGTGATCGATGCTGTTGGTTCCTACGTCGTGCCGGGTCTCATAGACGGCCACGTGCACTTCCGCTTGGCGACCATGAACTTTCGCCTGCTGGCCGAGATGACCGAGGTCGAGTTCGGTATCCGCATGGCCACGCTCGCTCGCGACACCGTCGAGCGAGGCTTCACCACCGTTCGCGATCTCGGCGGTGATGTCACCGGTCTCATGCGCGCCATCAGGAGAGGGGTGGCAAGTGGTCCCCGTATCGTTCCTGCGGGCCGTATGATTAGCCAGACCGGGGGTCATGGCGACACCGAGGGCGGGTACCGGGAGCCCCCGACCTGCGCGTGTGCCATGCGCAGCACGGCCTTCGGCATCGTGGCCGACGGGCCCGAAGCGGTTCGCAAGGCGGCTCGGCACAACCTGCGCGAGGGCAGTGCATTCTTGAAAATCCACGTGTCGGGTGGGGTGGCGACGCCGTCGGATCCACTCGAGTCGGTGCAGTTCACCGAGGAAGAGATCTCGGTTGCCGTGGTCGAAGCAGCACATCGACAGACCTATGTGGCGGCGCACGCCTACTCACCCGAATCCATCCAGCTTGCGATCGAAGCGGGGGTGCACTGCATCGAGCACGGCAACATGCTCGACGACGTATCGGCCACGACCATGGCATCGGCCGATGCCGTGCTTGTCCCGACACTGGCGACCTACGAGGCGATGGATCAACTCGGCGAGGAGCTGGGACTTCCTGCGTCGAATCGTGCAAAGAACACCAAGGTCTACGCCGCAGGATTGGCATCGCTCGAAGTCGCAAGGACTCACGGTGTGACCATGGGGTTCGGTACCGACCTGATCGGCGAATCCCAGGTTCGCCAGAATCGCGAGCTGGTCTTGCGGCACGAGGTCGAGCCAGCGGTCGACATTCTGCGCTCCATGTGGAACACGAACAGCCGGCTGTGTCATCTCGAAGGCCGCATCGGAACGCTCGCACCCGGTGCCTATGGCGATGTCGTGGTGTCTCGGGTCAACCCGCTCGAGGATCTGGCAGCCTTCGCCGACCCAATGACCGCCTTCTCCCATGTGATCCAAGGCGGCCAGATCGTCGTGGAGCGTTAACACCCGGGCGCCAGATGCACGAGCGTCAGAAGCTCATGTCGAGTGCTGGCTGGAGATCGACTCAGCGGGCACGGGATCGGTCGCTGGACAGGCCCCGGTCGCCGGGGATGAATTGGTCACTCGGGATGAATTGGTCGCCGGGGATGAATTGGTGACCCGGGATGAATTGGTGACCCGGGCAACGAGATCGAAGGTGTCGGGACCAGCTGGTTCGTAAACATGATTTTCTCCTGCTGTTGGGTGTGACTTCAGCGGGACGGCACTCGCCGCTTCTTTCTGTGCGACGGAAACGGTTCTCGTGTAATCAGAGACGCAACGGTTGTGGCCACAGGGGGTTGTGACACAATCGGCCCATGTCCGATGCGCCGGTTGTCCATATCGATCCCGAGCCGTTCTGGAATGATCCGTACCCGGCGCTGGCCACGATGCGGGCCGAGACACCCATCTGCTTCGTCCCCGAACTGAATGCCACGTTGTTGACGAAGCGCAACGACATCCACACATGTGAGAAGAACGTCAAGGTCTTCTCCTCGGACCAGCCGGGTGGCCTCATGAACGAGCTGATGGGCAAAAACATGATGCGCAGCGACGGCGACGAACATCGCCAAGAGCGCTTCGTCTACTACCCAGCGGTGTCACCCAAGACCGTCAGGGCATCGTGGGCCGGGCAGTTCAGCACGCTGGCCGACGAGATCCTGGACGAAATGGTCGCGGGGGACTCGGTTATAGATCTGGTGCCGAGCTACGCCACGGCGCTGAGTGGTGAGGCGCTCAAGGCCATGACCGGTCTCACGAACATCACGTATCAGGAGATGGATGCGTGGAGCCAGGCGATGATCGACGGCGTCTCGAACTATGCCGGCGATCCCGATGTCGAAGCTGCGTGCCTGCATGCAACCGCAGCCATCGACGCAGCCATAGACGAGCGGCTCCCCGAACTCGAATCGTCTCCAGACCACAGCCTGCTGTCGGTCATGGCTGCATCGGGAATGCCGGTGGCGAACGTCCGAGCCAACATCAAACTCACGATTTCGGGCGGGCAGAACGAACCGCGAGACGCAATCGCGGGCGCGATATGGGCGTTACTCGTGCATCCCCAACAACTCGAAATCGTGCAGCGTGGCCAGGCCACATGGTTGCAGGTGTTCGAGGAGTACTGCCGCTGGATCTCACCGATCGGCATGTCGCCGCGTCGCATCGCTGCTGCCCATACGTTCGGTGGTGTGCACTTCGAGCCCGAAGAGCGGGTGTTCCTGATGTTCGGGTCTGCCAATCGCGACGAAGAACACTTCGCCGATTCCGATCGTTTCGACGTGACGCGAGATACCAGCGCCAGCCTGACCTTCGGCGCAGGCCCGCACTTCTGCGCTGGTGCAGCTGCATCGCGCAGCATGGTCGGCGACGTGGCACTGCCAAAGGCATTCGAACGGTTGGCGAGCCTGCGGCTCGACGAGTCGGAGGACCCGGTGCGCTTCGGCGGCTGGGCGTTCCGAGGCCCGCTCAACCTGGCGGTGCAATGGGACCAGTGACCAGCCGAGCTCGCTTGGGGGTCGAACAACCCCGGGTGCTATGACGTTCGGGTGACTCCGTACCTCTTTTCCGGCTTGCGTGTAATCGACTGCGCAACCGTGATCGCTGCTCCCGCGGCAGCAACGATGCTGGCCGACTTCGGCGCCGATGTCATCAAGGTCGAGCAGCCCGGTGCCGGAGACATGCTGCGCATCTTGTCCGACATCGACACCACGCCCGATGCCGACCCGGACTGGTTCTGGGAATTGCACGGGCGAAACAAGCGCGGCCTGGCCCTCGACATGAAGTCGGTCGAGGGGCGTCAGGTCATGCAGCGTCTGATCGCGCAGGCTGATGTGTTCATCACGAACTATCCCTTCCCGGTGCGCGAAACACTGGGTCTCCACCATGAGGCGTTGCGAGATCTCAACCCGAGCTTGATCTACGCATCGCTCACCGCCTACGGCGAGCAGGGGCCGGAACGAGATCGCAAGGGTTTCGATCAGCTGGCCTACTGGGCCCGCAGCGGTCTGATGGAGCTGATGCGAGAGCCCGAGACGGTGCCGACTCAGGGCGTGCCCGGCATGGGTGATCATCCAACAGCGGTCACGCTCTATGCCGGAATCGTGACTGCGCTGCTGCATCGAGAACGCACGGGAGAGGGTTCGCTGGTGCACACGTCGCTGCTGGCGAACGGCATGTGGTCGGCCGCAGGAATCGTGCAAGGTGCCATGGCCGGCGCCGACATGGACATCTACCGAACCCGTAACCGGGTGTACTCGCCGATGTTGCGGCCCTACGAGACTGCCGACGGACGGTGGCTGCAGCTCAACATGATCCGTGACGAAGAAATGCTGACGACCTTGCTGGTGGCGCTCGGAGCGGCAGAACTGCTGGCCGATCCGCGTTTCCCGGATCTGGTGACCATCTTCGGCGCCGCTCGCGAGCCATTCGGCGACGAAATTCAACAGGTCATTCACACCAGGACTGCTTCTGCCTGGCTGGCCGAGCTCGGGCAACACGATCTTCCGGTCAATCTGGTGGGCACGGTAGAAGAGGCGGCTGTAGATGAGCAAGCACGCGCGAATGCCATTGCGGTGCAGCCGGTCGACGGCGAACTCGACACGCCCTGGATCATCAACCACCCGGTGCAGGTGTCTGCCGTGCCGCAGGTCGGGCCGCGCCATGCACCCGCTCTCGGCGAGCACGGCCGTGAAATTCTGGGCGAACTGGGCTACTCGGTCGAGGAGATCGACGCGCTGATCTCACAACGTGTGATCTGACGCCACGCTTGCGTCTGCGAGCCCGTGCTTCCGTACGAGCGAGGTCGCACAAGGCGGGTTTCACCAAGCCGAGTCGGCGCAAGCGTGATTGCGCTGCGTGATTGCGCTGCTTGATCGAGCTATCTGATCGAGCGGCCGGCGGGGCTGGCAGACGATGGCCAGGCAGCAGGTTAAGATTTTGCACGGCGACCGCTGCCACGATCGGTCGGCATGAATTCAGCGGAGGTTCCCTCACCCATGACGAATGACGCTGGCTGGCCCGATGGTTCCCGAAATTCCCCGGGCGAGTCGGGCGCTCCCGGGCCGCAGTACACCCCGCTGGGTGCTCCGCCGTCGCTGCCGCTGCCTCCTCCGACAGCTCCGCTGCCTGCGCCAGTGCCGCCGCGCGGACCGGCATTCGGTGCCACTCCGCCACCCCCTCCGGGCACGCAGACCAGTTATGGCCAACCCGTCCCAGATCCGTCGGGCTCATCGGGGTCGAACACCGGTCGCAACATCATGCTTGCAGTGCTCGGCCTGGCGGTCGTAGTTGGTTTGGTGTTCGCTTTCGTCGGTGGCGGCGACTCCGAACAAGTGGGCACATCGTCGACTACATCAGACGACGACCGCGTCGGGCCTTCAACCGATGATGAGCCCGACGGATTGCAAGAAGAGGCCGACGACGAGACAGCCGAAGAGGAAGACCGATCGTTCTTCATAAATCCCTTCCGGCCCGACAGCGTGGCCGTCGACGCGACCTCGGTGTGGGTATCGGACTCCGCGTGTGGGGCGGTGCTCAAGATCGACAAGGCCACCGAGGAGATCGTGGGCGCGGTGAGCGTGGGTTCGTCGGCATCGGGTGTGGCGGTCGCCGGCTCGTTCGTATGGGTGGGGACTCGTGGCGGAGGTCAGGTGGCGAGGATCGACCCCGCTCGCCTTCAGGTGGTCGGCTCGGTCGAAATACCCGGGTCAGCACTTGGCCTGACCGCAAACGGTGATCAGGTGTGGGCGACCGATTCCTTGATCGGGGTGGTGTATCGAATCGACGCTGCTCGCTCGCAACTGGTCGAGACCGTGAAGGTCGGCACGGATCCTCATAATGTGGCCGTGGGCGATTCGGTGGTCTGGGTCACCAACCAACTCGACGACACGGTGACCAGAATTGACACCGGCCGCGGGGGAGCCTCGACCGTGATACCGGTCGGAAGTCAGCCGCTGCACATCGCCCTGGGAGCAGGGAGTGCGTGGGTCACCGACAGCGCCGATAGTGCGGTGCGACGTCTCGACGAGAACACCGGCGAAACCCTGGCGGTCATCGACGTCGGCACGTGGCCCCATGCACTGGCCTTTGCCAATGGCATGGTCTGGGTCGGTACCGAGACCGGATCTCTGTGGCGAATCGACCCGGCCACGAACGAAGTAGCGCAAGTCGAAAACGCTGACTTCGGATCGATCGACACCGCAGTCGACGGTAACGATGTGTGGATCGCCGATTCGAGTGGGGGCCTGGTGGTTCGATTCGATGCCGGCACCGGTGCGGTCGGATCCATCATCGACGTCAATGAGTTCGGTGACTGCGCAACGTTCGAAGACGAAGCCTTCGGCCCGCCCCGCGACACCGACCTCTGAGCCCTCTTCTCCCGAATGCGAGGGTTCGGTGTTTCACGGCGCTGGGTCAGGTCGTGATAATCCTGGAGCGAAGTTCGAGGGGGAGTACTCATGGGCAGATTCGAAGACAAGACGGTAGTGGTGACCGGCGGCGGTGGCGGGATCGGCGGCGCACTGTGTCGTGGCTTCGCCGCCGAAGGCGCCCGCGTGGCCGTGCTCGACCGTGCCGCCGGTCCTGCGCAGCAAGTCGCGGCCGAGCTGACCGCCGCTGGTGCCCAGGCGATTGCGGTCGCGTGCGACATCACCGAGCGCCCGTCGGTCGACGAGGCGATCGATCAGATAACCCAGCGTCTGGGCCCGATCGATGTGCTGGTCAACAATGCGGGATGGGACCTGTTCGTACCCTTCTTGGACACCACGCCCGAGGACTGGGCCAAGCTGATCGACATCAATCTGGTGGGTGTGCTCAATATGCACCATGCGGTGCTGCCCGCCATGGTGGAGCGAAGCGCCGGCCGGGTGGTGAACATCTCGTCTGATGCAGGTCGAGTCGGTTCGTCGGGCGAAGCGGTCTACGCCGCATGCAAGGCGGGCATGATTGCCTTTTCCAAAACCCTGGCCCGAGAGCATTCGCGCCATGGAATCACGTTCAACGTGGTGTGTCCGGGGCCGACCGACACGGATTTGCTGGCCGGCTTCGTGGACGCCGCTGCCAATCCCGACAAGCTGCGCGAGGCGTTCCGCCGTTCGATACCGATGGGGCGAATTGGTCAACCCGATGATCTGGTCGGCGCAGTGTTGTTCTTTGCCAGCGACCAAGCGGCGTTCGTGACCGGCCAGGTGTTGAGCGTGTCGGGCGGCCTGACCATGGCGGGCTGAGGTCTGACCGCTGACAAACGCGCCCCTGGCTGGTTGTTCACTCGGTCTCGGTAGCTCGGATCTCTGCCAGAATCTCGTCGTTGTGTTCGCCCAGCGCAGGTGCGGCAGTGCGGATTCGGGTCGGGGTGCGAGAGAACTTGACGGCCGGGCCCACGATCGAGACGGTCGTGCCGTCGTGCTGGGCCATCGACTGCAGCATGTCGCGCTCGAGCACATGGGGATCGTTGGCTACTTCGGCCAGCGTCTGCACACGCGCTGCGGGCAAACCCCTGTCGCGCAACACGGTCACTGCTTCGTCTCGTGTGCGCTCGGCCAGCCAGCCGCCGAAGAGCATGTCACACACGTCGCGGTTGGCGGAGCGGGCTTCGCGGGTGGCAAAGCTCTCGTGCTCGGCGAGTTCGGGTTGCCCGATCAGTTCGGCGAGCACCTGCCAGTGCGAGTCGAGTAGTACCCCGGCGTACACGGGCCCATCTGAGCACTGATACAGATTGCAGGGGGCGAGGAAGCCGAACTGGTTGCCCCAACGATCGGGCTGGATGCCGTAGCTCCCGAGGGTGGGCAGGCCGTTGGTCGAGTGGATCATCGCATCGAGTAATGCAACATCGACATGTTGGCCCTCGCCGGTCTGGTCGCGGTGGCGAAGCGCAGCCATTGCGCCGATGGCACCGTGAAGACCTCCGAGATCGTCGGCCAGGAATGTTCCGGCCTTGGTGGCTTGTGCGTCGGGCGAGCCGTTCACCATCATGAAACCCGATGTCGCCTGCGCCATCGGGTCGTACCCGGCCGCCTCGTGATCTGGACCGAACTGTCCCCAGCCTGTTACCGATACGTACACGATGTCGGGTTTGACCGCCTTCACATCTTCGTATCCGAGGCCGTGACGAATCAGCGTGCCCGCCTTGAAGTTCTCGAGCATGACGTCGGACTGGGCGGCCAGCTCGAGCACGATCTGGCGACCCTCGTCTGACGTCATGTCGAGCGCAAGTGATCGTTTGTTGCGATTGACGGTGGCGTGCATGAGACTGACGTCGGTGTCGGGCAGCGGCATCAGAGCTCGGGCGACATCGCCGGTGGGGATCTCGACCTTGATGACATCTGCACCCAGGTCAGCCAGCACCGCACCGGCAAGCGGGCCCGCCCACGTGGTCGCCACTTCGAGCACGCGCACCCCGGCGAGCGGACCGGCCAGGTCATCTCGCGCGTCGGCGAAAAAGTCTTCCTTCTGCACAACATCCCCCTGATGGTGACCGGAAGGCCACACTCAGATCCTAGGTCAGAAGTCATGGCGTCGAAGTGGCGCAAGGTCTACGAGCTTCTTACCTCGTGCGGTGACACCACTGCTGCCGCTGGAGCATCATTGATCAATGGACAACCGACAGATGCGCTACGAGGTGGCAGCACTCGGTGCTCGACCACCGGAACTCGACCACGGCGAACTCGCCGTGCGTCAAGCGGCCGACCACACCTGACCATTCGACGGCTGTTAGCTTTCGGCGATGGACGTTCAGGAACAGACGATCGACACGAAGACCGATGACGGCGAGATGGCTGTGGTCATCACCCAACCGGTTGGGGCACCTGATGGCGCAGCAGACTGGCCGACAGTCCTGCTCTTCATCGATGCCCCCGGGCTGCGCCAAGCGACCCGAGATTTCATGGGCCGCATGGCAGGCGAGGGTTACCGGGTGGTCACTCCTGACCTGCACCACCGCCACGGCCGGCTATTGGTCCCGGGCGGCAGGGAAGAAGTCATGGGTTGGATTGCCTCGATGACCGATGATCAGATCCAACACGACGGCAAGTGTGCTCTCGAAGCCGCGGGCGTTCACGACGACGTGCCATATGTGGCCATTGGCTTCTGCTTGGGAACGCGGGCGGTCTTTCGGGCGATCGAGCAGAACCCCGACCGAGTGCTCGCCGGATCGTGTTGGCACCCGTCATTCATGGCCGATGACAAACCCGACTCACCACACCTCACGGCCAACCAGATCACCCGGCCGATGTATCTGGGGATCGGCGAGGCCGACGAGGTCCAGTCCATTGCCATGCATCAGCCATTTCTCGATGCGGTTGCGCCGCTCGACAACGTCGAGGTGATGACCTTCGCCGGCGCCGATCACGGCTTCACCTGGCCCGGTACTCCCACCTACCACGAGACTGCCGCCGAGACCAGCTGGGCCAAGACCCTGGCCATGTTCGCCGCAGCGTTCTAAGACCCTGGAGCTGGCTCCGACAAAGCGCAAGTGGGATGCCGAAACTGCATCTCCTACTCGCTCGGTGGGGTCAACCTGCGCAATCGGAGTCAAAGGCATCAACGCTCGCGCCGGGCGCGTTCGTACATACGCCGGTAGAGGCCTTCGTGTCGAAGCAGTTCGTCGTGGGATCCTTGTTCGGCAATTCGGCCGTCGTGAAGAACGACAATGCGATCAGCGAGTGCGAGCGTCGAGAACCGATGCGATATCAGCAATGTGGCACGGCCTTGCGCCAGCTCCGTGAAGTCTTGAAATACGTCGTATTCGGTGTCGGCGTCGAGATTCGCCGTCGGCTCGTCGAGCAGCATGATCGGCGCCACCCGCGCAAAGGCTCGGCCGATGGCAAAACGTTGTTCCTGACCGCCAGAGAGCTGTACCTCACCGAACGCCTTGCCGAGAGCGGTGTCCAAGCCATTCGGTAACTTGGCGGCGATTGCATCGACACCGACCTGGGCCGCCAGCTGTTCCACCGCCGAGCGATCGTCGATCAGGCGTTCCCAATCGCCCAGCGCCAGGTTTTCGGCCGCAGTCCCTTCGTAGGCCCCATACTGCTGGAACACGCAAGCAACCTCGTTACGCAGAGCCACGCGATCGAGGTCGGTGGTCGGCTGGCCATTGAGCCGTATCTGGCCTTTCTGTGGTGAGTACAAGCCGGTGATGAGTTTAGCAAGTGTAGTTTTCCCGCTGCCGTTGGCGCCAACCAGTCCAACCACTTCCCCTGCAGCAATGGTCAGATTCACGTCGTGTAGCACTGGCTCTCGCGTACCCGGATAGGTGAACGTCACGTTCTCGACTTCGAGCGACGCCGATGCCGATGCCGATGCCGGGGGCTTATTACTCGGCGTTGCCCGCAACGGCTCGCCCTGTTGCTCGCTGGAGGGATCGTCGGGATGCTGGAAGGTATTGGTGAGGCCGAGTACTGCCGCAATGGTGACGGTGCCGAGCAAATCCCATCGAACCCGACCGATCGCCAACACGAGCTGATCGATTGCCGTACGCACGGCTCCAACGGCACCTGCAAAAATCGCCACGTCGCCGAGCGTGACCAAGTCGTCGGCGGCCTGCCCCACGACCCGCCACAGCGAGAGGTAGATGATGACAAGCACCAAGGCCCCGAAGACCAGCGATGCAACGAGTTCTCGAACGAACATGGCTCGGCTCTCACGAACGACCGCTCCGAGGTTGTCGTCGACTCGCCGTCGAAAAAGTGGCCCGAGGTTTAGCAGGCGACTTTCCGGAAGCCGGCGCTCGTCGATCAGGGCTTCGGTGAAGTGAGCAGCCCACCGTTGGGCCCGTCGCTGCGTGCGCATGCGTGCGAAGCGGACTTTCGTAAGCCACCAACGGTTAGCGATGTACGGAATCCCGACCGGTGGAAGCAAGACAAGCAGCCAGGGATCGATGCTGCCGAGCAGCACGACGAGCGACCCAACTGTTGTTGCAGCAGAGACTGCGGTTGCGCTGTGTGTGAGCACACCAGATACGGCGGATCCGGGTCGCTCGAAAGCCTCGTCGATGCGGTCGCGAGCTTGGGGCTGCTCGAAATAAGCAAAGTCGATGGTGTCGGTCTTCTCGAGCAGTTCCACCCGAAGTGCTTGCTCGAGTCGCTCATCGTTCGTCAGGTCGAGCACCCGCCGTAGCGGTGTGATGAACGACAACAGATACGCAATCACGAAGCTGAGCGCAACCAGGACGGCGAGCCTCGATCGATCTGCATCACCGTCCAACTCATTGATCAACTCGCGCAGCACAACCGCCAAAAACAACGGTAAGAGACCAGCAAAAACGGGTAAGAACAACACCCCGAGCGTGCCCCAATACGACGTGCGCCACTACGTGGCAAAAGCGAACCGAAATGCCCTCTGGATGCTGCCCCGACCTTCGGATGCATCAAACGCCGAGACCGCATGAGCGCCTGTGAACTCGGTCTTACGCACGTCGGATACCGAAGTGCGTATGACTGGCTACATGAATGGGCACAGGAACACAGCGTACGCGAGGAAGCGGCGCAACCACGGCACTCCATGCGTGGGTACCGTGGCGGCATGGGCAAGATCGTTTTCGGGGTGCACGGCTTGCGCAGCGCATTGAACAACACGAGTGCACTGGCAAGACAACTCGTCGACCGAGGCCACGAGGTGGTGTTCGTCTCCTTTCGAGACGTGCGAGAAACGGTAGAAAATGTCGGTGCTCAATTCGTGTTGCTCAGAGACGGCGGAGATGCCATCGAGCTGGTTCGTCAGCAGCGGAGCACCCGGGGTGATTGGCGCAGCGTTCGCCGGTCGCGTCAGCTCCGAAACAGGATGCTCGAACTCCACGAACCAGTCCGTGTTGTACAGCAGCTCGCTCCCGACGTGGTTGTCGTCGACATGGAGATGCACGGACTGGTTCTCACGGCGCGCCACCTCGGCCTCCCAACCATACTGACGCTGTCCTGGCACGACCCGATGAGGTCACCGAGCCGCCCTCCAATGCATCGAGACCTCACCGGCAGCGGGATTGGGGCTCGCGCACTCAACCGCCTCGCCTGGACGGATCTGATCGTCAGGCGTCGCTTTCGTCAAGCCCTCGGACCGTTGCTTCCATCGGCCGCGCGCGCTCAGGTTCTTCCCCAGATGCTGAACACAACCGACCTACACAGCGTTCGGTCCATGGCCCGCAATCTCGATGTCGACCTCGACGCAATCGCGAGCCGCCACGAGTGGGTGCATCCCCACACCTACGTCGATTTCCCAGTCATCAGTTTCACGGTCAAAGAGCTCGAGTTCGACCAGACCTCGCCGCCGGGGGTCACCCATATCGGACCGTGCATCGATCAGTCGAGGTTTCAGCGGGCGCTATCGGCTGAGAAGAGGACCGAACTCTCGGCCTTCCTTGCTCGCCACGCCGCCCCGGCGCAACGACTCGCCTATTGTTCGATGGGTTCGCTTCAAGCCGGAAACCACTCGTACTACCAAACCGTCATCGATGCGTTTCGAGAACGAACCGAGTGGGGGATCATCCTCGGACTCGGCAGCCGAGGGAGTGGACTGCATCTCGACCTCGATCCAGAGCGAGCACTGGTGCTCGACGACGCTCCTCAGCTCGAGATCCTCTCCCACGCCGATGTGGCAATTCATCCAGGTGGGGCGAGCACGTTCTATGAATGTCTCAGCTTTCAGGTTCCGTCGGTCATACTGCACACTGGCAAAACCGACATGCCAGGAATCGCCGCTCGCATGCGCCACTTCGGCCTCGGGGTCGTACGAGACCGGTCGACCGTCACCGCCGATCAGCTCAGAGAAGAAGCCGCCGAACTCGCCGGGGGTGCATCGGCTGATGCGCTGGAGCGAATTGCGAGGGTGATCAGTGAGTATCAGGATCGCGCCCAGGGGGTTTCGATGATCGAGAGCATGTTGACCGAGTAGTGAACCGAGTGTTGATGAGCGTGCCCTCCAGTTGTGACGTGACTCAGATCGAATGGAGCCGGGCGAGAAGATCTGGAGCGACTTCTTCGAGTGGCCGGTAGCGAAAGTTCGTCGACGCAATATGTGCGCTGCAGAAACTTTTGTTCGGTAGCGAGGCCACCCCTCGTAGGCGTCTCAAGAGGTGAGATGCCTGTGACGGGACGAATCGGTCGGGGACAGCGAGCGGTCCTACTGGTCCCACGAGTTCGCGGATCCTGACATTGCCCAACTCCGGGCGCACGACATTGAGCTTGTGTGGCGGCGAATCGTGGCGTTCGATCAGATGTGCGACCAGATCCGCAACGTCTTGCACCAATACCAGATTCAAAACCTCATTGGCGCGAAGAATGCGCTTGAATGGACCACCCAGGTCGGTGAGCGAAGTGCCCGAGCCGTACACGTTGCCGATGCGCAGATGGCTGGATTGCGTCGACTGTCGATCGATCGCAGTCTCCGCCGCAAGTTTCGAGATGCCGTACTCGCTCACCGGTCTGCACGACTCGGCTTCGGTGACGACGCGTTCTCGAATGTTTCCGTAGACCGCAACGCTGGAGAGATTCATGACACGACAGTCACGGGCACCTGCGGCGACGGCAGCCGCCATTGCCACAGTGCTCTGGTCGCCGTTCAGTTCTCCCGTCTTGCCCGCGGCATGGACGATCCAATCTGCTTTGTGGGTTGCTTCGCGAACCTGCGATGGATCGCGAAGGTCGGTGGGTACGAAATCGTCACCGATCGGCGTGCGCCCCATGGCGACGACGACATGATTTCGCGACAACAAACGTTGCCTGATCGCGCCTCCCAGCAACCCGGTCGCTCCGGTGACGAGAACACGCACTATGAACTCAGGCTCTGGCGCAACGACTTGCGATCGATCTTGCCGGTTCGTGTTTCAGCGAAGGCGTTCACGAACCGAATTTCGCTTGGCACGGCGCTGCTCGGCAGACGTTTCAGGCACCAGCGACGAAGCTCGTCGAATGAAAGCTCTCGATCGTCGATGGGCAGGACCCACGCCACGACATATTGAACTCCCTGGTCATCCTCGCGAACGCCGACAACAACGCTGTCGACGCCAGGGGCATCGCCCATCACGGTTTCGATCGTCTCGAGTTCCAATCGGACACCACGGACCTTGACCCGGGTGTCGGCGCGTCCCATGAAGTGCAGGAGCTCGTTGGCATCCTTTCGTACGATGTCGCCGGTTCGGTACCAACGCCGGGAGCCGTCGACGACAAAACACCTTTCGTTCGACTCGGGCATCGACCAGTACCCGATCATCTGGGAAGGGCAGGTCGCCAGCAGCTCTCCTGTCTCACCTGATTGAACATCGTTCAGGTCTTCGTCGACGATCCGCAGCTCGACGCCGGGCCATGCGGTGCCGATCGGCACCGTTGTCAGGTCCGACGGACGCGGGTCCCACCGCTGACTGGCCACACCGTTGACCTCGGCGGGGCCATACACGTTCAGAAGCTCCGCAGGAGGGAGCGACTGCGCCAGGTCCTGAAGAGCTCCTGGCGAGAACTGTTCACCGCCGAAGCTGATCTGGCGCAATGCTGACAGATCGCGTTTGGCGACATCGCCGCGCAGCGACAGTTGGCGCAGCTGATACGGAACGGCGTAGAGAACCGTGACCTTCGCATCCTCGAGTTGTTGGCTGAGCGTCGCCGGGAACCTCAGAGTCCCTTCGGTGATCGTCACCGGTGTGGCGCCGGCGAGCGGGCATGCATAGAGCTCGAGTGTCGACATGTCGAAGTGCAACGGTGAGGTGCCAGCGACTCGATCAGTGGGCGCCAATCCATGAATCTTCACCGCGTTGTCGGCATAGGCCAGGGCACTGGCGTGGCTGTGGGTGATGCCCTTTGGTTCGCCGGTCGAGCCCGAGGTGAAGATGATGTAGGCCGGCTGGTGTGGCTCGACCTCGGGTAGATGCGCTTGTGGCCAGGCCATTGCTGTGTCCAGAGAGGCGAGGCGCTTGGCCGGGAGGGCCAAGTCGTCCAGGCGCGACAGCTCACCAGATACCGCCAACGGCACGCTGCTCTCAGACACATATTCCGACGCTCGTGCGGCCACCGTTTCCGCAGCACCGATGATGGCACTCGGTTGACAGAAGCGCAGCACGGCTTCGACCGATTCTCTGGGTCCCCGCGGATCGAGTGGGACCATGATCGCGCCGCAACGAACGATGGCGTGCACCGCGACAAAGGACCAGACCGACTTCGGGTGAAGCACCGCGACGCGGTCCCCAGACTGCACGCCGTGATCGACGAGCCATGAAGCAAGCCCGTGGGCGACGCCGTCGAGCTCAGCCCACGGATGCAGCTTCGAATCGGCGTCCAGGACTCCGCCGACCGGATTGACAACCGCCCCGAATCCGAGGAGCTCGCCGAGGACCCGCGGTTTCATGCGATCAGGTGTAGAGCTCATCTCGTGCTGCTCTTCCAATCGACATCCTTCACGACAGCTGACCGTACCATCGGCCATGTACTTCGATTCGTGGCTGTGCACGTCGCCGGGATCGATGGATCTCGCTGTTTTGATGCATGCAGCTGCGGGCACTTGTATGCAGACAGTGTTCGTGGCCGTGCGGTTCGGGTACTAGGATCACACCGCAGCAATGAGGTGAGTTGGTCAAGATGTTCTGTTCAAATGCCGGCCGGTTCGTCCGCTCCTAGGACAATGATTCCTGATGGGGAACGAATCGCGTGGGCCCGAGTCTCGGGGGCGGACTGCGTCGACCGCTGGTTCCGGTGAACCAAGCGGTGAACTGCCCACAACTGGTCGATCGTCTCGACTTGTAGCCGCGGTCACCGAGGCGCCTTTCGTTCGTAACGTGGCGCTGCTCTCGAGCGCTGCGGCTCTTTCGCAGCTGATCGTGGTACTGGCGATACCTGTCGTCACCCGTCTCTACACGCCCGATGATCTGGGTGTGTTGACGCTGTTCCTGTCGATCGTGCTGATCGCTGCCCCCTTGGCGACACTTCGTTACTCGGTAGCCATCCCGATTGCCGACACCGACGAACTTGCCGACGATGTCCTGAGGTTGTGCTTTCTCATAACGACAGGACTCGCTCTGGCCATGCTTCCGGTGTTGTTCGGGCTTCAGCAATTTACGAGCTTGTTCAACTCTGCAAAGGTGGCCGGATTCACCTGGTTGATTCCGCTGGTGTTCGTGTTCAGTGGCTTCTACCAGGCGTTGGCGCAGTGGGCGGTTCGGAGCCGTGACTTCAAGCTCATCGCCACAACGAGGGTGACTCGCAGCTTCGCCATGGTTGCAACCCAGCTTGGACTCGGCTTTCTTGGCGTGGCGCCCTTGGGTCTGCTTCTGGGGCAATTGGCGAATCACGGATCGGGCGCACCCCGAATACTCACACGAGTGCTCAACAGCCGGAGCCAGTTCTTCGGATCGTTTCGGCTTGACAAGGTGCGATTTGCAGCTCACAGGTTCCGCCGCTTTCCTCTCATCCAGACCTGGTCGCAGCTCCTTCTGGTCGTTGCAGGCCAGCTGCCAGCCATCTTCATTGCGTCCCGCTACGGCCTCATCCAGGCTGGTCTCTATGGGTTTGCCGAACGGATGGTGAATCTGCCGATGGCGTTGCTGGGCGAGTCGGTGGGGCAGGTCTACTACTCCGAGGTTGCGTCGCTTTGGCGCACGGCGCCCGACAAGATCCGGGCGATCACTCGAGGTGTGATGACGAAGCTGGCGTCGGTGGCGGTGATTCCGACAGCGATCATTTTGCTTGCCGGTCCCACCATGTTCCGAATCGTCTTTGGCGCGTCCTGGACCGACGCCGGCCGATTCGCACAGATCCTGGCGGTGTTGGGAATGGCCCGATTGATCACCGTGCCAGTGGTGAACTGTCTCAACGTGCTCGAACTTCAGGCGTGGCAATTCGGCGCAAACCTTGTCCGCGTTGCGATCGCCGTATGCGCATTCTTGCTGGCTGTCGGCTTCGGTCTATCCGTGACAGATTTTCTTCTCATTTTCAGTGCCGCAAGCGTTCTCTTTCATCTCGGCTTTGCGACCACGTTGTTGAGGTATCTCCGAGCGCCATCGGAGCTGAGATGACGAGTGGGATCATGTCGCTCTGGGAACGCTTCGCTCGGACATCCAGGCCAGAACCGACGCCAGGCTGTTGTTCGATCGATTCTTAGGGGTGTGCCGCCGCCTACATCGAATTCGACAGCAGCGATTTCGGCCCGAGTAGCATCTGGCTCACCGGCTACGCTCGGCGGGTGACTAATGCACTCGAAGCCATGCTCGATCTGGATCACCCGGTGAAAGTCAGCGCACGAGACTGGGCCAACGCCACGCTTGCCGACGGCGACACGATGCATGCACGCGGTCTCGTGGATCGAAGCGACTGGCAATCCGCAGCGAGCTACGGTCTGCTGGGCTCCCATGCGCCGAGAGAATTGGGTGGATTGGGCATCGGTGCTGTTGAATCATCGCTGATGTACGAAGGCCTCGGCGCATCTTCTGCAGACAACGGCTTGGTCTTTGCCATTGCGTCACAAGCCATGGCGCCCACGAAAGCCATTGCGAATTCGGCATCACCGGCCCAGCGAGAGCGCTGGTTTCCCGCCTTGTGCGATGGTCGCTTGTTCGCAAGCTTTGCGATGTCTGAACCCGGCGCCGGTTCAGACCCGTGGGGTCTGACCACCACCGCTACCCAAGATGAACAAAACGGCTGGATTCTCAACGGAACCAAAACCTGGTGCACCCTCGGGCCGATCTGCGATGTTGCTCTTGTTTTTGCTGTCACCGACCAATCTCGGGGTCAGTGGGGGATCACGGCGTTCATCGTGCCCGCAGACGCCGACGGTATGCAGCAAGGTCCGCCGATCGAGAAGTCGGGCTTTCAATCGTGTCCGTTCGGCGAACTGCGGTTCGAAGACTGTCGCGTCGACAACCATGCCGTGCTCGGCTCGGTTGGATCGGGTGCGGCGATCTTCACCAAGATCGTGGAGCAAGAGCGCGCGTTTCTGTACGCAGCACAGATCGGGGCGATGGAACGGGTTCTCGACCTGGCCATCGACTTCGCTCGGAGTCGGGTCCAGGCAGGGGTACACATCGGCACGCATCAGTCGGTTGCGAACCGGTTGGTCGATGTGAAGTCTGCCCATGAGCATGCTCGTCTCACTCTCTACAAAGCTGCAGCTCGCCACGATGCTGGTTTGTCGGTTGGTCTCGCCGGGCCGCTGACAAAGCTCGCCACGGCAGACGCTGCGATCTCGTCGGTGCTCGATGCAATCAAGACCCTCGGCGCCCAAGGCCTCACTATCGAACGGGGCCTCGAACGCGAGTTACGCGATTCGCTGTCGGGTCTTGCCTTCTCGGGCACCCCGGACCTGGCAAGAAATTTGGTTGCTGAGCAGCTCGGACTGAACCGCCGGCTTCAGTAGTTCGCTGATCTGCCGTGGGCGCCGCTCACGGCCCGTGGTTCACGATGACGCTGCTACGGCTGATTCGCACAAGCGGTGAATTGCTGAAGGTGTTTCGAAGTTCTCCAGCGTGACCAGCCCAGGATCGATGTTCGCTTTCATTTCGTCTTCGAGCCAGGCAATGAGCGTGACAGTAGCCAACGACTCGAGGATTCCGCTCATGAGAAGTTCCGTGTCTGCCTCGACCGTGACCTCTGGGTCGGCGCTCAACTCGTTCTGAATCTTTTCGATGATCTGATGGAGTTCCATGGTCCGTCTCTTCGTCTCTTCGTTTCTTCGTCTCGGTTCAGGGCGGGGCCTCGACGTCACTCCAGCGCGCCTCGCAAATCAACGATGCCAGCAACGGCCAGCCTAGACTCCCTGCGGTAAGTTCCCGGGCTCGGCGATCGAGAGTCAATCGGCCAGTCCGGGATTTCAAAAGAGTTCTAAGATCGGTCGACGACACCGGTGATCGGCGACGAAGGGTTAAGCGAGAATGAGTAGGAGTTCGGTTCATCAGAAGAAGGCGCTTGCAGGTGTTGGCCCCAGGGCGCGAGCCGCCCGGAGCATACGGCTCGCAGTGTTTCTTCTCGTGGCCACGGTGGTCGGCGTGTTTTCGGTGTTCGTTGCCGGTGGAACGGCTTCGGCTCACGATGACAATCAGTCGTATCTCTACCTCGACTTCGGCGAAACGCTGGTCGCCCATCTTCAAATGCCTTTTGGCGACATCAGCGAAGTGCTCGGCGTTGAGATCGGAGGCTCCGACGACGAGATCGAGACGGCAATCGCCGAGAACGAACGCGTATTGGTCGACTACGCCGCAGCCCACTTCGAAGTCGGCAGCAGCGGCAGTCTCTTCAACAAGTCATTCATCGAGACGTCTCGTTTCGGCGAGACCGATCACGTCGAGGTCTCGTTCAGGATCGCAACCGGGTCCGAGGTTCTCACCGAACTCGATGTCGAACTCGATCCGTTCTTCGATGAGATAGAAGACCGTGACGCGCTGTTGCTCGTGGCCAATGATTGGAATCGCGGGATCGTGAACAACGAAGCCGACTCGCTGCTGCGATTCGTTCCTGACACTCGCTCGCAAACGATAGTCCTCGGCGAGTCTTCATCGCTCAAGAACTTCACCACGAGCGTGCAATCGGGGCTCGACCACATCCGTACCGGGCCGGACCACATGCTCTTCATCGTGGCTCTGCTTCTACCATCGGTTCTGGTCTGGATAGGGGCGTGGCGGCCCGCGTCGGGCTTCAGATCGTCGTTGTGGCGCATCACCAAAACCATGACGATGTTCACCATTGCCCACAGCGTCACCTTCAGCCTGGCCGGAATCGGTCTGGTACCGACCCCGGGGCCACGCATCACCGAGTCGATCATAGCGCTGTCCATCGCCGTGACTGCTCTACACAACCTGCGTCCGATCATCCAGAATCGTGAGTGGATGATCGCCTTTGTTTTCGGACTCTTCCACGGCTTCGGTTTCGCGTCGTTGACCCAGTCGCTCGATGTCAGCACCTCGACCCAGCTCATTTCGCTCGCTGGTCGCAACATCGGTATCGAGATCGGTCAGCTCCTTGTCGTGTTTCTGATGTTCCCAATGCTCTATCTGCTGCGCCGTACCACTATCTATCTGCCGCTGCTCAGGGTTGTGTCCGTCGGACTGATCATCGCCAGCATTGGTTGGATGACGGAACGACTCTTCGATTGGTATCCGCTCACGTCCCTGGTGGTCGACAAGGCAGTCAAGTACCCACGGGTGTTGATCTTCATCGTGGCGGCCACCATTGCGGCTCTGATGTGGTATCTCTCCGAGCGTTCCAAAGGCCGACTCCTCGCCACGGTCGAAGAATACGAAAGCACGACCGACGAGTCTTCGACCGATGATCGACTCCTGGTGAATGGATGACAAAGTGCAGCAGTTGACTGGGCAAGACGTAGGTGTCACCGGCAGCGCAAGATCCTCGAGTCACACGATGCCCCCGCGGTCTCTGCGACACGACATCACGCAGTGACAGACAAGCGCATCTACCTCAGCGCGCCCGAAGTACGGAGCGCCGAGCGCCGATTTCTCGAGAAAGCGATCGACTCGAACTGGATTGCGCCCACCGGGCCAGACCTGACAGCCTTCGAGGAAGAGATTGCTGTCGCCACCGGTCGATCGCATGCGGTCGCCGTGACGAACGGAACCGCAGCGCTTCACCTGGCATTGTTGGTTGCCGGAGTTGGTCCGGGAGACGTGGTTCTCGGGTCGACGCTCACCTTCATCGGCTCGACGAGTCCGGTGGTCTACTGCGGCGCCGAGCCGGTATTTCTCGACAGCGAACCGACAACCTGGAATCTCTGCCCACAATTACTTGCCGACGAGCTGAAAGCGCGTGCTGCTCGAAACGAGCTTCCGCGTGCTGTCATATGTGTCGATCTGTACGGTGCAAGCGCAGAATACGACGAGATCGTCGGCGTACTCGAGCGCTACGACGTGCCCCTGATCGAAGACGCAGCCGAGGCGCTCGGGGCAACGTATCGGGGAGCCCCGTGCGGGTCGTTCGGCGATGCTGCGATCGTCTCGTTCAACGGCAACAAGATCGTCACATCCAGCGGCGGTGGGGCATACCTGACCAACGACGCAGAAGCCGCAGCGCGGGCCCGTCACCTAGCGGCGAATGCCCGTGAGTCAACCGTCCACTACGAACACAATGAGATCGGCTTCAACTACGGCATGTCGAATTTGCTTGCTGCCTTCGGGCGTGGCCAGCTCCAAGATCTCCACGAACGCATCGAGCGCCGCCGGAGCATCCGCAATCGCTATCTCGCAGTAACGCACGGTAATGCCGACATCACCGTGAACACGTTGCCGGATCATCATCGTTCCAACTGCTGGCTTACCTGCATCGAACTCTCTTCAGAATCGCCGCATACCCCCGAGGGCATTCGGTCTCGGCTCGAGGCCGAGAACATCGAATCCCGACCGATTTGGAAGCCAATGCACCAACAACCTGTCTTCCGTGGCGCACAGGCTCGGTTGAATGGCGTGTCCGATCGCTTGTTCGCCAATGGACTGTGTCTGCCTTCGGGTACAGGCATGACTGACGCAGAAATCGAGCGAGTGATGACGGCTCTAGGGCAGGCTATTCGCTCGTGAGAAGCGATTCCGTTCGCGTGCTGTACTTGAAACAGCGATTTGATCCCGAACCAGCGCCGCTTCGTGGCGCCGGGTTCGCGTCTGCGTTGCGTGACCACGGTGTCGACCTCACCGTGCTCACCGGCTTCCCGTACTACCCGACGCCCGAGCTCTATCAGGGATACGCACATCGACGCCACAGGGTCGAGGAGATCGACGGAACCACAGTGCATCGGAGTGCATCGATTGTCGGGCACACCCCGAGCCCGGTCAGACGCCTGCTGTCCTATGTGACCATGCCGGCCATGTCGACGGTGAACGCCCTCGTGAACAACATCAGGACCGATCTCGTGCTCACCACGCTCGGTCCCGGGGTGTACGCCCATTTTGCGTTGTTGCTGGCGCGTCGGCTCGCGGTTCCGTGTGTGCTCGAGATCCAAGATCTCTGGCCCGAGAGCTTGACAGCCAGCGGCATGTGGCCAAAGCGGATTCCCACTGCGCCAGTCGAAGCCGCAATGCGGTTGGCGTATCGCAATGCCACGGCTATCACCTGTCTTTCGCCCGGCTGTCGCGACGCAGTGATCGCCCGAGGGGGATCTCCGGCGTCGACAGTGTCCATGCTCAATTGGGCACCAGACATCGAAATTTCGGCCAGCGACGAGCGACGGGCTACTGAGCTTCTCGGACGCTGGGCTCACACAGACTTCATCGGCTATGCCGGATCGCTCGGTCCGCTCCAGGGGGTAGATCGCATGTGCGATGCGGCCGCCCAGGCCGGGACCCGCCTGGTCGTGCTTGGCGACGGGCGCGACGCGGACGCGTTGCAGGCACACGTCGAACGAACCGGCACTGCAGTTCGTTTCTTGGGCCAACAACCGCCGGGCGTCACGAGAGCGCTGCTTCGCCAAGCAGCGGCAAGTACGGTCTACCTTGCTGCCAGCGAACTCGATGCCACCGCGATACCGAGCAAAGTCGCAGCCAATGTCACCTTAGGTGTCCCGATGGTTGTTGCGGCCAACGGTGAGACGAAGCGTCTTGCCGAACGAATCGACGCCGGACCATTGTGCGCTCCTGGGGACACGCACGCATTGGCCCATTCCTTCCGGGCAGTTCTCAACGCAAGTGCAACCGAGCGGTCTCGCTGGGTGCGCAACGCCAATGAGTTCGCGTCGTATTCGGTCAATGCCAAACACGGACTATCCCGGTACGCAGGCTTTCTCGGTGCGGTTGCCCGCCGAAAGGGAATCAGCGAACTGATCAATACCGAGGGAGGGTTGGTATGAGACCGAACATACTGATCACCGCGGCTGGTCGTCGCGTCTCGCTGGTGCAGGGATTTCAGGCGGCTGCGCACCCTGAACAACGCCAAGTGCTCGCCGCCGACGCTCGCAGGGAACGAAGCGCTGCCTGCCACATTGCCGATGGTGCACATTCCTTGCCGCTGGCGTCGTCTCCCGACTTCGGCAAAGCGCTTCTCGACCTCTGCCAGCGACAGGACGTCGGGCTCGTGGTGCCGACAATCGATCCAGAACTGTCGATACTTGCAGCGTTGCGCAACCCGTTCCTGGCCGAAGGCGTAGAGATCGTTGTTTCGGACCCGACATTTATTGCCGATTGTGCCGACAAACGACGTACGAAGCAGCTCTTCGAACGCCTGGGCATCGACACACCGGAGGTTCACTCCTGGCCCGACGTGCCCGGTTTCCCCTTGTTTGCCAAGCCCTACGACGGCTCGGGAAGTGTCGGCGCTCGAGTACTGACGAGCCATATCGACGCGCAGAGTGCAATCGACGAGTGCGATCGGCTCATGTTGTGCGACTACATGGATCCCCGAGATCACGACGAGTTCACGGTCGACTGCTACTACGACCGTGACTCTCGACTGAAGTGTGCCGTTCCTCGGCAGCGGATCGAAGTTCGCAACGGCGAGGTCGCCCAGGCGAGAACGGCTCGCAACGAACTCGTCGACGAGCTCTTCGAGCATGTCGGGACGCTCGCCGGCGCGAGAGGAATGGTGACGATCCAGGCGTTCGTCGACCGAGAATTGCGCACGACAAGCTACATCGAGATCAACGCCCGAGTGGGCGGTGGTTACCCGCTCTCACGCATCGCGGGCGCCGACTATCAACGGTTACTCGTCGACGAGTATCTCAACGATGTACCGCCTCCAATCGTCGATGACTGGCGCGACAACGCGATCATGCTTCGCTACGACGCCGAAGTCGTGCGGTTCGAGCCTTGACCACGGACTGCACGAATGTATAGGTGCCTGGGTAAGCGGGTCTTCGACGTGAGCGTTGCGGTTTCGATTCTGGTCGTCGCTGCCCTTCCGATGCTGGGTGTGGCCCTGCTCATTCGTGCGAAGATGGGCGCACCTGTGCTGTACCGACACAAGCGAACGGGCATGAGTGGCGCTCCCTTCGAAATGCTCAAGTTCAGGACCATGGACCTTCAAATCCCCGGCCACGAGCGCCCGAGCAGCGCCCGCATCACCACACTCGGTCGAACCCTTCGCAGCCTCAGTCTCGATGAATTGCCGCAACTCGTGAACGTGATTCGCGGGGATATGAGTTTGGTCGGTCCTCGGCCCCTGTTACCCGACTACGACTCGCTGTATTCAGATGAGCAACGGCGCCGGTTCGAAGTGCGACCCGGCATCACTGGTCTGGCCCAGGTCTCTGGTCGGTCTCGGTTGGCGTGGGGAAAGAAGTTCGCTTTCGACGTGACCTATGTCGACGAGCTCTCTCTGGCGACCGACGTCAAGATACTGATGGCCACCGCAAGACGCTTGCTCGATCGGTCATCGACTGTTGCCGACGGCAGCGCCATCCAAGAACGTTTCGACGGAACGAACTGAACCTGTGGCCGACGATCCTGTAGACGAGACACTCATCCAACCAGCCGATATTGCGAGCTCCTACTACGATTTTGCGAGCTATATCAGCAAGACCAGGATGTTGACGTTCTGGCACCAGCTCGACGAGGTGGTCCAGAGCAAGCCGTCGACGGTGCTCGAAGTCGGCGTGGGACCGGGGTTGGTGGCCGGGACTCTTCGCGAGTTCAACATTCACCTGACGACCCTCGACATCAATCCAGCGTTGACGCCGGATCGATTGGGTTCGGTTCGCGAGCTCGACGAGCACGTTGCCGAAGACGAGTTCGACACGGTGTTGTGTGCGCGCGTGCTTCATCACCTGCCCTTCGAAGACTTCGAGCGCTGCATCGCTCAGTTGATGCGTGCCGCACGGAACCGCGTGATCATCACGCTGCCCGTCGACGAAGCTCGTATCTATCTGGCGCTTCGGCGCACAGCAGGCGCGTACGCAATTCGCTCGATCGCATTGCCGCGTTGGCTCAAGACCGTTGCGTCGAAACTGGTCAGTCGTGGTGATGAGCGCTACGAGATGCTCTGGAAGATCAACTCCTCGTCTGCCACCAACAAAGAAGTAGTGGCCTCGGTTCTCCGTCGTCATGCTCATATAGACAGTTGGTACGAGGTTCCCGAGGATCGCAGCCATGCGGTTGTGGTGCTGCGCCCTCGATGAGTGAAACACTTTCTCGCGTGGCAGTGTGCATGGCGACCTACAACGGTGCAGAATTCCTGGCGCCACAGATCGACTCCATCCTGGAGCAGCTCGAAGTCGGCGACGAGCTCCTCGTCGTCGACGATTGTTCGACCGACGAAACCTGGCAGATACTTCAGCATGCAACCGAGGTTTCACCATGTCGCGTCGAGCTGCTTCGCAACGCGGTGAACATGGGACACGTGCGCACATTCGAACGAGCCGTCGACGCTTCGTTAAATGATGTGATCGTGTTGGTCGACCAGGACGATGTCTGGATACCTGGTTATATCGAGCGGATCCGGACAACTTTCACCCGTGATTCGAGCATTGGCTTGATTGTTTCTCGCCCCGTGTTCTGCGACGAGACACTCACGCCGATTCAGGCAAAGAACGATCGTTACCGACACCCGCGACGCGGGGGACCGCTCGGCGTAGGCGACTTCCTGCTGAATCGAGCGATGCCTTTGGGATGTACCATGAGTTTTCGTCGTGAAGAACTTTGCTACCTGCTGCCGTTTCCCTCGAAGCTGTTGGCACACGATCACTGGATCTTTGCCCTGGCGACGCTGCGCAATCGTATGAAGCCGCTGGGTGAACCGGCGGTTCTCTATCGTCGCCATGGCGGCGCAGTCACGAAGAAGCGCTCACCATGGAAAATGGTCGAATCGCGAGTGGTGCTCGTTCACCAACTGGCGCGACGCTCGCTTCGAATTGTGGCGGGGGAGAGAAGAAGCTCCGCATGAACGTGAGCCTGCCTTCGGTGAACCAACGGTGGTCATCGGTCGCCACGTCGGCTGCGCTCGTGATCTGCGGGTGCGCCTTTGTTCTGGCCTTCGTCGAACCACCGACACGCGGGCTTCCCATCGCCGAAAAACAGCTGGCCCAATTCGTTCCCGAGTCGGTCAGATCCATGCTGGGCCTGGTCTCGCTTGTGTCGTTCGTCGCCACCATTGGCATCGGCGGAGTGTTGGCAGCCGCTCGTGTCACGACGTGGCGCCAGCGTCGGCCAATCGTCGTGGCGGTGGGGTTCATGGCTGCTGCGGTGGCCATCGGTGTCACCCGAGGACTACTTGGTGAGTCGCTCACTCGATTCGCCTTCGCTCACGGACAGTTCATCGTTCCCTACGTCGTTGCGCTCGGCATGCCGATCCCCAGCGACAGACAATGGGAACGCCTGGTGGCAGCGATGCTGGCTGGTTTCACCCTGCCGGCCATCTTTAGCGTGCTCATTCTTGTCGCCAACAGCGGAACAGAGCTGCCCTGGTACACACGAATCATTCCGAATGGGGTGTCGTTCAGTGGCGTGGCGTGCTTGCTCTGGGTCGCCCACGGTGCCCGGACAGGGCGCAAGTATGCCTATGGATTCGCGGCTGTCTGCGCAGTGGCAGTTGTCGCATCAGGAGCTCGGGTCTGGATCGCCGCCCTGCTGGTGGGGCTGCTCATGTACGCATTCGCCTCCCGCCGAAGCCGTGCCTCGATGCCGTGGCGGTGGATCGCGGTCGGAGCGCTTGGCTTGGTCATCCTTTCTCCGGTCCTCGTCCAGACGAATACCGTTTCGGGTTTGGTCGAAAGAACCCAACGGGATTTGAACAGCGGATCGAGCCTGCGGTCTCGCCAGGCGCGTAACTTGGTGACCGAGTTCACGGATTCCCCGATCCTCGGATCCGGACTCGGCTATCAAAACCCGCTTCTGGCCCGTCAGGGGCGACCAATTGAGGTGGCGCGTCCGTACCTGGTCGAGCTGTCGTACCTCAACCTGCTTGCGAAGCTCGGGCTGGTTGGTTTCAGTCTGCTCGCAGTCGGCATGGGCCTCGGCCTTCGCTACCTTCAACAAGGAGCCAGCACTTCTACCGACCCGCAAACGATGGCCGCGATGTACGCGGCGGTTGTGTATCTGTTGCTCACCTCGCTCCTGAACCCGACCTTCGAATCGGTCTATGTGCACCTGTTTATTGCGGTCGCGCTCCTGGGAGCTCTGCGAACGAACGCACCGCCTGAAGCCGACGCCGACCCTGGCTAGACATCACCGGCATAGCCATGCATCGTAAGCGAGGCGGCGTTCTCTCGAGCAAATGCAACCAACTCTGGCGACTCTTCGAACGCGAATGCGCGCTGGGCGATGAGTCCGTTGTCGGCAACTTGGGTGCCAACGAAATTCGACAAGGAGCGAAGTTGTGCCGGGGGATCGCGGACGAGGTCCTCGAACCGAATCCGGTGGACACGATCTTGACCAGCCTGTGCTTCGAGGTCTGCCTGACTGCGTTGGTAGCTCTCCCACAACGCAAAGTTGCGCGCCAGGTCTGATGCCACCAGCGCGTTCTGCAATCGATGAGATCGCGGCTGCCTGATGCCGAACAGCGGCACCGTGGACTCATCGCCAACGAGCGCACGTGACGCCAGCGAACGCTCACGCAGGCTGGCTGCCACGTCGACGCCGTGCCGGCTCACCACAACAAATTTGCAGGCTGGAAAGAGTCGTTGGTACAGCGGATGCAGCATCGAGGCTCGCGGATCTTTGAAGCCCCATGGCCCTGGATCTCGACGCACCCCGAAATGTTCGATCGATGCAACTGATCCGACGCGTCGCCTGACGATTGGCTCCAGCACGTCGATGTGTTCGGCCAGCAACTCGGGGATCTGGTCGACGTTGGCCCAGCTCGCACCGCATTGACTGAAAAGCCAATGGTTGATTCGCAGAAAGAACAACGATTCGGCATTCGCATCCTGGCGGCGCCCCATGTTGATACCGGCAGCATGGAGAAGGCGTGACACCGCGCTGGTTCCCGACCGGTGCATGCCCACGACGATTACGGGAGGCGACTGTTCCACGAATCGATCGATCTTCATGGTTGAACCGTCCGGTGTCTCGAGCTACTGGGAAGCCGCACCGGACCCGAGCAGCGCTTCTCTGATCCGAGCTGCGACATCGGCGACTGTTGCGCCGATCGACGGGTCACCGGAAACGTACGTGATCTCGTAGTGGTCGAGCACCGACGCCCATCCCTGTTGACCGAGGCTGCTGGGCGTATAGGGATCATGACTCGAGCGAACAATGAGTGTCCGCACGCCGTGGGAGCCAAAGGTATGAGCGTCGTGGTCGGCGAACGTGCGCATGCCGACACGACGAGTGTGTGCCCACGGTGTCTCAATTCGAGCCGCAGCCGACGCGTACGCCGCCAGCCGCCGGAACTTCGAGCCGAAGAACGAGACCACGGACTGACGACCGGCGACGAGTTGCTCGACGGTGCGAGCAACAAGCCGCACTGCGCCGGTGCTTCGCTCGATTGGTAGGTGCCCTCCATCTGGTGCATGCCAGTCTCGAATGCAGACGACGAGCTCGACGGGTCGACCTCGACGCTCGAGTTCGGCAGCGACCTCGTGGGCGTAGATCCCGCCTTGGCAGAATCCGACGACCACGACCGGCCCTGCAGGCTGTAAGCGTTCGATTTCGTTGGCATAAGCGTCGCTTAGCTCACTCACCGATGCGAACCGAGTTCCCGGTCGGGGCCGCTCGAAGGGCATGTGGACCGATCGGGCATCGATGATCGTGGTCATGGACATGGTGTCGTCGAGCGCTTCGGCCAACCCGGTCGCCAATGCTCCGGAAGGCCCGATGTGGTGCAGGAAGAACCCATGGTGTTGTGCGTGTTTGGGCGAGGTGAGCGTCTGTGCAACCAGGTCGTCGCCGAGACCACCGGTCGACCTCGCATGGACGCTATCGAGCGACCGTGCGAGGTCGTAGGCAGTTGGCGAGTCATGTACGGCGCGCAGCGTCAGTGCATACCCGAGCTCGCGCTCGAGTAGGCGAACGACTTCGAAGGCGGCGAGCGAGTCCCCACCGGCGTCGAAGAACGACTGATGCACATCGATGTCGCTTCGGCCGAGAACCCGACCGAAGATCGACGACACGGCCTCGGGGGTCAGCCCGGCCGTGGTTGCCGGACGGGCAGCGCGATCTGTTCGTTCCGATGGTCGTCGAGGGAGCTGTCGAAGCGCTCCGCGATCGATTTTGCCGGTTGGTCCGCGAGGCAGACGGTCGAGCAACATGTACTCGGTGGGTCGTGCGGTGCTCGGTAGGTGCTCGGCAGCGAGAGACCTGAGCTGTCTCTCGCGGAGCGTTTCACCCTCGATATAGGCGGTGACGGTGAGTCGCGGTGCGCTCATGGACCTTAGTTCGTTCAGCAGCGCCTCGTCGGCGGGGTCCCCAGATGCGAGAGCTCGTTGCATGGCGGTTGCAATCTGCTCGCTCGTGGTGGCATCGGTGAGTTCGTCGAAGCCTCGGCGGTCGGTCGCCAGCACGGCGACGTTCATGACACCCGGTGCTTGGCTCAAGGCTGCTTCGACTGCGCCCGGATCTATCCGGACTCCACCGATGTTGAGCTGGTCGTCTACTCGACCCAGAAACCACACGGTGTCGGCGCGCATCAACGCGTGGTCGCCGGTGCGGAACGTGCGGCCGACGGCCGCTGCCGGTAGTCCCGTGGGCGCCGCATGAAACGCTGGGTGGTCTTGTTGGCCGAGGTAGCCATCGCTCACGAGATCGCCACCAAGTACCAATTCGCCAGCGACGCCTTGTTCGCAAAGGCGACCGTGGGCGTCGACGATTGCACACCAGGTGCCAGCGATCGGCGGGCCGATCGGCACCGGGCCGGTTGCGTCGCGCTCGAGATGGTGGGCAGTGGCCCATACCGTTGCTTCGGTGGGCCCGTACTCGTTGGTGAGCGCAGCGTCGGCGAACTGTTCGAAGTGGATCTGAGCCAGGTCGCGATGGCAGGCTTCTCCGGCCACTATTGCGTGGTCGACCCATGGCTGCCCGGGCCTGGATCGCGCCAGTAACAGCCGGTAGAGGGTGGGAACACACAACAGGTGCGTCGGCCGTCCGGCCTCGATCAGCTCGACCAGTGCATCGGGATCGGCTGCTAGTGCTGCGGGTGCGATGAGCAAGGTGTTGCCGTAGGCGAGCGTCCAGAAAAGCCCAACCATGCTGCTGTCGAACGCCGGACTGGAGAGCAGCAGGAAACGCTCGGGTGGTTGGTCATAGACGCGAGTTCGAGCCGCCGTGCTCCTCGAGATCTGCTCGTGGGTGATCGCCACCCCGTTGGGCAGGCCGGTGGAACCAGAGGTGAAGATGATGTAGGCGACGTCGGAACCAGCAATTACTGAGCTGCGGGTGAGCTCCAGGTCATCTGACCAGGGCTCGCCGTCGAACTCGGGGCTCGAGGTGAACAACACGGTTGCACCTGGATTGCCGTCGACGGCATCCTCGGTCAGAATGAATCTTGCCTCGGCGGCGTCGATGGCCGCCTGGCGACGCCCGATTGGATGGCTTGGGTCGACGGGAACATAGACACCCCCGGCTGCGAGCACGCCGAGCATGACCACGGGCACGAGCTCCGACGGTGCGAGATGTACGAGCACTCGGTCGCCAGGTTCAAGTCCCTGTCGCTCCAAAACAGCCGCTACCTGCGCCGCTCTCGATCCCAATTGGCGCCACGTCAGCTCGTGGTCATCGCAGGTCAGAGCGGGTCCCCATACGGCGGAGTTCGCGCGCCCGATGATCGTGTCGATCACCAGCTGGGTGCCGGTGGAGGCACCCCCATGGGCGAAGCTGCGCAGGTCGGGCGGAACGAGATCACCTACCGAAGTTGAGCAGTCACGGTGCAATGCATGAACGGCTTGTTCGAATCGGCGCATCAGAATCTGAGCGGCATCGGATCCCACCGCCTGCCCGTCGAATTCGAGCTGCAGTGAGACCTGGTCTTGCGACCGGTTCAGAAAGAACGAGGCATCGGCCACTGCCTTGCCGGTGAAGATCAGACGGTAATTGGCGGGCTGACCGCCAAAGCTGGCCGGTGCATGATCGACGAGCGATACAAGGAAGCGCGGGTCCGGTGCCTTCACCCCAGCATGTTGGAGGCGACCACGAACCTCGGCGAACGGTACTGACCGGTGGGTGAGGACATCGGCCAAAGCGGCACCAGCTCGCTCGTGAATCTGGGCCATCGTGTCGGTCGGGTTCACGGCGATGCGCAGCGGGACTGGATTCAGTAAGTAGCCCACGAGATCCTGGGCCAAGGGGTGATCGCGCGTCGAGGCAACGAAGCAGAGTTCTACGACATCGTCGAACCAGGGCGCGAGTGCAGCGGCAGAGGCTGCCAGCGCAATACTTGCTGGCATACCTCGACTCAGTCGCTCGAGGTCGGCGGTAGTCACGTCGGTCTCAGCTGACAGAAGCCCATCAGTGCTCGGGTCGAGTCGACGTATCGGAGCGATGTCGGCGATGGGTGGGGCAAGCGCTTGTTCGAACCAAGTTAGATGGCGCTCCGCGTCGAGCTCCTGCCATGCACGAAGGTCATGGATCTGGATCTCGGGTTTCGCAATCGACCGGCCGTGATAGGCCGCATCGATCTCGCGCCAGAGAACATCGAGAGATTGCTTGTCGCCGCACACATGATGAAGTACGAGAGTGACAGTGCTCAGATTGTCGCTGGAGAACGTGTGCACCCGCAGCAGCGGCCCAGCCCGGAGATTGAGGGACTCCCGGGCGAGCGCGTCGAGCGAGGCGTCGTTCGGCGGCCCGGTGGATGACGGGAGCTCGCAGATCTCGACGGCGCCGTCGACATCCAGTTCGCCTCGGGGTTCATCGTGATTCCAGAGCAACGCCGCGTGGCGTTGAACCACGGTGCGCACTGCGTCGGCAAGTCTGCGAGTATCGATGTGCTGTGCCACTTCGTAGTGACGGCAGAGGTTGAGTCCGAGTCGGTTCATGGTCCGTTCGGACTCGTATCGGATGCTCAGCTCGCTGGCCGAAAGTGGTGGGGGTGAGAGGTCGAGCGCTCGGGGGAAGGGTGGGCGAGAGCGCCGGGTCGGGCCATTTGAATCTATGACGTTGGCAAGATCGCGGATCGTGCTGTGGCTGAAGATCTCATCGTGAAGTTCGAAGTCCAGATCCTCGGAGAGCGCCAGTAGCATCGTGATTGCGCCGAGACTGTCACCGCCCAGAGCGAAGAAGTCGTCGTCGATACCGACGTCGTTGCGTTCGAGCGTCTCCTGCCAGCGCTTTACGAGTTCACGCTCGAGCTCGGTCGTGGCTCCCGACGATGCGGGAGCACTTGGTGAGGATTGCGGAAGATGATCTGCGTCGGCCGCAGGCTCGCCCGAGGTGGTGGGGTGCACGCCCAGCACGGCGTCTTCGATGACGCCGGGTCGAAAGTTGCCGACGGAGCCTTCGGGATGTTGGATGAGATACTCGAGGGCCTGCTGCCACTGTTCGGCCTGCCGGGTCGCTGGGCTCTCGAACACGATGTCAGAGGCGGCATCGCCGCTTTCATACCTGGTTGCGTGAACCTGGAACCCGGTATCGGGATCGATTGCGCCGGTGGGCACCCACTCGACGGTGAAGGGAAGCTGCTCGGGTGCAACAATTGCGGCGCGGTGGATCACATTGATCACTGCGGCGAAATTCGACCGGTGATTGGTCGCTGGCCGGGCGTCGCCCAGGGAGTCGAGCAGAGAACGGCAGACTCGCTTGTGGAGCGAGGAGCCTGCCTCGTCGGGATCGAGCGCTAGTTCGATCGGATGAATGTTCAGGGTCGGACCGACTACCTGCTGGGCGGTGGCGTCGGTTCGGTGATGCACAGGCACGCCGAATCGAGCCGTTGCTTTATCCTCGCTTGCGAGCAGTACCGCAGATGCCGTGATCAGCAACGCCGTCATGCCCAGGTCGTCGGAGAAGAATCGGTACCGTTCTTGCAACGCTGCTGTGGCCAGCTCTGCGATGCCGGAATCGATTGATTGTCGAACGGCATGCCCGTCGTGTCGGGTGTCGCCAGCAGCAGCTCGATCGCCTACGGGATCTGGCCCCGCAGCATCTTCGCCGAGTCGTGCCTCGGCCCAGGACGAAAAGGACGAGTGCGGCGGATCGATGCCGAGATAGGCATCGACGGTCTGGCTGACGACCAGCGATGATGCGGTGGCATCGGTGGCTATGTGATGAATGATGCTCAACCAACTGACCGAGCCGTCGGGATGAGTGGCGATGATGCTTCGATACACGCCTCGCTCCAGCGTCAAGGGTCGAGCGATCTCTCGACGAGCCCATTCGTCAACCGAGTCCAGGTCGATCGCGCAGAACTCGGTCTGTTGTCTCGGGTGGCTTTGGTCGACGATGAGTTCACCGTTCGACGTACCGATTCGCACGAACGACTGCAGTAGGTCAGCGTGATCGACAACCCGGTCGAATGCGGTCGCCAGCCGATCTGCGTCGATCTGGCCGAAACGCACCAGCAAACCCATATTTAGAGCGGGTGACAATGGGTTCCGCAGCTGAGCCGCCAACATGCGCCGTTGAAGCGGCAGCATCGTGAGTGCTCGAGCCGAAGTGGCGGACTGGGTCACCACGAGCATCATAGTGGCGCCCAGCTGGTGAAGTCGGCCTGCAATGCCGGCGAGTCTCGGCGAGCTAAAGCTCCGAGCTGGCTCTTTTGTCACAACGGTCGGAGTGCGAACAGAGTCGTGTGCCGGGGGAACGCGTGGGTATCCGGTGACGGTTTCAGCATGCTTCACCCGGGGTAAGGGAATCTACCGGAGTGCTTGTACTGTGGCTGGCGATGATGGAGCAGTTGACAGCGCGCGGGCTGATGGTCGAGACCGCTCCTGGCGTGTACCGCGATGGTCTGGAGATGGCTCAGATCCGTCGTGCACTGCTTGGCACGCTGCGATCCTTGTTCGAGCCGGTCGACGCCTCCATCGCCGTTCCGCCGGTCGTGCCGCTCGAGGTCGTGCGTCGAGCCGGCTATGTCATTGCGTTTCCTCACCTGCTCGGCCTGGTCGGCGGATTCGACGGCTCGGTACGCGACTTCGCAACGGCGATCGCCCCGACCGCCAAAGCACCTTTGGAGCCGTCCGAGTCCCCGGCATGGGCGGCGTCGTTCGACGATCCCTTGTTCGCCATGACGCCAGCCGCATGTCACGGTGTCTACGACCTGGTGCCGACACCGGTCGGGCCGAGCGGTTTCAAGGCCACGGCAGTGGCGACATGCTTTCGCAACGAGCGTTCTAGTGAGCTCGGCCGCTTCCGCAGTTTTCAGATGTTCGAGTGCGTGCAGATCGGCTCCGAGCCGGTGGTCGCAGCCTTCATCGCCACCGGACGCGCTGTGGTCAGCGAGTTCTTCTCGGCCCTTGGAATCGAAGATGAATGGGAAGCAGCCGTCGATCCGTTCTTTCTCGGCGACGGCGTTGCATCCGTGAAGACAGCCGATGCGCCTAAACATGAGCTTGCGACTGCGCTCGTGCCTGGCCAGCCTCGGGTTGCAATCTCGTCGGTGAACTATCACCAGGAACATTTTGCCTCGGCTTTCGATCTGTCGTCGGATGCCGGAACGACGGTAAGTGCGTGTCTGGGCATCGGCATCGAACGCCTAACGCTTGCGCTGTTCGGTCGCTACGGCCTGGATCCGGCGAGCTGGCCGCCATCGGTTCTGACCGCAATTGGGCTTGCTTCGCAGGCATGAACCGAAGCTCATCCAACAACTCATGGCTCGTGGCCGATCATTGTCGGCGTCGGTCTCAGGGTTAGGGCCAACCAGGACACCGAGTCGTGGAGGGGTGGGAATACGTGCTGGCGCCTGCACCTGACCAATTCCCTGGAGGGCCCTCAAGATCTGATGCAGGAATTCTGTGGTGACGCTCTTGTGAGACTGCGTCATGGGTGTGGCACCATGGCCTGCGATGACCGACTTTGCAGCAATTCGTGACCAGCTGACGGCGCCCGGCTCGCCGCTTGAACTACGCGATATCGAAGTGCGCGGCGTGCCGATGCGCGACTTCGTGAACGCGCCCGCCACGATGCGCGATGTGTGGACCATGGCGCAGGCCCATGGCGATGCGCTCTACATCGTCTACGAAGACGAGCACTACACCTATGCCGAGGTCGACGCCCAGGTGCGCGCGCTGGCGGCGGTTCTTGTCGACGACTACGGCATCGGTCCTGGCGATCGGGTGGCCGTCGCGATGCGAAATTACCCTGAATGGATCGTGTCGTACTGGGCAATCGTGTCGGTCGGTGCGGCGATGGTGGGCATGAACGCATGGTGGACACCACCGGAGATGGCGTATGGCCTGACCGACTCGCAGCCCAGGCTGCTCCTCGCCGACGGCGAACGGATCGCGAATGTTGCGCACGTGCTCGACGAAGTCCGAGCCGAGCGGCCGCTGCCCATCATTGCGGTGCGCCACGATGCTGAGCTTCCCGACGATTGCGTGAACTGGGACACCGTCGTCGACTCGAAGGTCGCTCCCGACGCACTGCCGCCGGTCGCAATCGACCCCGACGACGACGCCACCATCTTCTACACATCCGGCACCACCGGATTTCCCAAAGGAGCGCAGCTGACCCATCGCGGATCGGTCACCAACCTGATGAACCTGGCATTCATGCAGGCGTGGGCTGATGCCGTGATGCGAGCTCGCCACCCGGAGCTGGTGAAGGAAGCAGATCCCGATGCCCGGGCCATCGCCCTGGCGCCGACGCCCCTCTTCCACGTGACGGCGTGCAACTGCGGGCTGCATCCACTCACACTCACCGGAGGCACGATCGTGCTCATGTACAAGTGGGACGCAGGCCGGGCGCTAGAACTCATCGAACGGGAGAAGATCAACCGAAGCGGCGGGGTGCCGGTGATGTCGCGCGAGCTCTTGGCGCATCCTGACTTCGAAACACGCGACGTGTCGTCGCTTGTCAGCCTGAGTGGTGGTGGTGCTCAGCTGCAGCCCGATCTCGTCGAGAAGATCGCTGCCAAAGGTCGCACCCCGGGCACGGGTTATGGCCTGACCGAGACACACGGCATCGTGACCGCAGTCAGCGCAAAGTTCTTTGCCGACAAGCCTGACTCGTGCGGCCCGGTCGTACCGACGCTTGACGTGAAGCTCGTCGATGATGCCGGCAACGATCTTGCGCCGGGTCCGGACACGGTTGGGCAGTTGTGCGTACGTGGTTCGGTGGTGATCAAGGGCTATCTCAACAAACCAGAAGCGACCGCAGACGCCATTCGCGACGGCTGGTTCAACACCGGCGACATCGCCCGAATCGACGACGAGGGGTTCGTCTTCATCGTCGATCGCGCCAAGGACATGGTGTTGCGTGGCGGCGAGAACATCTATTGCAGCGAGGTCGAGTCAGCATTGTTCGAGCACCCCGACGTGGTCGAGAATGTCGTGTTCGGTGTGCCCGATCAGCGCCTTGGTGAGATCGTCGGCGCTTGTGTCGTCACTGCACCCGGCACCACGATCGACGAGGCCGACTTGGATGCGTTCATTGCCGAGCGACTCGCCAAGTTCAAGGTGCCCCAACGCTGGTGGTTCCGCACCGAGTCACTGCCCCGCAACGCCAACGGGAAGTTCCTCAAACGCCAGGTCAAAGCCGAACTGCTCGGCGATTCCTGACGCGACAGTTTTGCGAGCGGTCGGCCGTTCTTCGGCGAACTGCAAGCAGGCTTGAGCAAGTGGGAGTGCGGCGAGGAAGATTTCACTGTCCACCGGACCGGGAACACCGCTGATCGGAACCCCATCTCGCTTGACCAGCAAGATATGGGCGCGACCGACCGCGTGTTGCAGTCGGTACATTCCAAAGCGGACGTCACCCCGACGGCCAACCGTTGCAGGAGGTCTGAAGGTGATCGATCTCACCGCTATTGCTGAGAACCCGGAAGATCTCGACCGTTACGAGGTCGAGAACAACTTCCAGTCGTGGGGCTACCAGCCTGACTCGTCCCCGCCCCGGGTCGTCTCGGCCCAGGGCGTGCGCTTCACGACCGAGGACGGGCGCGAGCGGCTCGACTTCAGCTCGTGCTTCGTCAGTCACAACATCGGGCACCAAGACGAGCGAGTCGTCGACGCCATCGTCGACCAGGCCAGAACACTGACGTCGTTCGCCCCCAGCTTCTCCACCAAACCCCGAGCCAAACTCGCCAAGATGTTGGCCGAGATCACGCCAGGCGATCTCGAGCGTTCATTCATCTCGCTGGGCGGCACCGAAGCCAACGAAACCGCAGTGAAGATCTGCCATCAGTACACCGGAAAGCGCAAGATCATCTCGCGCTACCGGTCGTATCACGGTGGCACAGCCGCAGCGATGAGTCTGTCGGCGGGTGACCCCCGCAACTGGGCCCAGACCCAGGGAGGCACCGAAGTCGTCAAGGTCCCTCAGCCCTACTGCTATCGCTGCCCGTTCGGTCTGGAGTATCCGAGCTGTGAGATGCGCTGCGTCACCTACGTCGACGAGGTGATCGCGCTCGAGGGCGGCGGCGATCAGGTCGGCGGCATCATCGTCGAGCCTGTCACCGGCGCCAATGGCATCATCGTGC
>ENA-ORXM01000677-ORXM01000677.1-marine-metagenome-genome-assembly--contig:-NODE-677-length-55795-cov-6.831598_pt1 | contig 55795 bp, 47 predicted proteins | sample MGYA00237867_ERZ511480 | MGnify/ENA primary metagenome ERZ511480 (study PRJEB26309, sample SAMN06266103) | marine metagenome | isolation source: Algal blade | place: United Kingdom:Sidmouth, United...
GTACCTACCGGATGATCTGTGAGGATGTCGTCGCCGAGGGCTATCGCGGCTTCACCTTGCAGTCGTAGACGCCACGTCGGGTTCTTGCGACACAGCTAAGGGGCTCGTTCGCTAACTACCCGTTCGCAGATGATGCGAGCATGATCCGGTGCACCTGCAGGTCGATCAATGACAGCAACCGCCAAGGCAGACGAGCCTCTAGATCCAGCGCAAGGTCTGTCGCCAGGCCAGATGCGCTGGCTCATGGGTGGCTTGCTGATGGGCCTGTTCCTGTCGTCGACCGAATCCAGCGTCGTCGCAACGGCACTGCCAACGATCGCCGGTGAGCTCGGCGCTGCGAATCGCATTGCGTGGGTCGTGTCCGTGTACCTGCTTACCTCGACCGTGGTTACCCCGCTGTACGGCAAGATGTCGGACCTGTTCGGACGACGAATCGTCTACCAGACATCGATTTCGCTATTCCTGATCGGGTCGATCTTCTGTGCTGGATCAACGCGGGTGTCGATCGCGTGCCGCTCGAGCGGTTCGCCGGTACCCGCCTCTGGTTCGCGGCGATCGAGGTCGAGGACGAGGGGCGGTTCGAGTACAAGCTCGCGGTCCGCCGCGAGGGCAGCGAGGAGTGGGTGCTCGATCCCCTGAACCCGCACACGGCGGAGGATCCGTTCGGGCGCAACTCGGTCTGCCGCACGTACGGCTACGCGCCGCCCGGCTGGAGCGAGCCGCGGGGCGCCCCGGGCGGACGCGTGGCGATGCTCAAGGTGGACAGCGAGACCTTCGGGGAGACGCGCGCGGAGCGCGTCTATCTTCCGCCGCGTCTCGTGCCGGGCACCCGCCCGCGGCTGCCGTTGCCGCTCCTGATCGTGCATGACGGTCACGACTTCGCCCACTACGCCGATCTCGTCACCTGTCTCGACAACCTGATCGACGCGGGCGACATCCCGCCGCTGATCGCCGCCCTGATCCAGAGCGGCGACCGGATGGAGGAGTACCCGCGCGGGCGACTGCACGCGCGCTACGTCGTGCGGGAGCTGCTGCCGGTGCTCGAGGCGCGCTTCTCGCTGTCGCCCGAGCCGGCGAAGCGCGTGCTGCTCGGCGCGAGCCTCGGCGCTGTCGCCTCGCTGTCGACGCTGTTCCGATTTCCCGGCGTGTTCGGCGGGGCCGTGCTGAACTCGGGTACCTTCATCGTCGACGACGCCCTGCTCGACACGCGCTCCCATCCGGTCTACCGGCGCGCCGCCCGGCTGGTCTCGGCGATCGAGCGGGCGGGGCCCTTGCCACCGACCCGTGCCTACGTCTCGACCGGCGAGCTCGAGGGACTCGCCGACGAGAATCGCGCGCTCGCGGAGCTGCTCGTCGAGCAGGGCATCGAGGTCCGTTTCGACAGCGCCTGGGACGGACACCACTGGCACAATTGGCGCGATCGTCTGCGTGACGCGCTGATGTGGGTGCTAGATTCGGGGGCGCGGGGTCGGGGTTGACGTCACCGACGCCGACCGGGCCTGCCGGAGCCGGGCTGCCGGGTCGATATCGCCGGGTCGAAGCCGGCAGGCGGGAGCCGGGAGCCTGCGGTCAGGAGCCGGGGAGCAGGAAACGTTCGGCCGGGGCCTTTCCCGGCGACACAGGGGAGCGGAGCATGAGCGAACGCACGGCGAACATCGGACTCTCCCTCGGCGCCGACATCTGCTGGCCGATCTGCTACGAGAGCCTGCTCGAGAAGCTCGACCTGTCGATCCCGATCGACGGAACGCGCGTCTCGGTCGCCTGCGAGCGCGTCACGATAGAGCCGTTCGAGCTGCGCAAGCCGGTGAAGTACGACGTCGTCGTCGACCGTCTGACGCACTGGTACTCGACCAGCCGCGAGTGGATCAAGAAGGCGATCCTGATGGACGACCTGTACGTCTACAACAACCCCTGGTCGCTGCAGTCGAACGAGAAGCACACCTCGTACGCCGCGATGACGCGTCTCGGCCTGCCGGTACCCGAGACCTGGATGCTGCCGCCGAAGTCCTACGACGTCTCCGACGATCTGGAGGAGACGCTCCGCCGGTACGCGAGACTGTTCTCGCTCGACGACATCGGCGACAGGATCGGCTACCCGTTCTTCATGAAGCCGTATCACGGCGGCGGCTGGAAGGGGGTCACGAAGGTCGACGACGCGGCGGCCCTCCGCGCGGCCTACGACGCGAGCGGCACGGAGCTGATGAACCTGCAGTCGGCGGTCCTGCCGCACGATCACTTCGTGCGTTGCGTCGGACTCGGGCCGCAGACGCGCAAGGTGGACTACGACCCCGGTGCCCCGCTGCACGACCGCTACCGCATGACGACCGATTTCCTGTCCGCCGAGGACGCCTCCGTGCTCGAGGACATGACGCTGACGATCGACGCGTTCTTCGGCTGGGACTTCAACTCCTGCGAGGCGCTTCGGCAGGACGGTGTCTGGTACCCGATCGATTTCGCCAACGCCTGCCCGGACAGCCAGGTAATATCCTTGCATTATCACTTTCCGTGGCTGATAAAGGCGAATCTCCGCTGGTCGATCTTCTGCGCCGTGACCGATCGGAAGATGCGCAAGACGCTCGACTGGCAACCCTTCCTCGACGTCGCCGATCGAGACATCTCGCCGCGCGAGCGGCTCTCGGAATACGCGAAGATCGCCCACGAGCGCTTCGAGACCGAGCGCTTCCGCGACTTCTGCCGCACCCACCTCGGCCATCTCGACGAACTCGCCCACGAGTTCTTCGGCTCTGGCACGATGCGCGACGCGATCCACCGCAAGGTCGCCGCGCTGTTTCCCGAGCACGAGGTCGAGGAATTCACCGAGCTCTTCTGGCAGCGCGTGCAGGCCTGGCGCGAGCGGGAGGGGGCGAGGGGTGACCCGGACGGATTCTGAGCGCGTCGTCGAAGCGGCGCGATGAGGCCGCACCGCGGGGTGGGGAGCGGACCGGATCGGCCGGCAGGCGGGCAAGCTGGCGGGCAAGCTGGCGGGCAAGCTGGCGGATAGGGAAGCGAGAGAGCATGACCGTATGGACGTGACGTCGAGCGAGTGGTATTCGGTGCGCCTCGAGAGCGATGTCCGGCTGATGCGCTGGGGTCACTGGGGGCAGCCGGTGCTGCTGTTCCCGACCGCGGGCGGGGATGCCGAGGAGGTCGCCCGCATGCACGTGATCGCCGCGCTCGAGCCGTTGATCGACGCCGGGCGCGTCAAGATCTACTCCTGCGACAGCGTCGCCGGACGGGCGCTGGCGAGCAAGGAGGGCTCCGCCGAGCACCGTTGCTGGCTCCTCAAGCAGTTCGGCGAGTACGTCGCCCACGAGGCGGTGCCGGCGATCAACGTCGACTGCGGCGGCGAGACCGAGATCGTCGCGGCCGGCGCCTCGATCGGCGCGTTCAACGCCCTGTCGGTGCTGTGCCGCTACCCGCATCTCGTGCGGGCGGCGATCGGCATGAGCGGCACCTACGACCTGGTCGGCCTGCTCGGCTACCACGGCAACGAGGATTATCACCTGACCGCGCCGCACCGCTTCATGCCGGCCCATCCCGAGAACGAGACGCTCGATCGACTGCGTTCGCGCTTCGCGCTGCTCGCGCACGGGCGCGGTCGCTGGGAGACGCCGTCGGAATCGTGGAACCTCGCCAACGTGCTCGGCGCGCGGGGCGTGCCGAACCGTGTCGACGAATGGGGCGGGGAGCACGACCACGACTGGCCGACGTGGCGCGAGATGCTGCCGCGCTATCTCGACGAGCTGACCCGATAGCGGGCGGGGCGACGCCATGCACGTGATCTTCCTCGATTTCGGCTTCCCGTCGAGCCGGCGCGAGACCGTCGTCGAGGCGCATGTCCCGCCCGCCGCCCACGTGCGCGTCTGAGCGCCCGATGGATCTCGTCGACGCCCACCATCACCTGTGGATTCCCGAGCGCGGCGACCCCGACATCGGCTACGGCTGGTTGCGGGACGTCGGCGCGCCGAAGCCGTTCGGTGATCCGACGCCGATCCAGCGCGACTACGAGTGGGCGGAGTACGCCGCCGAGAGCCACGCGCACCGACTCGTCGGCTCGGTGCACGTGCAGACCGACGGCGCCTTGCCCGATCCGGTCGCCGAGACCGCCTGGGTGCAGTCGGTGTTCGAGTGCACGGGGCTTCCGCACGCGATCGTCGGGCTCGTCGACCTGTCCTCGCCCGGGCTCGACGCGACGCTCGCCGCCCACCGCCGTCACCCGGCCTTCCGCGGCGTGCGTCAGATCCTCTCGCGTCTCGACGCGCGGCCCGAGCTGTCGTTCGCGCCGCGGCACTTCCTGCGCGAGGCGTCGTGGCGGCGGGGGTACGCCACGCTCGCCGCGCACGCGCTGTCGTTCGACCTGCAGCTCTACCCCGAGCAGATGGACGAGGCGGCGGACTTTCTCGCCGACCATCCCGAGGTGCCGGTCATCGTCGATCACGCCGGCTCGCCGCACGACGATTCACCCGCGGGGATCGCTCTGTGGACCCACGGCATCGCCCGGCTGGCCGCGCTCGATCACGTCACGATCAAGCTCTCGGGCTTCGGCATGTTCGACGCCGGGTGGTCCGCGGACACCGTACGTCGGCGGATCGAGACCGTGCTCGGGCGCTTCGGCACGGCACGCGTGCTGTGGGGCAGCAACTTCCCGGTCGATCGGCTGATGGCGTCGTTCGATCACGGCGTCGCCGCGATCGCCACCTGCCTCGACGACCTCGGCGACGGCCCGGACGACGATGCTCGGCGCGCGGTCTTCGCCGACAACGCGAGGCGGCTCTACCGCCTCGGCGGAATCGAGGACGGCGAGCCGACCCGCTGACGTCAGCGAACGATGGAGAAGCTGATCTCCGGGCGCCGGTCGACGCGCGGGGACAGGTTCAGCACGCTGAAGGAATTGACGTTGACCTGACGATTGGCCTCGAGATCGGCGAGCACGGTGCGCGCGTAGCTGTCGGCCCAGTCCGGCAGCTCGCCGAACATCATGAACTGAGAGAAGACGAGCATGATGTCGTCCTCGTCCGCGCGGTCGCCGAACCAGGCGAGGTAGGCCTCGGAGAAAAGCTTGAACTCGCTGACTTCGAGCGCTCGGGCCGCTCGTGATATCGATTGCATCACACTCTCCCGCGGGTCATGTCAGTGGAACCGATCGGTGAAACCGGTGTGTGGGACGTCGCCGGCGCCCGATCGTTCGTCAGGACCTGCATCGGCGCATCTTCGGCCGTGCTTAGACCGACGTGCGTGTTTCGTGCCGCGCCGCTCGCAGGCCGAGAATGCGGGCGGTGGCGGCGAAATTCGTGACGCCTCGTAAAATCGGCCGGACGAGGGTGTTCAGAGGTCGGAACGTCGCCATGATGACCGGATTGCCGGTGTGCAGGCGCACGCCCCGGAGCCTCTTCATCATGAATCTCACGCTTCTCCCGCATCTCGCCGCGTTGTCGCTGCTCGTGACCCTCGGCACGCTCGGCGGCTGTGCGGCCGTTCCGCCGGTATCCGGTCCGACGCTGTCCGTGGCCGAGGTCAGGCAGGCCCAGCTCGGCGGCGAGGCCGGCAGCGAGTCCGACAGCGCGACCGGCGAACCGACGGACGGCGGGGCGAGCGACACCGCGCTCGTCGTGCGCTGGGGCGGCACGATCGCCGACGTCCGCAACAGGGCCGACGGCTCGACCGTGCTCGAGATCGTGTCGCGACCGCTGCGCGCGGGCGGAAGGCCGCGTGGCGGCGACGTGACCGACGGGCGTTTCCTGGCCGAAGTGGACACCTTTCTCGATCCCGCGATCGTGACGGCGGGGCGTGAAGTGACCGTGGTGGGGCGAGTGGCCGGCGGGCGTGAAGGCCGCGTCGGCGAGATGTCGTACCGCTTCCCCGTCGTCGCCGTCGACGACTACCGCTACTGGAAGCCGGAACCTCCCCCGGCGCACTTCCCGCATCCGGGACCGCACGGCGATCCTCACGACGGCTTCCTGCACGACTGGCCGCACTCGGTCCACCATCCCCATCGACGCCCGCGCCGGTTCGGCGGCGGCGCGTCTGTCCTCGGTACGGTGTCGTTCTGATGGGCGAAGCGACACGGTCGTGGCGCACGCGGCATCGGCGCACGCCGCATCGGCGCACGCCACGCGTCCGGTTCGTCGTCCCGCTCGTCGCCGCGTCGATCGCCGTGCTCGGCGCCTGTGCCGCGCCGCCGATCGAGACCGACGTGGCCGCCGATGCACGGCGTCCCGACCAGGTGGCCGCCGCGCCGGACACGGCGGCCGGCGACGTGCTCTGGGGCGGCAGGATCGTCGACGCGAGAAACGGTGACGCGGTTACCGAGATCGAGGTGCTCGCCTACCCGCTGGATCGTCGCCAGCGGCCGATGACCGGGCGTACGCCCGAAGGGCGCTTCCTGCTCCGCGCGGACGGCTACCTCGAGACCGTCGACTACGCCCCCGACCGTCTCGTCACGGTGCTCGGCCGTCTGGACGGGACCGTCGAGGGACGGATCGGCGAGGTGGTGCGCCTCCTGCCGCTCGTGCGCCCGGGCTCGCTGCACCTGTGGCGGCCGGGCGATCCGGACACGGGCCCGCGCTTCACGTTCGGTCTCGGCCTCGGACTCGAGCTCTGACGGACCCGGACACCGACGCGCTCCGACCCCGGAGGGATCGGCTGTCACGGGGCGTCGAGGCGCGTCAGGAATCCGTCCTCCATGCGTCTGTTCAGCGTCGGCGGGCGTGAGCTAGACTGCCGCCACGCGTCCTGTGACGGCACGCCGGACGGACGTCGGCGCCCGCCCGCACGCGCTTGCCAGGGGGCGGAAGAGATTCCGCGTGGTCCGTGGTTCGACAGTGTCGACAAGCTCTCAGGTGGCGCCGGAATTCCGTTCCGCACGTCAACGATCCGGCTCGATCGTCGATATCACGAACATCCCGGCCCGCCACGGCCGACGACGGGGATGGAAGTGATGCCGAGCTCGACAGGGGAGGCGGGCGCCCGGGCACCGGCGCCCGGGCCCTCACGATGGATCGCGCGAATCACGGCGCGGAGCGCGGTGCTCGTGCTCGCGTGCGTCTCGGGCAGCGTCCACTCCGACGACGGGACGTATTCGTCGATCGAGGCCGAAGCCTCGATCTCGCGCGCCGGTGTCGGCGCCTCGTTCCGCGAGGCGGCCATTCCGCTGGCCCGCCGGGGAACCACCGGCGCGCTGATCTCGCGCACGCCCCGACCGATCCCGAGCACCCGCGACTGTCGTTGGCCGGACGAGCGCACGCTCGCCGCCGTCCTGCCCGTCGCCACCGATCGCGGCAGCCACGCGAGCGGCATCGTGTTCGCCACGGATCGCGTGCTGACCGCCGCCCACGCCATCGCCGACGGTGGGCGCTTCTTCGTGCGCGTCGGCGAGGGCTACCGCATGGCGGACCTGCTGCTGCTCGACCGCACCACCGACGTGGCCGTGCTCGGCGTCGACACGCTCGGCATCGAACCCCTGCCGATCAGCGAGCACGCTCCGCTCGAGCGCCAGCCGGTCTGGGCGGTCGGCTTTCCGCGCGAGGCGGGCCGGACGACGACCAGCGGCGTGTTCCAGAGGAACCGCGAAGGGGCGCTGCACACCAGCGCACCGATCGACTCGGGGCAGTCGGGCGGCGGACTGCTCGCCTGCGAGCACGGCGTCTTCAGCGTGCTCGGCATGTTGCGCGGGTTCGGCGCCTACCGCAGCGGCGAGCGCTACGTGAAGCTCGACAATCACTCGGTGTCGGTGGCCGGAGCGACGATCCACCGCGTGCTCGCGAACCGCTGACGCTCCACGGTCCCCGGACCGACGGGCGGCGTTCCCGTCGGCGCGATGTCGGTCATCTGTGCGATGTCCGCGCAGGACGGCGGGAATTCGGGCACCGTGGTGCGAGGGCGGCGTCCAGGCCGCGGAACCGGGGGAGCGCGACGACGTGGCGATCAGTGTGTTCGACCTGTTCAAGAGCGGCATCGGGCCGTCCAGCTCGCACACGGTCGGCCCGATGGTGGCGGCCAGCCGTTTCGCGCGGGCGCTCGTCGAGAGCGACACGGCGCGGGCGACGACGCGCATCAAGGTCGAGCTGTTCGGCTCGCTCGGGGCCACCGGCAAGGGCCACGGCAGCGACAAGGCCGTGCTGCTCGGACTGGAGGGCGAACACCCGAGGACGATCGACGTCGATACCGTCGCGGCGCGTCTCGAGACGATCCGCGAGGCACGCGCCCTGACGCTTCCCGACGGACGGACGCTCGCGTTCGACGAGTCGAAGGATCTGGTCATGCACCGCCGCCGCGCGCTGCCGTTCCACCCGAACGCGATGACGTTCCGCGCGTTCGACGTGGCGGGCGCCGAGGTCTCCTGCCGGAGCTACTACTCGGTCGGCGGCGGCTTCGTGCTCGACGACACGGCCGCCGGCGCGCTCGCGAGCGCGCCGCCACCGAAGGCGGGGAACGTGACCGCCGAGGACGCGATCGAGTCGGCGCACGACGCCGATGAAAGGGTCGAGCATCCGCCGGCGGAACCCGAGGGGCCGGAAGGCGATGGCGCCGTACCGGGAGAGCCTTCGCCGCACGCGGCCGTGAAGGCCGACGACACGCCGGTCACCTACCCGTTCGGGAGCGGTGACGAGCTGCTCGCGCTGTGCCGCGAGCACGGGCTCTCGATCGCGGGCCTGATGCTCGCCAACGAGCTGGCCTGGCGGGACGAGGCGGCGGTGCGCGCCGGGCTTCTCGAGCTCTGGCACGTCATGGAGGGCTGCGTCGAGCGCGGCTGCGCGACGCGCGGCACGCTGCCCGGCGGCATGCAGGTCAAGCGCCGCGCGGCGGACCTGCACGACGCGCTGGCGAAGAGCCCGGAGGCGGCGCTGCGCGATCCGCTGACCGTCATGGACTGGGTCAACCTGTACGCGCTGGCGGTCAACGAGGAGAACGCCGCCGGCGGCCGCGTCGTCACGGCCCCGACCAACGGCGCAGCCGGCATCATCCCGGCGGTGCTGCACTATTACGTGCGCTTCGTGCCGGGCAGCTCCGACGCCGGCGTCGTCGACTTCCTGCTGACCGCCGGCGCCATCGGCATCCTCTACAAGGAGAACGCGTCGATCTCCGGCGCCGAGGTCGGCTGCCAGGGCGAGGTGGGTTCCGCCTGCTCGATGGCCGCGGGTGCCCTCGCCGCCGTCATGGGCGGCACGCCCGAGCAGGTCGAGAACGCCGCCGAGATCGGCATGGAGCACAACCTCGGGCTGACCTGCGATCCGGTCGGCGGACTCGTGCAGGTGCCGTGCATCGAGCGGAACGCGATGGGTGCCGTCAAGGCGATCAACGCCTCGCGCATCGCGCTCCGCGGCGACGGCACGCACTTCGTCTCGCTCGACAAGGTCATAAAGACGATGCGCGAGACCGGCGCCGACATGAAGACCAAGTACAAGGAGACGGCACGCGGCGGGCTCGCGCTGAACGTCATCGAGGTGCCGGTGAGCCGTCCCGACTGCTGAGTGCGAATCGCCGTTCCCGTGGCCGCGGAGGATTCGCCACCGCCCGTCGGCCCGGAAGGCGGGCCGCGATCGATGGATAGGCTCAGCCTGTCGATGAAAGAGAAACAAACGATTTCATCTTTTCCCGGAAATCCTCGATCATGCGTGGTCTTCCGGGTCGAGGCGCCGAGGATCGACGCCGAGAACGACCGCTTCCGCACCGCACCGCACCGCGCGGTGCCGTCGTCACCGGAACGCCTTCCAGCGTCGTCCGAACCGTTCCGGACGACGATCCTGTCCGTGCCCCGAGCGGCACCGATCACCCGACCACGAGGATTTCGACACATGACGACCGATGTCTGGCAGAACAACGATTCCACCCGCAAGTGCCCGGTCATGGGCGGTGCGGCCGTGGTGGCGACCACCGGCGGCGTCTCGCTGAACCAGATGTGGTGGCCGAACAAGCTCACGCTGAAGATCCTGCGCCAGCACTCGGCGCTGTCCGACCCGATGGGCGACGACTTCGACTACGCCGAGGAATTCGCGAAGCTCGACCTGGAGGCGGTCAAGCAGGACCTGCACGCGCTGATGACCGACTCGCAGGACTGGTGGCCCGCCGACTACGGCCACTACGGCCCGTTCTTCGTGCGCATGGCCTGGCACGCCGCGGGCACCTACCGCATCCGCGACGGTCGCGGCGGTGCGGGTTCGGGCGAGCAGCGTTTCGCCCCGCTCAACAGCTGGCCCGACAACGGCAACCTCGACAAGGCGCGCCAGCTGCTCTGGCCGATCAAGCGGAAGTACGGCCGGCAGATCTCCTGGGCCGACCTGATGGTGCTGACCGGCAACGTCGCGATCGAGTCGATGGGCGTGAAGCCGTTCGGCTTCGCCGGCGGTCGCGAGGATGTCTGGGAGGCGGAGGAAGACACTTACTGGGGCCCCGAGACCGAGTGGCTCGGTGACGAGCGCTACTCCGGCGACCGCGAGCTCGAGCAGCCGCTCGGCGCCGTGCAGATGGGACTGATCTACGTCAACCCGGAGGGCCCGAACGGCAACCCCGATCCGCTGGCCAGCGCGCACGACATCCGCGAGACCTTCGGGCGCATGGCGATGAACGACGAGGAGACGGTCGCGCTGATCGCCGGCGGTCACACCTTCGGCAAGGGTCACGGGGCCGCGCCGGCCGATCAGTACGTCGGACCCGAGCCCGAGGGCGCGCCGATGGAGGATCTCGGCCGCGGCTGGAAGAACAGCTTCGGAACCGGCAAGGGTGTCGACACGATCACCAGCGGCCTCGAGGGCGCCTGGACCTCGCACCCGACGAAGTGGGACAACGGCTACTTCGACAACCTGTTCGGCCACGAGTGGGAGCTGACCGAGAGCCCGGCGGGCGCCAAGCAGTGGATTCCGAAGGACGGCGCCGCGGCGGGCACCGTGCCCGACGCGCACGATCCGGACAGGAAGCACGCGCCGATCATGTTCACGTCCGACATCGCGCTGCGCACGGACCCGGCCTACGAGAAGATCTCGCGGCACTACCACGAGAATCCGGAAGAGCTCCGCGATGCGTTCGCCCGCGCCTGGTTCAAGCTCATGCACCGCGACATGGGCCCGAAGTCGCGCTTCATCGGCCCCGACGTGCCCGAGGAGACGCTGATCTGGATGGATCCGGTGCCGGCGGTCGATCACGCGCTGATCGACGAGGCCGACATCGCGTCGCTGAAGCGGAAGCTCCTCGACTCGGGCCTGTCGCCGGCCCGGCTGGTCGCCACGGCCTGGGCCTCGGCGAGCACGTTCCGCCACACCGACCGGCGCGGCGGTGCCAACGGTGCGCGCATCCGTCTCGCCCCGCAGAAGGACTGGGCGGCGAACGAGCCGGCGGAACTCGCCAGGGCGCTCGCGGCCATCGAGAAGGTCAAGGGCAAGTTCGAGGGCGGGGGCGACAAGCGGGTCTCGCTCGCCGACCTGATCGTGCTCGGTGGTTGCGCGGCGATCGAGGAGGGTGCGAAGGCGGCCGGCGTCGACATCACCGTGCCGTTCGTGCCCGGGCGCACCGACGCGAGCGACGAGATGACCGACGCCGATTCGTTCGCGCCGCTGGAGCCGCGGGCCGACGGATTCCGGAATTACCTCGAGGGCGCCGTCAACACGCCGCCGGAGGCGCTGCTCGTCGATCGGGCCAACCTGCTCGGGCTCACCGGTCCGGAACTGACCGTGCTGGTCGGCGGCCTGCGGGTACTCGGCGCGAACGTCGGTGGCGGCGGACACGGCGTCTTCACCGACCGACCCGGCGCGCTGACCAACGACTTCTTCGTCAACCTGCTCGATCCGGCCCTGACGTGGAGCAAGTCGAAGTCGTCGGATCACGAGTTCGAGGCGCGCGACGGGGCGTCGGATGCACCGAAGTGGACCGGTACCGACATCGACCTGGTGTTCGGTTCGAACTCGGAGCTCCGGGCGCTCTCCGAGGTCTACGGGGCGAGCGACGTGCGCGAGAAGTTCGTGCACGACTTCGTCGCGGCCTGGGACAAGGTCATGATGGCCGATCGCTTCGAGCTCGCCTGATCCGGAACGGTTCGCGACAACGGCGTCGGCGCACCCCGCGGGTGCGTCGGCGGTCGGCGCAGCCCGGTGGGGCGGACCGGTCGCGTCCGCCGGTCTCCGCCGGCATCCGTCAGTCGCCCGGTAGTCGACGGTGGTCGTCGTCGGTGGCGGCCGCCGTCGGCAGGCGTTCGGGCCGCGCCGCGTGAACCTTCGTGATCTCCGCTACCTCGTCGCCGCGGCCGACACCGAGCATTTCGGTCGCGCCGCCGAGCGCTGTCACGTCAGCCAGCCCACGCTGTCCGGACAGATCCGCAAGCTCGAGGACACGCTCGGCATCGCCCTGTTCGAGCGGAGCCACCGCTCGGTCGCGCTGACCGAGGCGGGTCGCGAGATCACCGAGCACGCGCGCGACATCCTCGAGCGCGTGCGGCGCATGGAGGAACTCGCCCTGAGCCGTCGCGACGCGCTCGTCGGGCCGCTTCGCATCGGCGTGATCCCGACGCTCTGCGCCTACCTGCTGCCGCATCTCCTGCCCACGCTCCGGGCGAACTCGCCGACGCTCAGACCCGTCCTGTCCGAGGAGATCACGGCGGTGCTGCTGGAACGCCTGCGCGCACACGAGATCGACGTCGCGCTGGTGGCCACGCGGGAGGACGAGGACGATCTCGTCGAGACGGCGCTGTTCGACGAGCCGCTGTGGCTCGCGATGCCCGCCGGACATCCGCTCGCCGCGGGCGCCGTCGTCGGTACCGCGGAGCTGGCCGATCCCGGTCTGCCGGTGCTGACGCTCGCCGAGGGGCACTGCCTGGCCGACCGGGTGCGCGAGCTCTGCTCGATCGGCACCGGCCCGGTGCTCGACGCGGATCTTCGGGCCACCAGTCTCGAGACGCTGCTCCAGCTGGTCGTCGCGGGCCGCGGGGTCACGCTCGTGCCGGCGCTCGCCGTGGCGAGCCTGCACTTGCCGGGGGTCGTCTGCCGGGCGCTCTCGGTGACGGGCGGCAACCGACGCATCGCGCTGCTCCGGCGCCGCTCGTCGAGCCGCCTTCCGGCGATCGAGGCGTTCGAGCGAGCGGTGCTCGAGTGCCTGCCGCCGCTCGACGGCGAGGACCCGTGCGGAGGGCCGCGCGCCCTCCGCTGACGGCCGGGCGGCTCAGGGACGAGCGGGCAGGCGGGTGCCGTAGTCGGAGACCAGCAGGTGATCGGGCTCGGCATCCTCCTCGATCGCCGAGAAGCGCCCGATCGGCTCGCGAAAGATGTTGTCGTTCATGTCGTCGTTGACCGTCGACACCTCGCCGATCAGCACATCGCCTCCCTCGCCCCAGAACGCGTGCCAGTCTCCGGGCATCAGGGTGACCGATTCTCCCGCTTCCAGCCTCAGGATGTCACCCGCGGCCAGCGTGCGCGGCGTGCCGTCGCAGCGCACGGTGATGGACGTGTCCGGGTCCGGGTCGCCGTTCGCGTCGGAGGCGAACAGCTCCAGCGCGAGGGTGGCGCCACCGCGGTTGATGATGTCCTCGGCCTTGACCACGTGGCGGTGCATGGGCGAGAGCTGGTTCTCGCGCGAGATCATGATCTTCTCGGCGTAGCACATGCCGCGGCCGGCCTCGAGATCGGCCAGCGAGCCGTTCCTGACGGTGAACAGGAACAGACCCATCTCGTCGAAGCGCCCTTCGCCGTAGTCGGTGATGTCCCAGCCGAGGCCGGCGTCGACGATGCCGCCGGCCTCGCCGCGCGCGTGCAGCGCGGCGAGCTCGTCGGGGGCGAGCCGGGCGAAGGGGGGAAGGCGGAAGCCGAACGAGGCGATGAACTCGTCCGCCTCGCGCATGATCCGGTTGACGTCGGAACGTTTCATCTGTGACGGGCTCGTTGACGGGAATACCGGAAAATACTACGTCGTCGACACTCGTGGCGGTGTCCGGCGCGACTTTCAGGTTCGTTTAAGCCTCGGGCGTTAGGGTCCGGACATTCCGAAACGTCGTACGCGTCGCGCGGACGGAACGGGCGCTCGGACAGGCGTGCGGCACGAGTCGTCGGACCGTCGGCGGTCCATCCCGATCCGTCTCGGCCGTGGCGCTTCACGCGCCTCGCGTCCCGACGGCCAGCGGCCGTTCGAACCGGACTTCGAACCTCTTCCCGATCCGCGTTACCGACCCGTCCCGGACAGTCCGGCTCGAGGCGAAGGCTGCGTTCCCGCAGTCGGGCCCGTGCCGGCGGAGCCTCGAACCTTGATTTCACCGTTCTTCACGATCGCGCCGTTCGACCCGCCGGTCACCGTTGCCGCGGCGGGGTTCGCGTGAATCCGCCGATCTCCGACTTCACCGTCCCGTTCGACGGCAGCTTCGGCGTCGCCGGGCATCGCACGACGCCGCCCGACGACGTGGACGGCAAGAAGAAGCTCGAACGGGCGCTCGCCGAGACCGTCGACGAGATCAGCGCCCTGCAGCGAAAGCTCTACGCGGACGATCGCTTCGCCGTGCTCCTCGTCTTCCAGGCGATGGATGCCGCCGGCAAGGACGGCACCATCCGCGCGGTGATGAGCGGCGTCAATCCGGCCGGCTGCCAGGTGTCCTCGTTCAAGGCGCCGTCGGACGAGGAGCTCGAGCACGACTGGCTCTGGCGGACCGTCCGCCGTCTGCCCGAGCGCGGGCGCATCGGCATCTTCAATCGCAGCCACTACGAGGAGGTGCTCGCCGTGCGCGTGCATCCCGAATACCTGGAGAACCAGCGCCTGCCGCGGGTCGAGTCGGACCGGGCCGAGCCCGGCACGATCTGGCAGGAGCGTTTCGAGTCGATCCGCGACCACGAGCTGCACCTCGCCAGAAACGGTACGGTCATCCTGAAGTTCTGGCTCGACGTCTCGCCGGACGAGCAGAAGGCGCGTTTCCTCAAGCGCCTGACGACACCCGAGAAATTCTGGAAGTTCTCGAAGAGCGACCTCGCGGCGCGCGCGAACTGGGAGCGGTACATGAGCGCCTACGAGGCGCTGCTCAACGAGACCTCGCGGGCGCACGCGCCGTGGTTCGCGATCCCCGCCGACGACAAGCCGTTCATGCGTCTCGCCGTGGCTCGCGTCGTGCGCGACACGCTCGCCGCCCTGCCGCTCCGCTGGCCGGAGAAGTCACCCGACGAGCTCGCGCTGTTCGACGAGCACATCCGTGCACTCGAGGAAGAACAATCGTGAAGGGACTGGCAGAAGTCTTGCGTCGGCCCAGGCTGCCGAACGTCACCACCTAACCCGCCGCCCACGAGGCCCGGCCCCGGAGAACCGCCCGATGGCACAGCTGACCGATCGACTCGCGACCGCCGAAGAGCGGACGGACCGATTGCCGGTCCTGCCCGACGCGCTGACCTGGTCGGCGACCCTCGATCCGCGCGACGAGTCGCACGAGATCGAGATCACCGACGACATGGTCCGGCACGCGATCGCCCAGATCGAGAACGAGCAGGTCTATCCCTTCCGGCGCGAGGCCGGCACGCCGGCACCCGTCGCCCGTCCGGTCACCAAGGCCGACGTGATCGTGTTCCCGGGTAGCCGGCTGCCGGCGTGATCCGCGGGGTCCGGCCAGGCCTCGTCCGACGTCCTGCAAGGTCCGCGCGGCCTTGCCCGGACGGGCCGGTCCAAGCGGCCGGGATCGGGTCCGGCGGCCCGATCCCGGCGGCCGATCCACGGCCGCCGCTTCACGATGGGTGGATCGGGCGGGTGGGGGGCCGGGCGAGCGGCTCGATGGGCCATCCGGCCCCGGCGGCCCGCGTCAGTTGACCAGCTGGTTCATCTCGAAGATCGGCAGCAGGATGCCGAGCACGATCGTCAGCACGACGCCGCCCATGATCAGGATGACCACCGGCTCGAACAGGCCGAGGAACACGGCCATCAGCGAGTTCAGCTCGCGCTCCTGATGGGAGGCGGCCTTCTCGAGCATCGTGTCGAGCTGGCCCGAGGACTCGCCGCTCGCGATCAGGTGCAGGAGCATCGGCGGAAAGTAGCCCGTGCGCTCCAGCGCGCTCGACAGCGTCGAGCCCTCCCGCACCTGTGCCGCCGCCGTCTTGACCGCCTGACGCATCGGGCGGTTCGTGATGACCTGGGCACCGATGTCGAGCGCCTCGAGCACCGGCACGCCGCTGGCCGCGAGGATCGACAGCGTGCGGGCGAACTGCGCCGTGTTGAACCCGCGGATCAGGCGGCTGAACAGCGGCAGCTTCAGGAGAAACGCGTGCACGCGCGTCCTGAACGCCTCGCCGCGCATCGCCCGCTGGAACCCGACGATCACGACCGTGGCGACGCCCGCGACGACGAGCCCCCACTCGCGCACGAACGCGCTCGCGGACAGCATGCCCCGGGTCAGCGCCGGAAGCTCCTGATCCATGCCCTCGAACACCTGCACGACCTGCGGCACGACGTAGGCGAGCAGGAAGCTGACGATCAGGATCGAGGCGAAGACCAGCATGATCGGGTAGATCAGGGCCTTCTTGATGGTGGCGTTCGCCGCCTGACGCTCCTCGGTGTAGTCGGCGAGGCGCTCGAGCACGGCGTCCAGGTGACCCGACTGCTCGCCGGCGGAGACCGTCGCCTGGTAGATCTCGGGAAACACCTTCGGGTAGTCGCCGAGGGCCGAGGCGAACGTGTGGCCCTCCATGACCTTGGCCCGGACCGAGAGCAGCAGCGACTTGATGCGCTGCTTCTCGGTCTGGCGGCTGACCGCCGACAGCGATTCCTCGAGCGGCGTGCCGGCGGCCGAGAGCGTGGCGACCTGGCGCGTCAGCAGGGCGAGATCGTTGGTCTTGATCCCGCCGCGGAACGTCGGTGTGCCCTTGGCCCCGGCCACGCCCTTCTTGCCACGTCCCGAGGTCTCGGCGACCTCGATCGGCACGAGGCTCTGCTGACGCAGGAGCTGGCGGGCGAGACGCGCCGTGTCCGCCTCGAGCACCCCCTTCTTCTCGCGTCCGCGGGGATCGAGCGCGAGGTACTCGAACGCGGCCACTAGCGAGTCTCGTCCATCAGGCCTCGCGCGTCACGCGCAGCACTTCCTCTAGCGACGTGCGTCCCTCGAGCACGAGGCGGATGCCGTCGTCCCCGATGCCGGGGCTGCGGGTGCGCGCGTAACGCTCGATGTCGTGCTCGGAGGCGCCGTCGTGGATCATCGTGCGCATCTTGTCGTCCACCTCGACCACCTCGTAGACACCCGAACGCCCGATGAAGCCGGTGTGCGCGCAGCGATCGCAGCCGTGCGGACCGAACACCCGGCGAGCCTCGTCACGTCCGACCTTCATCGTCGCGAGCTCGGGCTCGGTCGGCTCGTGCGGGCGCTTGCAGGTCGGGCACAGCACGCGCACCAGACGCTGGGCGACGAGTCCGATCAGGCTCGACGACAGCAGGAACGGCTCGACGCCCATGTCGCGCAGTCGCGTGACCGCACCGACGGCCGTGTTGGTGTGCAGCGTCGAGAGCACTAGGTGGCCGGTCAGGGAGGCCTGCACGGCGATCTCGGCGGTCTCGACGTCGCGGATCTCGCCGACCATGACGATGTCGGGATCCTGACGCAGGATGGCGCGCAGCCCGCGGGCGAAGTCGAGCTCGACCTTGTTGTTGACCTGGGTCTGGCCGATGCCGTCGATGTAGTACTCGATCGGGTCCTCGACCGTGAGGATCGAGTAGCGCGACGTGTTGAGCTTGGCCAGCGCCGCGTACAGCGTGGTCGTCTTGCCCGAGCCGGTGGGGCCGGTGACGAGGATGATGCCGTGGGAGAGCGTCAGCGACTTCTGCAGTGACGCGAGCGCGCCCGGCGGCATGCCCAGCTGACCGAGATCGAGCCGGCCGGCCTGCTTGTCGAGAAGGCGCAGCACCACGCGCTCGCCGTGACCGGACGGCAGCGTCGAGACCCGCACGTCGACCGGGCGCCCGGCGACGCGCAGCGAGATGCGTCCGTCCTGGGGCAGTCGGCGTTCGGCGATGTCGAGCTTGGCCATGACCTTGAGGCGCGAGATGACCAGTGGGGCGATCGCGCGCGGCGGCTCGAGGAGCTTCTGCATGACGCCGTCGACACGGTAGCGAACCGCGAGACGCTTCTCGAACGGCTCGATGTGGATATCCGACGCCTGCTTCCTGACCGCTTCGGTCAGCATCGCGTTGATCAGGCGGATGACCGGCGCGTCGTCGGTGCTCTCGAGAAGATCCTCGGGTTCGGGCAGCGCGTCGGCGAGCGCCTCGAGGTTCAGCTCGTCACCGAAGTCGTCCATGATGTCGACGTTCTGGCCGGTCTCGCCCTCGTAGTGGCGGGTCAGGCGGGCATCGAACTCGTCGGCCGAGACCGGTTCGAGCACGACGCCCTGACGCGCCTTGCGGCGCGCCTCGGCCAGCGCCGTCATCGAGATGCCGGGACGGTGCACGAGCGCGAGGCGGCCGCCTCCGGGGCTGCCGCTCTCGAGCAGCACGCCGTGACGCTTGGCGAACGTGTAGGGCAGGTCGGTGTAGGGTTTCGTCGAGCCGTGGGCGGGCACCGGGATCGCGTCGTCCGGTCCCGGCTCCGGTCCCGGCGCGCCGTCGAGTCCGGCGGCGAGATCGGCGGGCAGTCTCGCGGAGCTGTCCGCGGGACGCGTCGCGGCAGGATCGGCGGCCGACTCCGGCACGCCGAACAGCTCGTCGGCGTCGAGCGCGGGCTCGAAGGCATCGGACGCGCGCGGACGCTCGGCGTCGCCCACGTCGATGAACCCCGCTGGTGCCACGACGATCTTCATCGATGTTTCCTCTGGAGACTTCCGCTCAACGCTACGGCTTCCGCTCGTCGTCGGCGTCGGGCGGACCGAGCAACGCGTCATCCGCACCGGTGCCGTTCCCGGGCAGGGGCCGGATGTCCGGCCGGACGGGGACGGGAGTCGTGCGCACGCCGGTGGACGGGACGAGCGCGCCGGACACCTGACCGCCGCCGACCCGCGAGCCGTCGTAGTAGAGGTGCAGGTCCGGTAGCGGCGGGCGCTCGGCGAGGTTCAGCGAGTTCGGGTCCTCGAACAGCCCGAGCTGGGCGGTCCGGACATCCTCGTACTTGCTGCGGCTGTAGTAGTCGGCGCTCTCGGGATCCCGGAGGATCGTCGGGTGGAGGAACACCATGAGGTTGCGCTTGCGCTTGTTGGTCGTGCGATAGCGGAACAGGCTGCCGAGCAGCGGGATGTCGCCGAGAAAGGGCACCTTGTCGCGGCTGTCGTTGACCTGGTCGTCGATCAGGCCGCCGAGGACGAGCGTCTGGCCGTCCTCGACGAGCACGGTGGTCTTGATCGAGCGGGTATTGGTGACGATGTCGGACGCGCCGGTGACGGCCGTGGTGGCGACGTCGGAGACCTCCTGCTCGATCTCCATCTTGATGTTGTCGCCCTCGTTGATCTGCGGCTTGACCTTCAGCGTGATGCCGATGTCCTGGCGCTCGATCGTCTGGAACGGGTTGTTGTTCGCCGAGGAGAGCTGACGGCCCGTGACGAACGGCACGTTCTGCCCGACCGTGATCTCCGCCTCCTGGTTGTCCATCGTCATCAGCGTCGGCGTCGACAGGATGTTGTTGTCCGAGTCCGACGCGATCGCCGAGAGCAGGAAGCCGAAGTCGACGCCACCGGTGCCGAAGCGTCCGAGGGCGAGCGACAGGCCGCTGGCGAGTCCGGACGTCCCCTGGCTCAGCGCGAGCGCGCCGAGCTGCTGGGTCGCGCCGCCGAGGTTGGTGTAGGCGACCGGTCGGCTCTGCTCGCCGCCGTTGACGGCGAAGTTGACGCCGAGCTGGCTGGAGTTGTTGGCCGACAGCTCCGCGATGATCGCCTCGACGAGCACCTGGGCACGGCGGATGTCGAGTTGCTCGATCACCGCGAGCACGCTGCGCATCTCGTCGGGCGGGGCGGTGATGATCAGCGCGTTGGTGTCCTCGTCCGCCTGGATGTCGACGTTCGGGCGGCTCGTCTCCTCGGTCGCGCGGCGGATGAGCGACGCGGTCGGCACCTGCGGGGCCTGCGGGACGGGTACGCCGTTGGCGTCGACGGAGGACGGCAGCGGCACGCCGGCATCGCCGGTCGCACCGCCCTCGTCGCCGCCGTCGCTCTCGACGCCGATCGCCGCCTGCCCGGCCGAGACGCCGGTCAGGATCGCGAGCAGGTCGACGGCGTTGGCGTAGCGGAGGTAGACCACGCGCGTGTTGCCGCCGGACTCGACCGGGGTGTCGAGGTTCATGATGATCCCGCGCATGCGCGAGCGGGCGTTCTGGTCACCGCTGAGGAGAATCGAGTTGGTGCGTTCGTCGGCGGCGAAGCGGACCTGCCCGGGAGTGCCGATCTGCGCGCCGCGGTTCTGCAGCGATTGCAGGATGCGGATGATCTCCGACGCCGAGGCGTGCTTGAGGCGAACGATGCCGACCTCGTCGTTGTCGGGCCGGTCGATCCCGGAGATGATCGTCGACAGCCGCTCGATGTTGGAGGCGCGGTCGGTGACGATCAGGGTGTTGGTGGCCGCGTAGGCGGCGAGGTGGCCCTGCTGGGGGACGAGCGGGCGCAGGATCGGCACGAGCTGGGCGGCCGGCACGTTCTCGACCTTGATGACGCGCGTGACGAGCTGGTCGGAGGTGCTCTGGTCGTCGGTGTAGGCGGGTACCGGGCCCTGCTTGGCGTTGACGTCGGGGACGATCTTGATCAGGTCCCCCTGGGGAACGGCGGCGTAGCCGTGCACCTGCAGCACCGACAGGAAGGTCTCGTAGAGCTCGTCGGAGTTCAGCGGCTCGGACGAGATGACGGTGACCCGCGCCTTGACGCGCGGGTCGACGACGAAGTTCTTTCCCGACTGGCGCGAGACGGTCTGGATCAGCGAATGGATGTCCGCGTTCTTCAGGTTCAGCGTGAACGTGCCCTCCTGGGCGGCGGCGGGCGGCGCGACGAGCGCGCCGGCGACGCCGAGCGCCAGCGCCGACAGGCCCGTGCCGCCGACGAACACGGCGGCGTACCCGGCGACGGCACCCGCGACGGCGAACGGACCGAGCAACCGGGCGGCGAGCGTCCTGCCGGGCGCGGCACCCGGCCGGGCCACGCCCTGCGGGCCGCGCCGGACGGCCGGCGTCGACGTTCCCGGTGGCTGTCGTCTGCTCATCGTCTTCGATCTGCTCGAGGGTATCCGGACAAGTGTAGCCGTTCGGTCGGGGGTACCCGGGCGTGCCGGCACTCGCCGCGCGGCCACCCGGATCACCCGCATCGTGGTGTCGATCGTCCTCATTGCGCGAGGGAGATGTTGATCGGAACCTCGATCCCGTCACGCAGCACGATCACCTCGAGGTTCTGCGCCTTGACCGCGTTGCGGAGCGCGCGGATGCCCTGTTTCTGGCTGTTGAGCTGAATGTTGTTCACGCGCGTGATGACGTCGCCGGCGACGATGCCCTGCGCCTCGAGGATCTCGGGGTTCTGCTTCGGCGTGATGCGGTAGCCGACGAGCTTGCCGTTCTCCTGATAGGGCTCGGCGGCGACCACGCGCCCGAGCATCGAGGGATTCCTGGCGAGCGTGTCGCGCAGCTCGCCGGGGTTGGTCGGAAGCTCGACCGGCTGGCTGAAGTCCTCGCTCGCGCCTCCCGATCCGCGTGCGTTCGCGGTGCGGGTGCTGCTCGCGGCCGGCACCGGCGTCATCGCCACAGGCGCGACGTTGTCGGGCAGCGACAGCTTCTCGTCGCGGCCGCGGTTGTTGATGATGACGTGATCGGCGTAGACCGCCTTCAGCGTCGTCTCGCCGCTGATCTTGTCCCCGACCCCGTAGGCGTTCTGCTCGGCCTGGCCGGCACTGATGATGGCGATGGCCTGGGATTGCGGATCGGCGGCGAACACGCCGGCGAGCTGCAGGTTGAGCGTGGTCTTCTCGATCGGAGCGGCGACCGGCTCCGGCGGCGGAGCCTCTTCCACGACCGCGGTCGCGTCACCGAAGAGATGTACGCCGGCGATCGTCCGACCGAGCTCGAGCGCGTCGGGGCCTCGCGCCTGCGCGCCGCCGCCATGGGTCGCCGCCTGCGGCAACGGCGGTGCCGATCGCGGCAGCAGCTCGAGCGCGAGCAGCGCGAGCGCCACGCCGATGGCCGCGACGAGCACGTTGTTGGTCCAGCGGGGCAGCCGTCGCGACGGGGCGTCGGCGGGGTGCAGAGCGGTGGCGCTCATCGGGATGGTCGGTTCCTGTCGTCTGGCTCGCGGAGCGTGGAGACTGTCGGTCGGCGGCGTGTTCTCCGCCGGTGGATCGCGTCGAGGGGGCGATGGGTCCGGGTCGGGGATGACTGGGACCGTCGAACCCCCTCGCGGTTCGCGAACACGTGATCGTTCAAGAATGACGCCAAAGACCGCAGCGTGCGTCCGTCAGGATAGTGACGTTCCCGAAGGGTCGTGCGGCGACATCGGCGTGACACGGCGGGAATCGTGCCGATTCGCGCGATCGCCGCGAGAAAGGACCGGATCGAGCGAGCTTCCCGGTTCGCTCGGCCGTCGACCGGTCCCTGTCCGGCGCGGACTCGCTCCGACATCGTTCGGGAACAGGTCCGAAGCCGGGGCCGTACTCGGGATGTCGGTCAGGCAGTCGTCCGTCTCGCCCGGTGACTCGTTGATCGGGTCGGTCCCGCACGAGTGATCGTCTTCGCGAAACCGTTCGCGGCGTGGGCGCGGGTCGCCGGCGTCCCTGCCGGCCCCGGACCTCCGGGGTCCTGTGCCTTCCGGGGCCCTACACCATGTCCTTGAGGTTCTTCAGCGGCGTGACCTTGACGATCTTCCGCGCGGGCTTCGCCTTGAAGACCATCGTCTCGCTGGGATTGAACGGGTTCGGGCCGGTGCGCGCCTTCGTCGCCGGCTTGGTCCGGACGGTGATCTTCATCAGGCCGGGAACGCTGAACTGACCGGGACCGCGCGGCTTGACGTTCGCCTGGATCAGATCGGAGAGCGCGTCGAACACGCTGGCCACCTGCTTGCGGCTGAGCTCGGTCGTCTCGGCGATCGACGCCATGATCTCCGACTTCGACGGTGCCTTCTTCGCGCTCGCGGCGGTCTTCTTGGCGGTGGCCTTCTTCGCCGCCGTCTTCTTCGCGGAAGTCTTCTTGGCGGCGGTCTTCTTCGCCGCCGTCTTCTTCGCCGCCCGACTCGCCGGTGCCTTCTTCGCGACCGCCTTCTTCTTGGCCGTCGCCTTCTTCTTTGCCGCCATGTCCGTTCTGTCCTCGGTGATTTCGTGATTGCCGGTGCGGAAGCGTTCCGTCACCCGTGCCGCGCGACGTGATGCGGATGACGGTCACGCCATCCGCTTCGCGAGGCGGGCGCAAGGTACCACGGAAAGCGTGCGCTTCGTCCCGTTATCGTGGCTACGGATCCGAAAAAGCACTGCTTTTGCAGTGTATTCGTGTCGGTCGATGTCTCCGACCCTGTGAAATCAGGGTTTTTCGGAATTTCGCGACGTGCGCGACGTCGCGCGCGGGCATCACCGGATGAGCAGGCTCGCGAGCGCTCCGACGACGAACAGGCGTATCGCGTAGAGCCCGATGATCGCGACCAGCGAGGACAGGTCGAGTCCGCCCATCGGGGGCACGAAGCGTCTGACGGGATTCAGCACCGGTGCCGTGATCGAGCGCAGCAGACCTGCGACGGGGCTGCCTCCGGCGGCCGGAAGCCAGCTCATCAGCGCCTGCGCGAACAGCGCGAAGATGAAGACGTTGAAGAACAGGTTGACCAGGTTGATCAGCGCGGCGGCGACCAGTGCCGGTGCGCCCATGGCGCCGACCGGCAGTCGGTAGCCGAACTCGGCCACGACGCCGAAGCCGAGCGTCTTGAACAGGGCGAACTTCACCAGCAGGATCGCGAAGCACAGCACCAGGGAGGCGGTGTCGTAGCGTCCCGCGCTCGGCACGACACGACGCAACGGACGCAGCAGCGGATCGGTCGCGGTGACGATGAACTGCGCGATCGGGTTGTAGTAGTCGGCCTTCACGGTCTGCATGATGAAGCGCAACGCGACGACCATCGCGTACAGGTCGAGGATGGTGCCGAGCAGGAAGTGCAAGGCCGAGAGAGCTGAGGTGCCCATCGGATTGTGATTCTCCAGACGGTGGATCGAACGGCGGGATGCCGGAAGACGACGTTCAGTCGGTATCGCTGTCGGCGCCGCCGGCGAACTCGTCACCGAGCTCGACGGCACGATCGCGCGCCGCGCGCATCGCCGCGAGCACGAGGGTATCGAAGCCGGCCGCGTCGAAGGCGGCGATCGCCGCCGCCGTGGTGCCGCCCTTCGACGTCACGCGGCGCCTGAGCTCGGCGGGACGTGCCTCGCGGGCGCGCAGCATGCTCGCCGCCCCGAAGGCGGTCTCGATGGCGAGCTCGCGGGCGACGTCCGCGTCGAGCCCGAGCGCGGTGCCCGCCGCGGCCATGTGCTCGACGAGCCGGAACACGTAGGCCGGACCGCTGCCCGAGGTGGCGGTGACGGCGTCGAGCTGGGTCTCTTCGGGCACGCGCAAGACCAGCCCGGCCGTGCCGAGCAACGCCTCGGTGCGGCGCACGTCGGCCTCGCCGCAGTCGGCGCTCGCGAACAGCCCGGTCGCGCCGAGTCCCAGGAGAGCCGGGGTGTTCGGCATGCAGCGGCAGATCGGTGTCCCCGCGGGCAGCCAGCGCGCGAGCGCGTCGAGGCGGACGCCGGCGGCGACCGAGACCACCAGCGGCGGCGCGACCGCCGCCGCTCCCTCCGCGGACCGGGCGGCGATGGCGCGACAGGCGCGCTCGACGGTGTCGGGCTTGACCGCGACGACGAGACCGTGCCGGACGTCGTCGTCCGGTGCGGGCACGTCGGCGAGGGCGGCGAACGATCGGACGCCGAAGCGCTCGGCGGTGTTTCGCCGCGTCGACTCGTCCGGGTCGACCAGGCTCACGTCGGCGGCGGCGCTGCCCGCGCCGAGCAGGCCGCCGACCAGGCTCGCCGCCATGTTGCCGGCGCCGACGAACGTCCAGTGCGTGCGGCCGGTGCCGCTCACGCGCTCGCGGCGACCTTCTCGCGCTCTTCCTCGAGCGAGGTGAGCAGGCGCTCGAACGCCCCGGCGAACGAGGCGATGCCGCCCGCCTCGAGCTCGTCGGTGATGTCGTCGAGCGCGATGCCGAGCTCGCCGAGCCGGGTCAGCTGCGCGTGCGCGTCGGCGAGACCCTTGCTCAGGCGCGGCTCGGCCGTGCCGTGATCGCGGAACGCGTCGAGCGTCTTCGGCGGCAGCGTGTTGACCGTGTCCGGACCCATCAGCTCCTCGACGTAGAGCACGTCCGAGTAGTCGGCGTTCTTGGTGCCGGTGCTCGCCCAGAGGAGGCGTTGCGGGCGGGCGCCCTGTTCGGCGAGACGGCGGAACTGCTCGCTGCCGAACAGGTTGGCGAAATGCCCGTACGCGACCTTGGCGTTGGCGATCGCGATCTTGCCGAGAAGGGCCTTCGCGGCGTCGCTCCCGTCCGCGGCGAGCGCCTCGTCGACGGCGGCGTCGACGCGACTGACGAAGAAGCTCGCCACCGAGGCGATCCGGTCGATCGGCTGTCCGTCGGCATGCCGGCGCTCAAGCCCGCGGACGTACGCCCGCGCGATCTCCCGGTAGCGCGCGACGCTGAACAGCAGCGTCACGTTGACGTTGACGCCCTGCGCGGTCAGCTCCTCGAACGCGCCGATGCCCGCCTCCGTGCCGGGCACCTTGATCATCAGGTTCCGGCGATCGACCCGCTTCCACAGCTCGAGCCCCATCTTCACGGTGCCGTCGGTGTCGTGGGCGAGATCGGGCGTGACCTCGAGGCTGACCATGCCGTCGACCCCGTCGCTCTCCTTCCAGACGCCGTGAAAGGCGTCGGCGGCGGCGCGGATGTCCTCGATCGCCAGCCGGTTGAACAGCTCCAGGTCGTCGATGCCGGGGGACTCGGCGAGGAGTCGGGCGATCGTCTCGTCGTACTCGTCCGTGTTCGCGATCGCCTGCTCGAAGATCGCCGGGTTGGAGGTCAGGCCCATGATCCGGTCATCGGCGATCAGACGCTGGAGCTCGCCGTCGAGCAGGCTCTTCTGGATGAAGTCGAGCCACAGGCTCTGGCCGATCTCGTGCGCGGCGCGAAGGGGATTGCTGCTCATGGGTCCGGTCCGGATGGGGGAACCCGGCGAGTCTATCAAGAACCCGTCGCCGCCCCGCGGGACGTGCCGCCGTCGCCGTCACCGGCCGCGCGCCCGTTCCCGCCCTTGCTCTCGCGCCGACCGAACACGGCCGTACCGACGCGTACCAGCGTCGCTCCCTCGGCGATGGCGGCTTCGAGATCGCCGCTCATGCCCATCGACAGCGTGTCGAGGCCGTCGTGCCCGCGCGCGCGGAGCGCCTCCATGCGCTCACGCACGGCGGCGAACGCGCGGCGCTGGGCGTCGATGCCCTGACGCGGCGCGGGGATGGTCATCAGGCCGCGCAGGCGAAGCCCCGGAAGCTCCGCGCAGAGATCGGCCAGCGCGTCGAGACCCTCCGGGCCGACGCCACCCTTGCTCGCCTCGCCGTCGAGGTTCAGCTGGATGCAGACGTCCAGCGGCGCGAGCGACGTCGCTCGCCGTTCCGACAGGCGACGCGCGATCTTCTCGCGGTCGATGCCGTGCGCCCAGTCGAAGTGCGCGGCGATCGCCTCGCAGCGGCGCGACTGGATCGTGCCGATGAAGTGCCACGACAACGGCTCGCGCGCCTCGTCCGTGGTGCGATGGCCGAGCGCGTCGATCTTCGCCAGCGCCTCGTCGACGTAGTTCTCCCCGAACGCCCGCTGACCGGCACGCGCGGCCTTCGCGAGCGCCGTCGCCGGCTTGGTCTTGCCGACGGCGAGGAGTTCGATCGAACCGGGTGCGCGTCCGTGACGTTCGGCGAAGCGGGCGATGTCGGCGCGGACCCGCCCGAGGGCGGCGGCGATGTCGCCGCCCCCGTCCGCGGCCCCGTCCGCCGCGGGCGCGTCCGTCGATGTGCGCCCGTTCACGGATAAGTCCCCGCGCGGCGAACGCCTCGGCCGCGCGGCTCGCGCCCCGCCGCCCGTGCCGCTAAGCAATGCGCCGCAGCGGCCGACACAGGCCACTGAACCGGGACGTGCGCGTCGTGCGCCACGACCTGCAACATCAAGGGACGTTTCATGGACATCGCTCAGCTGCTGACCTTCGGCGTCAAGAACGGCGCCTCTGACCTGCACCTCTCGGCAGGGCTTCCGCCGATGATACGTGTCGATGGCGACATGCGGCGGATCAACGTCCCGGCGCTCGATCACGCCGCCGTGCAGGCGATGGTCTACGACATCATGAACGACAAGCAGAGGAAGGACTTCGAGGAGAAGCTCGAGACCGACTTCTCGTTCGAGATCCCCGAGACCGCGCGCTTTCGTGTCAACGCCTTCAACCAGAACCGCGGCTGCGGCGCCGTCTTCCGGACCATCCCGACGGAGATCCTGACGCTCGAGAAGCTCGGTGCGCCCAAGATCTTCCAGGAGATCGCGGCGATGCCGCGCGGCATCGTGCTCGTCACCGGTCCCACCGGCTCGGGCAAGTCGACCACACTCGCGGCGATGATGGACTACAAGAACGAGAGCGAGCTCGGGCACATCCTGACGATCGAGGACCCGATCGAATTCGTCCACGAGTCCAAGAAGTGCCTGATCAACCAGCGCGAGGTGCATCGCGACACCTACGGCTTCGGCGAGGCGCTCCGCTCGGCCCTTCGCGAGGATCCCGACGTCATCCTCGTCGGCGAGATGCGGGACATGGAGACGATCTCGCTCGCGCTGACCGCGGCCGAGACCGGTCACCTGGTCTTCGGCACGCTGCACACGAGCTCGGCGGCCAAGACCGTCGATCGTATCGTCGACGTGTTTCCCGCCGGCGAGAAGCCGATGGTCCGCTCGATGCTGTCCGAGTCGCTGAAGGCGGTCATCTCGCAGACGCTCCTGAAGAAGACCGGCGGCGGTCGCGTCGCGGCCCACGAGATCATGATCGGCACGCCGGCTATCCGCAACCTGATCCGCGAGGACAAGGTCGCGCAGATGTACTCGGCGATCCAGACCGGACAGGCGCAGGGCATGCAGACACTCGATCAGAACCTCAAGGAACTGGTCAATCGCGGCCTCGTCGACCGCGCCGAGGCGCGCAAGAAGGCGCAGAACCCAGACAGCATCGTGTGATCCGCGCGCCGGCTCCGTCGCCCTCGTCGGGCGAACGGACCCGACGCACCTCCCCGACAACCCGCCCAGGAACCTCTCGCCCATGGATCTCAAGGTCGCCAAGCGCTTCATGGACGAGCTGCTCGTCAGCCTCTTCAACAAGGGAGGCTCGGACCTGTTCATCATCGCCGGCGCCGCGCCCGCCATGCGCATCCACGGCAAGGTGACGCCGGTGATGGACAAGAAGCTGACCGCCGAGCACACGCTCGCGCTGACGCAGAGCCTGATGAGCGAGACCGAGCGCGAGGAGTTCAGGAAGAGCAAGGAGTGCAACTTCGCGATCGCGCTGCCGGACATCTCCCGCTTTCGCGTCAACGCTCTCGTGCAGCGGGGCAGCGCCGGCCTGGTCGTGCGGATCATCCCGAACGACATTCCCACGTTCGGCGACCTGCACATGCCCGACGTCCTGAGTCAGATCGCGCTGACCAAGCGCGGTCTGGTGATCTTCGTCGGTGGCACCGGCTCGGGCAAGTCGACCAGTCTCGCGGCGATGATCGACTACCGCAACGAGAACACCAACGGGCACATCATCACGATCGAGGACCCGGTCGAGTTCGTGCACCGGCACAAGGGCTGCATCGTCACCCAGCGCGAGGTCGGCACCGATACCGACTCGTTCGAGATCGCGCTGAAGAACACGCTGCGCCAGGCGCCCGACGTCATCCTGATCGGAGAGATCCGCGATCAGAAGACGATGGAGCACGCGATCGCCTTCGCCGAGACCGGCCACCTGTGTCTCGCCACGCTGCACGCCAACAACACCAACCAGGCGCTCGACCGGATCATCAACTTCTTCCCCGAGACGCGCCACAAGCAGCTTCTGCTGGATCTGTCGCTGAACACCAAGGCGTTCATCTCCCAGCGCCTGCTGCCGACGCCGAGCGGCAAGGGACGTCGCGCCGCGGTCGAGGTGCTGCTGAACACCCCGCTGATGTCCGACATGATCATGAAGGGCGAGGTGCACGAGATAAAGAACCTGATGGCCAAGAGCAAGGATCAGGGCATGCAGACCTTCGATCAGGCGCTGTTCGATCTGCTGCAGGAGAACGCGATCACCATCGAAGAGGCGATGCGGAACGCGGACTCGGTGAACGACCTGCGGCTGCGCATCAAGCTCGAGGGCGGCGGCTCGTCGGCCGTCGACGACATGATCGCCGGCTCCATGTCGCTCGAGGCGGACGAGGAGGAGCCGGGCAGGGGGCGCATGGCCGGCTGACGCCGCGACGCTTTCCCCGAGAGCCGGAGGGCGGAGTACGGGCTCGGGGGGGGGCACAGCCAGCCGGGACGTCTCGGGCATGCTGTGCGAGCGATGGCCGGGCGCGGACCGTCCACGGGACCGCTCGCGCGACATCCGGGTCGTGTCGTGCCGAGGCGTGTCGCTTCGAGGCGATTGCCGAAGCGCACCGCCCGCCCGCTCGGCGGTGGAACCGTCTCGACAAGCCCGGGCGCGCCGTCTAGCCTGTGCGTCCCGTATCCGCAGGACGTGTCCCCCACCGGATGAATGCCCGACCGGGTGCCGCGCGCGACGGTACCGACGACTCGCCCCTCGCCGCGTTCCGCGCCCGCGCCCGCCGTCTGCTCGGTGGGGAGGGGCGAGCGGAACTCGTCGTCTCCCCTTACCGCTTCAATCCGCTCGGCGCGCACGTCGACCATCAGGGCGGGCGGGTGCTGGCGCGGACCCTGGATCAGTACACCTGGCTCGCCTTCCGGCCCGGGGTCGACGGGCGCGTGACGCTGCGCTTCGACGAGGCGGGACCGGATGGCGACGGGCGGGACGCGTCGGACACCTGTACCTTCGCGATCGGCGAGGCATCCATCACCGAAGGCGTCGCCGACAGCCGGGTCCGCTTCGCCCGGGCCGCGACCGCCGTGCTGCACGCGCACGCGCCGCTCGAGCGAGGCCTGTCGGGTGTCGTGCGCGGCACGCTCGTCGGGGCGGGCCTGTCTTCGTCAGCGTCGGTGACGCTCGCGTACCTGACGGCCCTGGCCGCAGCCAATGACCTCGCGCTCGACGAACGCACGCTGGTCGAGCTCGTGCGCCGGGTCGAGAACGATCACCTCGGTCTCGCCAACGGCGTGCAGGATCAGATGTCGGTGGTGTACGGACGCTCCGGAGCACTGTCCCTCCTCGACGTCGACCACGTCGCGATGACCCCCGTCGTCGATCCACCGACCGCCGACGACGTGCGCTGGCTGCTGTGCTACTCGGGCGTCTCGCGCGAGCTCGCGGCGGGCTCGGGCTTCAATACCCGGGTGGCCGAGTGCCGCGAGGCGGCCGCGCTCCTGCACCCCGGCGCCGTGCGACTCGGCGACGTGCCGGACGCGCGTCGCGGCGAGGACTCGCTGGCCGCCCTGCCCGAGCCGTTCGGGCGGCGCGCACGGCACGTGTTCACCGAGATGAATCGTGTGGCGGTCGGCGTCGACGCCTGGCGGCACGGCGACTGGCGCTTCTTCGGCGAGCTCATGGACGCCTCCTGCCGGAGCTCGATCGAGCAGTACGAGAGCGGCGGCGAGTGGCTGATCGCCCTGCACGAGATCGCCCGCGAGACACCGGGCGTGCTCGGCAGTCGCTTCAGCGGCGGCGGCTACGGCGGTTGCCTGGTCATGCTCGTCGAGCGTGACCTCGTCGACCCGGTCGCGGCGAGCGTGCTCGGGCGTTACGTCGCGCGTTATCCGGAGTTCGCCGCGCTCGCGCGCACCTTCGTCGCCACCCCCGAACGCGGAGTCCGCCTCGCATGAAGCTTCCCGTCTCCGTCGACACCGCCGTGCTGCTCGCCGCCGGTCGCGGTCGGCGGCTCTCGCCGTGGACCGACCGCACGCCGAAGCCGCTGCTCGTCCACCGCGGCCGTCCGACGCTCGACTTCGTGCTCGATGCGCTCGCGCTCGCCGGCGTCTCCCGCGTGGTGCTCGTCACCCATCACCTCGCCGACCAGCTCGTCGCCTACGCGGCCAGCCGTCGCGCGGCGACCTCCCAGGACCTCGTCTGCATCCGCCAGGATCGCCTGTTCGGCACGGCCCACGCGCTGCAGTGCGTCATGTACGCCCGGCCCGAGCTCCTCGTCACGCCGTTCGTACTCAGCGCGACCGACTACCTCGTGCCGCCCACGTTCTACCGGGACCTGCTGCACTTTCACGCCGGCCACGACGCCGACCTGAGCGTGAGCCTGAAGGCGCTCGGGGAGGACGCCACGGCGCGCTCGAGCGTGCGCTTCGGCGCACCGGGCATGTCGGGCGCACCGGGCGTGTCGGGCGCACCGGACGTGCCGGGCGTGCCGGGCGTGCCGGGCGCACCGGACGTGCCGAACGTGCCGAACGTGTCGGGCGGGCCGGGCGGGCCGGATGCGGCCACGGCCACGCCACCGGTCGGTGTCGCGAGCACCCCGGACGCGCCGTCCGACGTCACCGCGGGCGACATCCTCGAGATCGTCGAGAAGCCCGCGCCGGGCACCGCACCGAGCGCGATCGCCGCCAACCTGTGCTTCGTGCTGCCGCCGGAGCTCCTCGGGCACGTCGGCGAGACCGGCGTGTCGCCACGCGGCGAGCGCGAGATACAGACGACGATCAACGCCTGGCTCGCCGCCGGCGGGCGCGCGCGCGGGCTCCTTCAGCCGGTGCCCCCCGAGTGGGATCCCGAACAGAGCGCGAGATTCTGATGGCGCAGCTGTACTTCTACTACTCGGCGATGAACGCGGGGAAGTCGACCTCGCTCCTGCAGTCGGCCCACAACTACCGCGAGCAGGGCATGGAGGTCGCCGTGTTCACCGCCGCGATCGACGACCGCTTCGGCCGCGGGCGGGTGAGCTCCCGCATCGGGCTGGCCGCCGAGGCGGAGCTGTTCGACGCCTCGACCGACTTCTCGGCGACGCTCGCCGCCCGGCTCGCGGGCGCGGGGAAGATTGCCTGCGTGCTCGTCGACGAGGCGCAGTTCCTGAGCGGGCGTCAGGTCGACGACCTGGCCCGCGTCGTCGACGATCACGGGGTGCCGGTCTTGTGTTTCGGCCTGAGGACCGACTTCCGCGGCGAGCTCTTCCCCGGGTCGGCGCGACTGCTCGCGATCGGCGACAAGCTCGCCGAACTGAAGACGGTGTGCACCTGCGGGCGCAAGGCCACGATGACGGTGCGGCTCGATGCCGAGGGCCGCGTCGTCGCCGCCGGCGAGCAGGTGGAGATCGGTGGCAACGAGCGCTACGAGTCGAAGTGCCGCCGGCACTACCGCGAGCTGATGGACGGGGCTGCGCGGGGGGCGCGAGGCGATCCCCCGCACGCCGCCTGATCCGCGACGGACCGGCACCCTCCGTGCACCGGATCGGTCGGCAAGCGCTCGAAAGGCTGCCGTCGAACGCGACCCTCACGCGCGGCCGTCGAGCGCGTTCGTCAGCGGGCCGCCGTCAGGGGCTGCCGCGTTCGAGCAGCTCGTCCACCCGGGTGCCCGCGATGCCGTTCGCGAGCGGTTCGAAGCCGCCGTGCTCGAACATCGCCGTCGCGGCCTCGACGATGACGCGGTGGGTGGCGCGGGCGAGGGCAGAGCCGAGCGACACGCGGGCAACGCCCGTCCGGGCGTACTCGGCGAGCGGCACCTTCGCGAAGGGTCCCGCGGCGAGCGCGTTGACCGGCGCCGAGACGGAGGCGCAGATCCGCGCGACGTCATCCATCGACGGCGGGAGCGGCAGGTACAGCGCGTCGGCGCCGGCGGCCTCGAACGCCTGCAGGCGGCGGATGCCCTCGGCGACGTCGTAGGCCCCGGTCATGACGCCGTCGGCGCGGGCGAGCAGCACGACGTCGCGCGGCAGTGCCCGCGCCGCGGCGACGGCCGCACGGATGCGCTCGACGGCGTGCTCGAACGGGTAGGCGTCCGCCGCCGGCAGCGCGATGTCCTCGATCGAGAGTCCGGCGACGCCCGCCTCGCAGGCGAGCCTGACGGTCTCCGCGACGCTCTCCGGGTCGTCGCCGTAGCCGTTCTCCAGGTCGGCCGACACCGGCAGGGCGGTCGCGCGGACCAGCTCGCTCGCGTGCTCGAGTGCCGCGTCCCTGCCGACATGCGCGCCGTCGGGCAGTCCGAGCGTGAACGCGTGCGCCGCCGACGAGGTGCCGAGCGCACGGGCACCGAGCGCGGCGAGCACACGGGCCGAGCCCGCGTCCCAGGCGTTGGCGAGGATGAACGGGTCACCCGGGACATGCAGGGCGCGGAAGGCGGGGCCGGGGTCGTGCATGGCGTGGGTTCCTCTGGAGGCGTCGGATCAGCGCGTGTCGAAGCGCCGTTCGCCGCCGACGAACGCGACGCGCACGGCGCCGCGAAGCGGTGCGCGTTCGTCGGTGAGTTCGCTCAGGTCGCGCGCGTTCTCGAGCGGCGTGTTGCGTCCGGCGCCGAGCCACGGCGGCGCCTCGGCGGCGTCGGGATCGACGAGGATCAAGCTCGCGGTCGCGCCCTCCGCGAGCCGGCCGTCGTGCCCCGCCGTCGCGAGTCCGAGCACCCGGGCCGGTGCGGCGGTCACGCGCCGGAGCACGTCGGCGACAGGCATGTCCAGGAGCGCGGGCAACGCGAGCAGCATCGGCAGGAAGCGGTCGTAGGCGGCGAGGCCCGGTGCGCAGGCGGGAAACGGGGCGAGCCGCGCGTCGCCGTCGTGCGGCGCGTGATCGGAGCAGATCGCGTCGATGACGCCGCTCCTGACCCCGTCGCGCAGCGCCGCGCGATCGCCCGCGCTCCGGAACGGCACCGCCGAGCGATAGCGGGCGTCGAAGCCGTCGAGTTCGGCCTCGCTGAAGAGCAGGTGGTGGATGCCGACGTCGGCCGTGACCGACAGGCCCGCCTCCTTCGCCTCGGCCACGAGCGCGACGCCGCGCGCGGACGACAACCGCGAGACGTGCAGCCGGCAGCCGCGTCCGCGCACCACGCTCTCGCGCACGAGCTCGAGAAGCCGTGCCAGCGCGACCGTCTCGGCGGCGACCGGAATACCCGGCAGCCCGAGTCGCGAGGCGATCGCGCCGTCGTGAGCGCAGCCTTCGGCGCCGAGCCGGGCGTCGCGTGGCGTCATGAAGAGCGGCAACTCGAAGCTCGCCGCGTACTGCATCGCGCTCAACAGGACGCCGGTGTCCTCGAGCGGACGGTCGGCCTGGCCGGCGGCGACGCAGCCGTCGGCCTGCAAGGTCGCGAGCGGGGCGAGCTCGCGCCCGTCGAGCCCGCGCGTCAGCGCCGCGATCGGCAGCACCTCGGCGCCCGGCCGGACGGCCGCGCGGCGACGGATCAGCTCGAGCGTGGCCACGTCCTCGATGACCGGATGGGTGTCGGGCGCGCAGGCGACGCGCACGAATCCGCCGGCGAGCGCCGCCCGCGTCTCTCTCGCGAGCGTGCCGCGCCCGGCCGGCCCCGGCTCGCGCAGGCGGCCGTAGAGATCGGTGAAGCCGGGCAGGGCGATCAGGCCCGTGCCGTCGATCGCGTGCGCGTCGTCCCGATCGCCCGTGTCCGCGCCGCCCGCGCGGTCGTCGCCCGACGGCGAGACGCGCGCGATGCGGCCGTCGGCCACGAGCACGTCGTGGGGATCGCCGTCAGCGCGGACGCGGCCGCCCGTGTCGCGGCACGCGCCGAGCGCGACGCGACGGATCAGCGTCCGCCCGCTCACCGGGCCGACTCCGCGCGTTCGCGCGCGGACGCGGCGGTCGCCGCCCGGTCGCCGATGATCATCGACATCACGGCCATCCGGACCGCGATGCCCCAGGTCACCTGCTCGAGGATCACCGAGCGCGGTCCGTCGGCGACGCTCGCGGCGATCTCGACGCCGCGGTTGGTCGGGCCCGGATGCATGACGATCGCGTCCGGCTTCGCCCGCGCGAGCCGCTCCTCGTTCAACCCGTAGGTGCGGTAGAACTCCGACTCGCTCGGCACCGTCGCGCCGCTCATGCGCTCCTTCTGCAAGCGCAGCCCCATGACGACGTCGGCGTCGACGAGCGCGCGGTCGAGCTCGTCGAACACGACCACGCCGAGCGCCTCGACCTCTGCCGGCAGGAGCGTCCGCGGTCCGACCACCCGCACTTCCGACACCCCGAGGGTGACGAGCGCGGCGATGTCCGAACGCGCCACCCGCGAGTGGCGGATGTCGCCGACGACGACCACGACGAGTCGGTCGAAGCGGCCCTTGTGACGCCGGATCGTGAACATGTCGAGAAGGCCCTGCGTGGGGTGCGAGTGCCGTCCGTCGCCGCCGTTGACGACGACGATCGCGTCGCCGACGTGGCGGGCGATGAAGTGCGCCGCGCCCGAGTCGCCGTGACGGACGACGAACAGGTCGCACTGCAGCGCCTCGAGCACGCGGAGGGTGTCGAGCAGCGACTCGCCCTTGGCCGTGGAGCTGGTGACCAGGTCCACGTTCAGGATGTCGGCCGACAGGCGCGTCGCGGCGAGCTCGAACGCCGTCCGGGTCCGCGTGCTGTTCTCGAAGAACAGGTTGGCGACGGTCTTGCCGCGCAGCAGCGGCACCTTGCGGATCGAGCGGTCGTTGACGCCGGTGAACCCCTCGGCCGCGTCGAGGATGCGGGTCAGCATCGTCGCGTCGAGCCGGTCCAGGTCGAGCAGGTGGCGGAGCGTGCCGTCCGGGCCGAGCTGCGGATCGGGCAGGCTCATCGGGTCGTGCCCATGCGTGTCGCGGCGAGCTCGTCGCGCCGTCCGGTCCGCACGGTCCAGGCGTCGGCGTCGAGCTCGACGTATTCGTCGTCGGCCGCGTCGACGACCCGCCCGACGACATCGGCGCGGATCGGCAGCTCGTGGCCGTGGCGTTGCGCCAGCACCGCGAGCGTGATGCGTGCCGGGCGCCCGTGATCGAACAGCTCGTTCATCGCCGCGCGCACCGTGCGCCCGGTGCCGAGCACGTCGTCGACGAGCACGACGTGGCGGTCGTCCAGGTCGAACGGCACGTCGGACGGGCCGACGCGAGGGTGCAGCCCGATGCGATCGAAGTCGTCGCGGTAGAACGCGACGTCGAGCTCGCCGGGTGGCAGCGCGAGACCGAGCGCGCCGTGCAGCCGGCGGGCGACGTCGACGCCGCCGCGACGGATGCCGACGATGCCGATGTCCGGATCGGCCGCGACCAGCGGGGCGAGCGCCTCGGCCATGGCGTCGAGCCAGCCGGCGACGGTGTCGCGCTCGTGGCGGATCATCGCGGCGCCTCCGGTGCCGAAGTCTCCGCGGGGGCGGCGCCTCCGCCCGCGTCGAACCAGCGCTCGAGGATCACCGCCGCCGCCGTCGCGTCGACGTCGGCGTGCGTGGCGCGGCGTGTCTTCCGTCCGTCCCGGCGACGCTCGGCGAGCCGTTCGCCCGCGGCGATCGAGCTGTAGCGTTCGTCGACGGTGTGCACGGGGCGATCGTAGCGCCTTCCGAGGCGTCGGGCGAAGCCGCGCACGTGAGCGACGATCGGCGGTTCTTCGCCGTCGACACCGAGCGGCCAGCCGAGCACGAAGGCGGCCGGCCGCCACTCGGCGACGCGTGCGTCCAGCGCGGCCCAGTCCGGCGTGCCGTTCACGTTCGCCAAGGCGCCGAGCGGGCGCGCCTGTCCGAGCCGCGTGCCGCCGACGGCGAGTCCGATGCGTCGCGTGCCGTAGTCGATCCCGATCAGCGTCGCGTCCTCCGTCACGCGCCCGGGCGACACGCCCTCAGGCATGTCCCGTCTGCGCCGAGACTTGGTCCGGATCGACCCCCACCAGACGTCCCGCCGCCGCCCGTCGTTCGTCGAGCGGGGTCTCGAACAGCACCGGGACGTCGGCCTCGCAGCTGAGCCAGGCGTTGTCGGCGATCTCGACCTCGAGCTGTCCCGGCGCCCAGCCCGCGTGCCCGAGCAGCACGAGGCAGGTGCGCGGCTCGCGACCGGCGGCGAGGGCCTCCAGGACATCGCGCGAGCTCGACAGGGAGACGCCGCCGAGAAAGTCGCGGGTCGATTCGAACCGCGGTCCCGGCGGGTGCAGGACGAGCCCGTGCCCGGGGTCGACCGGACCGCCGCGGAGCACGCCGGTCGCGGCGATGCGCGGATCGTCGGTCTCGATGTCGAGCTGCGAGAGCACGTCGCCGAGCGGCATGCCGAGCGCGTGATTGACGACGACGCCGAAGGCCCCCTGCTCGCCGTGGTCGAGGACGTACACGAGCGAGCGGCGAAAGTGCTCCTCCTCCAGGAGCGGCATCGCCAGCAGGAAGTGATGGGTCAGGTCCATCAGTAGCTGACGATCTCGTCGCCGCTCCTGAACTCCCAGGTACGCACGATGTAGAGGATGTCGGTCTCCGTGGCGAGCTCGCCGCTCATGGGGTCGAACGGTCCGGAGAGCTGGACGATACGCTTCGCGGCGTCGTCGAGCAGCCGGTGACCGGACGACTCGTCGACGGTGATGCTCTCGATCTCGCCGCTCTTGTGGATGCCGACGATCAGCACGAGAGCGCCGGCGAGCTTCCGCCGTCGCGCCTCGTCGGGGTAGTTCAGATTGCCGACGCGTTCGACCTTCTCGACCCAGCGGTACATGTAGTCCGCGGCCGAGGACTCCCGGGTGCGGGCATTGACGGTCTTGATCTTGGGGCGCTTGGCGAACTTCTCCTGCTGGCGATCGATCTCCGCCTGCAGGCGCGCGATGTCGAGGTTCTGCTCGACCAGGACGGTATCGGGCGGAAGCTCGCGTTCCTCCTCCTCTTCCTCGGTCTCGGCGCTGTCGACCGCCTGCTCGGCGTAGACCGACGTGATGACCTCCTCGCTCGACGCCGACGTGGACTCGGGGGAGCTCGCGAGTACCGGATTCGGAGCCACGCCGTCGGTGTCGAGATCCTGGGTGCTGGCGAACGGGGCGGAGGGGCGCGTGTTCTCGTCGCTCTGCCCGCCGCCGTCCTGACTCGCCTGGGCGAGGTAGTCGGCCTCGACGGGGTCGTCGGCGTCCACCCGCTCCTGCACGAGCACGACCTCGAGCGCCGGCGGAGTGCGCATCTCGGCGAGGAACGGCGTGAAGCTGACGCCGAGCAGCACGAACGCGTGCGCGGCGGCCGCGGCGAACAGCGCGATCGTCAGGACATCCGGCTTGGAGGCGTCGCGCGGCACGGCGGGGCTCTCGGGCTGAGGCGTCGGGAAGCGTCGGGAAATCGGCGGAGTGCCGTTTCCCCGCACGCGTCATGCAGGGCGCAGGCCAGCGGAAAGGGTCGATCGGTTCACGATTCTAAGCCAGCCGAGCCGTTCGCGTCCGACCGGCCGCCGATCCTTCGGCTCCGGTGCCTCAGCCGCGCTCGCGCTCCAGCGCGTCGAGATAGCGTGCGGCGATCGCCGGCACGCCACCGCGCGCCGGCAGGCCCGCCTCGGTCGCCGCGTGCGCGTCGAGCTCGCGCGCGCAGGTCGGACTGGTCACGTTGATCTCGGTGAGGTGATCACCGATCACGTCGAGCCCGACGAACAGCAGGCCGCGCTCCAGCAGCATCGGCGCGACGGCGGCGACGATGCGTCGCTCGCTCTCCCCGAGCGGCACCGGCACGCCGCGCCCGCCGGCGGCGAGGTTGCCACGCGTCTCGCCCTGGGCCGGGACGCGGGCGAGGGCGTGATCGACCGCCTCTCCGGCGACCACCAGCACGCGCTTGTCGCCGTCCCGGATCTCGGGCACGTAGCGCTGGGCCATGATCTGGCGCCGCCCGTCGTCGGTGGCGAGCTCGAGCACGATGTTGACGTTGGGGTCGTCCGGACGCAGGCGGAAGATGCCGGCCCCGCCCATGCCGTCGAGCGGCTTGACGATCGCGTCGCCGTGCTCGCCGACGAAGCGCTTCAGGCGGGCCGGATCGGCCGTGACGAGGGTGGGCGGGCAGAGCTCGGGGAACCAGGCGGTCGCGAGCTTCTCGTTGACGTCCCGCAGGCTCGACGGGCGGTTCGAGACGAGCGTGCCCTCGGCGGCCGCGTGCTCCAGCAGGTAGGTGGTGTAGATGTAGTTCATGTCGAACGGCGGATCCTTCCGCATCAGGATGATGTCGTGCTCGGCCAGCGGCGCCTCGAGCGCCTCGTCCGCCTCGAACCAGTGCGCGTCGTCGTCGAACACGCGCACGCGGCGGCGCCGGGCGTGCACCCGGCCGGCGTGCAGGAAGATGTCCCGCTGCTCGATCACGTGCGACGTCCAACCGCGCGCCTGGGCGGCGAGCAGCATCGCGAGCGTGGTGTCCTTGTAGGGCGTGACGGACTCGATCGGGTCCATCACGACGCCGAGCGTCAGGGTCATGGGGCGCGTGGTCGGTCGTGGAGGCGGGCGAGTATCGCACGGGCCTCCCGACACGGGCCGCGGCCCGGGATGCGGCTCGGGATGCGGCCCGGGATGCGGCCCGGGATGCGGCAGCTGACCGGAGCCGGATCGGGGTGGTCGGGCAGGCGTGCCGGCGGGACATTTCGGATGACGCCGGCCCCCGCCTTCGGCTACTCTTCCGCCACTACTACGACGCGTACCACGGACCCGCCCATGCCGAGCGACGACGACTCCCGCGACGAGGCGGCAGCGGAGCCCGTACCCGGCCGCGTCACCGTGCTCGTCGTCGACGACAGCAAGACGATCCGCCGCTCGGCCGCGGGATTCCTGTCGCGCGCGGGCTGGACGGTCGAGACCGCGAGCGACGGATTCGAGGCACTCGCCAAGGTGGTCGAGCACCGTCCCGACATCGTCTTCGCCGACATCATGATGCCGCGTCTCGACGGCTACCAGACCTGCGCGCTGATCAAGAACAACGCCGATTTCAGGCACACCCCCGTGGTCATGCTCTCGAGCCGTGACGGCCTGTTCGACCGGGCTCGCGGGCGCGTCGTCGGCAGCGACGCCCATCTCTCCAAGCCGTTCACCGAGGAGACGCTCGTCGGCGCCGTCCGCGATCTCGTGGCCGGCGCCGGAGCCTGAGCGCGGGACACGGCGTGGCCGACATACTGATCATCGAGGATTCCCCGACCGACGCGCACGCCTACGGCGGCTACCTGCGCTCGCACGGGCATGCGGTGCGCATCGCCGTCACCGGCGAGGAGGGGTTGGCCATGGCGCGCGAGACGCGTCCGGACGTCGTGCTGATGGACATCGTCATGCCGGGGCTGAACGGCTTCGAGACGACGCGGGCGCTCCGCCGCGACGCGAGCACCGCGGGCGTGCCGGTGATCATGCTGTCGACCAAGGATCAGGAGACCGATCGCATCTGGGGGCTCCGCCAGGGGGCGATCGACTACCTCGTCAAGCCGGTCGGACGCCAGGCGCTGCTGCGGAGCGTCGATTCGGCACTGGCGAGCGCGTGAGCGCGCCGCGTCACGTCCTGTTCGAGGCCGGCGGTCTCGCGCTCGCGGTGCCGGCCGATGCCGTCCAGGCGATCCACGACGAGCTGCCGCTGCAACGCGTGGAGGGAACCCGGCCATGGTTTCTCGGGCTCGCCGTGGCCGACGGGCGACTGCTGCCCGTGACCGATCTCGGCGCCTGGCTCGGACGGCGCGCGTCGGGCGGGCGGACCCTGCAACTGCACGTCGATCTCGGCATCGCCGGCTTCCGGGTCGATGTCGTCTACGGGCTGAGCGATGCCGACACGGATGTCTCGGCGGAGCGTGATGCCGGGGCGGTCGCGGGCAAGGGTGGCGGCACCGTGTCGCGCGAGGGACCGGACGGTGTGCTGACGCCGCTGACGATCGACGAGGACGGTCGCCAGCACCGCATCGTCGACCTCGCCGGGCTGCTCCAGAGTCCGGAGTTCCTCGACATCGCGGCGGCGGGGACATGAACGGCGCGCGCACCGGCGAGGACGGGCGGGGCGGCTGGCGGCGTCTCGCGTCGCGGTTCCTGCTCGGGCTGACGCTGTGCGCGCTGGTGCTGTCGCTGGCCGTGTTGCAGCGGGCCGCGAGCGTCGTCGAGACTCGGCTGACGGGATCGGCCGGGGTCGTCGCACCGGGAGCCGGCACGGGCCAGGGGACGGACCAAGGGGCGGGCGCCGCCGAGGGCGCGGACGCCGAGACGAACGCGACGGCGAACGTCGGTCCGATCGTCACGCTCGACGGGGCGATCGCGCGCGCGCTCGGCGCGGCCGGCCTGACGCTGTCCCGACTGGCGCTCGTCTGCCTCGCGCTCGCCGCGCTCGCCACCGCGCTGGCATGGTGGCTCGCGCTCGACTCGACGCGGCGCCGCGAGCACCGTGCCCGGCTCGACGACGGGCGCACGCGGCGCGAGCAGGCGGCCATCCTGTCGCTTCTCGACGAGATCGCGCCGCTCGCGAGCGGCGACCTGCGGGTGCGCGCGACCGTCTCCGAGGCGATGACCGGTGCGCTCGCCGACGCGTTCAATCACGCCGTCGGCGAGCTCCGCTGGCTGGTCGGCACGATCGACGGTTCGGCGGTGCGCGTCGGCCAGGCGGTCACCGAGTCGCGCGAATCGGCCCGGCGGCTGGTCGGCGCCTGCGCGGTGCAGGCACGCGAGATCCACCGCTCGTCGAACTACCTCGCCTCGATGAGCGAGACGATGGCGCAGCTCTCGTCGCACGCGACCGAATCCGCCCGCATCGCGACGGTGTCGGTCGGCGAGGCCGAGGCGGGCGGACAGGCGATCCAGGAGAGCGTGCAGCGCCTGTCGCGCATCCGCGACGAGGCCGAGCTCGCCACACGGCTGATGCAGCGCCTGGCCGAGAACGCGAACGCGATCGATGAGCGCGTCGAGACGATCCGCGACGTCGCCCGTCGCACCGACCTGCTCGCCCTGAACACCACGATACGCGCCGCGGCGAGTGCCGCCAGCGCGTTCGAGGACGCCGACATGACGGCCGACGACACGTTCATGGACGGCACCCAGTCGTCGCGCGGTCGCTCGGCCTCGGGCGACCTGTCGCGGTTGTCCGACGAGGTCACGCGGCTCGCCGACCTGCTCGGCGGCGCCGCGCGCGACATCGCGTCGCTGTCGCGCACGATCCGCCAGGACGCCGACGACACGGTGCGGGCGATGGACGAGACCAACCGCGAGCTCGCCTCGGGGCTTGCCCAGGCGGAGCAGGCGAGCGGGTCGCTCGAGTCGATCGAGTCGGTCTCGCGCGAGCTGCAGGAGCTCGTCCGCGAGATGGCCGAGAAGACCCTGCGCCAGTCCGGCGTGGTGCGTCAGCTGTCGACGAACATGGGCGTGATCAACGGCATCACGAGCGATACCTCCGACGAGGTGCAGGCGACCGCCGGGGCTCTCGACGCGCTCAACGAGCTCGCGCTCGAGCTGCGCGACGGCGTCGCCGACTTCCGCCTGCCGCCGCCGGCGCGCGCCGCCGACGGTGTCGACGGCACGACGGAGGTGGCCGCGAACCGCGCCGTCACACGAGCGGCGACGCGCTCCTCGGTCCGGGCGGTGGACCATGGCTGAGACCGGTGCACCGGAGCGGAGCGCCGACACCGACCCGGCGCGGCCGGCACCGGACTTCAGTGTGCTGGCCCTGCAGCACCTCGGACAGCGCTGCGACGCGTTTCGCCAGCACGTGCGCGAGTTCCTCGAACGTCCGGCGGCGGACGCCGCGCTCGGTCTGCTGGACGACGATCTCAAGCGCCTGCGCAACACGCTCGTGCTGCTCGAGCGACCCGGCGTCGTGTTCGTCGCCGAGGAGCTGCTCGCGTTGCTCGCCGCGCGGACCGCCGGCGACATCGACGACGAGGGCGAGTTCGCCCGTGTGCTCGTCGCGGCCGGCGAGCGGCTCGGCGATCACGTCGCGCGACTCGAGCGTGGCGGTGCGGCGGTGGACGAGCACGGCGCGCTCGCGCTTCTGCCGCTGGTCAACGACAGCCGCGCCTGCCGTGACGCGGAGCTGCTGTCGGAGGCGGTGGTCGCGGCCGCCGGCATCGAGCTTCCGGTGGCCCTCGAGCGCGGGCCGGACGACGGTCAGCCGGGTGATGACGCCGCCCGTGCGACCTTCGTCGCACGGGCCCGTGCCCGTCGCGCGAGCCTCATGCCGGCACTGCTCGACTGGTTTCAAGCCGCGCCCGGCGAGGTGCCGGCGCTCTCGACCGACATCGTGATCGACGCGTTCGACGAGCTCGCCGCGTTGTGCATCGCCCCGACGCTCGCCCACCTCGCGCCGACGCTCGATGCGGCGGTCGTGCTCGGCGAGGCGATCGTCGCCGGTCAGGTCGCCGACGGCACGGCGCCGAGACGGCTGCTCGGCCAGCTCGAGCGCTGGCTGCACGGGGTGGGCGAGGTGTCCGGCGATCTCGCGCGCGAGGTGCCCGCGCCACCCGAGGGGTTGCAGAGGAATCTCCTCTACTACGTCGCGCTCGCCGAGCCGACGATGCCACGCGCCCGGACGCTGCACGAGCGGTTCGCGCTCGGGCGCGTGCGACCGTCGTCCGACGGGGGCGGCCCCGCAGGCGCGCCGGCGGACGCCGGCGGAGGCGCCCCTCCCGGCGCGCCGCTCGGGGCGCGGCTGTCGCGCGCGATCCGTGACAGCCTCGATGTCGAGACCTCCGGCCTGCGGCAGTGGCTCGATCAGGCGCCGACGGCGGCGGACCACCCGCACGTGCTGCGCCTGCGCGAACGCCTGACGCACGTCGAGCCCGTGCTGACATTGCTCGGCGCACGCGAGGCACGGACCTGGCTGCGGCGCATCAACGGAGCGCTCGAATCGCTGTCCGGCGACGCGCCGGTCGGTGCGAACGAGCGCCTGATGCTCGCCGAATCCCTGATCCGGCTCGATCGGGCGCTGGACGCGACGGCCGCCCCGGCGGCGAAGGGTGCCGCGCCCGCTTCCGAGGCCGGCTCCGGCGGCAGCCGCGAGAGGCTGGGCGGCGACGCGAGCGACCGGGAAGGGAGCGCCGCGTCCGGCGCGGACAGCGCGACGCGGCTGGCCGTCGAGGAGGCCGTCGCGAGCTGTCTCGAGGAGGCGCGGCGACGGCTCCTGCTGGTCGGCGAGTCGCTGAACTCTCCGCGGCTCGTCGGCGTGACCGGTGACGCCGAGCTCGGGCTGATCGAACGGACGTTGAGCGTGCTCGCGCTGCCGGATGTCGGACCGCTGCTGCGTGGGCTGCGCGCCGCCAACGCCCGGATCGACGGCGCCGCCCCGCCGGACGTCCGCGAGACGCTCGCCACGCTCGTCGCCTCGCTCGAGTTCTACCTCGGCTGCGTGCTGAACGCGGACGCGGGTTCGGCGCACCTGATGCACGACGCCGAGGCATCGCTCGCCCGGCTCGAGGCTCGCCTGCCGCCGCTTCCGGAGCGCGTCGCCGCCGGATCGCCGGACCCCGCGTCGTCGGTCGGTGCCGGTGCCGCGGGCGGCCGGGGGGGGGGGCGCGACGACCGTCTCGCCGCTGCCCCGGGCCCGACGTCCTCCCGCGAAGACGATCGGGTGACCTCGGCCGAGCCTCGCACCGATCCGATGTTCGCCGCCGAGTCGGGCGAGGGGGGGGGGCCGACCGCCGCGGCGCTCGCCTGCATGGACCGGATCGGCGAGGCGCTCGCCGGCCAGGGTGGCGGGGGCGTCACGGTGGGCATGTTGCGCGCGCCGTTCGACGGGCTCGCCGACATCGCCGTGCGCGGTGGCATCGACGGCATGCGCGAGCTCGCCGCGGCGGCGCTCCGACTGCTCGATCGTGCCGCGTTCGCGCGCGGCGGCGAGTCCTCACGGTTGCCGCCCGGGGAACTGGCGCTGCTCGAGGAGGCTCACGCGGTGCTGCCGCAGCTGATCGAGCAGGTACACGGCAGCAGCGAGGAGGTGCGCGGTCTCGATGCACTCGTGCAGGACCTGCGGGGTGCCGAGCCCGAGCCGTTGCCCGACGCTTCACCCGTGCCCGTGCGTGACGTGTCGCCGGAGTCGTCGCCCGGGCCGATGTCCGAGTCGACATCCGGGTCGGCATCCGAGGCGATGTCCGGGCCGATGTCCGGGCCGATGTCCGGATCTTCCGGCACGGCCCACGATCTCGACGACGGGTTCGACGAGTCCGGAGCCCTCTCTCTCGACAACACCCTCCAGCAGGTCTTCCACCGCGAGTGCGCGACGCACATCGACACGCTCGAGCAGGCGCTGGTGCGAGCGGGTCGGGCGGGCGACGAGGCCGAGCGCCTGCCCTCCGATGCGATGTTGCGCGCGCTGCACACGCTGAGCGGCAGCGCACAGACCGTCGACGCCCACCACATCGTCGCCGTCGTGCAGCCGCTGCAACGCGTCGCGCTCGCGCGGCAGCGCATCGACGTGCCGTTCGACGCCGTCGAGACGCGTTACGTCGGCGAGCTCGTCGGGGTGCTGAGATCACGGCTGGCGGCGCTCGAGAGCGGCGAGCCCGTGACGTCGACCGTGCACGATGTCGAACGGCGTCTCGATGCCTTCGTCCAGACCGCGCTCGCCGATCGCCACGGCATCGACACGGCCGAGCGACGTTCGCTCGACAACGTCTTCGACGAGGAGGCGCGCGAGCTGCTGACGCGCCTGCGCGACGTGCTCGCCGACGAGCGCGACGCCGCGTCGGGAACCGACCGGGCACTCGGTCACCTGCACACGCTCAAGGGCAGCGCCCGCATGGCCGGGCGTCACGCGCTGGCCGAACGGGCCCACGAGCTCGAGGGGCGGGCGCAGGGCATGCCGAGCGGCGAGGCGCGCCGCCGCACGCTGATCGACGGACGGCGCGAGCTGCAGTCACTGCTGCTCGACACCGCGCCGCGGGGCGGCACGTCGGTCGAGCCCGGATCCGGGCGACCGGGCCGAGCGGACACGATGTCCGGCGCGGTCTCGTCCGGGTCGGACATCGTGTCCGCTCCCGCCGCCGTGGACCCGAGCACGACGACCGGCGCGGCGACACCGGGACAGACCGACGCCGAGCGCGACACCGCCTCGGTACCGGCGGCGACGTTCGACAACCTGCTCACCCTCGCCACCGACGTGACCGTCAGCCAGGCGCGGCTCAGCGACGACATCGCTCGCGTGCGCGAGATCTGCCGCGATCTCGAGTCGGCCGCCGGTCGCTGGCGGCGGCTGCCGCACGAGGCGCCGCTGCTCGAATCCCCGGCGGCGCGCGAGATGCTGGCCGATCTGGAGACCGCGAGGCGCGGTCTGAACGATGCGCTGCGACTGGCCGACGTCGAGCAGCAGCACGCCTCGCGGACCGCCTCGAGCCTGCAGCAGACGCTGATCCGCACGCGTCTGGTGCGGGTCGAGAGCCTGCGCGAGCGACTTGCCGAGACCGTGCAGGACGCCGCCACGGCCTGCGGACGCAAGGTCCGGATGGTCGTCGACGGTGGCGACGTCACGCTCGACGGCGCACTCGGGCGCCAGCTTCGCGCGCCGCTCGAGCACCTCGTCCGGAACGCCGTCGTGCACGGCATCGAGACGCCCGAGGCGCGCCGCGATGCCGGCAAGGATCCTGTCGGAACGGTGCGTCTCGCCGCCGCGATCGACGGTACCGAGATCGTGCTCGCGGTCGAGGACGACGGCGTCGGGATCGACCGGGAGGCGGTCAGTCGCCGGCGCGAGGCGAGCGGTCACGAGGCCGTCGACACCGTCGATGCGCTGCAGGAGGTGCTGTGCGAGGCGGGTTTCACGACGCTGGACGCCGCCAGCGAGGTCGGCGGACGCGGACTCGGGCTGTCGGCCGTCAGCGAGACGCTCGACCGCCTCGACGGACGCCTGCAGATCGGCACGCGCAGCGGATCGGGCACGCGTGTCACGTGCCGGTTGCGTCAGCGGATCATCGTCAATCAGGTGGTGCTGGTGCGGGCCGCGCGTCGACTGTACGCGTTGCCGGTCAACGTCGTGCGCCGTGTCGGTGTCGACGAGACGCGCGTCGGCGAGGGGACGGCACTCGATGTCCCTCGGCCACGTCACTCGCTGCTCGCGCTGCTCGGTGGTGCCTCGCCTCCGCACGGACGGGACGATGGCGAGACCGACGATACCGGCGCCTGGGCGGATGGCTCGGCCGAGCTCGAGGTCGAGGTCGGCGAGCGTGCGTTCACGCTCGAGGTCGATCGCGTGCTCGGCTACCGCGAGCTGCTGACCCAGCCGCTCGGCTCGCAACTCGCCGCGCTCCGTCGCTACGCGGGCGGCAGCGTGCTGCCGGACGGCCGTCAGGTGCTTGTCGTCGAGCTCGATCGGCTGTTCGGCGAGAACGGAGCGAACGGCGGTGCGGGCGTCCGACGCGCTCGCCCCGACCCCGAGACGATGCGTCCGGTCGCGCTCGTCGTCGACGACTCGATCACGATGCGAGTGGCCGCCGCCGGCATGCTCGAACAGCACGGCGTGGAGAGTCGCGAGGCGCGCGACGGGATCGAGGCGCTCGACAGCCTGGCACGTGCGCTGCCGGATCTGATGATCGTGGATCTGGACATGCCGCGACTCGGCGGTTTCGACCTGATCCGCCGCATGCGTGAACGGCACGCCGAGCGAGCTCCACCGGTGATCGTGGTCACCAGCCGCGACGGCGAGGAGGATCGTGACCAGGCCGCGTCGCTCGGTGTCGTCCGCTACCTGACCAAGCCCTACACCGAGAGCGACCTGCACGACGCGCTGCTCGCCAGCGGTCTGCGCCTGCCTGACCTGACCATCGCCTGAGCGGAGCGCCGCGCTCGGCGGACGCCGCTCCGGGATCCTGTTCTCCCGCGTCCCGGCGTCCCGGCGTCCCGGCGTCCCGGCGTCCCGGCGCATCATGCGTCCTGGCGGGGGAGTGGAGCGTCGGCCTCCCGCTCGTCGTGCGCGACCGCGACGCGCGGTTCCGGGGTGGACCGCGATCCGGAAAGTCGCTGCTCGGACACGCATCGGGCCGGAACCACCACCCCCACACGCCGGCTCGGCCTCGGTCGAGCTTGCATTCTGCCGCTATCAGCTTATGATTGGGTATAAATTCCCAACTAAGTCGAGCGGAGAAGATGGCATGAGCAGACGTATCACATGGTTGACGGCGGCGGCTACGGTCGCCGTTCTCGGGGGTTGCGGCGACGGCGGGACCGGTTCGACCACGGCGCCCGGCGTCCCGGATGCCGGCGGCGAGCAGCCCGGTGCGGAAGAACCGGACACGTCCGTCGGCGGAGCGCCCGGTGGCGCCCGCTCGGCGCTGCGTCCGGTCGGCGATCGCGACACCTTCTTCGACGAGCTGCGCGGCGCGCTCGTCGCCCAGCGCGGCACCGACGACGATCACTTTCTCGTCGACGAGGGCGCCGGGACCGACGCCGACGCCTTCGATGCGCCGGTGCCCGACGCGCCCGCTCCTACGGAGCCGACCGCGGCACCCGGCGCCCAGGAAAGCGCCGATGTCGCCGCCGATTCCGACGCGAGCGACGGCGGCGCCCGTCTCGAGGTCACCGAGACGAACGTCCAGGAGCGGGGTGTCGACGAGCAGGATCGGGTCAAGGTCAGCTCGGACGGCAGCCGCCTCTACGTGCTGCAGAACGGCTTCGGCGGGGCCTTTCCGACCGAGCCGGTGTTCGTCGACGACGTCGAGTCGGGCGACACGTTCGAGATCGAGCCCGGCGCGCTCCCGATCGACGGACGGCCGGTCGACGAGCCGCGCTTCACCACCACGCTGCGCGTGCTCGGGCTGGACCCGGTCGCCGCCGACGCGACGCCGCTGCGCGACATCGAGCTCGATCTCGGCGGGCGCAACGCCGACGGCATGTACCTGTACGAGAGCGACGCGGGCAGCCGCGTGGTGCTGACCTCGTCCGGCGGCGGCCATTGGGGGCACTGGGACACGAGCGTCGCGTTCGGCGGTCTCGACAGTGTCGTCACCCGCATCGAGGTCGACGATCCGGACGGTGCCGAGATCAGCGGCAGCTTCCGCATCGACGGCCAGATCGTCTCGAGCCGGCGCATCGGCAAGTACCTGTTCTTCGCGTCCCGCTACTACCCGACGTTGCCGGGGGTGCAGCCGTTCGAGGTTTCCCCCGACGCCTGGCAGGCGGCGGTCGTCGCGGCGGACGACGAGAGCCTGCTGCCCGGCTACACGGACGAGGCCAGCGGGACGCGCACCGCGCTGGTCGATCCGGGCAGCTGCTTCGTGGCCGAGCGCCCGGCGAACGGCTGGTACTCCCCCGACATCGTGACGCTCGCCGTCGTCGATCTCGACACGATGGCGCTGTCCGACAGCGAGTGCTACCTCGGCTCGACCGAGACGCTGTACGCCTCGCCCGACGCGGTCTACCTCGCCACGACGCGCTACGACGCAGGTGACGTGATCATCGTCGACGGCCCCGTTTCGGTCGACGAGCCGATCGACCTGCCGGTGATCGTGCCCGCTCCCGGCGAGCCGCCCGTGGCCACCGACCCCGTCGACGTGCCCGATACCGATGTCGATCCCGTGTCCGACCCCGACCCGGTGGACCCCGCGACGGACGAGCCCGGCGTGGGTTTCGTGCCTCGCGAGCAGGTGGTCGAGACCGACATCCACCAGTTCGACATCGACGGCGGCTCGCTCGCCTACCGAGGGTCGGGCAGCGTGCGTGGTCACCTCGGCTTCGACCTGCTCAGGAAGCCCTTCCGGATGAGCGCCCGCGACGGCTTCCTGCGCGTCGCCACGGTCAACGACACGTTCGGCTTCTCCGGCGAGCCCCTGGACGTCAGCCCGGTCACCGTCAGCGTGCTCGAGCCCGACGGGAACGGCGCCCTGGCACGGATCGCCGAGCTGCCGAACGCAGACGATCCCGACCCCATCGGCAAGCCCGGCGAACGGCTCTACGCGTCGCGCTTCGTCGGCGACCGGGCCTATCTGGTGACGTTCCGCCAGACCGACCCGCTCTATGTCGTCGACCTGAGCGACCCGCGAGACCCGTCGGTGCTCGGCGAGCTCGAGATCGAGGGCTACAGCGACTACCTGATGCCGATCGGCGAGGACCACCTGCTCGGCATCGGGCGTGACGCGGTCGCCGCGCCCGGTGGCGGTGGCGAGCGGGGCGGGTTCGTGCTCGGCGTCAAGCTCTCGCTGTTCGACGTCTCCGATCCGTCGAGTCCGCGCGAGGCGGACACCCTGATCGTCGGTCAGCGCGGCACGCAGTCCGAGGCGCTGTTCGATCACCGTGGCATCACCGTGCAGCACGCGACCGACGCGCACCCGACGCGGATCAGCTTCGGCGTCGACGTCGCCGGCGAGGCGTTCCCGAGCGAGCGGCCCGATCCGGACTCGCCCATCGGCCTCGCGTACTACGACTGGTCGTACACGGGCCTGCACGGCTTCGACGTGAGCGTCGGGGACGGCGCCGACATCGAGCCGCGCGGCGCGATGATCGTCGAGCGCCGCGGGCAGGACGGCCAGCTGTTCGGACCGAGCGCGTACGGCGATCGCTCCGTCATGGTCAATGACGCGACGTACTACGTGCACGGCGACAGGGTGTACGCGGCGACCTGGGGCACGCTCGCGAACCCCGGACCGGCGCGCTGAGCGAAGCTCGCGCCGACCCGGCGTGCGACAATCGGCCGGTCGACCGGGCGCTGAGCCGCGGTCCGGCCGGGCCGGCGCTCACCGCCCGGTTCGCCCGCGAGCGGTTCCGGAGACACCATTGCACGAGGATCGGCATCGTCGGTGTCCCGCTCGAGAACGTCATGCCGGCGAGCCGTTCGTCGACGTGTCGCCCGCGGGCAGCTCGCCCCGAGACGCGCACCGTGCGTGGAGCCGACGTGAGAGCCGGCGCACCGGCACGAGCGTGAAACCGCGTGCGAGAGAGGACACGCGACCGAGTTCGAGGGAGGAGGGCGGTTCCGGATGAGCATCGCTCTGCCGTCGAGACGCGTGCTCGGTGTCGTTCTCGTCGCGCTCGCGCTCGTCCTGTCCTGGCAGCTCGGTCGGCGGCACGGCCTGGAGCTCGGCGAGGCGCGCGCGCGAGCCGAGGCGGCATCCGCGATCGCGATCGGCACCGCTCCCGTAGCCACCTTCGAGGTCACCGCCGGGAGCGGTGCGGCGGATGCCGGCGAACGCGAGATGCTGCGTGCGACGGTGCGATCGCTGCGCGCGGCGCTCGACGAGGCGGGTCGGCTGTCGGCGGCCGAGCGTGACGAGCTCGAGCTGTACCGGCGGATCGGCGCCGACGGAGCACCCGACGGCGTGGCGATCGACACGCTCGGACGGCGTGGCGAGGATCCCGCCACGCTGTACCTGACGCTCGTCCAGGCGCGCGGACGCGAGCGGGTCGCCGGTACCGTCGAGCTCGTCCGGCTCGACGCGGACGTCGGGGCCTCGCCGGCGGACGAGTCGGGAGGGCCGCGAGCGACACTCGGCGACGGTCCCGCGGCGACGTGGAGCGCGCCGTTCGACCTGCGCTTCTTCGAGACACTCGAGATCCCCCTCGACGAGGCCGTTCCGGAGCTCGTCGAGATCCGCATCGTGCCGACGGAAGGGCCTCACGCGCCGTTCCGTCAGCGCTTTCGCCGCGACGACATGCGAATACTTGACTGAAACGGTCGGTCAAGTACACTGGACGCCATCCAGATGCGAACGAGAGGTAATACCGCGATGAGCGCCGAAGTCTCCATCGACGATTTCGAGATGCCGGACCCGCTGGTCTTCACCGGCGCCGCGGCCCTGAAGGTCAAGGAGCTGATCGAGGAGGAAGGGAACCCGGACCTGATGCTCCGCGTGTTCGTCTCCGGAGGCGGCTGTTCCGGCTTCCAGTACGGGTTCACGTTCGACGAGGTCGTCAACGACGGCGACACGGAAGTGCAGAAGGAAGGGGTCAAGCTGCTGATCGACCCGATGAGCTTCCAGTACCTGACGGGCGCCGAGATCGACTACACCGAAGGCCTCGAAGGCTCGCAGTTCGTCATCCGGAACCCGAACGCGACGACCACCTGCGGTTGCGGCTCGTCCTTCTCGGTCTGAGGGCCGGAGAGCTCGCCCGGGAACGCCCTATCGTTCCAGCGAGATGATCGAGGCGCCGCCGGCCGCCGTGCCCGGGCCTCCGAGCGACGTGGTCAGGTCGTTCGAGGCGACCGCCGGCACGGCGCCCGGCAGCACGCTGTGCATCTGCGCCACCAGCTCGTCCGACAGGGCACGCAGCGCGTCGCGATGCTCGGGCGCGATCGGGGCGGCGGCGGGCAGCTCGACGGTCAGCGGGTCGACGTGCTTGTCGTCGACGCGGAACTCGTAGTGCAGGTGCGTGCCGGTCACCCGACCGGTGTTGCCGACATAGCCGATCACGTCCCCCTGACGCACCCGCCGGCCGACGCCCGACTTGTCCGAGATGCGCGACATGTGCGCGTACAGTGTCTTGACGCGCTTGCCGTGCTGCAGGATGACCGTCTTGCCGTAGCTGCTCCGGGTACCCGAGAAGCGCACGATGCCGTCGGCCGTCGCGCGAATCGGGGAGCCGTGCGGCGCACCGTAGTCGACCCCTCGATGGGCACGTATCTGGTGCAGCACGGGATGCAGGCGGTTCGGGTCGAACTTCGAGGTGACGCGTACCACGTCGACCGGATGCCGGGTGAACGTGCGTCGCTTGGACGTGCCGTCGGGCGAGTAGTAGCCGGCCGAACCGTCGTCGCCGACGAAGCGGATCGCGCGGTGAGTGCGGCCGCCGCGCTCGAACTCGGCGGCGAGGATGTCGCCGTCGCCGATGTAGCGCCCTTCGCGGTACAGGCGGTCGTAGACGATCGCGAACTGGTCTCCCTTCCTGATGTCGCGGGCGAAGTCCAGTTCCCACTGGAAGATGTCGGCGAGCGCCATGATCGTCGACTGCTTGAGGTTCGCCTGTTCGGCGGCCAGGTAGAGCGACTGCTCGATCGTGCCCGACGTGACGACCCGCTCCTTCTCGATCGGCAGATCGATGGCCGCGATCGCGAAGCCGTCGTCGGCGCGTCTCACGGTGATCCGCGTGTCCTGGCCCACGCGGGCGGTGAGAGCGTGAAAATCGCCGTCGGCGGTCAGCGAGATCGTGAATCGCTGCCCGATCCGGAGACGCGAGAGGTGCCGCACGACGACCTCGTCGCTCAGCAGCGACGGCATCTGCTCGATGCGTACGCCGTGTTCGTTGAGGATGCCGGACAGCGTGTCGCCGGCGCCGACGACGACGTCGATCTCGGTCGCGCCGGCAGGTGCGGCGGCACGTTCCCGCAGCGCGGCGAGTGCCGGCGTGTCGAGAGCCAGGTCGAGATCCAAGGGGTCGGCCGCCGGGTCGCTCGCCGTGGTGCCGCGTGCCGCGGCACCGGTGACGGACCGTGTCGAGGACGGCGGTACCGTGGCCGGTGGACCCGACACGAACGTGGCGCTCGCGGCGGCAAGTCGTGCGGCGGCGCGTTCGGCCAGCGCGTCGGTGGCATCGTCGAAGAAGAACGTCGGCCCGGCAGGCGTCGGCGCGGTCGTGCGCGCGATGTCCGGCGGTGCGAGTTCCGACGGCTCGAGCGTGGCCGGGCGCACCGTCGTTCCGCTGCCTGCCGACGCGACCGCGAGCGGGATCGACGCGGACCGCTCGGTGTCCATGCCCATCGTGGTGGCGACGATGCCGGCGGTCACCAGCACGAGCGCCGCCGACAGCGGACGTACGTGACGGGTGCGGGGTGGCGGTGCGAGCGGCCCGGCGAGGCGCACGGCGCCGGCGGGTGACGTCGTTCCCGGGCGACCACGCCCTGCGGGCGCGGTGCGGACGGCGGGAGTGAAATCCATGCAACGCGAACGCTGTCTGACGCTATGAGGAGGGGTCAACGCGATAGCCCGTTCGGAGGTGGGTGGCGGCGAGGGCTCCGCATGGAGAACTTTGCTAAGGTCTCGGCGCGGATCGCACGATCCTTGGGATTGTAGAACATGCTCCGCCGACTGCATCGCACCGTCCGTGCCCATGCGCCGTTCGCTCACCGTCAGGAACCCGTTGCGAGATGACCACACCCTGCGTCGACGAGCAGCTCGCGCTGCTCGAACGTGGCACCGACGAGCTGCTGCCGCGGGAGGAGCTCGTCGCGCGTCTCGGCGAGGGTCGTCCGCTGCGCATCAAGGCGGGGTTCGATCCGACCGCACCGGACCTTCACCTCGGGCACACCGTGCTGCTGAACAAGATGCGCCAGTTCCAGGACTTCGGTCACGAAGTGACGTTCCTGATCGGGGACTTCACCGGCCGCATAGGCGACCCGAGCGGCAGGAACGCCACGCGTCCGGCGCTGGACGACGAGCAGGTGAACGCGAATGCCGACACCTACCGTGCCCAGGTGTACAAGGTGCTCGATCCCGAGCGCACCGTGGTGAGGTTCAACTCGGAGTGGTTCGGCCCGATGAGCGCGAGCGACCTGATCCGCCTCGCCTCGCGCCAGACACTGGCGCGCATGCTCGAACGCGACGACTTCAACCGGCGTTACTCGGAGCAGCGTCCGATCGCGCTGCACGAGTTCATGTACCCGCTCGTGCAGGGCTACGACTCGGTCGCGCTCCGCTCGGACGTCGAGCTGGGCGGCACCGACCAGAAGTTCAACCTGCTGATGGGGCGCGAGCTTCAGAAGGCGGACGGACTGCCGCCACAGGTGGTCCTGACGATGCCGTTGCTCGAGGGCCTGGATGGAGTGCAGAAGATGTCCAAGTCGCTCGACAACTACATCGGCGTGGAGGATCCGGCCGAGGACATGTTCGGCAAGGTCATGTCGATACCCGACTCGATCATGTGGCGCTGGTTCGATCTGCTGAGCCTGCGCGGCAACGCGGCCATCGCGGCGTTGCGTTCGGGCGTCGAGGCCGGGGACAACCCGCGGGACGCGAAGGTCGAGCTCGGCCTGGAGATCGTCGAGCGGTTTCACGACCGGGCGGCGGCCGAACGCGCGCGACGGGCGTTCGCCGATCGCTTCAGCCGCGGCGCGCTGCCCGACGACCTGCCGGTCGTCGATGTCGTGGCCGGTGTGGACGGTCGTCCGATCGCCAACGCGCTCGTCGACGCCGGGCTGACCGACAGCACGTCGGACAGCCATCGGATGGTCAAGGCCGGCGCGGTGAAGATCGACGGAGAGAAGATCGAGGACGGGCGCGTACGGCTGGCAGCGGGAGTGAGCGTGGTGATGCAGGTGGGCAAGCGCCGCGTCGCACGGGTGACGCTGCGCTGAGAACGGGTCCGGGACCGCCGCCCGGAACCAGGGGGGGGGGCGGGGCCTTGCAGGGGCGGCGGTGACCGGTGACGTGCCCGCCGAAGCGGACGGCTGCAGTGAACGGCCCGGCGAGCGACACCGTCCGGTGGACGTCGCATCCGAAGGCGCCGGTGGCGCGACACGGGTGCGGCAGGGGGGGGTGACGTGAAGGGGCGAATTTTTTTCGCCAACCCGGTTGACGCGGGGAATTGTGAGCTTATACTTCTCCTTCTCGCAGCCACGGCGACACACGCAGCGGCGGCGAGGAGGTAAGGGGCAAGGCGGCGAAGTTATTTTTCACCACCTCCCGAAAGTTCGTGGTACACTCCTCGGACTTCGCTGACACGAACCAAGTCGGCGCGCTCTTTGACAATCGAAACCGAGTGATTTGAACGGGTGCTTGTGTCGCGTCGGTTGCTCTTGCAACAGATGGAGACGAAGTACCTGTAGCTAAGCTTTGATTCTGTTCCGGAGTGATCCGGGGCATGAGCTTCAGGCTTCTTCGTTCGAAAGGTTATGCGGCGTAGGCCGTCCATGCTCTCTTCTTCGGAAGAGGCACGGAACACTTTTAAACTGAAGAGTTTGATCCTGGCTCAGATTGAACGCTGGCGGTATGCTTAACACATGCAAGTCGAAC